>Ga0265337_1001501_pt1 | contig 11453 bp, 12 predicted proteins | sample 42122metaG_FD_192441 | JGI IMG/M metagenome (GOLD analysis project Ga0265337, IMG submission 192441) | Rhizosphere microbial communities from Carex aquatilis grown in University of Washington, Seatle, WA, United States - 4-21-22 metaG | ecosystem: Host-associated > Plants > Roots > Rhizosphere >... | reverse complement strand
CCAGGAACAGAAACCCGAACACGGCGTTCATGGCCAAATGCGCGAGGTCGGCGTGCAACCAGGTGGCGGTGAACAGTCGCCACCATTCGCCGTGCGTCAACGCGGCGTTGTTCATCATGCCCAGCAGCCGCAAATCGGCGCGGGCTTCGCTCCAACCGTAAAAGAGAATAATCAACAACACCCAAGCGGCGCTGCTCCAGTCGAAGAACAGGCCGGGTCGGAAGATGGGGCGGCGCCAGCGCCAGTGCCGGTTTTCCAGGCGGTATTGGTGGATGTGGGCGAGTGCGGCCGCGTGGTCGGCCGCCGAAACAGCCAGCGTCCAGCCGGTCGCTTCGTCGCGGTCAATGATATGCCCGATGCCCTGACTGGCCAGGACGAGGCTCCAATCCATCGCCTGCCGACGGTTGCGGGCGGGGATCAGGACATCGAGCGGCGGCTGTGGCACGGGCGAAGGGTGGAGAACGAAGGGCGAAAATGGAAGATGGAAGATGGCGGAGTGATCCACCTTCGTTACACTACGGCGCGACAAGAAGCGGAAAGTCCGTGCCGGACGGGCCAATGGAGGGGAAAATCCATGGGACTGAAATAGTGTGCGTTGAAAAGTGGCAGCACAGACGCACAGGACTTTTGTCCTTGAGCGGGCTTTTGATTTTCAACGACTTGCAAAAAGTCTCTGTGCTAGTTTTTGTGCTAGTTTCGAGGTCGGCCAGAGGCGGATTGAAGGCAAAGGGTAAAAGTGTGTTTTGACCAATAAAAACAAGGTTGTAATGCGATTCGATGTAAGTGGGCGAAAGTGCAGAAAAAGGGCAAAATTAAATTTTTAAGTCCTGTGCGTCTGCCATTTCGCCACACCGGCCTGATTCGTCAACGCTAATCGCGGATTTCCCCAAAGGGAAGCGCGAATTTTTCATCGCCGGCGCAATTTTTATCACGCTGGAAAAATAACGACAACCGCTTCGCCCGCCGCCGCTCCGAATCATTTGGATTTTCATCATATTTGCGGATTTCTTTGTTCGGCACGCGCCGTGCTTTGAGGCGGTCGGTTGTGTTTGTGAAGCTGCGTGTTTGGGTTGATTGGGGTGGGGAACCCGGCAGCAGACGAAGGGGGTGGGGGACCTGTCCGGCATAAGCTGCCGCTGGGAAGACAGACAAATTATTTGTCTGGAGGAGGGGCATGACGCACGCGCCTGATCTGTTTTGCCCGCAATTGTAGCGACGAAGGAGGTCACGTTCAATTGCGGCTGGATCGGTCAAGGCGCGTGCGGGTGGCGCCGAATTGCTGAATGGACAATGTCCTGGGAGACGAAGCTTCTCGTCGTGACACTGCGCGCTGCGTGGTTTAATTTCTGCGGATGGAACAAACGACGTTGACGCTCGGCCATTCGCCCGACCCCGATGACGCCTTCATGTTCTACGCGCTGGCCAAGGATTTGATTCCGACGCACGGCTTCCGGTTCCAGCATATTTTGCAGGACATCCAGACGCTGAATGAACGCGCCACCCGCGGCGAACTCGACATCACCGCCGTCAGCATCCATGCCTACGCCTACGTTTCGGACAAATACGCGTTGCTGCCCAGCGGCGCGAGCATGGGCGACGGCTACGGGCCGATGCTTGTGGCCCGGCAAAAATTTTCCCACGAAGAAATCCTGAAAAGAAAAATCGCCGTGCCCGGAACGATGACCAGTGCCTTTCTCGCGTTGCAGCTTTGGCTTAGCGACCAGGTAGGGTCGTCGCGCTGCGACGACCGGACGGCGCAGCGCGCCGTCCCCACCTTTGACTACATCGTCGTGCCGTTCGATCAGATTTTTTCCGCCGTCAAAAATGGAACTGCCGAGGTCGGTTTAATTATCCACGAAGGCCAGTTGACTTATCAAAACGAAGGGCTTGTGGTTTGCGAAGACCTTGGCGTTTGGTGGGGCAAACAAAATGATGGCCTGCCGCTGCCGCTCGGCGGAAACGTCATCCACAAAAAATTTGATCCGGCGACGCGCCGGAAAATCTCCGGCATTTTATCGGCGAGCATTCAATACAGCCTTGACCATCGCGCCGAGGCGGTGCAACACGCTCTGCAATTTGCCCGCGATATGGGCCGCGATCTCGCCGACAAATTCGTCGGGATGTATGTCAACCACTGGACGCTGGATTACGGCGAACGGGGCAGGGAATCCATCCGCCGCTTTCTCGGCCAGGCGTTCGAGCGCGGCCTGATTCCGCACCGGCAGGAATTGGAATTCGTGGTTTGATCCTTTTTGTTCAGGACGGAATTCCTTTGTGAACCAAAACCACGGAGGTTTCAATTTGCCGCTCCGGAATGTTCCAGTATGTCTTGAGCAACCGGTCCTTTTCCTCCTCGCTGACCAGTTGGAATCCGTGCTTCTGGTAAAATTTGACGGCCCAATTGGCGGCCTTCCAGGTTCCGACGAGAATTCTGCCGTCCAACTGCTCCAACAAATGCGCGAGCAATTTCCCGCCGATGCCCCGGTTGCGCATTCCGGTCCTGACGTAGGCGTGCCGGATGAGCGTCACGTCCTTGACCCGCTGCATTCCCATGATGCCGATTAACCAGCCATCGTCCTCGTAACCCCAGAATTTGACGCCCGCCGCGATTTCTTCCTTCAATTCCTCCAAAGGCATATACGGCTCATGCCAGCGGTCAGGCGGAATCACGCCCTTGTAAGCCTGGGCGGCATCGTTGACGATGGCGGAAATGTTCGGGACATCGGAATCTGTGCAAGGCCGGATCATTTTGTTTGGCAAAATTTATCATCCGCGAACCGGGCCGTCAGCATCCATTCTGCTTGGCAAAAGCGGACAAAGTTGCGACGGTGACGCGCGCAATGAGCATCGCCACCAAAACTGGAGATTCAGGAACGACGGCATTGATGTATGGCCGCCGGGTTTCGAAAAATCATCCGCGCGTGGAGGCGTGCGGCGCGGTGGATGAGTTGAACGCCGCGCTGGGGCTGGCCCGCGCCACGGCCACGGATGAGTTCGTCGTCCGCAATCTGCCGGCCATTCAGAAGGATTTGATTGTGCTGATGGGCGAGCTGGGCGTGTTGCCGGAGGATTTGCCGCGCTACGTCCGGGATGGCTATTCGCTTGTGACGCCGGCAATGACGGCGCCGCTGGACACGTTGGTTAAGGAAATCGAATCGCAGAATGTGACCTTCAAGGGCTGGGCGACGCCGGGTGCGACGCACCATTCCGCCGCGCTGGACGTGGCGCGGACGGTCTGCCGCCGGGCGGAGCGGCGCGTGTGCGCGTTGAAGGAGTCCGGTGGGCCGGTGAACGCGGAGATCATCATTTATCTCAACCGCTTGAGCGATTTACTGTGGCTCTTTGCGCGCCGGGTGGAGATGAATCGCCCTTCAGCCGGGCATTAGCCGTTTGCGCAATCCAGCCATGTGACAAACCGGTGACAATTGATAAGTCAGCCTTGTGAATAACATGGCATAAATTCACCGTCACGGCGTCCGCCGGAACAGGGCAAAAACTTCGTCGTTGGCAAGCTTGAACGATTTAATTTGCAGCGCCACCAATTCCGCCAGCCGGCCAAAACCTTGTCCATCGGCGATGCTCGGCGCGTGTTGTCCGCCGAAAATCTTCGGACAAATGGTCAAATGTAATTCGTCCACCAGACCGGCGCGGAACAGGACATCGTTCAATTCGCCGCCGCCTTCGCACAGCAACCGCTTCACGCCCCATTTCGACCGCAGCCAGCGCAAGGCCGCCGCAAAGTTGATTTTGTTTCCGCCACAAACCTTCACTTCGTCCGCAATCGCCCGCAGACTCCGGAGCTTCGTTTTCGAAGCGCAGGCGGTTGTCAAAATGATGACGGGCGAAAGATGCTTTTTGAAGATTTCCGCACGTGGATTGATTGAACCGCTGCCGCTGACGACGACGCGCAAATTATATTCAGCCAGTCCGCGCTTGAGCCGCAGCTTCCGGAACTTTTCGCCGCCCGTTCCCAAAATGGACCGCGAAATTTCGACCGTCCGCGCGCCGCACATCACGGCATCCGCTGAGGCGCGGAGTTCATAGAGGTGTTCCAAGTCGCGCTTGCTGCTGAACGAGTGGACCGCGCGATTCGCCGTCGCGATTTTCCCGTCCGCCGTCATCGCCATGTTGACCAAAATGAAGGGCAGTGGCGTTTTCTTCTTCTGCGCTTTTTTCATAAAATCAGCATCGCGTCGCCATAACTGAAGAAACGGTAACGTTCACGAATCGCTTCCGCATAAGCCCGCAAAATCGTTTCCCGGCCGCGCGTTTCTCCCGGCGCGGCAAACGCGCTTGCCAGCATCAACAGCGTCGAGCGCGGCAAGTGGAAATTCGTCAGCAGCGCGTCCACGACTTGGAATGAAAACGGCGGATGTATGAAAATGCCCGTCTTTCCAGCGTTTTTTGTGAGTTTTCCATTGTTTTGCGCGGCGACGGTTTCGAGCACGCGCACCGTCGTTGTGCCTGTGGCGATGACGCGGCGTCCCGAATTTTTCGCGGCGTTGATCAAACTCATGGTTTCTTCAGTCAATTCAAACCGCTCCTCGTGCATTTTGTGGGCGGCCAGCGATTCGGTTTTCACCGGCAGAAACGTGCCGGGACCGACATGCAGCGTAATGAAGCAGATTTGCACGCCGCGCGCGCGGATTTGTTCCAGCAATTCCGGCGTGAAATGCAAACCCGCCGTCGGCGCGGCCACCGAACCATCGGTCTTCGCGAAAACGGTTTGATACCGTGCCTTGTCATTTGGCAGTTGGCTGAGACGTTGGATGTAGGGCGGCAGCGGAACCTCGCCAAGCCGGTCAAGGTCACGATGGATGTCCGGCGTGCCGGAGAACTGCAGCCGCCGATGACCTTCATCGCTGGTTTCCAGAACTGTGGCGCGAATGTCACCCCGTTTGCCTTTGGCATCGCAAAAAATGATTGGTGTGCCGATGCGGGCGTTTTTGCCGGGGCGCATCATTGACCACCAGTCGTTTGGCGCATTTTCTTCTAGCAGCAAGACCTCGAATTTTCCGCCGGTTTTTGCGTTGACGGCGCGCAATCTTGCCGGAATCACCCGCGAGTTGTTCAGCACCAGCACGTCACCCGGGCGCAGGAATTCCAGCAAATCGGGGAACCGCCGGTGTTCGACGTGATTATCATTGCGATGCAAAACCAGAAGGCGCGATTCATCGCGTTTTGGGACGGGATGCTGCGCGATCAGCCCGGGCGGCAATTCAAAATCAAAATCAGCAGTTCGCATCACGCGAGTTTCAAGTTTCAAGCCTCAAGTTTCAAGCTGTTGTGAGATGAAAGGTTCTTTGCCACGATTTCCGGGTTGTGAATAACTTTTGAATAAGACTGAAAAATTGGCGCATTTTTTTGTTGACGTGGTGGGTTAAAGTGGGTAGAAATGGGTCGTTGTGGGTGATAAAAGCGGTTTCGGGATTTGATGTGAACAAATGAGCGACGCACAAACAAAAGAGCCGACGTATTATAATTCGCGTTTTCTCCACGGTGTGGATGAGAAGCGGCGTGTCCAGATTCCAGCCAAATGGCGGCCTGACAAATCCGGAACGGAGTTGACGATGATTGTCTGGCCGAAGCATGAGGCGGGCGTGTGTCTGCGCGTCCTGCCACCTGCGGAAATGGCGAAGATGAAAAAAGACATTGACGCGATGTCGAACGGCGACCGGAACAAGGGCGTCTTGAAAAGATTTATTGGCAGCGAGTCCGTCCAAGTGACTTTGGACAAGGCCGGCCGGATTTGCCTGCCGGATGGAATGGCCCGCGCGGCGGGCATCAAGGATGAGGCGGTGCTGGTGGGGTTGCTCGACCGTTTCGAGATTTGGAACCCGGCCCGCTACGAAAACGTAAAGGCTGCAGACGCGGTGCTGGCGTCCGAAGCCTTCAAACTCATGGAGTGATTATGAAATTGGGAAAATTGTTGTTTGCAGGAAAAAGCGTCGTGAACGGGTGCGAAAGGGTTTCGTATCGCCAAAACAAACAGGTGGCCCTGCCCAAGTTCGTTTCGCCAAAAAATCCCTTCGCGCCGTCCAAAACGCCGGCGGAAACCGCCCCCGTCCCGTCCAAAAAAGAAACCGCGCCGGCATTGGAGGCCACGCAGAAGTCGCCGCCGATTTCCGGGGCATCAAAATCATTGGCGGCCTGGACAACCAAACTGAACCCGGCTTCGCTTTGGGCCGGCATGGCGCCGGTGGAGCAAAAGACGCTGCCTGCCGTGCAGACCGAGCTTTCATTGGATGCCGTAAAAGTGGTCCACAACGATTTGAGCGACGCCGATGTGGAAGTGGTGCCGATCAAATCGCGTCCGGCGGCATCCGGTGTTCCTGCATTGTCACCGGCGAAGAAATCCTGGGAAATTTTAGGTGAACGACTTTTGAGGGCAACTGCGCTTTAACCAAACGAAAAATGCGCAGTGCCAGATTTCGTTCACAGACCAGTGATGGTGGCGGAGGTGCTGGAAGCGCTGAAGCCGCGGCCGGGCGGCCGTTACGCCGACGGCACGGTCGGTGGGGCTGGACACGCGGAGAGCATCCTGGCCGCGAGTTCACCGACTGGATGGCTGTCTGGGTGCGATCGCGATGGCGCCGCGGTTGAGGCGGCAAAAAAACGGCTGGCGGAACAATTCGCCGGACGATTTGAAATCCGGCGCGGGAATTTCGCGGAAATGGCCGGTTGGATTCCGGCGGCGAGCTGTGACGGCGTGCTGCTGGACCTGGGAGTGAGTTCGCCGCAACTGGATTTGCCGGAGCGCGGATTCAGTTTCCAGCAGGACGGCCCGCTGGACATGCGGATGGACGACCGGCAGGCGCTGAAAGCGGCGGATTTGGTAAACGGCGCGAGCGCCGAAGAACTGGCGAAGATTTTTTGGGAATGGGGCGGCGAACGCGAGTCGCGGCGGTTTGCGAAGGCAATCGTTCACGACCGCGCGGAGCGAAAGTTTGAGACGACGCGGCAACTGGCGGAATTGATTGAAAGAATTTCGCCGCGGGCGGGAAGAAAGGCGCATCCCGCGACAAAGATTTTTCAGGCGTTGCGGATCGCGGTAAACGATGAGATTGGCTCTTTGAAACGCGGGCTGGCAGCGGCGGTTGAAATCTTGAAGCCCGGCAGGCGGCTGGCGGTCATCACGTTCCATTCGCTCGAAGACCGCGTGGTGAAGGAATTTGGCCGCGAACGGACGCGCGAATACACGTTCAGCGGCGAGGTGGATGTGCCGGAGTTAAGACAGCCGCGCGTGCCGGAATTGAAATGGGTGACGCGCAGGGCAATCGCGCCCGGCGAAATTGAATTAAAAGACAATCCGCGCAGCCGCAGCGCGCAATTGCGGGTGCTGGAGAAAATGTAAATGGCAGGAAATCGAAAAGAACAGTCGGCGGCGATCCGGTTCGGTCCGGCGCTCAAGGCGTTGTTCTTGTGCATGCTGATCGCCGGTTCGGCGATCGGTTACGTCTGGCAGAAAAACGAAATTTACCGCTTGAGCCAGCGGATTCGCCAGGACGAATTGCGCTTGAAGCAAATGAGGGACGGCAACGAAAAGTTGAGGGTGAAGCTCGCGGATTTGCGATCGCCGATGATGCTCGATCAGCGGGTGCGTGAGTTGAATCTTGGCCTGGCTCCGGCACAACCCATGCAGGTCTGGCGGCTGCCAGAGCCTCCAGAGAGCAACCTTTTGGCACGCCAGTTGGCCGCGCGGCAGGCCGGCTTGCCGCTGACGCAATGAAACCATTTTGGCCGCCGCTCGTGACGCCGTCGGGTGAGGAACCGATCGCCACGGGCGGCTGGCTGATTTTACGATGAAGAAACGACTGCAACTTCGACGGGTGCTGATGCTGATGCTGGCTGTTTGTGCGGCCTTCGCCGGCCTCGGCTACCGGTTGGTGGACTTGCAGGTGTTGCGGCACGACGAGCTGGCGAAGCTGGCGCAGGACAACACGCAACGCGAATTCCGGCAGGCGCCGCGGCGCGGCGACATCCTCGATGCGCGCGGCAACCTGCTTGCCACGAGCGTTCCGGTTAAAATGGTCTGTGCTGATCCGTCGCTTATTGGCAACCAGCAGGCGACCGTGGCGCATGCGCTCTCGCCGCTGCTGCAAATGGGCGAAGGTGAGCTTTCGCAAAAGCTTTTCCCGCGCCTTTCAAAAAATGAAAAGGGCGAAACGGTCACAAACAACCTTCACTATGTCCGGCTCCAAAAAAACGTGACAGAGGAAACGTGGCAAAAAATCAAACTGGCGATGAGCCAGATTTCCTTGGGCGTGGATGAAAAAAAACTGGCGAAGACCGATCGCGAATTTCTTCGCAATCTGCGTCAAAGCGCCATTTTTGCCGAGCCCGATCAGATGCGCGTGTATCCGAACGGCTCGCTGGCAGCACAGGTGCTGGGGTTCCCAGGAGTGGAGGAATTCAAGTTGGACGGCCATCCGATTTCGCAGATTTCAGGACGTGACGGGATTGAGCTGGCGCTGAATTCCGCCCTGGGCGGTGTCGCTGGCTGGCGTGTGACGGAAACCGACTGGCAAAACCACGAACTTGTCGCGTTGCGCGATGAGGATGTGCAGCCGCGCGACGGCCTGAACGTCGTGCTGACGATTGACGCGGCGATTCAGCACAACCTCGAAGACGCGCTCGCCGACGCGATGCAAAAGCACACGCCGCACAGCATCACTGGAATCATCGTGCGTCCGGGCACCGGCGAAATCCTGGCGATGGCCTCGCTGCCAAATTACGATCCGAACACGCCCGCGACCGTGACGCCCGAAACGCGCGACCGCGTCATCACGGATGTCGTCGAACCTGGTTCGACGTTCAAAATCGTCGTCGTGTCGGGCGCGCTGAACGAGGGGGCCGTCAAGTTGAACGATACATTTGATTGCGAACACGGGCATTTTGCCTTTGCCGGGAAAGTTTTGCACGACCATGAACCTTTCGGCACGCTCACGACCGAAAGCATTGTCACCAAGTCGTCAAACATCGGCGCGGCAAAAATCGGCATCCGCCTCGGCGAAAAAAACCTTTACCATTACGCGTGGGATTTCGGTTTTGGCCAGCGCACGGGTGTCCTGTTGCCCGGCGAAGTCAGCGGAATCCTGCATCCGGTCAAGGACTGGAGCAAAGTCTCCGTTGCCCAAATTCCCATGGGACAGGGCGTGGCCGTGACGCGGCTGCAAATGGTCATGGCGATGGCCGCGCTTGCAAATGGCGGCTGGCTGATGCGTCCGATGCTCGTGAGCCGGCTCGAAGACCATAGCGGCAACGTGGTGCAAAAATATGAACCGCAGCGCGTGCGGCAGGTGGTCAACGAAGCCACCGACAAACTGATGGTGAACATCCTCAAGACCGTTGTGTCGCCGGAGGGCACCGCGCCGGGCGCCGCGATGCAGAATTACGTTGCTGCCGGCAAGACCGGCACGGCGCAAAAAGCGGAAAATGGAACCTACGCTCCGGGAAAATATGTCGCGTCCTTCATCGGATTTTTTCCGGCGGACAATCCGCAGGTCTGCATTTCAATTGTGATGGACGAGCCGAAGGAAGGCTATTACGGCGGGCAGATCTGCGGGCCGGTGTTCAAGGAAATCGCCGAACGATGCGCGAGCTATTTGAACATTCCGCCGGATTCTCCGGCGCCGCTCATGGCGAAGGCGGTAAATTCACATTGAAATCGCAGTGGAAACACGCTCTTTGAAATTTATCGCCGAGGCCTGCGGCGGAGAACTCCGGCGCGGCGCGGCGGAAACATTGACCAAAAATGTATGCACCGATTCGCGGAAGGTGCGGGCGGGTGATCTGTTCTTTGCCATCAAGGGCGAACATTTCGACGGCCACGACTTTTTGAGCGAAGTTGCAACCAGAGGCGTTGCGGCGGTCGTCATCGGGCGCAAAAAAGTCCCGACGAAACTGCCGGATTGCGCCGTGCTGGTTGTTGCCGATGTTCGTGCCGCACTGGGAAAATTCGCCGCGGCGTATCGAAAAGATTTCGCGCTGCCGGTGGTTTGTGTCGGTGGCTCGAACGGGAAAACGACAGTGAAGGAACTGATTGCGTCGGCGCTCCGGCAAACGCTGGCGACGCTCTGGAGCGAGGCGAGTTTCAACAATGACATCGGCGTGCCGCTGACTCTGTTGCGGCTGGAAAAAATACATCAGGCCGCCGTGCTGGAAGCGGGCACGAATCATCCGGGCGAACTCGCGCCGCTCGTGAAAATGATCCGGCCGAAGTTCGGCGTGATCACGAATGTGGGCCGGGAACATTTGGAATTTTTTGGTGATGTCGCCGGTGTCGCACAGGAAGAAGGCCGGCTCGCGGAACTGCTGCCGGCGGACGGGAAGCTTTTTATGAACGGAGACAACGAATGGACGGAAGCATTTGCCGCCAAAACGAAGGCGCAAGTCGTCCGCGCCGGTCTCGGTGAAAAAAATGACTGGCGTGCGGAGAAAATTCGTTTGGACAAGAACGGCGTGACATTTCGCGTGCAGGCGCCGAAGGAAGAATTTTGCGGCGAGTATCGGATCAATTTGCTGGGGCGTCATCAGGTGACGAATGCCTTGTTTGCGGTTGCGGTCAGTGAGGAACTCGGTCTGGGCCGCGCTGAAATTCAGCGCGGCCTGGCCGAATGCCAGCCGGCGAAGATGCGGCTGCAATTTTGGGAAGCGAACGGCGTGCGTGTGCTGGACGATGCCTACAACGCCAATGCGGACTCGACGATTGCCGCGCTCGAAACACTGTGCGATTTGCCGCTGCAAGGCCGGCGCGTGGCGGTGCTGGGCGACATGAACGAACTCGGGGCGCACAGCGAGGCGGCGCACGCGGAAGTGGGACGGCGCGCGGCGGAACTCGGCATCGGGCAGTTGTTCGCCGTCGGCAAAATGGCGCCGGTCATGGCGAAGGCCGCCCGCGACGCGGGATTGAACCGGGTGATTGAATTTGCGGACGTGGAAGCGGCGATGAAAGCGGTGAAACAGTTTTTAAAAACCGGCGACGTGGTTTTGTTGAAGGCGTCGCGGGCGTCGCGCCTGGAGCGCATCGCCGAAACGTTGAAGTCGGGAAAAGCGTGAAACCATGCTTTATTATTTAAGCCAGAAAATACTCGAGTGGACGAAAGGAACGCCGTGGGCGGACCACCTTTCGTCGCTGCGGCTGTTCCGTTACATTACGGTGCGCAGCGCGGGCGCGGCGGTGACGGCGCTGGTCTTGAGCTGGTGGCTGGGACCCAAAATCATCCACTGGCTGAAACAGTTGAAATTCGGACAGGATTACAAAGACAAAGCGGAGGAAGCGGGCGGTCTGGCCGCGCGCGTTTTGAGCAAAAAAGGAACGCCGACGATGGGCGGCGTGTTGATTGTGACGGTGCTGGTTTTTTCGACAATGCTGTGGACGGAATGGAACGCGCAGGTGGAATTGATCGCACTGGCAGTGCTGGTGCTGGCCGGGCTGGGCTTTTATGATGATT
>Ga0265337_1001500_pt1 | contig 11453 bp, 14 predicted proteins | sample 42122metaG_FD_192441 | JGI IMG/M metagenome (GOLD analysis project Ga0265337, IMG submission 192441) | Rhizosphere microbial communities from Carex aquatilis grown in University of Washington, Seatle, WA, United States - 4-21-22 metaG | ecosystem: Host-associated > Plants > Roots > Rhizosphere >... | reverse complement strand
CTCATTGCCGGTAGCAAAAACCAAGTTCTTCATTGCTGATAAGATTATAAGTGATGAAAGTGGAATTGACACCGGGCAAATACATTCTGGCGGTATCGGGTGGCGTGGATTCTATGGCCTTGCTTGACTTACTGGCTAAAAAGCCGGGTTTGGAGCTAGTGGTCGCTCATTTTGACCACGGAATCCGGCCAGAGTCCGCCCAGGACGCACAGTTCGTTGAAGAAGCCGCCAAAAGCTACGGACTAGCTTTTGAAATTGGCCGTGTCAAGCTTGGGTCTAAGGCTAGCGAAGCTACCGCCCGAGAGGCTCGCTACGCTTTTTTGGAGAAAGTACGCGTAAAGCATGGTGCAAAAGCTATAATCACCGCCCATCACCAGGATGATATGGTTGAGACCGCCGTCATTAATATTCTCAGAGGTACGGGTAGCAGGGGACTGGTGGCTATTCAAAGCAACCCCAAGGTTATGCGACCTCTGCTGGGTGTTAAGAAGGCCCAGATCTTAAATTACGCTGGAGAGAGTCACTTAAAATGGCGGGAAGATGTCACTAATCAACAAGAAAAATATCTACGCAATTACATCCGCCGGCGTGTTGTCCCCAAACTAGGGGTTGAAGAGAGGCGACAATTAATCAAAAATATCGACAAAGTCGCAGAAATTAACGCAATTTCTAGTGACATAATCGCGACGTTGTCGCATCAACTCCTAAATGATAATAAAATCGGACGCCAAGCTTACGTGTCACTGCCTACAGCAGTTAGCCGTGAATTGCTTACCGAGTGGCTTCGGCAACGCGATTTGCGCGACTTTGACCGCAAACTGATTGAAAGGGTGGATACAGCTATTCGAACTTCAGCTGACGAGAGGCTAGTTAATATAGCAAAATCCCTCAACCTCCGTATGACCGCAGAAACCGCGGCCTTTGAATCTTCCTGACAAGCGGACTGATATAATAGGCACGTATGGATAGGAAACAGTTTAAGTTGGGAGGTCCAGGTGGCAACCGGCGCAGTGTTTTCAAGAACGCTGGCTTTATTGCGCTTCTAATCCTAATAGGCCTAGTCGTTTATTCGGCAACCGGCCAGCCGACTAAACTAAATACTATTTCTTTCTCCCAGGTAGTTAAGCAGGCCAATAGCGGTCAAATTAAACAGATTGTCGTTAATGGCAACGAACTTGATGTCACTCCGGCTGGCCAAAACCATGCCACCGAAAAGTCGTTCAAAGACCCGAGTTCCAGCATTTATGAGCAGGGCATACAGCAAGGCAAGGTTCAGGTCGTCAACAAACCGCAATCAGGCGGTAGCAACAGCGTCTGGGGTCAGCTACTAATAGGTGTTCTGCCGGTTATTTTAATCGCCTTCATATTAATAATCATGTTTCGTAGCGCCCAGGGCCAGGGCAATCAGGCTTTGAGTTTCGGCAAAAGCAAGGCCCGGCTATACGGCAATGAAAAAGATAAAATCACCTTTGCAGACGTAGCCGGTAATGATGAGTCCAAACAGGATTTACAGGAAGTCGTAGAGTTTTTGAAGTATCCCAAAAAGTTCGAAGGCGTCGGCGCCAAAATTCCCAAGGGTGTACTGCTAGTCGGTCCGCCTGGAACCGGTAAAACCATGCTGGCGCGGGCTGTCGCCGGCGAGGCCAACGCTCCTTTCTTCTCGATTTCCGGCTCAGAGTTTGTAGAGATGTTTGTCGGTGTAGGTGCTAGCCGGGTGCGGGATTTATTCAACAAGGCAAAGAAAAATGCCCCGTGCATCATTTTCATTGATGAGATTGATGCCGTTGGTCGCCGCCGCGGTTCCGGCATGGGTGGCGGACATGATGAACGCGAACAGACGCTGAATCAAATTCTTGTGGAGATGGACGGTTTTGAGCAAGGGCAGAATGTCATTGTACTGGCAGCCACCAACCGCTCGGACGTGCTCGATCCGGCGCTACTACGTCCAGGCCGTTTTGACCGCCGCGTCAACATTGACCTACCAGACCGGCGCGACCGCAAATTGATTCTGGAGACACATTTTAAGGACAAACCAGTTAGCAAGGATGTTGATTTGGATAGTCTAGCGGCCAAAACGGCCGGTTCTTCCGGCGCCGACCTGGCTAACATTGCCAACGAGGCGGCTATTCTAGCGGCCCGCCATAACCGTAAAGTCATTGAAAACGACGATGTTGTGGCCGCTTTTGAAAAAGTCGCTATTGGACCGGAGCGCAAAAGCAAAATCATGAGCGAGAAAGAAAAAGAACTGACAGCTTACCACGAGGCGGGCCATGCCGTGGTTGGACATGTTTTGCCGGACAGCGACATGGTCCATAAAGTCACCATCATTCCGCGCGGCCCAACCGGCGGCGTGACTTGGTTTATTCCGCCCGAAGATAAGAGTTACCACAGCATTATCGAATTCAAAGATATATTAGCCCGCATGTTAGGCGGACGAGTAGCCGAAGAATTGATTTACGGAGCCGACCACGTTACGACCGGCGCGGGTAATGACTTGCAAAAAGCCGCTGAGCTAGCTCGAGACATGGTCATGAACCAAGGCATGGGCAAGAAGCTGCGCGACCAGGTCTTTCAGGTGGACGAAGGTATGATGCTTGAGCGTTTGGTTCACGAACGCCAGTATTCTGACGAGACCGCCAAGGTTATCGACGATGAAGTTGAAGCCTTGATTACCGAAGCCGGGGTTCGTGCCCGCACGGTGCTTAGAGCCAATATGGGCAAACTGGAAGATCTCAAAAAGGCTCTGCTAGAAAAAGAAACTGTCGAGGCTGACCAGGTGCTAACGATTCTTAAAGGCTCGCACATGCCCAAAGCCGCCGCTCTGTACTAAGGTTTATTACTATGAAAATTGGTGTAGCCGGAAGCATGCAGCACATAGAAAAGATGGTGGAGCTGTGTCGTCGACTGGATGAGTTGGGTCACCAAGCCTTTACCAGTAAGTTTGCGGATGAATCCCTCGGCAAAAGTGATGACGAAAAGGAAAAACTGAAGCTTAAAAATAAGTATCATCACGATGCCATCCGAGAATATTGGAAGCCAATGCAAGACGCCGATGCGCTCTTGGTGGCTAATTACGATAAAGGCGGTATCGAAAACTACATCGGTGGCAACGCTTTTCTAGAGATGGGTTTCGCCCACGTGCTTAACCAAAAAATATTTTTGCTCAACCCAATTCCGAAAATGCCCTATTACGAGACCGAGATTATCGCGATGAAGCCAATCGTTATTAACGGCGACCTGTCGAAAATTACCTAAACTGTTAGAATTATGGTATGGCGGTTGAAAGGATTATCAATACTACTGCGCCGGATGACCCGGTCGAGGAAGAGTTACAGGAAACTCTGCGGCCGCGAGATTTTATCAACTATGTCGGCCAAGAACGCCTGAAGAAAAATTTGAAGCTGGCCATCGCGGCGGCTACAAAACGCGGTGAGCCGATCGATCACATTTTGCTTTACGGCCCGCCGGGCCTTGGTAAAACCACGCTGGCTGGCGTAATTGCGAACGAGATGGGCGCCCAAATCCGCGTGACGTCCGGCCCGGCGATTGAGCGGGCAGGGGACCTGGCCAGTTTATTGACCAACTTATCCGACGGCGACATTTTATTCATCGACGAGATTCATCGCCTACACCGCGTCATTGAAGAAGTGCTGTACTCTGCTATGGAAGATTTCAAACTCGACATCATGCTAGGCAAAGGCCCGAGCGCCAAAAGCCTGCGCCTGGATCTACCGCGATTCACAATCATCGGTGCGACTACCCGGACGGGCGAATTGGCTGCGCCACTACGCGACCGCTTCGGCATGATTCATAGGTTGGAATTTTATACGCCGGAAGAAATCGCCCGTATCATCAAACGCTCGGCCAAGATCCTAGATGTCAAAATTGATGAGAAGGCCGCTAAACTACTGGCTGGACGGGCCCGTCTGACGCCGCGTATTGCCAACCGGCTGTTACGCCGCGTGCGTGATTACGCCGATATCAATGCCGACGGTATCATCGACGAACCGCTAGCCACCAAAGCATTGGATTTGTTAGAAATCGACGATTTGGGGCTGGATCCGGCTGATCGTCAACTACTTGGTGCGATTATCGATTTCCATGGCGGCGGCCCGGTCGGTTTGCAGACTTTAGCCGCGCTGACTAGCGAAGAGCAGACAACTATCGAGGATTTCCATGAGCCATACTTGATGCAAATCGGCCTGTTAGAGCGGACACCGCGTGGCCGCAAAGTCACGCCCAAGGCCTGGCGGCATCTAGGCAAAAAACCTAAAACTGGCGTGAAGAACCAGCCGTCACTACTATAGGAACCAATTATGCCCGGGGAACAACACGACAAAGAGAGTTTCCAAATCGGAGCGGTCGCCGTGACGAATGCCGAAAAAAATAAGAAAACCATTTTTAATAAAATCGGCGGCTTCGCCATAACCAAAACCGACCTGAAATTGCTAGAACCTGGCGAAACCGTGGTAACGATAGTCCGCCGTCACCCCATCGGCATCATCGGAATTTACATAGAAATGCTGACCGGCATTCTATTGGTCATCGGTCTAGTCGTTCTGGCTGTCATCGGCTTTTTTGTCAGCATCAGCTCCCAGACCAAGGGCTTAGTCGCCGCTATGGGCTTATTCGTGGTGGCTTTTTTAGTGGTCATTCTGTTTGTCTCGACTTACGTTTACCGCCAGTGCCGACTGATAGTTACTGACAAAAGTGTGGTCCAGATCTTGCAGAGGGCTCTGTTCAACCGCCGGATTTCCCGCCTCAGCATGAGCAATGTCGAGGACGTCAACGTCGAGCAAAAGGGCGTCCTAACCAGCATCTTCAATTACGGTACGTTGATTATTCAAACGGCTGGTGAAGTCGATAATTTTGTCTTTCCGTTCTGTCCAACACCTGACAAATACGCCAACCAGATTTTGGAGGCCCGCCAAAATTATGTGCGCGATTATTCCGAAGAGCGTGCTAACTAGTCGAGAGATTTCTTAGTGTAAGTTCCGCCGGCTTCAAGGTTGGCAGTCAGGGTATAGCTGGTACAGCTTACATCTTGATCGTCACAGTTTTCGGGACTGACAGCGTAGCCGTAACAGCCTTTGTCCGGTGCGGTCGTCGCTTCGAGCTGTGACAAGTCGCCGCTATTGCAAAACTTGTTCTTGCTGGTCCAGGACGGATCGCGCAAACTGCCATCGTCAAAGTTCTTGAAGTTGGCACTGACAAACTTTGAGTTATTCAGTTGGGCGGCCGTCGGGTATTTATCGGTTTCGGCCTGGTAGGTATTGATCTGCTCCTCCAGGCTGAGCAGGTCGTTCTTGCGTTCGGTGTCGCGGTGTTTCTGCTTGACCCCGCTATAATTGACGACCACGAAAACGCCCAGGATACAAATGATTATCACCAGTATCAAAAGCTCCAAATTGGAGAAGCCGTCGCTCGTCTGGCGCCCATATCGTTTCAACTTAAGACCAGTCATGATGCATCATTTAATATAGGCGTAAAGCCGCTGAGCCGCAAGAAAATGGCTCAGATCCAATTCGGCACAACATTATTTTCAAAGCGCAAACCAAAGTTGCTATACTGAGGTTGATATCTGTAAGGAGGCGAAAAGTGGCAGACAAAACCAAAAGCGCCGCTCCATCGAGTGGTAAGGTCCAGGCGCTAAAGTTAGCGGTGGACCAAATTGAAAAGCAGTTCGGCAAAGGTTCAATCATGCGGCTTGGAGAAGCCCACGCCACCAATGTTGAAACCATCTCTACCGGCAGTCTCAGTCTCGACTTGGCTTTGGGCGGCGGGATTCCGCGCGGCCGGGTAGTCGAAATTTACGGCCCGGAAAGTTCCGGCAAAACGACCGTTTGCTTGCACGCTGTCGCCGAAGTCCAAAAAAATGGCGGCACAGCGGCCTTCATTGACGCCGAGCACGCGCTTGACCCGGCTTATGCTAAACGCTTAGGCGTCGATACCGACAGCCTGCTGATTTCTCAGCCTGATAGCGGCGAGCAAGCCCTGGAGATTCTGGAAACTCTGGTCCGCTCCAACGCGGTTGATATCGTCGTCATTGACTCGGTAGCTGCGCTTGTGCCTCAGGCCGAAATCGAAGGCGATATGGGCGACGCCCACATGGGCCTGCAGGCCCGCCTGATGAGCCAAGCCTTGCGCAAGCTGACCGGTATTATCTCGCGCACCAAGTGTACGGTAATCTTTGTTAACCAACTGCGTATGAAAATCGGCATCATGTTCGGCAACCCAGAAACGACGACTGGCGGCAACGCCCTGAAATTCTACGCATCGGTGCGGATGGATATCCGCCGCCTCGCCCAAATCAAGTCCGGTGAAACTATCATAGGCAATCACTGCCGCGTTAAAGTCGTCAAAAACAAAATCGCGCCGCCATTCCGCGAGGCCGAATTCGACATCATGTATAACGAAGGCATCAGCCGGTCGGGCGATGTGATTGACTTGGCGGTTGCCAAGGGCGTCGTTGATAAGACTGGCGCTTGGTATGAATACAACGGCGAAAAAATTGCCCAGGGCCGTGAAGCCGCCAAAAAGTTCTTGAAAGAAAATCCCAAAGTTCTGGATAAAATTTCCAAAGAAACGATAGTTGCCGCCAGCAAGGAGTAGAAGTGACAGCTACGAATCATGCGATAACCGGCGTGGTCATCGCTATTACCGTACATACGCCATGGCTAGCCCTGCCGGCCGCTCTAGCTTCGCACTTTGTCCTGGACGCCATTCCGCATTGGAATTATGAGCTGAAACTTTCGGCGAAAAGGGCTATCATGGCGGCCGATCTCTTGCTAGCGGCCATTATCATTCTGGGAGTCAGTTTGTTCGCTGGCTCGTTCGACACGACGACCTGGGTTATTATCGCCTGCGGTGTGTTGGCCGTCTCGCCGGACGCCATGTGGCTACCGCATATTCTGCGCGGTCGACCAATTCCAGTGGACGGCGACAAACCTCTTTACTGGGCCCGCCGTTTCCACCGCTGGATTCAGTGGAACGAAACCAAACGGTTCGGGATTTATGCAGAGCTCGTCTGGTTCATCGTAGCGACGGTGGCTTTGATCAGGCTGAGATGAAAATAACCAGCCTAAAACAACAGGTCAAGAATCCACAGCGGGTGAGCGTCTTTGTCGATGAGAAATACAGTTTTTCACTGACCCTAAACCAAGTGGCTGACTACGGGGTTAAAAAAGATCTAGAAATATCCGAGGCCGAGCTTAAGAACTTCAAAAAAATGTCTGAGGACGGCAAGTTGGCAGCGCGGGCTCTCGAGTGGGTACTCAACCGGCCGCATTCAATCCGCGAATTTAAAGATTACATGTATCGCAAAAAGGCTGAGCCGGAACTGGCCGAAAAGCTAATCGAGGAATTTGGGGCAAAGGGTTACCTAAACGATGAAGCCTACGGCCGATGGTTGATCGAGTTGCGGGCTAGGACTGGCAAAAGTAATCGGGCAATGAGCGCCGAGCTTTTTGCCAAAGGATTGGATAGGGAAGTCGTCGACCAAATTCTAGAAGAGCAGGAGGCCAGCGAGGCGAAACGTCTACGCATACTAATAGCCAAGAAGCGAGCACTTTCCCGATATAAAAATGACAAACCAAAGCTTATAAAATACTTAACTAGTCAAGGATTCTCCTACGACCTAGTTAGGCAAGAGTTAAATACTTAACTAGTCAAGTATTTATCCAGGGGAAGTCGGGGTTATGTGGCTGGCGCGGCGGCAAATTCCGGCGCTTCGGCCGTTACTTCCGTGTCTCGGACTAGTATGTAGCTGTCTGTTACTTCTAGTATCTGTGTTCTATCTATAATCAGCGTGCTTTCGGCGGCTAGGATCTTAGTGACTGGCCGAGCGACGTAAAGTTTTTGGACAAACATGCCTTCGTTATAGCTGTAATCGTTAACTTTGCCGAGTTTGGCGCGCTTAGTCTTGACGGTTTTGCCTAAAAGCTCAAACTTGACATCTAAAATCTCGCGGTGGCGGACTAAGTCAACTGGCGAGCTCAGCACATCCTCGTCATTAACGGCCAAACCTTCGCTGGACGCTTGGCGAATATCTTCAATCAATAAGATTTTTAGTTGTGACTCTGCGGGTTCTTTGCACCACCAGCCCAAAATCTTAAGGTTATGCGGGTTGATGACGGGCGTTTTGGCAATGGCGATATGGCCACCTAAACGCAGGCTAATAACCGGCTGGTCCATCAAAGTCGCGCTCAACCTAAGCATAAGCTAAGTATACCGCCGCCAAAGCCAAATCGCCATCGGCTGGCCGATATTGATAAGTGATACCTTTTATGTTAAAATATGGCTCTATTCGAAGGCTTTAGGAGTCTTGGAATCGTACATGGAGCCGCTCTAGTAGCGCTCCCCGAACTAGGAGACCTGAATGGACACAGCGCTCTTCGATGCGATGGGCTGGGGGTTGGCAATCGCAACCCTGATCATCGTGATTCTCGCCATCGTCGTTATCGGCGAGGTGCGAGAAGGCCGCAGCCGGGTCGAGCTCGAGCTGCTGAAGCTGGCAGCGTGCTGCTTCGTCCTGCCCGCCGCACTCGTTGGAACGGTCTGCATGTTCCAGGTCCACAAGGCGGCGTACGACAGCGCGGGCCACAAGTACTACCCGATCGTCTTCCACACGAGCACTGACATCCTGGCGGTGATCTGGGTCGTCGGTTGGGCGATCACTGCCGGTCTTGTGATCGCTGTGATCGCGAGCCTCGTCAGCCAGTTCCGGCGTACGTCTGGCACGTACGATCGCCTCAGCGACGAGTAGCTGAACGTATAGGTGATAAGTAGGACGACCTCGAAGGAGGAGGTGAAGGCCTCTCATGCTGGTCTTTTCAATTGCGGTTCCAATCGTCATCTACGTGATCGCCTCGGCTATGGGCCTGGCGGTGGCTCCCGTATGGCCGGTGGTCGGTCTGGGCGTGATCGTCATGTTCACGGGCTTCTGCCTCACCTGGTCGCTCGCGGCGTGGGATCTCAACCATCCGCCGTGGATCGAAGGCGGCCAGGTCAGGACTTGGATGCCGTTGCACGAGCTGTATCACATCCAGTGGCTGGGCTTGGGCGTGATGGCCTTCGGTGGGCTGCTGGCACTGATCGGCGGGTTGCTGGGGCTACGCCGGGCCGACTAGTTCGCACATTGCGGGAGCGACGCACACGCGTCGCTCCCGCCTCAACACTTTATAAACGTAAGCACTTGCTTTAGCGATTTATCAGGATAATAATTCAGAAAAATGAGGCAAACCCTGGCAAAACTGTCGGTGGTGTTATTAATCCTGGGCCTTGCTCTTATTCCGACAGTCGTAAAGGCTAGCTTTACGCCGACTGATTTGACCATCATCGAATTTAAGATGACCGGCTCGGAATCAGTCGTCATCGAGAATACCAGCGGTGCTGGCCTAAATCTGCAGAACTATGTACTCGAGTACTTCAACAAATCTTCCGGTGTGAATTTCAACCTTCCCACGGACAGCCAGCAGCTACCAGGTTTTATATTGCAGTCACAACAGTCTTTTTTGCTCAGCGGCGATACGGTAGCAACCTGCGGGGCTGCTGGAGAATCCAATCTTTCAATGAGCCTGAGTGATACGAACGGCTACTTTGAGATAGTCAAAGCCGGCGGTAGCGGCCCGGCCGTGACCTATACGCCGCAGGACCATGTCAGCTGGACTTCATCCCCTGCTCCTACGCCGCCGGCTACGGACGGCATAGATCTCCATTCGGTGGGATCAACCTCTGGTGTGATTAACAGCACAAATTCGGTCTACTTTCGGCAGTTCTCGGATGGCGGATGGCAAAGAGCTGCTATAGACACCACACCCTGCAATCTATTGGTTAGCATAACGCCTGGAGGCGGAACGACCTATGTGGATTGGGCAACCGGCGCGGCGGCGCCAGCGACAATAGTGACGACCAGCGCTGACACTGGTTTGCCCGAAGTTGACATAGGTTTGACGGCGCCGCAAGTCACCGAGCTTTTGCCTAATCCCGTTAGTCCGCAGAGCGATGACGAGGATGAATTCATCGAACTCTATAATCCTAATTCGGTAAGCTTCGATCTGTCCGGATTCAAGCTCCAGGTCGGGTTAACGACCAAACACACCTACACGATTCCTGACGGCACACTTATTGATGCCGGTGCGTTCAAGGCTTTTTTCTCGGTTGATACCAACTTAGCCATGAGTAACACCAGCGGCATGGCCGCCCTACTTGATCCCAGCGGCAATGCTATCGGTCAATCTGATGCTTACGGAACGGCGAAAGATGGCCAAGCCTGGGACTTGGCCAATGGCAAATGGTACTGGACTACAACACCGACGCCTGGTGCGGCAAATAAAGTCAGTGGCGTGACTACGGCCTCATCATCAACAGGCAAGACGAGCGGCAGTGCTAAAAGCACTTCAACCCAAAGTGTTGCTGGCGAGACCAACTCTGCCAACAATTCATTGCCAGCGACACCACTACACGCATGGACGCTTGCCGGGGTTGGTGGAGCCGCGCTACTATATGCTGGCTATGAGTACAGAGCTGATTTGGCAAACAATATCTACCGGCTCCGACGATACTACGAGACTAGGCGAGCTAGTCGGAAGTAAACTGGCTGGCGGCGAAGTTATAGAACTGCGTTCCGATTTGGGCGGCGGTAAAACTACATTTACCCAAGGCTTAGCCAAAGGCGCCGGCAGTGGTGACCAAGTGGCCAGCCCGACTTTTACGCTTAAGCGGATTTATAAAACGCCAAAACTCCAAATCTTTCACTACGATTTTTACCGATTAAGTGAACCGGGCATCCTGCGTGATGAGTTGGCTGAGTCCATCGGCGATAAAAAGGCCGTGACCGTGATTGAATGGAGTGATATCGTCAAAGATGTTCTGCCCACTGGCCGGCTGTCTATTGAGTTTACACCGACCGCCAACGGTCCTGACGAGCGACAAGTCAGCATACAATATTCCGAAAAATTTCAGAGTATAATTCGCGAAATAGAGACGCAATGGCAGGAGAGCCGCCCGTGATGATTTTGACCATAAGAACCGACAAGCCGGAGGCAGAGCTGGGTGTTTTTGACGGCCAAAAGAAATTAGCTTATATAAAATGGTTGGCTGACCGGCAGTTGGCCGAAACCATTCATATTAAAATCTCAGAAATACTTAACAAGTCAAGCATCTCACTAGAAGACCTGCGGGGAATAGCCGTCTTTAAAGGTCCGGGCAGTTTTACTGGTTTACGAATTGGTTTAACTGTTGCCAATGCCCTGGCCTATTCGCTGAGCATCCCTATCGTCGCCACGGACGGTGAAAATTGGGCTTCCCAGGCCATAAAAAAAATAGGAACAGGTAAGAACGATAAAATTGCCTTGCCGGAGTACGGTGCGCCGGCCAGAACCACACTTGCTCGCAAATAATTTGACCAACCCGCCGAACCGGACGTATAGTAGGTTTAGGATTTTTCTGGATTT
>Ga0265337_1001497_pt1 | contig 11459 bp, 10 predicted proteins | sample 42122metaG_FD_192441 | JGI IMG/M metagenome (GOLD analysis project Ga0265337, IMG submission 192441) | Rhizosphere microbial communities from Carex aquatilis grown in University of Washington, Seatle, WA, United States - 4-21-22 metaG | ecosystem: Host-associated > Plants > Roots > Rhizosphere >... | reverse complement strand
CGAGCATTTTCATGCGATAGACGTTCAATTCCTGCCGTTTGCAATCCACCGCGCCCATGTAAACGACGCATTTCAGACCGAACATCGCGGCGACGGTGGCGGTGGCGACCCCGTGCTGGCCCGCGCTGGTCTCGGCGATGACGCGGGTCTTGCCCATGCGTCTGGCGAGCAGGACCTGGCCGATGCAATTGTTGATCTTGTGCGCGCCGGTGTGGTTCAAATCCTCGCGCTTGAGATAAATCTTCGCGCCGCCTAGCTCCTTGGTGAGCCGTTCGGCAAAGTAGAGCGGGGTGGGGCGTCCGCAGAACTCGCGGAGGTAATACTCGAATTCGCGCTTGAACGCCGGGTCCTTCTGGGCGCGGCGGTATTCGGCCTCCAGCTCCTGCAACGGATGCATCAGCGTCTCCGGCACGAAGCGTCCGCCGTAGGGGCCGAAATGGCCGGTGGCGTCGGGTTGCTTGGATTTGGCGGCTGCGCTCATGGTTTCATTTTCACGCAAAGGCGCGAATGGCGCAAAGAATTTATTTTGCCGCGGATGCAGCAACGGTTTTATCCGTGTGCATCTGTGTTTATCCGTGGTTAAGACTCAACTCGCCTTGACTGCGGCGACGAGCGCGTTGAGCGAGGCTTTTGCGTCGCCAAAGAGCATCCGGGTGTTGTCCTTGTAGAAGAGAAGGTTTTCGATGCCGGCAAAACCGGCGGCCATCGAACGTTTCATCACGATGACGGTCTTGGCGTGGTCGGCCTCGATGATGGGCATGCCGTAGATCGGGCTGGATTTTTCCTCGCGCGCGGCGGGGTTCACCACGTCGTTCGCGCCGATGACGAGGCACACGTCCACGCGGTCCATCGTGGGATTGATGGCTTCCATTTCGATGAGCTGGTCGTAGGGCACGTTCGCCTCGGCGAGCAGCACGTTCATGTGGCCGGGCATGCGGCCGGCGACGGGATGAATGGCGAACTGCACCTCGACGCCGCGCTTGCCAAGCTCGTCGGAAAGCTCGCGCACCGCATGTTGTGCCTGGGCCACGGCCATGCCGTAACCGGGAACGATGACGACCCGTTGCGCATAGGTGAGCAGCAACGCCACTTCGTCGGCCTGGATGGGCTTGACCGTTCCCACAACACCGGCAGGGCCGGCACCGGCACCACCGCCGCTGGAGCCAAACGCGCCGAACAAAACATTCGTCACCGGGCGATTCATCGCCTTGCACATGAGCAGCGTGAGCAGCGTGCCGGAGGAGCCGACGAGCGTTCCCGCGACAATCATTGCATTGTTATGAATCGCAAAACCGTCCGCCGCCACCGCGAGGCCGGTAAAGGAATTCAAGAGCGAAATCACGACCGGCATGTCCGCGCCGCCGATGGGCATGACCATCGCGATGCCGAAGAACAGCGCGAGCGAAAACATCACGATGAACGCGGTGACGGAATTGCCGCCGGAGGCATTGAAGGTGAGCCAGCCGCACAGGCCGAGAATCACCAGCAGGATGAGGCCGTTCAGGAAATTCTGACCGGGGAAAGTGTGGGGCTTTTCAAATTTTCCTTCCAGCTTCAGATAGGCGATGATGCTGCCGGAAAACGAGAGCGAGCCGATGAGTGTCGCGAACAGCATCGAGCCGGCGATGAACGCCGTGATGCCTTCGAAGCTGTGCGAACCGCGCATGAATTCCAGGCTCGCGACCAGCGCCGCGGCGCCGCCGCCGAGGCCGTTGAACATCGCCACCATCTGCGGCATCGCGGTCATCTTCACCGAATACGCCCCGATGGCGCCGATGATGAGGCCGATGACAGTGCCGATGGCGATGAGCGTGTAATTGAAGGTCCAGCCCTGCGACCAGACGTAGTTGCCGTCCGTCTTGTGAAGGGCGAGCAGCGCAATGAGCATTCCGGCCGCCGCCACAAGATTGCCGTGCCGCGCGGTTTTCGGCGAACTCAAAAATTTGATGCCGAGGATGAATAAAACCGAGACCCCTATGATGATGAAAGCAATGGTGGAACTCATGACTATTTCTTTTTCTTGAACATTTGCAGCATCCGGTCGGTGACCATGAAGCCGCCGAAGACGTTGGCGGAACCAAAGACAACCGCGACAAATCCCAGCGCCTGCGCCAGGTGCGTGTCCGCGTCGGCCAGCACCAGGATGCCGCCAAATAAAATGATGCCGTGAATCGCGTTGGTGCCGGACATCAGCGGAGTGTGCAGCATCGAGGGCACTTTCGAGATGACTTCAAACCCCACGAATATTGCGAGGATGAAAATAAACAGGATGTTCGTATCCATAAAATTTTAGCTGGGTTTGGGGAGGAGTTTTTCGTTCACGATCTTGCCCCCGTGCGTGACGAGGCAGCCCTTGATGATTTCATCGTCGAGCTTGAGGTTGAAGGTCTTTTCCTTCTTGTCCCAGAATTCCTCGAGGAGGCTCACGAGATTCGCGGCATAAACCTGGCTGGCGTGCAGCGGCACGCGTCCAGGCAGATTCGCGATGCCGATGATTTTCACGCCGTTGCGATCGGTCACCTTGTCATAAACGACGCCTTCGACATTGCCGCCCGTTTCAACCGCCATGTCGATCACGACACTGCCGGGCTTCATGGCGTTGAGCATTTCGGCAGTGACGAGGATCGGCGCCTTGCGTCCAAATACTTGCGCGGTGGTGATGACGACATCTGAATCGCCGCAGGTTTTCTTCATCGCGTCGCGCTGTTTTTGGATCTGCTCCTCGGTCAGCACCTTCGCATAGCCATCCTTCGTCTGGCCGGTTTCGCCAATATCAATCTTGAGAAATTGCGCGCCGAGCGACTTCACCTGTTCCTCGACGACGGGCCGCGTGTCGTAAGCGGTGACTTTTGCGCCGAGGCGCTTCGCAGTCGCAATCGCCTGCAGACCGGCGACGCCGACGCCGATGATGAACACCTTCGACGGCAGAATCGTTCCCGCCGCCGTGGTCATCATCGGAAAAATCTTGTTGGAATAACGCGCGGCCAGAATGACGGCCTCGTATCCGCCGAGGTTCGCCTGCGATGAAAGCACGTCCATCTTTTGCGCGCGGGTCGTGCGCGGGATGAATTCCATGCTGATGGCGCTCACGCCGCGTTCGGCAAATTTTTGGACCAGCTCCTTTTCGTTGAACGGATCGAGCAGGCTGGCATGGATGGAACCCTGCTTGAGCCAGGCAATCTCCTCCACCGGCGGTTTGCGCAGGCGCAGCACGATGTCGCCGGAGTCGATGAGCGCCTTGCGGTCGGTGGTGATCGTCGCGCCGGCTTTGGTGTAGGCCTCGTCAGGAAATCCGGCGGCGATGCCGAGGCCGGCCTCGACTTCGACCTGTGCGCCGAGCTTGACGAGCTTGCCTGCGCCGTCCGGTGTCAGCGGCGCGCGGTTCTCGCCCGGATGCGTTTCTTTTGGAACTGAAATCTTCATTGTTCGAATTTCGTGCGGCGTAACATATCAGAACCCGGCTGCCGCGAAACTCAAATGTTGGCTTTTCTCAGTCATCTATTGGCATGCCTAATTGGGAGGATGAATAATCCTTTACGATTTCACCCGGTGGTTGTTTTAACGGCCTTAATGGATATCTGCGCGCCGGAGCTGCCAGACCCGCCCGCTTCCGTGGGCGGCAGGGCCGGTGACTCGCCGCAGCCACGTTCTTTTGGGATTGCCTTTGAGCCGGATTGGGATGATTCGTGAGAAACCTAAATTTGCTGCATTTGTAAAAGGTTCGCGTTGGAACCATAAATTCTCCTTCGCGGCTTCACGCGACGATTATTTACTGCCTGGCTTGATCGCCGGTATTTTGGCGAGGTCGGACGGCAATTTGTCCGGCTCGAAGGTTTCCACCTGCAACGCGATGAGGCTGAACATCGGCACGCCGGGTTTCACCGCGCCATTCGAGCGGTCCACCACCATCGCCACGCCCGCGACCAGGCCGCCGTTGGCGCGCACGATGTCAATCGTCTCCTGGACGCGGCCGCCCTTGGTCACGACATCCTCGACGACGAGAATTTTTTCGCCGGGCGCAATTTTGAATCCGCGCCGCAGGACGAGCTTGCCGTCCTCCTTTTCCACGAAGATGAACCGCACGCCAAGCTGCCGCGCCACTTCCTGGCCGATGACGAGTCCACCCATCGCCGGTGAAACCACCGTGACTGCGCCGAACTGTTTGACCTTGGCCGCCAGCACCGCGCCGAGTTTTTCGACGACCGGCATCTGCTGGAGCGCGAGCGCGCATTGGAAAAATTGCCGGCTGTGCAGGCCGCTGCGAAGGATGAAATGGCCTTCGAGCAGCGCGCCGCTGTCTCGGAAAACTTTCAGAACGTCGGCTTGCGTCATGGGGAGAGTTTCAAGTTTTGGATTTCAAGTTTCAAGTGCGATATAAAGTGGCGCAGGCGTCTCGCCTGCGAAACAACGGCGATCTTGGACTTGGATATTTTCTATGCATGCTGGCGTTAACGCGCTCGCCACGCAGGCGAGACACCTGCGCTGCTTTAATTTTCTGGCCTCCAGCTTCTGATTTCTGAATTCTTCCGCCGTGCCGAAGTGGATCAAGTTCATCATCGCCGTCCTGCTTCTGCCGGTTTGCGCCGGCGCGGCGCGGGCACTCTGGCTCGTGCTGCGCGCTTGCGGCGGCGTAGACACGACATGGATTCCGCTCATCGGCGGCGCGGCGTGCTGGCTGGTCATTTTCGCCTGGCTGCCCAAGCCGATGTGGATTTACGTCTTCGGCCACGAATTGACGCACGCGCTTTGGACCTGGCTGTTCGGCGGTCAGGTAAAAAATATGAAGGTCACGTCGTCGGGCGGCCACGTCGTCATATCCAAAACCAATTTCCTCATCGTGCTCGCGCCGTATTTTTTCCCGCTCTACGCCGTGATTGTCGTCGGCCTGTTCGCGCTGGGAAATTTGATTTGGAACTGGCACGGCTATCTCGTCTGGTTTCATTTGTGCGTCGGCGGGGCGTATGCGTTTCACGTGACGTTGACGTTTTACACTCTGCAGACGCGGCAGTCGGACATCACGAGCCAGGGCTGGTTGTTTTCCGCCGTGGTGATTTTTCTCGGGAACGTCTGCGTGCTGCTGTTTGGAATTCCATTGCTGACGGCGCGTGTCGGGCTGTTGAATTCGCTGGGCTGGTGGGCGGAAAGCACCGGCATGATTTTGCACTGGCTCCAGCGCGTGATTTGATGCCCCGAAATTTGTTAGTAATTCAGTCTTGAAATGTCCGGGCATTTGGACTCATCCTCCACCAGTTATGGATTTGGCCGACATTTTGGGACGCGAACAGATTGTTCCCGACCTGCGCTCGACGAACCGCTGGGAAGCGATTGACGAACTCATCGGCAACCTCGTTGCCACCGGCAAGATCCAGGCCGCCGACCGCGACGCCATCACCGCCGCCGTCAAAAAGCGCGAAACCTCCATGTCCACCGGCATCGGGTTCGGCATCGGCATCCCGCACGCCTCGACGGATTTGATTTACGAGGTCGTCGGCGCGCTGGGACGCTCCAAGGCCGGCGTGAATTTTGACGCGCTCGACAACCAGCCGGTGAAGCTCGTCATGCTCTTCCTCGTGCCACAGGGACAATTTCAGAAACATCTCCACACGCTCGCCAACATTGCGAAGCTCCTGCACAAGGCCGAATTCCGCGAAGTCCTCGAAAACGCGCCCGATGCCGACGCCATGCTCGCCGCCATCCGCGAACACGGGAAAAAGTGATTGCAAATTTGGAAGCTGGTGATCGTTGGCAGACCATTGATGAGTTGATTGAAAAACTCGTGGTGACCGGAAGAATTCCACCGGAAAATCGAATTCCGATCGCGGAGGCAGTCAAGAAGCGCGAAACTTCCATGTCCACCGGCATCGGGTTCGGCATCGGCATCCCGCATGCTTCGACCAATTTAGTTTCGGAGGTTGTTTATGCAATTGGTCGTTCCAAAAAAGGAATTAACTTCGACGCGCTTGATGGCAAGCCAGTTCATCTTGTTGCTTTATTTCTTGTTCCGTCGGGGCATTTCCAAAAACATATCAACACACTTGCAAACATTGCGAAGTTATTGCACCGCGCAGAATTTCGTCAGGCTTTGGAGCAGTCTCCAGATGAAGCAGCCCTAGAGCGACTGATAAAACAAGCGACAAACGAAAATCCAAGGCTGTTTACCGCAATGTTGCCTCACAAACAAATTGAACTTCGCCTGCAAGCCGCCGTCCGCTCCGTCCTGCCGGATGCAGACATCTCCGCTGTTTTGGTCCGCCCGTGCCCCGACCCGAAATTTGGCGACTACCAGACCAACGCGCTCATGTCGCTCGCCAAGCAGCGCAAACTTAATCCGCGCCAGCTTGCCACCGATGCGCTGGCGAAGCTCGATGTTTCCGAATACTGCGAGAAGGTTGAAATCGCCGGCGCGGGCTTTTTGAATTTCCGGCTGAAAGGCAATGTTCTCACACAAACGCTCGAAGCCGCCGCGCGGGGCGAACATTTGTTTTTTGAGAAAGTGGGACAGGCTTCCAGCCTGTCAGGAAAGCAAGATACAGGCAGGATGCCTGTCCCACGAACCGTCGTCATTGATTTCAGTTCGCCGAACGTGGCCAAGCCGATGCACGTGGGTCACATTCGCTCCACGATTCTCGGAGACAGCCTGGCGCGCACTTTACGGCTGCTCGGCCACCGGGTCGTCACCGACAACCACATCGGCGACTGGGGCACGCAGTTCGGCAAGCTGCTCGTCGGCTGGAAAAAACATTTAAACCCCGACACCCTCAAATCCGATCCAATTGGCGAAATGGAGCGGCTTTACAAGCTCGTGAACGCCGCGAGCGAAACCGATGAAACCGTTCTGGAGGATGCCCGGCAGGAATTGGTGAAATTGCAAAGCGGGGACGAGGAAAATTTGAAGATTTGGCATGAGATGATTGCGCTGTCGCAAAAGCAGTTCGACACGATTTATGCGCGGCTCGGTGTGAAATTCGACCACGCGCTCGGCGAAAGTTTTTACAACCCGAAATTAAAACCGCTTGTGGACGAACTGCTCGCCAAAGGCATCGCCCGCGAAAGCGAAGGCGCGATTGCCATTTTCTTCGACGACAATCCTCAACTGAAAGAGCATCCGGCGCTCATCCGCAAGAGCGACGGTGGTTTCAATTACACGACGACGGATCTGGCGACGCTGGCGTATCGTCTGGAAACGTGGAAGCCGGACGAAATCATTTACGTCACCGACGGACGGCAGCAGTTGCACTTCCAGCAATTGTTCGCCGCGTTTCGAATATGGCAGGAGCGCGGCTCTCCAGAGCCGCAGCGGGTTGGAAATGCCGGAAGTGCTGCGGCTGGGGACAGCCGCGCTCCGAAACTCGCGCACGTCTGGTTCGGCTCAATTCTTGGCGAGGACGGCAAGCCGTTCAAGACGCGCAGCGGCGAGACGGTGAAACTTTCCGATTTGCTCGACGAAGCGGAAGAGCGCGCCTTCAAAATCGTTTCCGAAAAGAGTCCGGAGCTTCCTGAAACTCAAAGGCGCGAAATCGCGCGTGTTGTCGGCCTTGGCGCGGTGAAATACGCCGACCTGCTGCCAAACCGCCAGAGCGATTACATTTTCAGTTGGGACAAGATGCTCGCGCTCAACGGCAACACAGCGCCGTATCTGCAATACGCCTACGCGCGGATAAAAAGCATTTTTCGGAGGGGCGAATTACACGAGTCCCAAATTTCAAAAGTGAGGGACTCGCAGAGCTCGTCCCTCCGAGAAATAAAACTGGCCGCGCCGGAAGAAATCGCACTGGCGAAGCATCTGTTAAATTTCGGGCTGACGCTGGAGGCGGTGGCGGAGGAATTTCGGCCCAACTTCCTGTGCAATTACCTTTTTGAACTGGCCGGAAAGTTCACGGCGTTCTACGAAAATTGTCCGGTGCTCAAGGCGGAAGAAGCGGTGCGCGAATCGCGGCTGGCGCTGTGCGATTTGACGGCGCGCGTTTTGAAGCAGGGGCTTGATGTTCTCGGAATTGAAGTCGTGGAGCAGATGTAACTCAACTCAACCGCATCGGCATGACGACGTAGAGGAACGGGCCGTTGATTTTCAGCACGCCGGGGCTTAATTCATCCACCAGTTCAAAGAAGACCTCGTCCTCGGTCAGCGCGGCGAGCGCGTCAATGAGGTAGCGCGGATTGAAGGCGATGGCCATTTCCTTGCCCTTGTAATTCACCGCGAGAGTTTCGCGCGCCTCGCCGACTTCGGGCGAATTGGCAGTGATGGCCAGATTGTTCTTCCCGAACGTGAGCTTGACGGAGTTTGCCTTTTCGCTGGTCATGATTTCGGCGCGGCGCAGTGCCTGCAAAAATTCCTCGCGCACGAGCGGAATGCGTTCCTTTGTTTCGGACGGAATGACTTGACGGTAATTTGGATAATTGCCCTCAATCAGCTTCGTGATGAGCAGGACGGAGAATCCCTTGTCGTCCTTCAGCGCAAAGGAGGCCTGATTCTCGCCGAATTTGATTTCCACCTCTCCTTTGTCCTGCATCAGCCGGTTCAATTCGGTTATCGCCTTCGCCGGAACGATGAATTCGCCGCTGCTCTTTTCGGAAATGTCCACCTCCTCGTCCACGAGCGCGAGCCGGCGTCCGTCGGTGGCCACCAGCGTCATTTTGTGGTCCTTGAGGCTGATGAAGATGCCGTTGAGCACGTAGCGGGATTCGTCCGAGGACACGGCGAACGATGTTTTGCGCATCATGGCCTTGACGGTTTCCTGCGGGAGCGCAACTTTCTTGTCGTCCTTGAACTTCGGCAGCGGCGGAAATTCGTCCGCTCCCAGCCCGTGGATTTTGTAAAACGACGAGCCGCAACGGACGCTGCAAACGTTTTTTTCATCCACTTCCAGATCAATCTCGCTGCCGTTCAACTCGCGGGTGATGCCAAAGAGTTTTTTTACCGGCACGGTGGCGGCTCCGGGCTTTTTAACCTTTGCCTCAACGGAGCAGGCAATGGTCACGTCCAAATCCGTCGCGGTGAACTCGACGCGGTCTTTTTCAGCGCGCAGCAGCACGTTGGACAGGATTGGCAGCGTGGTGCGCGTGCTGACGACATTTTGGACGGCTTGCAGCCCGGCGAGGATTTGTTCCTTGGTGATGGTCAGGTTCATGCGTGTTTAATAATATTCTTTTTAGGTTAATAAACTCACCGTATTAAGGGGTGTGGATAAGGCAAACAACTCCACGTGTCAAGGTTGCCACAGCTTTTTGTAAGGTTCGAACCATGTTGCAAGTCAGGTTAGCGAAGCTGGGAAAATTTAAAAGTCAAAGTTCTTCACAAAGATCACAGGACATTCACAATGAATGAGACTGTTTTTTTCCGAGTTGTGCACGGCGGACAACTTCTGGCAACAAGCCACGGACAAAATCAACCTCCTCTGCGCAGGAATCGCGACCTAGGGAAAAGCGCACGAGGGAATTCGCCGAATCGCGGCGGCCGGAGGCGACGATCACATGAGAAGGCACCAATGACCCCGCGGAACATGCCGAACCGGACGAGGCACAAATCCCTTCCACATCCAGTCCCGCCAGCAACGCAATGCTGTCAGCGCCTCGAACGACGAAGGAAATCGTGTTTGCCAGGCAATTCTCCCGAGGGCTGACAATTGCACAACCTTCAACCATATCAATCGCGGCCCTGAGTTTTGAGCAAAGTCCCTTCAGTTTGAAGTGAGGGAAAACCGGCGGGCTGACGAATCGTTCGAGCGCTTCAACCAAGCCGAAGATGCCGGCCGGATTTTCCGTTCCAGCGCGCCGCTCATTTTCATGTCCACCGCCGAAAAGAATCGGGTCCGGATGCAGCGGCGACCTTGCGTAAAGCAGTCCCGCGCCTTTCGGCCCGTGAAATTTGTGGGCGCAAATGGAAACCAAATCCGCATTGAACTGGCCGATGTTATCAAACGGCTCCTTGCCGAACCATTGAACCGCATCCGTGTGAAAAACAATTCCGCGCTCGCGACAGATTGCGCCGAGTTCGGCCACCGGCTGGATCGTGCCGATTTCATTGTTCGCCGCCATCACAGAAACAAAAATTGTGTCCGGGCGGAGCGCCTTTTTCAAAACGTCCGGCGAGATGCGGCCATCCGAATCCACCGGCAGGCGCGAGACCTCAAAGCCCTCCTTTTTCTCGAGGTAATCGAAGCAAAGCAACACCGCGTGATGCTCGATGGCGGAGGTGATTAAATGTCTGCCTTTCGATTTGAGCAAACGCACCGCGCCGAAAACGGCGAGGTTGTTTGATTCGGTCCCGCCGCTGGTGAAAATGATTTCGCTGGGCCTGGCGCCGAGGAATTTAGCCGCGCGGTCGCGGGCGTCGTCGAGCAGCGCCCGCGCTTTTCTGCCGACGTGATGGACGCTGGAGGGATTGCCCCAAACGTCGCCGAGAAACGGCAGCATCGCATCGCGCACCGCTGGATCCAGCGGCGTCGTGGCGTTGTAGTCGAAGTAAATCGTCCGCGGCACCGGCGCATTCTCAAGAATCCGCGCACCGCCGACGAGGAAAAACCGGTTTCTTTCACGTCAACCTGCCCACGCGGAGGGTTTGACTTGCCGGCAGGAAAGCTTATTTTGCTCAGGCTGTGACAACAATTGACCATGCTCCAAAGGCGCTGACTTGCCTGGACAAGCTGCCGCCGCGCGTTTGCGCCGTCGTGCGGAGCATTGAAACCGACGACGAGGAAACGCAACGCCTCAAGATGCTTGGCGTGTGTGTGGGCCGCCGCGTCGAGCTGGTCAGGGGCGGCGACCCGCTCATCCTTCGCATATTTGGATCGCAGCTTGGCCTGTCCGCCGCGCTTGCCGCCCGCGTCCGTGTCGAGGTCTGCCAGCCCGGCCATTGTGCCCTGCGCGAAGACAACTGCGCATGAGCGACGCCGGGAAATTCATGTCCACATCGTCCTGTTGCGAGCCGGCACAGCCCCAACACCTGCCGCATCACGCCTTCACGCTCGCACTGGTCGGCAATCCGAACGCGGGCAAGACCACCCTGTTCAATGCGCTGACCGGGCTGCACGCCAAGACCGCGAATTTTCCCGGCACCACCGTCGAGCGCCGCGTCGGCAGAACAAAAATCGGCCGACAGCAAATCGTTCTGGTGGATTTGCCTGGACTTTACGGGCTGGAAAGCTCCTCGCCGGATGAGAAGCTGGCCAGCGACGCGTTGCGCGGACGGCTGGACGGGCACCCCGCGCCGAACGCGGCGCTGGTCGTCGTGGACGCGACGAACCTCGAACGGAATCTTTTTCTCGCCAGCCAGGTGTTGGAGCTGGACTGCCCCGTCATCGTGGCCTTGAACATGATGGACATGGCCAAGCGGGACGGCATCCGCATTGACGTGGCGAAACTCCGCGCCGAACTTGGCTGTCCCGTGGTTCCGATAACCGCGCGCACCGGCAAGGGCCTCCTCGAACTCCAGAACGAAATCGAACGACTGGTCGGCGGCG
>Ga0265337_1001494_pt1 | contig 11469 bp, 8 predicted proteins | sample 42122metaG_FD_192441 | JGI IMG/M metagenome (GOLD analysis project Ga0265337, IMG submission 192441) | Rhizosphere microbial communities from Carex aquatilis grown in University of Washington, Seatle, WA, United States - 4-21-22 metaG | ecosystem: Host-associated > Plants > Roots > Rhizosphere >... | reverse complement strand
ACCCCGAATGCCTGCGATGCTGATCCTCGACTTATGAATAGAAGGAGATTGATCTGGGCCTTGGCCATTTCGATCGTATCGGCGGGCCTGGCAGTTCGGGCAGCCGACCCAACGCCCGCCCTTGCCTTCGCCGCGCCCGCACCAACCGCACTCGCCGCGACGAATGTCATCGGGCCGAAGATCCAGTTCGAGACGATGGTGCATGATTTTGGCCGAGCCAAGTCGGGCGAGGTGGTCAAATACACTTACATCTTCACCAACACCGGCGATCAAGCGCTGGAACTGAGTGGCGTGCACGCCTGCGGCTGCATCACCGCGGATTGGACCAGGAAGGTGGAGCCGGGCAAGACCGGCACCATTCCTATCAGCTTCAATAGCGCCGGCTACGCCGGGCCGGTAGTCAAAGGAATCACGGTCACCTGCAATGACCGGACCAATCCCCACTCCATGCTTCAATTCCGAGGCGCGCTCTGGAAGGCCATCGACGTGAACCCGCCATACGCCGTCCTCAACCTTACCGCTGACGCCCCCATGGCCTCCGTCACCGTGGTTATCACCAACAACCTGGAGGAGCCGATCACCGTGTTCGCGCCGCAATGCAACAACCCCGCGTTCACCGCCGTGCTGAAAACCAATCAGCCCGGGAAGGAGTTCCGCGTCGTCATTGCTCCGGCCGCTCCGTTGCCGCCCGGCTACGCGCAGGCGATGATTACCCTGAAGACATCTTCGACCAATATGCCGGTCGTCGTCGTCACGGCCGTGGCCAACGTGCAACCCGCCGTCACACTTACCCCGTCCCAGATCGTCCTGCCGGCTGCTCCGCTGGCACGGCCACAGACCAACACCATCAGCATCATCGGCCACTCAACGAACGTCATGACCTTGTCCGAGCCGACGGTGAACGCGACTGGCGTGAACGTCCAAGTGAGAGTGGTGCTGCCGGGCCGGCAGTTTGTGGCCACGCTGGTTTTCCCCGAGGGACTCGAAATCACTCCAAGGCAGAAGACCGAGCTAAGCATCAAATCGACACTTCCCCAGGCGCCGTCCCTCAAAGTACCCATCCTGCAAGCGCCGCGCCCCGCGCCTCCGCCGGTCACGCCATTACAGGCCTCCTCTTCCGTTGTAACTAATCAACTCCGCGCGCAGCCCCAATTCAAACCGCCGCCGCTGCCACCAATACCATCACTGCCGCGACCTGCCTCGTAACCGTCCAGCGGCTCGAACGACGGCATCAACTTGGTGGCACCAGCACGATACCGCGTCAGCTTTCAATCTGACTAACCAGGGCCATGGCTTGGCGGGCGAGCGGTTCTAACCCGGCAGCTTTTGGGTGGTAGCGGCCGTAAAACGAGCCAGCGCCGCGCGCTGCTCATGTATTCTCTCGAACGCCTGGGCGATGTCGTCCATGTCGCTTTGCGGGCCGAGGAACAAGCTTTGCTCGAACCACGCGCCCTGCTCTCGGCAAATCTTCTCGCAGTTCGGGCAGGAGACCTTGGCGTAGTCGAGCGTTCGGGAGGCGTTCGGCAGGTAGGGGCCAAAGGCACGGTTCAGGAACAACGGTTGCCGATAGAGGGGCAGGGCATAGCCGCCGCAAACGGGAACTCCTTCCGCCTGCAACGCCTGCAGCACCGCCTCACGCGGCGCGCCAAACGCCGCGGCATCTATTCGGAACAGGAACAGGTGATAGCTGTGCCGGGTGCAATCGGCGGGCCGCTTCTGGGGATGGATGCCCGGAAGCCGGCTCAGTCTGGCCGCCAGGTATTGGCCGTTGCGGTCGCGGGTTTGGGTTTGGGCTTCGAGCCGTTCGAGCTGCGCGTTGAGGATTGCGCCCTGAAATTCGCCCAGCCGGTAATTGGCCGACATGACATGGTGTTCGTACCAAAGACCGCCGCTTATGCGCCCGCAGTTATGGATAGACCGACAGGCCTCCGCCAGCGCGTCATCCGACGTGGTGATGATGCCGCCTTCGCCGCAGGTGAGATTCTTGCTGGATTGGAAGGAGAACGATCCCAGGTGACCGATGGAGCCGGCGGGGCGCTGCCGATAAAGCGCAGCGTGGGCATGGGCCGCATCTTCAATCACCACCAGTTTATGCCGCTTGGCGATGGCCATGATGGCATCCATGTCCGCGGGCTGTCCCGCTATGTGCACCGGCATAATGACGCGCGTGCGTGACGTGATGGCGGCTTCGACGGCCTCGGGGTCGAGGTTGAAGGTCTCCAGGTCAATGTCGGCGAATACGGGGACGGCGTTGGCCTCGACTACCGCTGTGGCGGTGGCGAGAAACGTATAGGGGGGCACGATCACCTCGTCCTCGGCCTTAATGCCGGCAGCCATGAGGGCGATGCGTAGCGAGACGGTGCCGTTGACCACGCCGATGCCGTGTTTAGCGCCGTGCATGGCGGCGAAGCGCTGTTCGAATTCAGCCACCTCCAGGCCGTTGAGCTTGCCCCATTTGCCGCTGCGGAGGGCGCGCAGCAGGCGCTGTTCCTCCGGGTCACCGAAGATAGGCCACGCCGTAAAGGGACGGGCGCGGAGCGGTGCTCCACCGAGAATAGCCAAAGGTTGAGACATATCAGCTACTGGTACTTCGCGGCGAACTTCTTCGTCAATGACTAGATGTCATTATCCATGTGTGCTTCTTCGACTGTTACCGCCCGGAAACTGCTGTTGCAACCGCTCCGATAAGTGCTGCAGGCCTTCGAAGTAAGCCCGGGCCACGAGCCGGGAATGAGGCACCGCTGAGCTGCGGGCGAACCGCTCCTGCCTCGCGTTTAAACCCGTCTTACCGTCCCGATAGATCAACATACGTATGTAACGCCCGCAACGGATGTGATGGCTTTGTCTCGTGTCTGCTAAATCCCGGTGCGGCGTACGTGAGCATAGCCTGCTGCTAGCCAGTAACTAGCCAATTGACACGGTGTACGGATGGTGTACGGATGGTGTACGGATGGTGTACGGATGGTGTACGTAGCCACCTACAAGCCACCTGCTTGCGACCCCAAAGCCACCCCAAAGCTACCCTAAAGCCACCTCGAAGCTATCACATTGACCACAGACTACGGACAACGGGATCACTGACCGCGGACCAGGAATCGACTCAGAGGGGCCGGGAGGCGGGCTTGAAGCCGTGATCGAGCGCGGCTCAAGGTAGGTGGCGGGTGGCGTTTTGCGGACGATTTTCCTTCAAAAGCACCCCGGCAAATGCGCAACATGGCCGAAACTCATTAACAAAGCATGATGCAAGAATTCTCTGCGCTCGACGGCGCTATCCTGATCGATAAACCCGCCGGGCCGACCTCCCATGACGTCGTGGACGCGATCCGCCGCCAATTTGGGATCAAGAAGGTGGGCCACTGCGGCACACTCGACCCGAATGCGACTGGGCTGCTGATTATTGTGCTGGGGCGCGGCACCAAGCTGTCCGAGAAGCTGATGTCCGACGACAAGGTGTACGAGGGCGCGGTCAAATTCGGCGAGACGACGAACAGTTACGATGCCGACGGCGATTTGGTGGCGTCGCTCCCCGTGCCGCCGCTGACGTTGGAGCAGCTCAACGAGACGGCAGCGCAGTTCGTGGGCGATCTGATGCAGACGCCCCCGATGGTATCGGCGGTAAAGATCGGCGGCGTGCCGCTCTACAAGATGGCGCGGAAGGGGATCGAGGTGCCGCGCGAGGCGCGTCTGGTGCATATCTACAACTTCCGCTTCAGCGCCTACCAGGAGCCGCTGGGCCAGTTCCGCATTGCTTGCACGAAGGGAACCTACGTTCGCAGCATCGCGCATGAGATGGGACAAAAGATCGGCTGTGGCGCCCACCTCGCGACGCTCCGCCGGGTTGTGGCAGGCAAGTTCGACGTGGCGCAGGCCATCCCGCTGGCGGAAGTGCTCAAGCTCCCGGTGCGCGAGCTGGAGAAGCGCGTGATGCCGTTCTTGAAACTGGCAGGCGGCCAGGGGAGTGGCATCGTTAAATGAGTTGCTAAGGTTACATGGGTTGCATGAGTTACACGAGCGAGCCGCGACGCAGCACGTCATGTAACTTTTGTAACGATGTAACTCATGCAACGCATGTAACCTTGCAACCTATATAGCCAACAAATGCGAATCATCCACACCGCTGATGAACTGAAGCCCGCCGACCGCAAGGTCTGCCTGGGCATCGGTTTCTTTGACGGCGTGCACCTGGGGCACCAGCAAATCATCCGGCAGACCATCACCGACGCCAGGCAGCATGAGGCGATAGCGCTGGTGATCACGTTTGACCAGCACCCGAACACGGTGGTCGCGCCCAGCCGGGTGCCGCCGCTGGTGTATTCGCTGCCCCAGAAGTTGCGAGCAATTGAGGCTTTGGGGATTGACACTCTGTTGCTCATCCATTTCAACAAGGCGTTTAGTGAGCAAACCGGCGAAGCGTTCATTCGGGGGTTGGCGCGCGATCTGGGCCATGTCCAGAGCCTGTGTGTCGGGGCGAACTTTGTCTTCGGCTACAAGCGGGGCGGCAATGTCGAGCTGCTCAGGAAGTTGGGGGCAGAGCTGAAGTTCGCGGTCCACGGGCTGGCGGCGGTGGCGCTCGATGGCCGGGCCGTAAGCAGCACGCGCATTCGGGAGGCGATCAGGGCAGGGGACCTGGACCGCGTAAGCCAGATGCTGGGCCGGGCCTATTCGCTGGCAGGGCCGGTCGTCCGCGGCGATGGGCTGGGTCACCAGCTCGGCTTCCCCACGGCCAACCTGGACGCCACGGGCCTGGCTTTGCCGCCGCATGGCGTGTATGCGGTCCACGCCGAGACGGGCGGCAAGACTTACCGCGCGGTATTGAATATCGGCCTCCGCCCGACTTTGCAGAATCCGAATCCACAGTTGCGGGTGGAGGCGCACCTGATGGATTTTGCCGGCGAGCTTTACGGACAGGAATTGGAACTGGCGTTCGTGGACAAGCTGCGACCGGAAGCCAAGTTTCCCTCCCTGGCCGAGCTGCGCGCACAGATCGCGCGGGACATTCTCGAAGCGCAGATGCGGTTTTAGGCTCCGGTTAGGGCAACTGACGGACGCGGTAGAAGCGCCTGCCCAGGCCGGCGGTGGAGTCGCTAAAGTTCGTGGTGCCCGTGCTGTTGGTCAGCGTGGCCAAAGTAATCCAGTCCGACGCGTTGGTTGAAGCCAGGACCTCAAGATGTTGGCCTGGCAGACTGGAAACGATGCAGGTGAACGGACCCGCGGCCGGGCGTTGGGGCGACCGGAGAAGGATGGGTGTGATCAGGCTGAAGGGGGTGCTGAAGGCCACGTGGCCGGCGCCGTCATCGGCCTTCAGGACGATGTTGGTGCCGGCTTGCGACACCGTAATGTTACCGTTCCAGACCCCACCCGCGAAGACGCCGGAGGAGGTCGGGCTGACGGTAATTGAGTTGGAGAAGGTAACCGAGTAGCGCAGATCGACCAACGGTCCCTCGCTGGCGCCATAGACCGAGGTGGGGAACACGTCGCCGTAAGACCAATAGAAGTTCTGACCGACCGTGCCGTTGGCGAAGGTGGTGGGCCACGAGGCTGTCCGGAAATAACCGTTTGCGCCTTGCGGGATACGAGCGCCGACCCGATACGTGGTGCCGGCGGACAGCATAATGGGTGTCGCCATAGGCGTCTCAACCCAAGCCCCCGAACTGGACGTGCTTTGGCTGCCAAGCAATGTCCCGCTGTCAGCCCAAATCGACACTTGGTCACTGGAATAAGAGCGGACAGCGGTAATCAGCAAGTTCGTGCTCGGGGTAAACGCATAGCCGTGCGTCATTTCGGAACCGCTCAGATATGCGTTTGCACTCAGGTTTCCAATAATTGTGCCGGAGGACCCGAGACCGCTGGCGGAAGCGCTCAAAGCCACCGGACCGGCGAAAGCGGTGGCCGGTCCGTTGGCGACGTTTAGGGCCGTAATGGTCACGCCAACGGGAGTGTTCAGCGCCTGCGTTGAGGCGACCGCGTCCCACACAATGTGGTCAATCACCGTTGTCAGCATGTTCATCGTTAAGTCGGTCCCCCACCTATTGCCGCTAGTGGATGTCATATCCGAGGAGGTCCCGGTCGAGAGGTTGGTGCTGGCCGAACTGTAATTGGCCTTGGTGATGGTAATAGAGTATGAGGAAGCGGACGGAATCCTGGCGAGGGCGTAGATGCCCTGGGTGTCAGTGGTGGTCGTGTAATTGCCGCCGCCGGTGCGCGTGGCGGCTACCGTGGCGTTGACCACCGGCCTGCCGATCTGGTCCAGCACTCGACCGCTGATGATCTCGCCGGTTCCATTCGTGTAGGCATTATAGACACAACCGTCTATCACGTTGAACGTGTATAGACTGGTATCAATGAGGGGCAGTGAGTACCAGGCTGAGGATACTCCCGACCAGCCCACATTCAAGTGATGGTAGAGGGTGGAGGCGCTGTAACCGTAACCGTCCGCCACGACCGCATGTCCCCCGCTGGGACCCTCTATCCCCAACAGAACCGGGTAGCGGGCGTCCAGGTTGGGATTGATCATGCCGACCAGGCCGGCGCCTATGTCTAAGTTATTCTTCCAGCCTTTGATGGCGTTGGCGTAATGGAAGGTGCCGGTCAAGGCGGTTTTGGCGCTGAGTAACGACGAGGAAGAACCGCTGCTGGCGTATCGCATGTTCACCGTGGCGCCTGCGTCCGCGACCAGCGCGCCGATGGCCTGGCATTGCGTTGTGATGGGACTGTCGGGAGGGACCAGGGGCATGTTACTCCACACGTAGGGACCGCCCGCGCTGTCGCCGCCTTGCAGATAATACGTTTGAGGCGTGCCATCCGAGTAAATCGTGAATCCTGCAGTCCCGACGCTCGTGGTTGGGAACTGGTAGTATCGCATGAGCTGGGACATGGCGGTCGCCACGCAGCCCGCCGGATAATTAGCCGTGCTGCCGTTCGCGTAGGGCGGGGTGTAGTAATTGTAACAGGCGGCGGAGCCGGCGCCGGCGGCGGTTTGCTGGTCCCAGGTGGTTTGCGTCAGGGGGGCAATTCTTACGTCTGATACGGTGGTAATTCCCATGGGAGTTATTACCGGCCCGCCATCCGCTGGGGCAAGTTGCTGCCATTTGGCTTGCGCCCGCAGAGCGTTGGTATCCGAGGGTGCGGAGGTTGCCTGCTGCGCGAAGGCGACCCGGGCCGACAAGTCGTTGCTCACCAATGCGCCGAGAGGGTTGGCGTTCGAGGGATTGAACTGGCCCGCACGCGCAAAGCCCACAATCGGCTCAACCAAATCATCCGCGGCAACAATGACAAAGCCCGACGGTTCCAGGTAAACGACGTAGTAAACAGGGTTGCCAGCCGGGTCGTTGAATGTGTCCACGCGCTGAACCGACCCGCCCAGGGTCTCTCCCAGAGGCGTTCGGTCCACGCTCAGCCAGCCTGTGACGACGGCTGCCGCCTGCTTCGAGGTAACTGGCACGGCCGTTGCGGCTTGCCAGGAATCGCTCAGCAACATCGTCAGGGCCATGCATGCAAGTACAGTGCCCAGCCATGAGACACTGAGCGGCGGGTTGGCTTTCATAGAGGGCTTAGTCTTTGTGGTTATTGGTTTGATTGGTGATCGATAATCTAGTTAAATCCGCGCTATGCTGTTGGCCAAGGAATCGCCGCGTACCCTCAAACCAAAGCGCGGACGTATTCCAATGTCCTGCAGACCGAATCGGCGGCCGACGAAACATCGTCGCACCCTGCCGCGGCACAACTCGATTATAACGGCTCCGGGGGGAGCAATTCAAATGCCATTATTCTCTTGAACACATTTTCTGGTTTCTCTGTCCATCGCTCAGTAATATTTCAGAACCAATGAATACTGGAATCAATGCCATCAACGAGGCAGTGCAGGAAGCGGGGGCGTTTGTGCGCCCGCTGTTTAACGAATTGGGGAAGGTGATCGTCGGCCAGACATACCTGGTCGAACGGCTCGTCATCGGGCTGCTGGCCAACGGGCATGTGTTGCTCGAAGGCGTGCCCGGGCTGGCCAAGACGCTGTCCGTTAAGTCGCTGGCGAACTGCCTGAACGTTAAGTTCTCGCGGCTGCAGTTCACCCCCGACATGCTGCCCGCGGACGTGATCGGCACGCAGATCTTCAACCCTCAATCCGGAGCCTTCACCACCCGGAAGGGCCCGATCTTCGCTAACTTGGTGCTGGCGGACGAGATCAACCGCGCGCCGGCGAAGGTGCAGAGCGCGCTCCTCGAAGCCATGCAGGAGAAGCAGGTCACCATCGGCGAACAGACTTTCAAGCTGGAAGAGCCTTTTCTGGTGCTGGCCACGCAAAACCCCATCGAGCAGGAGGGCACCTATCCGCTGCCCGAGGCCCAGGTTGATCGCTTCATGCTCAAGCTCAAGATCGGCTATCCGTCGCGGGGCGAGGAACGGCAGATTCTCGATCTGATTGCCCGCACCACCGGTGCGCCGGTCACTACCTCGGTGGTTGAGCCCAAACAGATTCTCAGTGCCCGCCAGGTCATCAATGACATTTACATGGATGACAAGGTCAAGGACTACATCGTCGATCTGGTGTGCGCGACCCGAGAGCCGGAAACCTACAAGATACAGGTGAAGGAGTTCATCCAACTTGGCGCGTCGCCGCGGGCCACGATTAATCTCACGCTGGCAGCCAAGGCTTACGCCTTCCTCAAGGGCCGCGGTTACGTGACGCCCCAGGACGTCAAAAGCATCGGCATGGACGTGCTCCGCCACCGGGTCGCCATCACTTACGAGGCTGAAGCCGAGGAGAAGACAAGCGAGATCATCATCCAGAAGATCTTTGATGAGTTGCCGGTCCCATGATCCCGCGCGAGATACTTAAGAAGATCCGGCAGATTGAACTTCGGACCAACCGGCTCGTGAGCGAGACGCTGGCCGGGCAGTACCATAGCGTCTTCAAGGGCCAGGGGATGAATTTCGACGAGGTGCGCGAGTACCAGCCGGGGGATGAAGTCCGCACGATCGACTGGAACGTGACGGCGCGGATGAACCACCCATTCGTTAAGAAGTTCGTGGAGGAACGCGAGCTGACGCTTATGCTGGTCGTGGACGCGAGCGGCTCTGGTCTATTCGGTTCCCACGCGCAGTCCAAACGCGAGCTGGCGGCGGAGATTGCGTCGGTGCTGGCTTTCTCGGCCATCCGCAACAACGACAAGGTGGGGCTGATTCTCTTCACCGACGAGGTCGAGAAGTTTATTCCGCCCCGCAAAGGCCGGCGCCACGTTCTCCGTGTCATACGCGAGGTGCTGTTCTTCGAGCCGCGCCGCCGTGGCACGGATTTGAATGGCGCACTGGAGTTCATGTTACGTGTAACGCCGCATCGGGCTATCGCGGTGGTAATCTCCGACTTTATTGGCTCGCCGGCGATAGCGTCCAGCCGGCGCCGCGGCAAGTTGCGGCCGCAGATGATGCTGCTGGAATCGCTCGCCCAAGCCTCCTTTGCGAGGCTCCGCCAGGCCAACCGCCGGCACGACCTGGTAGCAGTCCAGATCCAGGACTGTTATGAGCTGGAGTTGCCCGCCTTGGGCCGCCTGGTGCTGAACGATGCCGAGACGGGCGAGGTGGTCGAGATCAACACGGGCGACGAACGCAAGCGCGCCGCCTTTGCCGAGCGGCAAGCGCGCGCCCAAACCGACTTGGCGCGCTTGTTCCGATCCGCCGGCATTGACGCTATCCGGCTGCGCACGGACCAGCCTTACGCGGCGGAGCTGGGCAAGTTCTTCGAGACGCGCGAAAAGCGGCGGCTGCGCGGCTGAGCATGACTGCGACGAACCTCCATCCCCATTCTGCCGTAGCAGCCGGCGCGGGCACGAACGACCTGCGCGACATCAAGCCGCCCATTGATATTCCGAACGGATGGGTGTGGGTTGGGTGGATGTTGGCCGGGCTGGCGGTCGCGGCCCTGGTATTCTGGGCATGGCGCTATTGGCAGAAGCGGCGAGCTCAGGCTCCGCCGGTTCCCGTCGTCCCGCCCCATATTCAGGCAAAGCAGAAGTTGCGGGAAGCGCTGGCATTGATCGGACAACCGCGCGAATTCTGCATAGCGGTCTCCGATACTATCCGCTGGTACTTGGAGGGACGATTCGATTTCCATGCCCCTGAGCGCACCACTGAGGAATTCCTGTATGAATTGCAGGGGACCAACCTGCTGACGCCGGACCAGAAGGGCAGCCTGGGCGAGTTTCTCAAGCGTTGTGACCTGGTCAAGTTCGCGAAGTACGAACCCGGCCCACCCGAGCTGCACGATCTGCACGACTCAGCGTTACGGTTGGTGGAAGAAACTGAGCCGATCATGGCCACTCTGCAGGCCGTCAAAGCGGGCGAGCAAACATGACCTTTGGGCATCCATACGTTCTGTTGTTGCTGCTATTGCTTCCGCTATTGGGCTGGCTGAAGGGCAAGCAAGGGCAGCCGCCGGCCTTCGTTTATTCGTCGGTCCAACTGGTACGCGGGATCCTCAATGTGAGCCGCACGCGCTCCGGGGCCTTCCTCGCGGCGCTCCGGTGGCTCGTCCTGGCGCTGCTGATCATCGCGCTGGCGCAGCCGCGATTAACCAAGAGCGAGACAAAGATCAGTGCCAGCGGCGTGGATATCGCAGTGGTAATCGATATGTCTTTCAGCATGGCGGACGAGGATTTTGAACTCCGCGGCCAGCCCGCCGACCGGCTGACGATGGCGCGCGAGGTGTTGAAGAAGTTCATCGACAAGCGGCCCAACGACCGAATCGGGCTGGTGGCGTTCGCTACGGAGGCTTTCATCGCTGCGCCGCTTACGTTGGATCACGATTTTGTGTTGCAGAACCTGGACCGGCTGCAGCTTGGGACGATTGATGGGGGCTCGACTGCGATTGGATCGGGCCTGAGCACAGCGATCAACCGCCTCCGCGAGCTCAAGTCCAAGAGCAAGATTGTCATTCTGATGACGGATGGCCGCAACAACGCGGGCAAGGTGGCTCCGCGCACCGTCGCCGAGGCGGCCAAGGCCCTGAGCGTCAAAATCTATACCATAGGTGTTGGCAAACGGGGCGAGTCGCGGCGTCCGCGCATGGACCGACGTGGCCGGCCCCTCGTGGATTTCTTAGGCCGAAAGGTTTACGATCCGGACCCGGAAGACCTGGACGAGGACGTGCTCCAGGAGATCGCCAATATGACGGGCGGGAAGTATTACCGCGCCGACAACTCCCAACGCTTCCAGGCCATTTATGCCGAGATCGACAAGCTGGAGAAGACCGAGGCGGAGGTGAAGAAGTTCGCTCATCATGACGAGCTATTTGCCTGGCTGATTTCGCCTGGTCTTGGGGTGCTGCTCCTGGAGATCCTCCTGCGGCACACACTCTGGAGGAGATTGCCTTGACCTTTGCGAATCCCAACATGCTTTGGCTGCTGCTGGTGGTTCCTCCGGCGCTGCTGGGCTTCTTCTGGTGGGCTGGCCGCACGCGGCAGCGGTTGCTGACACAAT
>Ga0265337_1001490_pt1 | contig 11476 bp, 7 predicted proteins | sample 42122metaG_FD_192441 | JGI IMG/M metagenome (GOLD analysis project Ga0265337, IMG submission 192441) | Rhizosphere microbial communities from Carex aquatilis grown in University of Washington, Seatle, WA, United States - 4-21-22 metaG | ecosystem: Host-associated > Plants > Roots > Rhizosphere >... | reverse complement strand
GAGTGAAGATACGGTCCACCAGGTCCACCCGCGCCTCCGCCGCCGGGATGAACGACCCGGTCTGCGCCAGCAGAGCGAGCAGCGCCACCTGCCGTATGTAGGTGCTCTTGCCCGCCATATTTGGCCCCGTGATGAGCGCGATTTGCATCTCGCCGTCCAGCCGCGCGTCATTGGGCACGAAGCGCTCCTCGCTCAGGTTCTGTTCCAGCACCGGGTGCCTGCCATCCCGGATGAACAAGGTTCCCTCGTTGCCGATCTGCGGGCGGCAGTAGGCATACAGTCGCGCCGTCTCGGCAAACGATCCCAGCACGTCCAGTTGTGCCAGCGCTGCCGCGGTCTGCTGAATGGCTGCCAGCCGCCCGAGCACAGCCTCGCGCACCCGCTGAAACAGCTCATACTCCAGCTTCACACCTCGCTCCTCCGCGCCCAGGATCTTGCCTTCCATCTCTTTCAACTCCGGCGTGATGAACCGCTCGCCATTAGCAATGGTCTGCTTACGGATGTAATCCGGCGACACACGGTCCAGGTTCGCCTTCGTTACCTCAATGTAGTAGCCGAACACCGAGTTGAAGCGCACTTTGAGGGATTGGATGCCGGTGCGCGCGATTTCATCCTGCTGCAACTTTGCAATCCAGTCCTTGCCCCCGCGCATCGCCGTGCGCAGCTCGTCCAGCGCGGGGTCGAAGCCGTCGCGAATCATGCCGCCTTCCTTCACCGCCAGCGGCGGCTCATCGACAATCGCCCGCCCAATCAGCTCGCCGAGGTCCGGGAGTTCGGTGATCCGGCTCTCCAATTCCGCCAGCAGGCCCGGGACCGAGGTCGCGGCTGCCGTGCTCTCGGCTTCCCCGATCCCATCTGCCGGAGACGACGAAAGCAGAGTCTGGTCCGAAGCTGCCTCGGGCCCGCTGCTCGCCACATCCGCCTTCGTCAATTCTCGCACAATCTGCTTCAGCCGCGGAAACTGCTCCAACGCCATGCGCAGGGCGACCAGGTCCCGCGCATTCCCGTTTCCCGCGCTCAGTCGCCCGAGCGTCCGCTCCAGATCCCGCACTTGCGTAAGCTGTGCCCGGAGTTCCTCCAAGCCGGTGGTGTTGTCCACGAACGTCTGCACCGCCTCCTGTCTCCGCCGAATCGGTTCCACTGTGGCGAGGGGTTGGGACAGCCAATCGCGCAGCCGCCGCGCGCCCATGGGTGTGACAGTGCGATTGAGCGCGCCGTAAAGCGACGCGTTTCGCGGTGCGTCATGGTGGAGTGGCTCCAGGATTTCCAGGTGCCTAAGCGTCGTGAAGTCTAGCGCCAGGTAATCGCTTCTTTGATAGAACGATATGCGCGTCAGGTTCGCCACATCGCGCCGGAGGTGCTGCGTCAGGTAGTGCAACACCGCCCCAGCCGCGCCGATGGCCGCCGTGCGGTCCTTAAGTCCAAAGCCATCTAGCGAGGCCACCTTGAAATGCTCGCGCACTGTAAATAACGCCGTTTCCGGCGCAAACACCCAGTCATCGTAGCCGTTTAGAATCCAGCCATATCCCGTAGCCGCTGACGAGCCGAAGCGAACGCTCTCCTCCCCGGGCTTGGCACTCACCCTCTCCCCATCGGACGGGGAAAGGGCCGGGGTGAGGGGCTTGGCCTCTTCTGTCGCCCCACGACGCCCGCCCCGCAACAAATCCCTTGTCGCGCCCGCTTCCCCGGGATAAATCAACTCCGCCGGCCGCAGCCGCTGCAGTTCCGTCAGCAACTCGGTGTCCCCCTCGACCTCGGTGGTCATGAAGTCACCGGTAGTCAAGTCCACGAACGCCAGCCCGAACATTCTCCCCGCCGGATACACCGCCGCCAGGAAGTTGTTCAGCTCCGCCTTGAGCATTCGCTCGTCAAAGTGCGTGCCCGGACTGAGGATTTGCGTCACCTCGCGTTTCACCAATTGTCCGGGCCGGGCATCTTCCATCTGGTCGCAAATGGCCACTTTGCGTCCCGCCTTGAGCAGGCGCCCGACGTACGCATTGGCGGCGTGGAAGGGGATGCCGCACATCGGGACAACGCCGCGCTTGGTTAGCGCCACGTTGAGAAGTTGTGCCCCGGTCTGGGCATCCTCGAAGAACATCTCATAGAAGTCCCCCAGCCGAAACAGCAGCAGCGCGTCCTTGGGCAGCTCGCTCTTGATGCGGCGATACTGCGCCATCATAGGCGTGAGTTGGGCGGTGCTAGCCATCGCCCAAGACTTTAGCCAGGATTTACTGGGGCGTCGAAACGAAAGTTAAGCCAGGCCCGACATCACCCGCGCCATGGCCAGCGCGGTCTGCGCCGCTTCCCGGCCCCGGTTGCGCTTCGGGTCTAGGCATCGCGCGCGCGCTTGCGCCTCATTCTCCAGCAGCAGGACCTCGTGGATGACGGGCACCCCGTGTTGCATCTGAATCTCCATCAGCGCGCGGCTCACCGCCTCGCCGATATGCGCCGCATGCACCGTCTCCCCGCGCAGAATCACGCCGAGGCAGACGATGGCGGAGAGGGGGGAAGGGTGATGCGTGATGCGTGATGCGTGAGAGGAAGACGCCTTGGCGAGTCGCGCCGCGATGACGGGAATCTCGTAAGCGCCCGGCACGCGCACCACCTGCACCTCCCTGGCCCCGGCTTGTTTGAATTCCACTCTCGCCGCTCGCAGCATGGAGTTGACGTAACGGCCGTTGTATTGCGAAGCGATGATTGCGAACCGTCCGTCACCCGCCCGCAGTGTCCTCGCCTTTATGGTCTTCAGCATATCATTCCAGCGCTCCACTACTCCACTTCTCCAACACTCCGTTTTCGCCTAAAGCAGATGTCCCAGTTTGTCTCGCTTCGTGGCCAGGTAGCGGGCGTTATAGGGATTTGGCTTTATCTTGATTGGGAGCTGCTCGACGATTTCGAGGCCGTAGCCTTCGAGCCCCACAATCTTCCGCGGGTTATTCGTCAGTAGGCGAATCTTCTTCAAGCCGAGGTCCGTCAGGATCTGCGCTCCCAAGCCGTATTCGCGCAGGTCCATGTCGAAGCCGAGCTTCTGGTTGGCCTCCACGGTGTCGTAGCCTTGCTCCTGCAGCTTGTAGGCCTTGATCTTCGGCGCGAGGCCGATGCCCCGGCCTTCCTGGCGCATATAGACCACCACACCGCAGCCGGCCTCAGCCACCTGCCGCATCGCCTGGTGCAATTGCGGTCCGCAGTCACACCGCCGCGAGCCGAACACGTCGCCCGTCAAACACTCGCTGTGAACGCGCACGAGCACATCCTGTTTCCCCGCCACCTCCCCGCACACCAGGGCCAGGTGATGTTGGCTGTCGAGCTTTGACCGGTAGAGGTATAAATCGAAATCACCGTATTCCGTTGGCAGCTTCACCACCTCCACCCGCTCTACCAGCTTCTCCCGCGCGCGCCGGTGTTGGATCAGCTCGGCAATTGCACAGATCTTCAGGTGGTGTTTCCCGGCGAACTTGGCCAACTCCGGCAGCCGTGCCATGGTGCCGTCGTCGTTCATGATCTCGCAGATCACGCCAATCGGCCGGCAACCCGCGAGCAGCACGAGGTCCACCGCCGCCTCGGTGTGTCCCGCCCGTCGTAACACCCCGCCCGGCATTGCCCGCAGCGGAAAAACATGTCCCGGCGGCACCAGGTCCTCAGGCACCGCGGTCGGGTCGGCCATGATCCGAATCGTCTCCGCCCGGTCGCCGGCGCTGATGCCGGTCGTAATCCCGTGCGCCGCGTCCACGCTGACCTGGAAGTCCGTTTTGAAGGTCTCCCGGTTCTGCCGCACCATCCGCTCGATGCCCAGTTGCTGTAGGCGTTCGGACGTTGTCGGCACGCAGATCAGCCCGCGCGCATGCTTGGCCATGAAATTAATGGCCGCTGGCGTCACGAATTGCGCCGCCATGACCACGTCGCCTTCGTTCTCGCGGTCGGCATCATCCACTACGATCACCATCTTGCCCCGCTGCAAATCGGCGACCACGGATTCTATGGAATTGAACTGCTGCGTCATAAACCAGCGCCCAACCTATCGGGCCGGGGGATAAACACCAGTCACAAAAAGCGTTAGCGGTTCGAGGGCGGAACCGCCTAAAGCGCGAATTGTCCCAGCGCGCCGCCCAGGAGCATGAGGCAGGATTCCTGGATGACCCAAACCGCAAATACGAACCAGGCGGCCCGCAGGAAAGGCACCCCGGCAAGTTTGGCGAGACCGACCGACAGCACGCCGACCAGCCAGAAGGAAAAGAGATTGGCGGCACCCAGCAGCAGAGGGCTTTTCCGGGCTACATCGAAGTCGGCGACCACCAGCGCCAAACCGGGCGCGCCAAACATCTTCGTCAAGTTAACCGTCAGTAGCAACGTGACGATTCCCCCCAACACGCTAATCATCAGTGCCAACCCGGCCACCTCGAGCGCCTTAAGATAACCGAATTGCACCTTCAAGAAGAGCCGGCCCAGTAACCAGAGGATGAAGGCCCACCAGAACACGCGGACGACGCTGATCACTGCCGCAGCGGTGGATCCCAGCGTCTTGAGGGTGGCGGGATCAGTGACGATGCGGGTGGCAGCCTGGACCTGATTTGCGTCGGCCTGTGTCATTTTGCCGGCTTTGACCTGCTGTTCCACCGCTTTGGCCTGCTGGTCAACCCGCTCGCGCACCTGCCGTTGCACACTCGGCTGCGACATAATCACGATGACGGTAAACACGCCTACCGCCGCTGACAGGAGCGCGGGCAGGAGCCAATTCCCCACGCGAAACCGGCTGGTCTTGACTACCGTGAACACTTCGCCTGGGATCGCAAACACGTTCAGCAGCCGGGCCGCGAGAGACATCGCGGGCGGCTGCGGGGCGGCTGGCGGAGGTTCCTGGCCCGGCAGAGGTTCTTCCATATAACGAAAACCGAAACGATCACGGCCCAACAGGGCACGCCGTTAGCATGAGAGAACGATTCGCGGTTGTCCAGTCGTTAGACGACTCCCTCGAGCTGGAAGAGGGTGCGCTCCTTATTCCGCTCCGGCCGGCGTCCAGGTGCTATGCGGGTTGTAGGCGCTCATCGCATTGGCGATGGAGGAGGTCTTGGGCCCGAGGTTCTTCTGATAGACTCTGCCTTGCTGGTTGACGATCAAAGTCATCACCCCGGTGTTGCCCCACTCCGCCGGCCAAGCCACCAGAGCAAAGCCCCCGATCATATGGCTGTTGATAAGGTAGTCGTACTTGCCGCCCGGCGCCTGTTTGCCCTGGCGGGTTAGGATTTTGAAGTAGTAACCATGGTAGGGCGACTGCTCGTCAGTCAGGATTTTGGTCTTCTGCCGGTAACCTTCGACCCGGGCCTGCGCGACCAGCGGGCCTAAAGGACTCAGTTCATCGCCCGTCCGCGTGGACCAATAGAGGCCGTCGTGGGTGCCCGGGGTGCTGCGCAGATGCTGTGCGTATGCCAGCACCCCAGCCCCGTTATGATCCACACTGGCATATTCGCGCTGAGCCTCCACATAAGCGCGGCAAACATGAATGGCGCCCAGTTCATTTGCTCCAATGCGCCGATTGAGGATTTCCTCTTTGCCACCCTCCGTATCGAAACGCCATTGCCCATCCTGCTTCACCAGGGGAATGGGAAAGGGCCAGCCGTCGGCGCCCAATTGCAGCACCGCCTTGGCGTCGGATTCGGAAACCAGGTTGACCTTCTCCTTGAGACGGCTCACGAACAGCTCCCGCTCCTCAGCCGCCGCCACGAAATCGGCTGAAACGAGGCCGTGCGCGGCAGGACCGAAAATCGCATGCATGGCATTGGTATCCCCGGCCTCAGCCGCCGCTTTGAGCGCATCCACGGCGGCCTGGGGAGAGCTAAATCGCTCCTCATCCGCAGCCCGCAGGCGCCCGGGCAGCGCCAACAGGAGGGACGTGAGCACTAATCCGAGCACAACCTTGCTGGACCGGCGAACAGATGAAGAATTGCAGAGTCTCATCGGCTATTATTCTTTCGTAAAATGATGATTGGGTCCGAGGAATTAGCGTTTCCCGCTGCTGGCCGGGCGACTCGGGGCCGCCGAATGCGCGGGCGCGGCTGAATGCGTGGCCGGCGCCGCCGGTCGGGAGACAGTCGTCTGGCGGCTTTCCTGGCCGCGGCTGCTGATCTGTTTGGTCTCGCGCGCGCTCTGGATCCCAATCAGTGCGCCGCTGGCCGGCCGCGAACGGGGTGCTTCCGCCGGATGCTGAACAACCACCGGTTCGGCCCGCCGCGGCGCTGGCGCTGGAGTCTCGCGCCGTTCCGCCGGCCTGGGTTGAGCGCCGATTACAGTAACCGCGCCCTGGACCGGTCGAGAGTTGTAGCCGCGGTCCACGCTCCGGGTGGCCGGACCGGGACGATTGCGCGGTTGCCAGACGGTGGCGTGGGCCGCCTCGACGCGAGGACGCTCACTGGGACGGCGAGACCACCAATCGGATGGGCGCGGCTGATCGTGGCGCCAGACGATGAGGTGGTGATTGTGCCAATCGAAGTCGTGGTTAAGCCATGCCCCGATAGAGAAGCCGAGCCCGAAGGAGATGAACGGGCTGCCGAATGGCCGCTGGTAATAGACCATGTCCGGCTGATACACGGGCACATAGATGACCTGCGGGTTGACCGGGAGGATTTCAATAGTTCCGCCGTCGGCAATAATGTTCTCTTGCGGGGTGGTTTGCAGGTTGCCCAGCGCCTGGGCCTGGGCACGGAGCCGTTGAATGGAATCCATCACGTCCTGCTGCTGATACAAGAACGCCTGTCCCAGGGCCGTCGCCCAGGCCAGTTTATCATCCATCCACTTGAGAACGGTAGGGTATCTGGCCAACGCCTTGACGCTCGGGTCCCAGGATTGCTGGTCAATCAGGTTCGGGTCACCGCCGCCGTTCACGTACCGATCCGCCAGGACGATTTCCGAGGGCAACGTCGCGGCCGGCAGGATTTCCCCAATCAGCGGGTCGGGGTAAAGAGCAATGGGCCCCAGCATTTGGTCCAGTTCGGCGCCCGAGCGCAGTTGGACCGCCGGCGCCGGAGGCGGAACCGGCATTTGGGCCAGCGCCTGAATGGCGGCACAGGCGCATACCGCCAGTGTGCCTGCAAGTATTGATATTCGTTTCATTTGTTCCGGCTTTTTACGGAATTCTGGAGAGCAGTTCAGTTGCCTGGCAGCGGGCAGCTACACTAAAACCTACTCACCGCCAACCGCTTCTGCAAGTTGGACGCCCGGTCATGGGCGGCATTCAAAGATTCGCGCTCCATTTCGGAAGTCCGCAATGAAGACACGTCCGCGCCAACGGGTTGCCATTGGAAAACGGCAGACGGCAACGCGGGCACTTGAATAACTGAAACCGCAGGGCGACGATCAGAACGCAAATCATCCAAGCCGGCCCTAGCGCCCAGAACGATACGAGTCCGAGCTGGGGCCTGCTTGACGGGGTGACCACTAACGTGGCGATAACGACCCCGCCCACCCCGGTGCCGATGAACCAGCGGCGTCGGCGCCGGTAATCTCTCCACGCGGCAGCGAATTGTTCAGGGGTGATCATTCTGCGCGTTGCCTCGAACTGCTGCTGCGCCAGGTCCCAGCCCCACGGGAATCGTTCGCCCGGTTTCCACTTCTTGAAGCGCGGGTCGTCCGGGTCGGGCAACGGTTCGCGGACGATGTCGCGAAACTCATTGACCAACCGCCGCTCCCAGCCTTTCCAGACCCGGTTCCCCCAGCCGGTCTCTGTTTTCACGTCAAACAGCGCCTGCAAGGCCAGCGGGACCAATACCACGAATAATATGAATGACACAAACCAAACTTCCCCCTGCGACCCGGTCGGGAACGCGGGCAGTTTCGCAAACAGAAACTGCAGATTGAAGACTATCCACAGCCAGGACCAACACGTCAGCCCCATGGCCCGCGAGACCGCGTAGGCGGGCCGGGCGGAGTTCAGGCTCGCCCAAAGGACAAAGGAGGTCGCCCGCCACCGCGAGCTTTGGTTCCACGCCCACGCCAGCAACCCCGTCCAGATGGCGCCATAGACGTAAAGCGCCGAACCGGTCCAGTGGCGCAGTGTGAGGCCGGTCAACATCATAGCGAATTCAAGAGCCAGCACGGTCCGGGTCACCCGCCGAAAGTGCCAGCGCGAGGCCTCGAACTTGCCCCCGACGATGTCGCCCGGATCCAGCGGAGTGGTGAGCAATAACTCGTAAGACCCATCGCGGCGGGCGTCACCCAAGCTGCGCGCCGCGGTGAAATGGATGACCCACCGAAGCGCCAGATTCAGCAGCGTCGCGGTGAGGAAAAGGTTCGGCACGCTGGGCCAGCGGTTCGGCCACGCCACCCAGCAGCCGAGCCAGAAGGCGACGATGCCGCCCACAACCAGCCAGGCTAGGATAGCGGGCTGCCGGTCCCGCGCGGCCAGCCAAACGAATGGATTTGCCTCCAGCCAAGTGGCCGCCAGCCGGCGCCGACTGCGAGCATCACCGTGCAGCCATCGCTGCCAGCGCGCGCGCCAGCCAAATGCCCCGGAGTCCTGCTCCCGTTCCCGCCAGAGTGATTTAAGCGCGACCGCAGCCCCCGTCAAACACAGGCCCGACCATGCCATGGTCACTCCAAGATTATTCCAAAACTCACTGACGGGAGTCATGCCGAAGCCACGCCAAGTCAGGTAAGGCCCATACGCCGGACTCATCAATAGCCATGCCGACGATAACTTCGCCGCCGCGGAGAATTGCGACTGCGCCAGGTAAATCAAGGGGCCCGCGCCGCACAACAGGAACAGAAGGACGGCCGTCAGAATGACCGCCGTGCCGTCATCGCGCGTGAGAACCGAAGCCAGCAGGCACACGGCCAGCACACAGAGCAGGAAGTTGGGCCAGGCGCATATCGTGGCCAGGAACAGCTCGAAGGACACGCCCCCGATCAGGAACGGAACCGCCAGCATGGGGAACAGGGCCAGCAAATCGCCAAAGGCCACCAGCGCCGCGCTGAAAAGTTTGCTCGCAAAGACCTCGCTCGCACCCAGGCCGCTGAGGAACAACAGGCCGAGCGTTTGCTCGCGCCGTTCCTGGGCGAAAATGCCCGCCGTGAGCCGCGGCGTTTGCAGCACCAGGTACCCGGCCGCCAGGCACAAGAGCTGGTGCAGGTTGTGGCCCGCCTGCTGGTTGCCCCAAACCGCAGCCATCAACAGGAACAACAGAGTGCCGCCAACCGCGAGCGCGGCCATGGCCCGCCTCCGAGTTCCACTCCACGTGATCTCCAACTTTGAGTTCGTGTGTCACAGTTATGATGTGTTGTGAACGGTTCTTCCTTTATCGGTTTGTTGGCGGCCTCTGTTTGCGGAATCGATGCTTCTGCCGGCAGGAATCCCCCGTCCGAAAGTCGAGCCAGCCGGACGGGCCGAACTCCCGGACCTCGCGTCCAAAACCACGCATTACCCGGATCAGTTGTTTCTTTATGGCAAACACCGCATGATCCGCCGCAATTCCGACACGCATTAGTTTGGATCTCCCTCGTTTCGCCACACCTCCACGGCTTCCTCAACGGTCATCTGATGTCGGCTCGGACGTTTCCGGTCCAGTAACTTCATGGCACGTTCGTAAACGTTCTCCACGGTGAAACCGTGCTCGCTCATGACAACCTTTCCCGGGGCGGACGCGCCGAAACGGTCCACGCCAATCACGTCGCCCCCGTCGCCCACATACTTGGGCCAGCCTTGAGTGACGCCCGCTTCAACCGCAAGCCGTGCGGGCGCTGATGGCGGAAGAACCGAGTCCCTATAACTTGGAGGTTGGGCATCAAACAATTCCCAGCTCGCATGGATACGAGCCGAACTTGGATCTCGTTCTCGGTCAGTTTTTTGCAGGCCGCAACGATCAAACTGACTTCCGACCCGGTGGCGATCAAGATGATGTCTGGGTTGCCATTGCGAGCCTCAGCCAAAACATACGCGCCTTGCCTCAGCCCATCTGCCGCCGCAAATTGAGTGCGGTCAAAGGTGGGAACATCCTGACGGGTTAAGATCAGCGCGACCGGTCGATGCCGTGTCTCAATAGCGACGCGCCACGCTACGGCTGTCTCGTTCGCATCGCAGGGGCGGATGACGAGCAAGTTCGGAATCGCGCGCAGAGAGGCCAATTGCTCGATCGGCTGGTGCGTTGAGCCATCTTCGCCAACCGCGAGGCTGTCGTGGGTGAAAACAAAGATCACCCCCTGTTCCATTAGCGCCGCCAGTCGAATCGGCGGCCGCATGTAGTCCGAGAAAATGAGGAACGTCGCCGTGAACGGAATGACGCCGCCATGCACCGCCAACCCATTCGCGATGGCTCCCATCGCATGCTCACGGACACCAAAGTGCAGGTTGCGTCCTGCATAACTCCAGCCGCCGCCCGTAGACCCCTGCAGGTTGCCTGCCTCATCGCTCGGGTTTTCGAAATCGCCCAGCGCGTTGAGCGCGGTCCGAGTGGATGGATCTAAATCTGCCGAGCCACCGATCAATGAGGGGAGTTTCTGAGCGATGGCGTTCAATACTTTGCCCGACGCGGCACGTGTTGCCATGCCTTTTGGGTCGGCCGGAAAAATCGGGATGTCGGCGTCCCAGCCTTCAGGGAATACGCCAGCCATTCCCTGCTGAAATTCCCTGGCGAGTTCGGGGAAAGCTTTCGAGTACTCCGAGAATCTCACATTCCATTCCGCTTCGACCCGCTTGCCGTTTTCAAGTGCGAGACGGAAATGTGTGAGTGCTTGGTCTGGAATGTAGAACGGCGGATCGAGCGGCCAACCCAACGCTTGTTTCGTCGAGTTCACTTCTTGCTCGCCGAGCGGCGAACCGTGCGCTTCAAAAGTGTCCTGCTTGTGCGGCGAGCCATAGCCGATATGCGTTCGCACGAGAATCAGCGAGGGGCGCTCCCTCTCGGCTTGCGCCGCACGCAGCGCGCAGTCAATCGCTTCAAGATCGTTTCCATTCGCCACCGTCTGCGTGTGCCAGCCATACGCTTCGAAACGCCGGGCACGATCTTCCGTGAATGTGATGTGGGTCGAAGCGGAAAGTGTGATGTGGTTGTCGTCATAGAGGCAAATCAGTTTGCCGAGCTTCAAATGGCCAGCGAGCGATGCGGCCTCGGACGACACTCCTTCCATTAAATCACCATCGCTGACCAGCGCGTAAGTGTAATGATTGACGGTCTGGTGGCCCGGGCGATTAAAGCGTTCCGCGAGGTAGTCTTCCGCGATCGCCATGCCGACGCCGTTGGCGAACCCCTGGCCAAGCGGGCCGGTGGTCGTCTCCACGCCAGGCGTCATTCCGCGCTCGGGGTGGCCCGGGCACTTACTACCCCATTGGCGGAACTGCTTAATCTGTTCCAACGGCAAATCGTAGCCCGCCAAATGCAGCAAGCTGTAGAGCAACATCGAACCGTGTCCAGCCGACAGGACAAACCGGTCCCGATTGAACCAGTGCGGATTGGCCGGATTGTGCCGGAGAAACCGCGTCCACAACACATAG
>Ga0265337_1001489_pt1 | contig 11486 bp, 5 predicted proteins | sample 42122metaG_FD_192441 | JGI IMG/M metagenome (GOLD analysis project Ga0265337, IMG submission 192441) | Rhizosphere microbial communities from Carex aquatilis grown in University of Washington, Seatle, WA, United States - 4-21-22 metaG | ecosystem: Host-associated > Plants > Roots > Rhizosphere >... | reverse complement strand
GTAATTGGGCGGCGGGCCGCTGTTCATCGTTGACCAGCCGTTGAGATAGGATGCGTAACCCAGCCGGAGATAGTCCGTGGCATTGGTGGCATAATTCAGCGCATAATCGAGCAGACCCCAGCCACCCATTTGCGCCATGTAAGTCACCACGAAATTGTCGCCCATGGCGCTGCGATAATCGCTGCCATAGAAATAATAGGCCGTCTCCAGCCAGCCGCGGTCAAAGACATTGGCGGTGATTTGATTCACCATGAATTGCTGCAAGTTATTCAGGAAGAGGGTCAGGTTGGTCGAGCCCATCGCCGGATCGCTCCCGGCGTGCTGCACGGCGTATTTGGCATAAGCTTCCTGGGACTCGAAGCCGGTGGCGTCAAACGAATATTCCGAGGCGAACAAATTCGCGTTGCCGTCAACGTAGTATCTCACCTTGGTTTCCCAATTGGTTCGCAGGCCTGCCGCCTGATTCGTCATGCCCTCGGCCTGCAGTGCGTCTATCACGCCGGGAATGACCACTTCGTTCATCAACCCGACTTGGGTCGCCTGGCCGCCACCGTAACTCCACATCGCCATCGCCGTGCCCCAAGCGCGCTGCAGATAAGTGTTAGCGTTCAACGCCGTCGTGATTTCGGGATGATTTTTCGCCACCTGATACATGCCGTAATACATCACAATGATGTGCGGGTAATCGTAACCACGGCCGAGCTTTCCAGTATTGACCGAGCCATTGGTTCTTAGATTGTTCCAGTCAGGAACGCCATAAACTCCATAGGAAAATGTTTCATTGGTGGTGCGCTGGAGGCCGCCCCAGACAAAATTGGTGATGTAATAATCCAGCGCCGAGACTTCGCTCTGCACCGGGAAAATGGCTTCCTTGGCGGCCAGATACGCGGGCCGGGACTCACCCGCGTCGTCGCTCGCGATCTCATAAACCTGAAAACTGCTGCCGAGCGTGTCGTGATTGTCCGGCGTGAGCAACACGCCGTCGTTCATGTTCACGTCGCAAAACAGTCCGCTATACCACAGGTTCGTGATAATCTGACGGCTCACGAGATAGGCAGCGCGTTTTTTGATCAGGGTCTCCAGCGGCTCGGTGACAAAAAATTCCAGATACATCGTCTGGCCGCTGCCGTATTGAACGGTCAATTCGTTCTCGCCGAGTTGCGAGAACTGGACTTGATACAAATGATAATTGCCGTTGTTGCCGAGCGATTGAATCCGGGTCTGGGACGGGAATTCCGCGGAGACGGAACTGATCGTCTGCGTCGTGTTCAGAGCGATTTCTGCGAACAGATTCGTCGGCACGGTCATGCCGGGCACGATGTGAACGTCAATCTTGCCGTTGTCCACCAGCGCTTGCCGGATGGCGTCGTAATTATCCGACCATTGGAACTTGAAACCGTAGTTTTGGGAAGCGCCCGAGGCGAGCGTCAGGCTGGTATTGGGCTGGCGCCAGCGCTGGCCTTGCGTGGTCACGGCCGGATATTGCGCCGCGGCGTTCGTGCCCGCCACGTAGGAGTGGACATAAACCTCATATCCGTTCAGCACGTCCCAGAATTCGAGTTTCGTTTTGGTGTCAGGCGTCATCAGCAGATATGGCCCCACGCTGTCCGGCCGCATCCAGAAAAGAAACGAGTCGAAACCGGAAATGAAGCTGTGCTTCATCGTGCTCGAAGTATCCCCCGAATAGCTCGTATTCATCGGCAACGGCAACGCCAAATCTCCGATCATGACGGACTGGCTGGCGAGGTTGGTGAGATTCACCGACCACAGCAGGCCGTCCTGCTGGAAAGTGAACACCGATTCCAGAATAATTGAACCCGTCAAACCATTGGTGATGACGTAATGACTGATGTATTGCGTCCCGTCCGCGCTCGTGTAATTCGTCGCCGACGCCACGCCGCTCGGCGTGGAGGTCACCACCGAACGCCACGTGTTCGTCCCCGCCGGCTGGTATTTCATGATGACGCTGCCCAGCTTCCCGCCGCTGATGTATTCCGTCGTGAACGCGTCGGCCGTGCGCTGGAGACTGGTAATGCCGCCGCTGCCGTTGGCGTTGCCGCTGGTCTTGGTCGCAAAATTCGGGTCCAGTTGCTGCAACCGGTAGAACCGCTGCGCAGCCAGCGCGCCATTGACGTGAACCACCACCATGCCCGCACTGTTGGCGAACACCGGCGCGGCGCCGACATTCTGCCAGTTCGCCGGACTCAACAAGTCCGATGCCTGCAACCAATACCATTTGCCCGGATTGGCGCTGAACTGGATGACGACATCCGGCACTTGAATGCTCTCCTGCATGACCACTTGATTTGGCGGAATGGTGATGCTCGCAATGGCCGGCGTGTGGTTGTAGTTGATGGAACCGCCGGCGCCGGCATAGGAGAAAACGGCCACGTTGTAGGTGGTGTTGGCGGCAAGGTTGTTGATCGTCACGTTGGTGCCGGAACCAAAATAAACGGCATAGTAGCCGCCGGCAAGCAAGGGGTCGCCGGCGCCGTAGCTTGCGTTCCCGGTATAGGCAGTTCCATTCACCGGCATTTCCTTGATGATGCTGTTCGTCGAGGGCCACACCACCACCAAAGTGCCACTGCTGCCGGCGGCGGGCGACCACGACACCTTCAAGCCGCCGTTTCCGTTGGTTGTCACGGATAGCACGGTGACCGGCGGCGGCGGCGTTCCGAACGAATCGAAGTTCGTCGCCGTGATGCTGAAATTGCTGAACTTGACACCAAGCTGGCCGCCGAACGTGGCGTGGATGATGCCGACTTGCAGCGGCAAATTCGCGAAATCACTGCGGACCAGATTGGACCGGCTGGTCAGCGCCGGGGTGAAGTTGGTCTGCAAAATCCACGCATCGCCAATATTCGTCTTTTGGAAAAAATGAAAATTATTTCCGTTTCGATCCATCCGCAGCCAGTAGGCGGAGTTGGGATAATTGCCGGGATTGATTTGCGAGACACCGCCGTTAACCTCGTTGCGCAGATAATTGGCGTAGCTGTATTCGTCGAACCGCGTCCAGGAAACGTAATCCTCCGAGCCGCCGAGCGGATTGCCGCCCGGCGAGAAAGCCCGCGCCTGCAATCCGGCGGTGTTGTAGCCGGCGTTGTTGAACGGCGTGACCACGTGGACAACCGCCGAAAAATCCCCCTTTACCACCTTGAACAGAAAAAAGCCGTCGTCATCCGCGCCCTCCCACGCCGTGCCCGTCGTCTGCAACGTGAGGTTGCTCACCGCGGTGATGTTCGCGTCGCACTGAATCGTCGCCCCCGGTCCGCCGCCGCCAAGGCCGGAGTTGTTGAATTCGCCCGCGCCGAAATACACGCCGTCCCAAATCGTGCCCGCGACGCCGTTGGTGAGATAGTTGACGTTGGTATTGAACGAATCCGTGAAGACTGTCTGGGCCGGGGACGCCATTCCCCACAGGAGAAAAAACGCAAGAACGGCAAACCGTTTAAAGTCAGGCATCATTTTCGTAGTCATAGGATGCAAAAATCTTCGGAAATTGTGCGACGCAAAAAGCATCCCCTGCCACCAGAGGCCTTGACTTGCGCTTCTACAACAACCAAAGATACTTGTAATCAGTGTTTTGTATATGATTGAAATCCACCGTCGTCTGCTTGAAATGCACCCGGCACCGACAGTTACGAGGACCGGTCCCACGGCGGCACCCGCTGGCCTGAAGAACTGGTGTGGAGCTTGCATCGAAGGAAGGCAGAGATGCCACCGAGGGAATACTTCCACCTGATTTTGAATATACCAAGGTGCATTCTTTGCATGACACCCGGGCGTGGCGGTGTTAAAGTGAAAACAATGGGTGAGTCAGGCTCCTGAAGAATCTTCTATGAAGATAACAATCAGTTGGGTAAAAGCTCTGCTTGCAATGCAGTTCGTGTTAGCCAGCAACGGGTCGGCGACAGCACAGGGCACTTTTGAGAATCTCAATTTTGAATCGGCGCGAATTATATTTGACGATCCCCCTTACTACAAAAGCATCGCAACGACGAATGCTTTGCCGGACTGGTCAGCCTTTTCCGGAACAACCCAATTAACCAATATTCCTTACGGTCCTGGAGGCACCTCTTTTTCGGTCATACTGTATTCCCGAACAAATGGTGGTTCCCTCAGCGGATATTGCAGTGTCCTTCTATCCTTTAACAGCACAATGCCGCAACCCAGCAATACTCTTGGTTCCATCACCCAAACGGGGCTGGTGCCGGTTGGCTCCAAATCGCTGCTCTTTGAAGTAGGAGGGGGGATTGTTTATGGTAGTCCATTGACTGTTTCTCTTGGCGGACAAGACTTGTCTTTTATCGCCATTTCCAATGCCCTCAATTACACTTTGTATGGAGCGGATATTTCTTCGTTTGCCGGCCAGACGGAAACATTGACCTTTACGGCGAACTTAAATGTGGGCTATCCCGGTGCGGAGCTTGACAACATCCAATTCTCAGCCGTAGTAGTTCCCGAACCTTCGACCATTTCCCTCATTTGCCTCGGCAGCGGCGTTTTGTTTTATGTCCGCCAGCGCAAGCGATTCCGGTTATGAACAGAACTTTGCTCGCCTTGGCGTTCATGGTCATGGGCACCCTGCTGTCAGACGCTCAGGGCACATTCCGAAATTTGGATTTTGAATCCGCGCAGCTTGTATTCATTGATTCTCCCACAAACCACTGGCTCGCGACTACGAACGCTTTGCCCGGCTGGTCGGCGTTCTCGGAAACAAACCAATTAGCCAATATTCAATACGGTATAAATGGGGGGATTACTCCTTCTGTGTGGTTGTCTTCACAAACAAATCGCGGTTCCATTGACGGGTTTTTTAGTGTTGGGTTAGGGGAGACAGTTTTCTACACCGGCTCCATCAGCCAGACGGGGCTTGTGCCTGCTAATGCTCGATCATTGCTCTTTGAAATGATTACTGGCGGGGCGATTAGCGTTTCTCTCGGCGGACAGAACCTATCTTATATCGCCATCTCCAACGCGCTCAATTACACTTTGTATGGAGCTGATATTTCTTCCTTTGCGGGTCAAATCGAAACGCTGAATTTTTCTGCCGTGGTAAATTATGGGGGAGGGTTGCTGGACGACATCCAATTCTCAACCCTATCGGTTCCCGAACCTTCGGCCATTTCCCTCATTTTCCTCGGCAGCGGCGTTTTATTTTATGTTCGCCATCGCAAGCGATTCCGGTTATGAACAAAATTTCGCGGCAATTGGCGTTCACGGATTGAAATTTCATTCTCCGCTCGCGGCTTTTGATCGGTTGTGCGGATCCAATTCGCCGGCGTCAGGGCCGAGGAGGTTCTTGACAAAGAATTCCCGCAAGCGCCGCGCGCCGTAGGGCGTTCGCGCCACGCCGTGGCCCGCGCCGGGCATGTCGAGCAGGTCGAAATCCTTGTCCGCTTTGATGAGCGCGTTGACGACCTGCATCGTGCTGGACGGGTCCACGTTTTGGTCCATCTCGCCGACCATGAGCAGCAGCTTGCCTTGCAGCTTGTGCGCGTCCACGACGTTCGAGCTGCGGGCGTAGCTGTCGTCCACCGGCCAGCCCATCCATTGCTCGTTCCACCAAATCTTGTCCATGCGGTTGTCCTGGCAGCCGGAGTCGGAGACGCATACCTTGTAAAAATCCGGATAATCCAGGATGCCGCGCAGCGCGTCCTGCCCGCCCGCCGACGTGCCGTAAATGCCCACGCGCGTCAAATCCATCCAGGAATACTTTGCCGCCGCCGCTTTGAACCAAAGTATCCGGTCAGGAAATCCGGCGTCCTTGAGGTTTTTCCAGCAAACGTCGTGAAATTTCTTCGAGCGGTTGGCGGTGCCCATGCCATCCAACTGCGCGACGACAAATCCGTCGTTGGCCAGTTCCTGTTGCGTGAAGAAGGCGTTGAAAGCCTTGGGCGTAAACGAATCCTGCGGGCCGGCGTAAATGTCCTCGATCACCGGATATTTTTTGTCCGCGTCAAAATTTTTGGGCCGCCAGATCACGCCGTAAATGTCGGTGACGCCGTCGCGCCCTTTCGCCACAAATGGTTCCGGCGGTTTCCACCCGGTCGCGTATAACGCGCTGGCATCGGCTTCCTCAAGTTTGCAGACCAGTTTGCCATCGTCGCCGCGGCGCAACACGGTGATGGGCGGCAAATCCACCCGCGACCAGGTGTCAATGAAGAACCGCCGGTCCGGCGAGAACTGGACCGTGTGCGTGCCATCGCCGTCGCTGAGAACCTTCAATCCGGTGCCGTCGAAGTTCACCCGGCAAATCTGAATGAAGTAAGGGTCCTGACCCGGCATGATGCCGCCGGCTTGAAACCAGATCTGCCGGTTGGTTCTATCAACAAAGTCCACGCTGCGCACAACCCATTCGCCCTTGGTGATTTGATTTTTCACGGCGCCGGTTTTTGCGTCGTAAAGGTAAAGGTGATTCCAGCCGTCGCGCTCGGACATCCAGATGATATCGCCGGTGTCATCAAGATATTCAGAGAAAAATTTGCCGGAGTAATCAATGAACGTCTTGCTCTCCTCATTCACGATTGGATTGACGTTGCCGTTCCGGGCGTCCGCGGCGAGAACCCGCAGCGCCTGATGCCCGCGCTGGTTGAAAAGAAATGTGAACCGCCCGGAATTGGTGGCCCAATGGACGTCGGAAATGGACCACGGGTTGGCGAAGAGCGTGTCGCTGACGGGAATTTCCTTCATCGTTTCGATGTCGAACAAATGCGGCTTGCTGATGGGAACCTGGTCGCCGGGCTTGAGGTAGGGATAAGACGTCAGCTTGGGTTGAAGCTGTGTCTCGGGTGACGATTCAACCTCATAGACCTTGCGCTCCGTGCCCGGTTGCAGCCGCATGGCGACGAGATGTTTTGAATCGGGCGACCAATAGACATCCGGCGTTGGCGTCGCCGGGTTGCTCGCATCATATTGCATGTTGATCGCCTGTTCGAATTCCTGGTCGCGCGCGTAGGTGCTGTTCGGGTTCGCGTCGTATGTGAGCGGCGTTTCCTTGCCGGTTTTCAGGTCGCGCAGGTAAAGATTGTTGCCATAGACGAACGCCTGCCACTTGCCGTCGGGTGACGTGCCGGTTGCTGTGGCGGCAGGCGCGCCACCGCCGCCGCCGCCGCCGCGCCGGCCCCGCCCAAAGCCGCCGCGCCCGCCGATGGTTGCCATGCCGGGCTTCGCTTCCGCCTCGAACACGGCGAGGACGGTGCCCGTGCGGCCAGTGACCAGCCAGACGTGGCCGGCGAAAGTATGCTGGGTCCTCCGTTCACCCGGCGCGAGACTGCCGTAGGCAACGCGTTTTCCGTCCGGATCAACCCAAAACAGGTCCACTGGCGTCGGCAGTTGGTTCACAAAAGTAATGTCCGTTGCCGGCCCGGTCGTTTGTGACGGATGCGGCACGCGCCCGGCGGGCAATTGCGGGCCGGACGCGGCGTTGTTCGTTTGTGCAGTGATCGTGTAAGACGCCAAATCCAAATTCCAATCGCCTTCCGTTCCGTGCAGCGTCACCAATTTGCCGTCGCGGGCAAACTCCAGCAATTCGACGGGCAGACGTTGAGCGTTGACTTCATGCCCGATGAGTTTCGTCAAGGCTGCGGCGACGCGCGCCTGGTCAAAAGCCGGCTGGCGCGTTCCCTGATCGGCGTTGACGAGAATGAATTCGTGGTTGCTTTGCGCGAGATCGAGGCGATACCAAAACTCGTTGGTCTGTCCGCTCGTATTGGCGAACCAGTTCGGCTCGACGCGGTCGCGGAAGACGAGAACCGGGCGGTTGGTGCGCGCCGGTTGCGCCGAGACGCAAGCCGCCGCGAACAGGGTGAGCGTTAGAACGATGGTTTGCTGCAGTAGTTTCGTGTTCATAATAAATTTTACGGTCCCAGTTTCACCGCCACTGACACGCCGCGGAATTCAATCTGTTTCGGTTCCGCGCTGCTGCCGGCGATCTGCACCTGGTAAACTCGCGCGCCGCCGGGCCATTTCTTCATCCGCGGGTCAGGCTCGATGGCGAGCCGTCGCGTCTTGTCGTTCCAGCGGAAACGAATCCAAACCGCCGTTGGGTCCGCGCCGTGAAGATAGTCAAGACTCCGGCCGTCGTCATCGTAAAGCGTGAACGCGCCGTCCGCACCGGGATACACCTTCAGCGTTGTCGGTTCGGACACGGGTTGCGCGGTGTATTGCCGGACCGGGTCGAGCGGAATGATGGCGCCAGCACGCACGTAAATCGGCATCGTTTCCAAATCCATCGTCCGCTCGATCCAGCGAGGGCCGGCCAGTTTCTCATTCGTCCACCAGTCAAACCAGGTTCCCGCCGGCAAATAGACGCGACGCGCCTTGGCGGCTTTTCCCAACACCGGCGCAATGAGCAGGTCGCGGCCCCAGAGATATTCGTCGCCGAGTTTCACCGCTTGCGGGTCATCCGGATATTGCAGCCACAACGCGCGCATCAACGGCAGCCCGGTGTCATGTGACTCGCGGGTGATGGTGTAAGTATAAGGCAATAGTTGATAACGCAGGTTGAGATATTTTTGGCAGATCGGCTCGACCGCCGCGTTATGCAACTCCGATGGATCGGGGACCGGTCTCGACTCAACCGGGCCGGTTTCGCCCGTGTTCCAACCCCAAGGCTCATGCAAATGCCAGGTGCGGCCATGAGAACGAAACAACGGACAGAACGCGGCAAATTCAAACCAGCGGGCGTAAAGTTCGCCGGTGTATTCCATGTCCCGGCTCGGGAAAAAGCCTCCGATGTCCGTGCCCCAGAACGGCGACACGCTCAATGAAGAGTTCAACCCCACTGCGACTTGTGCCGCCAGCGTTTTCCAGCTTGAACTGATGTCGCCGGACCACACCCAGCCGCCGTAACGCGCGATGCCCGCATAGCCGTTGCGCTGCAAATCCCATGGGCGGACATTTGGCCGGTCAGCCAGCGGCCCTTCGTAATACATCCGGTGCCGCGCCAGCACGCTCGGCACATTGAACCAGTCGCCTTCGTCCGGCCACCAGCCGTCCACGCCGTCGGCAAACAGCTCCCGATGCCGTCCCCAATAAACTCCGATGTCCTGATCATCAAGCTGCTCGCCCGGCAAAGGCGGAAACTGACCGTGGAGCGCCGGGTATTTCCGCTCCAGCGGCACGACGTGCAGCACCACGTGCAAATTGTCCGCGTGCAGTTCCTGGATCACGGTGGCCGCGTCGTGGACAAAAACATTCGTGTTGAACTGAAATGAGTCATGTCCGAGGTTCCAGCCCGCCGGGCAAAATCCCGTGCCCAGGAAAATGAACGTGTCGCACGGCAGTTGCTTTTCCCGGAAGGTGCGCGCCTCGGCAAGCATGTCCGCTTCCGTGGAAAGCGTGCGGTGCGACTGCATGTAACCGAGCGCCCATTTCGGCGGCATGACCGGCGCACCCGTCAACCGCGTAAACTCGCGCATCGCGTCCGCCGGCTCCCGCGCGTCCACCACGAACACATCGGCCCTGCCCGGCGTCGTGCCTCGTCCTGGGCGAAACACCCCCCCTGCTCCCCGCAAATCAAACTCGCCCCGAGGTTCAGCCATGAACAACCCCCACCCCTCCGTGCCGATGAGGAACGGCACCGGAATCCTCGCCCCATATGTCGCCAGCGTCGACACGCCTTCGCCATTCCGCGTGGAATATAATTCTCCCCGCCGATCAAACTGCGGTCCGCCCTCGCCCAGTCCCAGCACGGGCGCGGCGGTTTGGAACACGATCGAGTTCGTGCCGCCTTCATTGTCAAAGGTGAGCTTCTGCACGAGCGTTCGGTCCGCGCGGCACACCGTAATTGTGAGCGGCTGCGATTTGATGGTCACGCGGAGTTGACCTGCGCGAAGTTCCTTTTCGCCGGCCAGTTCGCGCAAACGCAGCTTTTCGGTGGTGGAAAACGGGACGAGGCCGAGCGGGGGCGATTCCGGTTGCGGCCGCCCCTGTTTATCCGACGGCGACAATTCAACACGCAGCGTGCGCTCGCTGACCTGGCTGATGGTCAATTCGACTGGAACACCTTCAAAACGGATCGGCGAAGCGGCTTTCACCGCAGGACAAATTAAGAGCACCACGCCGAGTAACATCAGGTTTAGTGCCTCGGCATCCCGGAACCGAAAGCGGCGGTGAACACGCCGCAGTCCAAACGCTTCGCGCAGTGCGGAGATGTCCGGTGATCGCGATAGCGTCTGGACTGCGGTGACTTTGGCACCGCTTTCGTCGGGGCGGAGGATGCCGGTGAGCGTGCCGAAACTTGCGTTGGTTGTTTTCATCTGCTTAAGCCGGTTGGTTCGATAACCGCGGCGCGCCGGATATAATCCAGCCGCGGGAAATTGTGTTCAAGCCAAACATTTCCATTTTCAAAGATCGGCCCCTGTTTGCCGGAACGAATTCCGCTTCCCGCCGTCTCTCCATATTCCGAATTCAGGGCGTCCGCCACGTCCATGCCCGTGATCACCTTTCCAAACGGCACGAACGGTTCAGAGTCATGCGTCGCGGAATTGTCCTGCAGGTTGATAAACACCTGCGTCGTCCTCCCGTTTGGAACGGCGAAGGCAAAGGCGACGGTTCCGCGCACGTTGGATTCGCGCCGCGGGTCGTCGGGAATGGTCTGCGAACGCCAGACGTTGGAGATTTTTGGATCACCGTTGATGCCGAACTGAGCCCATTTTCCTTTGATAACCCGGGAAAAACACGAATCAGCATAATAACCGGCGCAAACCAGGTTGTAAAAGCGGTCCGCGCCATGCGGCGACCAGCCACGATGAACCTCAATCGCGATGACACCCTTGCTCGTTTCCAGACGAACGTCAAAAAGCTCCGGCGCGCGGCGATTCATTTCCGGCCCATCAGGATTGAGCAACCACACGAAATGACCTGACTGCGGATGCGGGGTGGTCGCACATGAAGACAGAAAAATCGCGCCGGCGAGAAGGCTGAATAGTTTCAAGCCTGAATTCATCGAACGTTCATTTCCTCTCCGTTTTGTGCAACAGCCGAACCAGATATTTTTTCCACAGCACGGCCTTGGTGTGGCTGCCGTGGCCGACGGTTTGATTGGTTTCGGGCAGCAGGATGGCCTTGCCGTGCTTCACCCGTTTGATTTCGCGTTCGAGAATTCCCTGGTCCGGCGGATTGATCAAATCATCGGCGGAATTGATCGCCAGCAGCGGGGCGGTGATTTTTTCAAGATCGGGTCCGGGATCATAATCGCTCGACGCTTCCAGCGCATAAAGCACATCGTTCGCATCATGGTTCGTTGAAAAGCTCGCGGCATAGGCATTTAGTCCCGCGTCCATTTTTTCGAGCGTAGGAAATTGCCGCGCCTGAATGGCCGGATTGCTGCCCATGAAATAAAGCGTTTCGGCGGCGATTTTCAGACCGTAGGGTTGCTGCGCGTAATTGCCATCCTGCCAATCCGGCGCGCCGCGAATCGCATCAATCACGATGCGCCGCCAGACGCGGTTACGGCCGGAGATTTGCGTGGGCAGGCTGGC
>Ga0265337_1001487_pt1 | contig 11489 bp, 13 predicted proteins | sample 42122metaG_FD_192441 | JGI IMG/M metagenome (GOLD analysis project Ga0265337, IMG submission 192441) | Rhizosphere microbial communities from Carex aquatilis grown in University of Washington, Seatle, WA, United States - 4-21-22 metaG | ecosystem: Host-associated > Plants > Roots > Rhizosphere >... | reverse complement strand
ACTTGAGTGCCAATAAAATTGGTAACGCGCTTGATGAATTCAAGCTCTTTTACGAAGAAATAACTAACATAAAACCATCGCAAAATCGCGTCCGTCGGATACGTCCGGGCGCAGCCTAACCAAAAAAAAGAAAGTTTAGCCTCCCCCGAGAACACTCTCGGGGGTATTTTTTTGCACCGTTTCCAATAATTTATCCACTAGTTATTGCTACAGGGTTATGACAATATATTGCCATGGTATGTTCAGTCTGTGGTGGTCGGACCGAGGTTATTAATAGCCGCCAACAAAAAAGATCTAATCAGGTCTGGCGGCGTCGGCGCTGTTTAGACTGCCTTAGGGTATTTACTACCCATGAGATGACTGATTTAAGCCCTCAGTTTTCTGTAAGTAAAAAGGATAAAGAAGAGCCGTTTTTAACCGATAAACTGTTCACTGAGGTACTTCTAGCCCTCCAGGACCGCAAAGACTGTTACAGGGACGCCAGAGAGGCCACAGCCACCATAACTAAACACCTTTTGGCTAAGGCCGATGGCGTGGTTATTCCTGCCCCAGCCATCAGCCGCGTAACTGCTCAGGTGTTAAAACGGTTAGACAGACGGGCCTGGCTACGTTTTATCTCTGAACATCCCTCTCAAATGAGCCAGAAAACTAGTTTGACCGAACGTCGGTCTTAGTCGTGCTTGACGGCTTTTTCGGTGACATCAAACTTGCCCATATACCAACCGAACATCAAGCGGGTTTGGGAATAAATCGCCGCGGCCGCGAAGTAAAACAAGGTGGTAAAGGGCAGATATGCCCACTGTACAACCATCCAGAAATTGCGCCGGCGCTTATAACGCTCGGGTTTGGGCGGCAGTGACTGGAAACTGAGGTACATCGAGACGAAAATACCAACGATAGCTACGGTGTTAAGTCGACTGACAACATGCGGCAGTTGGTTAGCAATGTAGCTCTGTGGATTTAGGAAAAACGGCACGAAAGCGGCTAGCGTTAGGATGACCGGCATGGTCGCCCAGCTGACGTGGTTCTCGAGCAGTCTGAAAAATTTGGCCATCAGTTTAGGTTTGGATATCTTATTCGGTTTTAAAAAGCCCATATAAGCGACATAGGCGACATCTGAAGCGCCCCACGACCAACGCTGGATCTGTTTAAATTGGGCCTTAAGAGTTCGCCGATAATTTTCAGTTAAAACGGCGTCCTGGTAAATCGGCATGAAAATCGGATAGACCTGATGGTGGCCGTCGTAGCGGAAATAAGTCCGCCAGAATTGGTGGCCGTCTTCGACGATAGTCCGGACACTCCAAAAATCAGTATCATATAGAGCCGCTAGCGGCTGAGCATGGGCCGAGAAGTTGCGTAAAGCGTGCGGGCGCATTGAAAAAATGACGTTATAAAAGGCATTACCGGTGGCGACCACGCGCATCGGAGCTGGCGCATCCCAAATATTGTTGGTATACATGGCGATTGGTTGGTAAGAGGCGTGCTTTGGATCTTCCGTGGAGCAGTAAGTATAGGTCAGGTCGGCGAAATACTGCGGATCGGGGCGGCAATCAGAATCCAGGGTCGTCACTAATACGTGGAGCGGGTCGAGGCCCTCTTTCTCAATGTACTTCTTGAAATGATGGCCGGCATAGGTGATATTCCCACCCTTGCCGATAATTTCACCGGGCATGTCAGCCGGATGTTTGACGGCCATGGCATGATAAAAACGCGGTCCGTATTCCTTAAGTAGGTTTTGGGCCAGTTCCTCAGAAGCGGGACCGCCCCGCTCTTCATAGGCCAATACCAGGATAAATTTCTTTTTGTCGTAGTCGGAGGCCAAGATAGCCTCCAGTGTCGGCTCGAGAATCTCTTTGGACTCGTTATAAAAAGCAACGAAAATTGCGTGGTAGACCTCGCTTGGCTTGATGCGTGCATGACCGATATATTTTTCGACCCGGGCCAGATTACGAGGGTGCCAGGCCGGAGCATTAGCGGTCCTTGGCACCAGTTCTTCCAAATCGGAGTTAAGTTTTTGCCACGGTAGATTGCGGTGCTGTTTGAGTTGGTGCCATCCCTGTAAGGCCCGGATATTGAAGCCGATTATCCGGATGAACCAAAGTAACAGGTAACCGATGATGAAATAGCTGGCCACTTGGGGGCTGATCAGGCTGAGGATGGCCGGCATGAAGAGGATCAGCCAAGTTAGTGCACCTGGCAAAATCTCGAAAGATCGGTAGCGCCAATCGCGATCTTTGGGCTGAGGAATCTCAATTGATCTCATTGAAGCGAGACGAGGGCGTTAGCTACGATGACCGACAAAAGCAGTAAAAAACCGGTCGCGGCCAAGACAAGGACGGCCATCGAGCGGCGAAGACGGTAAACTTTAGCGCTCAAACCAACGCCAGTGGCCGCCGTCAGAATCATAAAAATCGCCAAGCTATAGATGTCGATTGACTTGCCGGATTCGTAAGCCGAACCGGAAACGTTAGGGCGGTAAGCCACCACAATGGTCGGATTCTTGGTAACATCGAAGCGTATCAAAACCGATAAAACGCCGATTGCTAGAAGAACCGCCGTCACCGTTACCAGCAACAGCACTAAGCGATCCCTCAAGAAGTTTTTGGTGTCTTCCATAAAATCCTTAACCTTAATTTTACACCTTTGGTGCGGGTAGCGGGAGTCGAACCCGCATCTCGACCTTGGGAAGGTCATATTCTACCGCTGAAATATACCCGCTGGAGCCGATGGTGGGACTCGAACCCGCGACCCCCGCTTTACGAAAGCGGTGCTCTAGCCAGCTGAGCTACATCGGCAGATTACCCCCGTCAGTATAACAAAAGACCAACCGGTTAGTTGGTCTTGGCGGACCTTAGTGGAACAGGTCTGGAACTATTTTATCACTTCACCGATGCTAGAATTAAGGCGTGAGGTTTTTTAGTAAACATAGGTTATTGATAATACTACTCGGACTCGATGTCGGTCTGGTATTTTTTGTAATCGCAACTTCCCTAAAAAGCGGCTCACTTCCAAGAGATTTACTAGTTAATTTAAGTGCTGGGGCGATAACTATATCACTGACAGTAGTACTTGTAGATTTCTTACTTAACAATGAGTATCGACTAAGTAACAAAGACTCAACCGAACTGGCCACTGGAGAACTTCACTATGCTGCGTTATTACTTCTTATCCCCATTACCAAACTTTACAAAGTTGAGCTTAAAACAGTTCAGACCATAGGCGAAGCCTGTCCTTCTATCCTAAAAAGCCTGAAAGAAGTTGATATGAAAGCGACGAATGCTCAAATCAAGGATGATCTTACCAAAGACTTTCTCTTTGCTCTTGAGAAAGCAATAGTCCCTCTGAATGAAGTGCAGAAAAACTACGCATATGCCTTGCCCAACAGTCTTAGAGGGATCGTACTCAAACTTATTAAAAGCTGTCTAACAACTAACCACTTAATCTCTCAAACCCAATTGTCGCTGTCCAAGAATGACTATTCTGACACTTTTGCCAGACACCTTTACTTAGGACTTTTTGGAGATATCAAGAAGCTAGTTGAGTACACCCAAAAACTGTAATACGACTAGCTTAGACCTCGCCACTCGGCTTCGGTAGTTTTTGGGTGTTTAAAGTACTTTCTTACTGGATTGAAAGCAGCTGCTAATTGCTTCTTCATAAATTTGTTATTGGCCACCTTGATCTTCCTATTGAAGATTTCATTTTTAAATGAAGTTGGCCTTTTGGCGTAAGCTGCGTTCCTATGATCGGGATGGAATTTGACCACATATGCCATAATTAATTTTTTAGTTTCATCGAGGCCCAATTCTTCTACTAGCGATTCAATTAATTCAATATCTTCACTGGTCAATACAATAAAAGGCATTGTTTGTTTATCGGGTTTTAATAAGCAGCCTTCGCTTGATGCCCAGCCTTCAAGAAGCTCACGATTCAGGGGATCACAAGGGTATTCTTCGCCTAATACCAAAACTGGTACAAGTAGTTTGTTTTTTAAATCTACTGGCAGAACTATATCGTTTGATTGGACCTTCTCAATAAAGAGCTTTATCTGCCCTAAGCCCTTTTTCTTGTCAATTTTCGGCTGGCCCAGCTTTTCCTTAAAGGGTTTATAGCGAGCTACTTTTTCCATGAAGCCATGCATATCATTACGACTGCCAGTTATACGAGCCTTAAATGACCAGTGAGGATATTTAATTTCCGAAAGCAACACGACATCACCCAGATCAATCAAAGCATCAATCGATTCACTTTTTTGCTTATCGAGAATTTTTGGATGGACACGCTTTTCAAAAGCTGAATTCAGCCGTTCCAATGCATATTCTTCATAAGCATCGCCCCATATTTCGGGCAACTTCCTTTCAAGCTTCGTACCCTTAATGGCTTCACGAACGATGTTATATGGCCCATCAGTCAGTTGTAATAGTAGGAAGTTTGGACTTAGGCACAAGAATTTATCCTCGTAACGAAGTATTGGCTTGACCATGAAGGTTATAAAATTAACTAAAGTTTTATCGCCAGCCATTCCAATTCGTTTAAGTAAATCCTCGTTAAGTTGTTTATATTCATCCATTTTGAAACCCACGACATCAAGAAATTTTTCTATGGTTTTGGAGTCTAGCTTTGTGTGCTCAAAAAATTTGTTTGTACTTCTGACAGAAATATCATCAAGCTTCGTTATATCAACATTAATACTCCATTGAGCGGTTACCATAAGAAGAATATCCAAATAGACTTCCAATTTTATGCCAGTAGCTTTTTCAAAGATTTCATCAAAATTAATCCTTGAATCACTTCGAGCCTTATCTACCAGATAACGGCCTCTTGCCAGCATATTTAGCATCGGTTCGGTTGCGTTTTCTTGTAGGAATTGTCTAGCTTGATATGCCCGAAAGTTTTCCCAGAATCTTTTTCTTTGCCTTGGGTCTTTAAGGTTGCCACCGATTTTGTCATTCATCATCCAGATATCGCATAGCGAAACTAGCAGACTGACAAATTTAGTTCTGGTTTCTTCATTGTTAATTTCTAACCCAGCAGTATCATTGTGTTCGAGGTTTAATTTGACCATCATCATTACTGGCATGTGATGGAAGAAGGCTACTTCGGGGTCGCTCTGTTTTCTTATAAAATTTGCTAGTCTTTTTCTTGTTTCCATATTCAAAATGCTCACGGCCAGTTCTGTCTGCTTTTTAGGATTTAGAGCCCCTTCGCTATTAAGGAAAAGCATTAGTTTGGTGCACATATGCAGTATCGTAAAGCTGCTAAACTCCTTCAGGCCATCAATAATCTGACTTTCTGTTTTGCCCTTAACCCCAAACAGCTCCGTGTGAGTAGGCATTACTTTGATGTTTTGCGAATACATATTCTAATAGTAGCCTTCTTTAGCCAAGAAAAATACTTATGAGGTTATAATGATTCCATAGTCGCAAGACTAGACCTAAAGCCACGCAATAGCGAAGGTATGGTCAACAAATCCATTCAGAACGACAAGCTCGTTGTCAGAGCCTATTCTGAATGGTCGCAGCCCGAAAGGGTTGTGGGTAGCAATACCACACTGGCAGCGAGCTTTTTGATTGCTCGCTACCTGTAATAACTAAACAGGAGTAGTCATGACCGAACTAAAATCGGAACAAATAGTAATTTCATCACCCATGTCCTTCAGCGGCTCTAGGCAAAGGATATGGAAAATTACAAAGGCAAATAATGTCTGGCTAAAGTGGTTAGTGCTAATACCCCTTGCATCGATCCTAACCATGATTATCTGGTGTATAGTTTTAGTTTGGTATCTTATTTTTGGAATTTTCCTAATACCTTATCGATTAATTAGGCGAGGGCATAGGAAGAATAAGAAACTTGAAATGCAGCATCGGGAAACTCTGGAAGCCGTATCAAAGTCGCAGAATCGAGCAAATTGATTCAATTTAACGCTTAGCTTATAGCAGGGCCTATAATTAATATATGAATGGCGATCCTTGGACAACCGAAAGAGTCAAAGTAGCCTTTGATAGGTTTATTGCTGAAAATGGCCGATTGCCCACCGCCCCAGAAGTTGATAAGTGCTCATACCTACCATCCGCTAGACAGATACAGCGAAGGTTTGGTGGGCTCAAGGAATTAAGAAAATTACTGGGTTATGAAACAACTGATTTCGGTAGCGGTTCGCATCGTAGCAATATTGCTCTGAATAACAACCAAAGAGCTAAGGAGGCTGAAAAAGAACTAGAACGACAGCTATCCTCGATGTTTGGCGAACCATATGTTCATTCAGAAAAATACTATGGCGAAGGAAGGAACAGAGCAGATTTCATTGTTTATACAAAGTCGACAATACTTGGCATTGATGTGTTCACCACAGAAACAAAGCATGATTTACAGAAAAATGTTGCTATAAAAATTGATAAATATATTGATTTTCCAAAAGACTCACCCCTATTTTTTGTTGTAGTCAGCCAGAATCTGAATGAGGATGATGTTTGGTCGGCAGTATATGGAATGACCAAGACGGATAAGCTGCCGAATGTAAAAGTCGTAACCGTAGAAGGACTGTTTGAGGCAGTTAAAGATTACCAAAGGTACGAAGATCCTTTGGGATTTAAGTCAGTGTATAGCCAATAGCCCTAGTTCTTTACTAAATTCTTAAAATCGGGAAAATTAGGACAGGATGGCCATTTATAAAGAGTTAGAATTTGATGCATTTATCACGCTTATTGAAAAGGGCCATGTTCACCATTGGCAGCAAATAGCCGAAGTTCTTGCGGTGGACAAGAACACCATTACTGCATGGAAAAAGCATCCAGAGGCTCGACAAGCACTAATTAAGGGCATAACTAATGCCTTGGACAATATGGAAAAGGTTGGCGGCAAAGACTGGCGTATGTGGCAAGCAAAGCTAAATATGCTAGGTATATCCGACAAGGTTGAGGTGAGGGCCGAGATTCAGCCCGATCCTGTTGAAGAAATCTTGAAGCGATATGGGTTACTGGATGAAAACGGGCAAAGAGTGGATTTAGAGTAAATTAGACAACCTATTATGCAATAAAAATCTGCGTGTATTGATCACAACGATACAGACATGTTTTAGCTTTTTTCGGCCAAGTTCTTTACGAGTAATTTTAAGCGTGGTATGTATTGAGTAGCTTGCTTCTTGCAAAGGTTCTTAATGAGGACCTTATGGCAAGAAGATGGCAAATCATAAAAATAGGAACAATAACCTAAGCAGTGTTGTCCGACCTGCTTTATACAAAGGTTCGGAAATTGAGCTTAACGAAGTTCAATTGAACCTGTTGAGATTATGCCGACTCATTGTTGATATAGAATACAAGCATAGGTTCGCAAATAACCCTAAGAAAGAAGCCCCTAGTGGTCGCAAAAACTAAAGCATTCGTATATTTACGCAAATCCCAAGATCGGGAAGATCGTCAAGTATTATCGATAGAGGGCCAGTTACAAGTTGCTCGTAAGCTAGTTTCTCAACATCACTTAGCACCAATTTACTTACCTGCCGAACAAGAGTCTGCCTACCGAAAAGGTCGGCCTATATTTAACGATCTGATGGATAAGATTGAAAGAGGCGAGGCCCGACATATTGTTTGTTGGGATGCAAAACGGCTTTCACGAAATCCAATAGATGCTGGTCGGATACTCCAAGCCATGTCAGATGATAAGTTACTCTCTATTATTAGTGAGGGTCAAATATTTCATGCCACCCCGAACGACATGTTCTTTTTGACACTAATGCTTGGTATGAGTAAGAAGGAATCTGATGATACGAGTGCAGGAGTTCACAGAGGCTACCAGACTAAATACGAGCGAGGTGAATACCCTAGCTTTGCCCCAACAGGCTACATCAATGTTAAAGTCGGTCATAATCGCAATATTGCACCTGATCCTGATCGAGCACCTATTTTCGTTAAGGTTTGCGAAGAAGCAGCCACTGGCAAGTACACTTTTGACGAACTTTGGAAATACGCTAGGGATGATTTAGGTTTTACGAGCAGATATGGGCAGCCAATTAAAAGATCTTCACTTTGGGCTATGCTGCAAAACTCGCTTTATTACGGTTTCTATAAACATGGTGGCGAATGGCATTGGGGTGAGTATGAACGACTTATTAGCCAAGATCTGTTTGATAATGTTCAAGTTGCTATGGGATGGAAAAAGAAACGAACTCGCAATACCACAAGGGGCACTTTTTACCCATATAAAATTCTAGCTTGTGCTTATTGTGGCCACAACCTCACTGCTTATACGAAACCTAAGAAGCTGGCCAGTGGTGAAACAGCGTACTACACCTATTATGTTTGTACTCGCAAGTCTAAAACTAAAAAATGCAATGAACCTCAAATCGATGAACTATCATTGCAAGAACAACTAGAAGGACTAATTAGCCCTATTCAGATAACAAAGGAAGATGCTCAAGAGTGCCTAAGCCTTATCCGCTACTTTCATGCTGAAATGACAGAAAATCGTACTGTTCGTTTAGCTGACTGGCGAAAAGATCAGAAGGAAACGGAAACGAAACTTGCACAACTGTTAGAAATGAGGATGTCTAAAGAGTTAACTCATGATGAATTTTTGGACAGCAAGGCCACGCTGAACGAAAGACTGGTTCGAACTAAGCAACAGATAGACCAAGTTCATACAAATGCCGACAGGTGGCTAGAACTAGCAGAAGGGTTATTTTCAAATGCAGTCAACATCGTTGATACCTTCAAGATCGCAGACGATGAAGAAAGGAAGCAAATCTTACTTGAATTAGGTTCGAACTGGCAAATGAGTAACAAAAAGGTCCGATTTACACCTAGAAGGCCTTATGAGCTACTGGCAAATCGAACCTCTGATTCAAACTGGCGGGGCTGACGGGATTTGAACCCGCGACCTTCTCCGTGACAGGGAGACGAGCACTCCGCTGCTCCACAGCCCCTCGTTGCTAGGGTTAGTAACAGATAGAAGTTTAGCAGAACTGGCCTAGGCTTTAAAGTGTACGTAAAGATGAGGCGGCGCTTTGGCTTTTAGTTGGTTGATGTAAGTCGAGATGGGAACCAGATTTATGGATATGTGCTGAGCGGTAACGGTATTGCCACTAACACCGTTCAACTTAAGGATTTCCAGCGTCGTGCCGGCATTGACTATGCTTGAAATCTGCCCGGCCTTCATAGTGAACAGCTCCTCCACCACCTGCGGCGGAATGTTCGGGTTATCTTTGGTGATGGCTACACCGTAATCTCCACCGTTGGTCGCGGCTGACGAGTCGTTCGAGAACTGCTTGGCGGTGGCCGTAAAATCGGCCCCAGCTTGAACCGTTTTGAGGATCGATTCGGCGCGAGCTGTGTCAGCTGCATCGAGTTTGGCTACCACCTTCTCGGCTAAAATCTGGTCTTTTAGAGACCGCCTAAAATCATTGATCGACCAGCCCCAGTAATCACGCAGCACATCGGCGAAAACTTTGTCATTGCTACCAAGTCTGTTTTGGTCACGAACTTCGGCGACCCTTTGGTCGACTTCCTTATCCGAGACAGAAACGCCATGCTGGGAAGCTAGAAGCTTAACATAAGCGTTGTTGACAACATCGCTAAGGGCCTGCTGGCGGTACTGCAGTAACTGCTTGTTGTTGCTGGCGAAGTTCTGCTGCTGCTGGGTTTGGTAATAGTGGATGTATCGTCTGAGCTGGAATAGGTAGTTTTCGTAATCGACGAAGTGGCCGTCTGCCCGGGCGATTGGGAACGGCACAACTTGGGTGACGCGGTAAAGGAAGGTATTGTATTGGTAGAAGTTGTAAAGCGCCAGCCCACAGTAAATTAAAAACCCGACAAGGGCGACGCCAATGATACTGAAAGTAATCGAGACGATACGGCGCTTGGAATGGGCCAGCGGGTAAATATATTTACGAGCACCTTTAAGCACCTCTTCGCGGTGCTCAGTTATGTTCTCGTTGGTAATCCTAGGGACGTTGGCCAGACTTGGCGGTTCCTCGGGTTTGGGCGGATTGAGCGGGTTTAGCGCTACAGCCTTCCCGGCCACCGCGTCGCTGACCTTCTCCCTAACCTGCTGGACCTTTTTAAGTTTTCGTTTCATGATTCGATGGTCTTGTGCTCCTCGTCATCTGTACCTGGACGCTGAGCTGGATGGATACCAAGTTGCCTTAAAATATGCACCATCTTCTGCTGGATGCGTGCCGGATGGTGCACATCGTGAATAACCAAATCTCCAACAAACGTCTGCACGACTATTGTACCAAAGCCAAGCAACGTCTGTTCAAGGCCTGAGATCTGGTAATTTATCATCTGTACTTGCTCCAGGCTGATATCGACAACGTTGACCTGCAGAATACTGCGAGTCTGTTGGATAAAACGGTGGCTGGTCATGATATAGACACTGAAATACCAGCGCACCCACCAGGGGAAAATTAAGACCAAAGCAATCAAGAACGAAAAGCCAAGGCTGCCAAAGAAAAAACCGACACTGGGTGGATTATTCTTATGAAGCATAGTCAGGATAATCGTGTAGAGCGGACCAATCAGTAGTCCGGCGGATGCCAGCAGTAGGCCTTTACGCATGACGATTGGGTGTTTGCGGAACACCAGCAGAACGTCTTCTTCCTCGAACTGTTCCTTGAAGCGTCGGGTTTTGGGTTTAGTTTCGGCTTCGGCGGTAGTGTTCATGCTTATATTGTAGCGAAAAACGCACTTAATGGTGCCCCCGAGAGGAGTCGAACCTCTAGCTTCTCCTTAGGACGGAGTTGTTTTATCCATTGAACTACAGGGGCCTGGATTCCATTTTAGGCGATATTGGCGTTTTTTTCGTAAGTATGTAATTCTTCCGACGTGAACCAGAGATTGATTTCAAATTCGGCTTCCTTTTGGTCGCCGGAAGCATGGACTAGGTTTTTAATAGCCCGCTTTTCAGAGTTAGCTTTAGCCGGTGAGTCGTCGGAGTGGTCGCCGCGGATAGTACCAGGAGCAGCCACAGCGGGGATAGTATGTCCGGCGATATCTCTGACTTGCTGGATGGCATTTTTACCTTCCAAAATTAGGGCTATAACTGGTCCGGAGACCAGAAAGTCAACCAGCCATCTCTGGACCATCAGGCCTATGGCGTGCGGATCATCGGTGCCGAAATCGTCCAGTGGATTTAGGCCACCCTCTTTGTAGCTACCGAGAGTTTTGTGACCCATGCCCTCGATGAACTCGCGACGGTCGTTAGGATAGTGTTTCTCAGCTAGCTCTTTGTCCGGCGTCACCATTTTGGTTGCAATGATCTTCAAGCCGGCTTTCTCGAAGCGGCTAATAATATCGCCCACGAGTCCGCGTTGGACCGCGTCGGGCTTCACTAAAACTAAGGTTTTTTCCATTACTTTGAATTTTAACAGATATAGTTCTGTCTGCAAACTGAATATTTTTTGTGTTCAAAAATACGTCGCACAATAAATCTGGTAGAATAAAGCTTATGACTTCCCCGTCATACGACCAAGCCGTTGCCGACTTTTTGGAATA
>Ga0265337_1001484_pt1 | contig 11502 bp, 9 predicted proteins | sample 42122metaG_FD_192441 | JGI IMG/M metagenome (GOLD analysis project Ga0265337, IMG submission 192441) | Rhizosphere microbial communities from Carex aquatilis grown in University of Washington, Seatle, WA, United States - 4-21-22 metaG | ecosystem: Host-associated > Plants > Roots > Rhizosphere >... | reverse complement strand
GGTGATGACGAGGCGGTGTTTCTTGTCGAGGGAGGAATCGCGGGTGGGCATGGGGTGGCGGATGCTTGTGGAAGGATGCTCAGCTCTGGGATGCGCCGGCCGGGACGACCGTCTCCTGCTTCAGGCCCCGAGTCATCAGCGCCGCCAGGGCATCCGCGGGACGCCGGTCGGCAAAGAGGACCGCGTGGACCTCGCGCAGGATGGGCGCCTCTATCTGCCTTTCGGTGCAGAGCCCCGCGAACGACTTCGTCGTCTCGTAGCCCTCGACGACCGTCTTCCGGCGGGCTATGAGCTCCGCGGCCGAGGCTCCCTCGCCGATCAGCTGCCCGAATTCACGGTTGCGGCTCCAGCCTCCGTGGCACGTGGCGACGAGATCCCCGAAGCCGCTCAGGCCGTAAAACGTCTCGGGCCGGGCGCCGAGCGCCGCTCCCACGCGAACCATTTCCGTCAGCGCCCGCGTCAGCAGGGCCGCGCGGGCGTTGTCCCCGAGGCCGAGGCCCTCGGCGCAGCCCGCCGCGATCGCATAGATGTTCTTGAGCGCCCCGCCGAACTCGACGCCAGCGAGGTCGTCGCTCGTGTAGACGCGCAGCGCCGCGTTGCTGATGGCCGTCTGGACCTCGGCGGCGAAGGCTCCCGGATCCGCGGTTGCAAGAACCATCGCGGCGGGAAGGCCGCGAGCCACTTCGGCGGCGTTGCTGGGTCCCGTCAGCATCGCCACGAGGGCGCCCGGCATCACGGCCTCGATCACCTGCGAGGGCCGCAGGTGGGTGCCGAGTTCGAGGCCCTTCGCGAGGCTCACGATCCGGGCCGCGCCCGCGCCCGCTGGAAGAGCCGCGCGCACCCGCGCGGTGGTCTGGCGAAGCGCCTGCACGGGGCAGGCCAGGAAGATCACATCGGCGCCGGCGAGGGCCTGCCCGAGTTCCGCCTCGATCCGCAACTCCCGGGGCAGTGAGACGCCCGGAAGGTAGTCCGTGTTCTCGCGCAATGCGGAGAGTGCCGCGGCGTGGTCGGGCCTTCGCGGCGCCAGCGCCACGGTCAGGCCCAGGCGGGCAAGATGCAACGCGAAAGCCGTGCCCCAGGCGCCGGCTCCTACAACCGCGAAGTTCATGGGCCAAAGCCTAGCGCAGGCGGCCCCCGCCGCGAGCCTATTTCAAGAAGGCGGGGATTTTCTCCCCAGCCATCGTCTGCTCGAAGGTCTCCCGCGCGGTCACGAGTTCGAACGCGCTCCCCTGGACCAGGACCTCGGCCGGCATCGGCCGGGAATTGTACCTGCCTGACATGGCCCTTCCGTACGCGCCCGCGCTCATGAAGGCCAGGAACTCCCCCTCGCCAACCTCCTGGAGCTGCCGGTCATGCGCAAAGCAATCCCCGGATTCACAGATCGGCCCGACGACATCGGCGACCAGGGCACGGCGGGTCGTGTCGCGTTGAAGCGGCACGATCTCGTGATAGGCGTCGTACATCGCAGGGCGGATAAGGTCGTTCATCGCCGCGTCCACGATGAGGAAGTTCTTCGCCGCCCCCCGCTTGAGATGCTCGACACGGGAGAGAAGGACGCCGGCGTTGCCGACAAGGAAGCGCCCCGGCTCGAGGAGGATCTTGAGCCCGAGGGGCTTGAGGAGCGGGACCAGGGCCGCGCCGTAGGCTTCCGGGGTCAGGGGGCGCTGGTCGGCCGGCTGCGCATCCCACCAGGCCGCGGCGCCGCTTGCGAGCGCGTCCCGGTAGACAATGCCGATGCCGCCGCCGATGGAAAAATACTCAATCCCGTAACTGGCCTTCAGCTCGGCCGCCAGCATACCGACCTTTTCCACGGCCTCGATGAACGGAGCTGCGGCGGTGAGCTGGGAACCGATGTGCATCTGGACCCCCTTCACCTGGATGTTCTTCATCTTGGCTGCCGCCTCGTAGGCCGCGGACGCGGCCCCGAGCGGGATGCCGAACTTGTTGTAACTCTTGCCCGTGGTGATCTTCGCGTGGGTATGCGCGTCCACGTCGGGGTTGATGCGGATGGCGACGGGAGCCCGGGTCCCCAGCCTGCCGGCCAGGTGGTTGATGCGCGCGAGCTCGGGCTCGCTTTCAACGTGAAAGGCGTAGATCCCCTCCTTGAGCGCGAGTTCCAGCTCGTCCTGGGTCTTGCCTATCCCCGCGAACACGCTCGAGCGCACGTTCCCTCCTGCGGCAAGGACGCGGCGGATCTCGCCCCCGCTCACAAGGTCGAAGGCCGCGCCGAGGTTCGAGAAATGCCGGAGCACGGCGACGTTCGAGTTGGCCTTGGCCGCGAAGCAGATCCGCGCGTCCAGGCCGGCCAGGCTGCGCGCGAGCCGCGTGTAGTTGTCCGCCATGGTCGCGGCGCTGTACACGTAAGTCGGTGTGCCGTAGAGGCGCGCCACCTCCGCGAGGTCGACCGACTCGCAGTGAAGGCTCTGCCCGGCGTAGCGGAAATGATGCATGGAAAGGGGGGATAGACTCCACTTTCTCCTTGAAAAAACGACCTAAAAATTCGAGGGTCCAGGCATGCTGCGCGTCCTGAAGGAACTCTTCCACAGGCCCGCCGTCCGGCCGGGACCGGCCCGCGGCGCGGGCAGCCGATTCCGCGATCCCCGGTTTGTGAGCTTCCTCGTCCAGAACAACCGCAGGACCGTGGACACGAACGTCCAGGATGCCGTCCTGCGCGGACGCCGGCTGGTCAAGCAGGCGCTCGTCGTCCTCGTGGCCGCCGGCGGGGCCTGGTTCGTCGTCGAGAGCGCGAAGGCGCTGTCGACGTTCTGACCCTTCAGGCGCCCTCGGACCCGGCGTTGGTCGCCGGCTTGAACGCGGCGCGAAACGCCGCCTGGCGGTAGTCGCGGTTGAGGCGCGCGATGAAGTCGTGCGAGATCAGCTTCGGGCACGCGGCGCTGCATTCATACTGGTTGACGCAACCCCCGAAGCCGAGTCCGTCCATGGTCTCGACCATCGCCAGGACGCGGCGGTCCCGCTCGGCCTGGCCTTGCGGCAGAAGCCCGAGGTGCGAGACCTTTGCGGCGACGAACAGCATGGCGCTCGCATTCTTGCAGGCCGCGACACACGCGCCGCAGCCGATGCATTGCGCCGCGTCCATCGCGAGGTCCGCGTCGCCCTTCGGCACGGGCGCCGCGTTGGCCTCCGGCGCGGAGCCGGTGCGAACGGTGATGAACCCCCCGGCCTGCTGGATGCGGTCAAACGCAGAGCGGTCCGTGACCAGGTCCTTGACCACGGGGAAGGGTCGGGCGCGGAAGGGCTCGACGACGATGACTTCGCCGTCCCGGAAACTCCGGAGGTACGTCTGGCAGCTCGCCACCCCGTGACCGGGACCGTGCGGCTTGCCGTCGATCACGAGCGAGCACGTGCCGCAGATGCCCTCCCGGCAGTCGTGCGCGAAGGCTATGGGCTCCTCCCCCTTGAGGGTCAGCCCGTCGTTGACGACGTCGAGCATCTCCAGGAACGACATGTTCGGGTTGAGGTCCTTCGCGGGATAGTCGACGAACCGCCCGGGCTCGCCGGGGCCGGCCTGCCGCCACACGCGCAGGGTGACGCTGATGGGTTGCGCGGCGCCCGTGGTCATTTGTAGTTCCTCACGCTCATCTTCACGAATTCGTACTGGAGGGGCTCGGTGTTCCGCAGCGGCGCCTGCCCGTCGCCTCGGTATTCCCAGGCGGCCACGTGCGCGAAGTTCGCGTCGTCGCGTTTGCATTCGCCGTCCGGATACTGGTACTCCTCGCGGAAGTGGCCGCCGCAGCTCTCCTCGCGCGCGAGCGCGTCGCGGCACATGAGTTCGCCGAGCTCGAGAAAGTCGGCCACGCGGCCGGCGCGCTCGAGGGACTGGTTGAGCGACCCGCCCGAGCCCGGAACGTTCACGTTCGCCCAGAATTCCTCGCGCAGGGCCGGGATCTCGCGCAGGGCCTCCTCCAGGCCGGCCCGGGTGCGCGCCATCCCGCAATGGCTCCACATGAGCCGGCCGAGCCGCTTGTGGAAATGGTCGACGGGCTCGCGGCCCTTGACGCCGAGCAGCCGGGACGTGAGCGATCGGACGGAGTCCTCCGCCTGCCGAAAGTCCGGGCCGTCGGCCGGCGGGCGCGAGCCGGGCTTCTGCGTGGCGAGGTAGTCGCCGATCGTGTAGGGAATGACGAAGTAGCCGTCCGCCAGGCCCTGCATCAGCGCGGAGGCCCCGAGGCGGTTCGCGCCCTGGTCCGCGAAATTCGCCTCGCCGAGGACAAAGAGCCCCGGGATATTCGACATCAGGTTGTAGTCCACCCACAGGCCGCCCATCGTGTAATGGACCGCCGGGTAGATCCGCATCGGCGTCCGGTAAGCGTTCTCCGCGGTGATCTCGTGATAGATGTCGAAGAGGTTGCCATAGCGCTCGCGGACGCCGGATTCGCCGAGGCGCCTGATCGCGTCCGCAAAGTCGAGGTACACGCTGAGCCCGGTCTCCCCCACTCCCCGGCCCTCGTCGCACATGCGCTTGGCCGCGCGCGAGGCGACGTCCCGCGGGCAGAGGTTCCCGAAGCTGGGATAGATCCGCTCCAGGAAATAGTCGCGGTCGCCCTCCGGGATGGCCCCCGGGGCCTTGCGGCAATCCTCCGCCCTCTTCGGAACCCAGATGCGGCCGTCGTTGCGGAGCGACTCGGACATCAGCGTGAGCTTCGACTGGTAGTCGCCCGTGACCGGGATGCAGGTCGGGTGGATCTGGGTGTAGCAGGGATTGGCGAAACAGGCGCCGCGCTTGTACGCGCGCCAGATCGCGGTCGCGTTCGACCCGCGCGCGTAGGTCGTCAGGTTGAAGACGTTCCCGTAGCCGCCCGTCGCGAGCACGACCGCGTCGCCCGCATGGCTCGAGATCTCCCCGGTCACGAGGTTGCGGACGACGATGCCCTTGGCGTGGCCGTCCACGACAACGAGGTCGAGCATTTCGGACTGGGTGAAAAGCTCCACTCCCCCGGCGGCCGCCTGGCGCAGGAGCGCGGAGTAGGCCCCGAGGAGCAGCTGCTGGCCGGTCTGCCCGCGGGCATAGAACGTCCTCGACACCTGGGCGCCGCCGAACGAGCGGTTGGCGAGAAGGCCGCCGTATTCCCGGGCGAAGGGAACGCCCTGGGCGACGCACTGGTCGATGATGTCAGCCGAGACCTCGGCGAGACGGTGCACGTTCGCCTCGCGCGAACGGTAGTCGCCGCCCTTGATCGTGTCGTAAAAGAGCCGGTGCACGCTGTCGCCGTCGTTCTGGTAATTCTTGGCGGCATTGATGCCTCCCTGAGCTGCGATCGAATGCGCCCGCCGGGGGCTGTCGTGGAAGACGAAGCACTTCACCTTGTAGCCGAGCTCGGCGAGGGACGAGGCGGCCGAGGCGCCCGCGAGGCCGGCGCCGACTACGATGACCTGGTACTTCCTCTTGTTCGCGGGATTGACGAGCCGGATGTCAGCTTTGTGCCTGCGCCACTTGTCCTCGAGCGGACCGGGGGGAATCTTTGCCTCGAGTCGGGCCATGGCGGTCAATGCTGCGAAACCGCGGCGGCCGCGCCGCCGGGGTTGAGGACGCCGGCGAGCACCGCGCCGGGAATGGCCAGGTTGCCGAGGAAGTAGGCCGCGCAGGCGATCGTCACGGCCGCCCTGAGGCCGCCCGACCAGCGCCCGTTGCGCCAGCCGAACGTCTGGAAGAGGCTTTCGGCGCCGTGCAGCAGGTGCAGCGAGAGAAGGCCGACGGCCACGATATAGAACAGCGCGACGAGCCTGTTCTCAAACCCGAGGATCACCATGCTGCGAACGTCGGCCACTTCCGTTCCCGACCTCACGGTCACGAAACCCATGACCTTGTAGTCGGCCTGCATCGTGTAGGCCGGGAGGTTTCCCTTGAAGGTCGCGGGCTGGGCCGCGCCGATCGTGAAATGGGCGATATGATACAAAATGAAGGCGAGGACGACGTAGCCCGTCCAGCGCATGTACCGCGACGCAAGCGTGGCCTGGAGCCAGGTGTTGACCCTGTAGGGGTGGTCGCCCCGGGCGCGCCTGTCGGCGATCGCAAGGACGGTCGCCGCCCAGATGTGAATGGCGACGCAGCCGAGGAGGACGGCCCTTGCGATCCAAAGAGCCGGGCCGAGCGTCTGGAGAAAGTGGGCGTACCCGTTGAGCTTGTCCGGGTGCTCGAACACCTGGAGGTTCCCGATCAGGTGGCCGATGACGAAAATAATCAAAACGGTCCCCGTTGCGGCCATGAGCAATTTGCGGCCGATCGTGGTGCAAAACAGTCTTCCGGCTAGGTTCATCTGGAATCGGAAGGGATAAGGGGCGCGTGCAGCCTCAGGGCGGCCGCCCGCGAAGTAAAGGGGCGCGAGGAGGGACGAGCCCCTTATTAGCGAGCCTAACCCGCTAAATAACTCACCGTTCGGCTGTTACCGTTGGCCATTCCTGACGCGCGCTTCCTGCAAAAGCGCGCTTTCCTCGGGCAGAAGAATCGGCCCGGACCCGGCGATGGCAAGGGCCTGCCCGCTTTCGGCCGGTTGGCCGCGATCGGCCAGAAGCAGGCCTCGCACAAGCGCGACATGAGGATCGTTTTGAGCAATTGCCGGCAGCCGGGTCAGAAGGTCCCATGCCTGGTCGCCGCGGCCGCTGGTCCGCAGGGTCAGCGCGCGCGCGGCGGCAAACGCGGGTGCGTCGAGATACTTTCCGTTGGAGGCGCCCTCGGGCGTCGCGCGGCCGAGAAGCGCCGCGACCCAGACCTGGCTCGACCGCGCCGCAGCCTCGTCCGGGCGGGCCTTCGCCCAGGCGGTGTCGATCTCGAGAAGTTTTTCGGTCGCGCCAGTTCCCATCGCTATCGCGGCCAGCGCCTGCCAGGCCCCGGGCATGCGGGGGTTGACCTGGACGACGCGCTGCAGGGTCGCCTCGGCTTCCGCGGGCCAGTTCAGCTCCTCGGCCAGCCGCAGCAGCGCCCGCAGGGTCTCGAACGAGCCATTGGCGACCTCGAGGGCGTCGTTCCAGGTCTGCCGAGCGTGATCGGCGTATCCCCGGTCGCGCTGCAGCCTCGCCGCCATCGCAAGATTGACCGCGTCGTCGGACATGCGGCCCCAGGCCCCCTGCCGCAGCGCATTCGAAAGGCCGCGCCAGTCGTGCGTCTGGACAAAGCAGCTCGCACGGACCGAGACGACTGCCGGATCGGCGAGGGTCGATGCGTTCAGTGTCCCCAGCCAGAAGGCGGCCTCGGGCGCAAGGCCCTGGCGCCTCAGCCAGTCGGCCAGCACGACGGCATCCTCCGGCTCGGGATTCTCCTGGGACTGCATGTAGACGATGAGGTCGAAGAAGCCCCGCGGCGCCATGGCCCAGGCGACAAAGGCGGAGACGCCCGGGCGCGCGGGAAGTATCTTTTCGGCAAGGGCTGCAAAGGGCGTGCCCTCGCGCTGGGCCGCGCGCATCAATTCGAGGGTCGCCCGAATGCGAAGGGGCTTGCCCCGGGCAAGCTCCACGAGCTCCTTGCGCGCGCCATCGGCGGCCGCCGGGCTGCCGCCGGTCAACTGTATCGCGGCATGATTGAACTGGGCGCGGGCATTGTCGGGCTCCAGGGTTGCGAGTTCCGCGATTTCACTGTCGAGCACAGCCTGGTTTCCCGCGCGAAGCGCGATGCCCGCGGCGAGCTGGTGATACTCGACGGTGCCCCGGCCCGCCGCGCTGACGGCTTCGGCCGCTTCCCGCGCCGTCGCGAGGTCGCCGAGCCGGACCGCGCAGAGCCCGAGTCCGAGCTGGTTGGCGTCATCGCCGGGAGCCAGTTGGGCGAGGGTCTTCCAGGTCGGAAGCGCGCGCGCCGAGCCGACCTCCTCGTAGAATTTTGCGAGCTGGCGCCGGGTCTCCGAATCGCCCGGATTCGTCTGCACGGCCTGCTCGAGCATGAGCTGGGCGCGCCGGTAGTCCTGCTGCCGCATCATCTCCTGGGCTTCGCGCAAGGAGCGCATTGCGAGCTGCCTCTCGAATTTGGGGGCCAGCCAGACGGCTGCGGCGACCAGGATCGCCAGCACCACTGCGCCTGCGCCAAGCCATGCCCGCCAGCGCGACCGGGCCGGCACTACGTCCGTCTCGACAGCGAGATCGGGAAAACGAGACCAAGGCCAATGAAACCGGGGCATGAAAGACTAAGAAGGCGCGGACAGAACTTTAACAACAAGTTCTAGCTCAGTAGATTTACCCACTGGATAAGATTGGCAAAAGTGACGTTATGCAAGATAGTTCGATTCAGTCCCGTGCCCCGTTTTACAAAGAATCGCACCCCAGGCCGGCTCCTTTTGGCCGGCGTCGGCTTGCTTTTGTCCGTTCCGTCCGGCCTGCGCGCCCAGACGGCGGTTTCGTCCATCACAACGACTCTCTCAACGGAAAGCGGGGGCACGTACCAAACCGGGACGATATCCTCCACGGGGGGCGGCGCCACTGCATCCTTTGCCACCACCAGCAACGATCTCGTGGTTTCCACGTTCAAGGACTCGAACAACAACACCTATACGTACACGGCTGGCAGCTCAGCCAATGCCTCCGCCGCGATCATCCGCCGCAACACCGCCCCGGCGGGATCCGGCACGGACACGGACGCCAACGAAAACGGCATGTCCGTCTGGTACGCCTATACGGGCGCATCCTCGACCAGCCTGGCCGGAGCCTACAATACGAACGCGAACAACGTTCTGCTCGGAAACAATCTCTACGTCGGCTCGGACAATCTGTTCGTCAACAACAACGCCCAGAGCTCGACGCCCAATCAGAGCGACATCGAGCGCATCGACTTCCTGCTCGGAAACACGAGCACCGTCGGGACGAACACGGTGAGCGCCGGCATCCTCGGCGGCACGTCGCTCGCCTTCGCGGTTTTTGACCGCGGCGTCGTCAACGCCCATGATTCGTTCAACATCGCCCTCATCACGGGATACGACACGAACGGGAATCCCATCTACACCGACGCCGCGCTTTCCGGGCTGAAGGCCGACAAGATCACCTCAACGAACTACGGCACCGCAAACGTCGACACGAGTTTCAACTACACGCTCTTCCGCTACGACAACAACCAGGGAAACAACCTCAACGACAACTGGAATGCGGACAGCGAAACGAGCAACCAGGGCATCGGCGGCGTCGTGCTTACGCTCGCGGACTTCGGCATCACAACCGCGCAGATCCAGGCGGGCCTGACCATCTACGGTTACTCCGTCATGGCCGCGGACGACACGACCACCCTGGCAAATCTTGGCGGCAGCAATTATACGAATTCGACCGACTATCCCACGAACACGACGGACAGCGGCGCGGATCCGGGCGGGCTCGATCTCGTCGCGGTCAACGGCATCGGATTCGCCGAAAGCTCCCCCGCCCCCGAGCCATCCACCTACGGGGCGATCCTGGCCGGCATGGGCGTCCTTGCGGTCGTCGTGAGGCGGCTGAGGCACACCGCGCTCACCGTTTTGACAAATTATTGATTGTCATTATATTGCGGACTATGAAATCCGCAGGCCGAGCAAACCGGGCGATGGCCCGGATGGGTAATACTGCTGAGGAGATCGCGCTCGGCAACGGAGGCGGCGCCGCACAGGCTGAACCTGTGAATCCCCGGCACACCAGCGCCCGATTGGCACATGCGTGCCGTTCCGCCGCGGCTGTTCTCGCCGCTTTCGGCCTCTCGGCGGCGGGCCTTCGCGCCCAAGCTGCAATCTCTTCCATCGGCACGGCGATGGTCACGGGGACGGCGACCAGCGTCACGACCGACAGCGAGACGGTCACCTTCGACAACAATGCGGAGAAGGTCGTGAATTTCACCACGACGACCGGCAAGACTTACTACACTGTGACGAGCGCGCAGACGGCGCTCATCCAGCGGGATCCGACGCACGACACCTATGCGCCGAATGAAATCTCGATCTGGTATGCCTACACGGGAAGCGCCACCAGTCCGACCTACGAGGGACAGTACCATACCGATGCCAACACAGCCCTGCTGGGAAACAACCTGCTCGAGGGATCCGACAACCTCCTGACCAATCAAAACGGCAACACGCAGTCGAGCGGCGACGTGGAGCGGCTGGATTTCATACTCAACTCGAGCGGCGAGAGCGCGACGACCGACCAGGCCTTTGCGGTCTTCGATCGCGGCAACACGACCAACCACGATTCCTTCAAGATCGCCGTGATCACCGGCGTCGACACAAACGGCAATCCCACCACCTACGCCGGAAATCTCGTGACGGTGACGCCTTCCAACTACGACACGGCCGCCAACCCGGTCGCAAACCAGAACTACACGGTGTTCCGCTACGACACTGGCAACGATCTCAGCTCCTCGGACAACAGCGTCACCGGCACGAACATCCTTTCGACGGACCAGGGCACCCAAGGCGTCGGCGGCGTCGTCCTTTCGCTGGCAAATCTCGGCATAAGCGCCGGGACGAGGATCTACGGCTACTCGATCATGGCGGCGGACGTCTACTAGACGAGCACGGCCCCGGTTGCCATAACCACGGCGATCAGCACCGACCTGGTGAACTACATGAACACGACGTATTATCCGAGCGACACGTCGGACAACACGACGACCGGGGACGGCAATTACGGCGGCATCGACCTGATGGGCGTCAACGGCCTCGAATTTTCGTCCAACAAGCCCGCGCCCGAACCCGCGTTCTACGGCGCCGTCATGGCGGCGATGGCGCTCGCCTTCTTCATCGTGCGCCGGCGCGGCCTGATGCCGCAGCACTCCTGACTAACGAGCCTGAAGCGGCTTCAGGAGGATGAACTTCCCGCTTGAGGCGGGTGCAATCGACTTGCGACGAAAGGCGCTCACCCGGGCGCCGCCGCCGAGCGCGCCGGCCAGGGCGGCCTCGATTTCCCGGTGCGGGCCCGTCTCGTCCGCCACGTAATGAAAATCCCAGCGATCCTCCCCGGTCTGTATGAGAGAATAGTTCCAGCAGGCGAAATCCCCGGGCAGCGCGGCGTCGATGTCCTCCACTGACATGAAACCGCCGTCGGACCGGAAGTAGAGCCCGCTCTCGCGGCCGAGGACGCGGAAGCCGGAGGGCATCCGCCGCACGACATCTCCCGTATGGTAGCGGAGAAGCGGCATCGCCTCGCGGCCCCGGGTCGTCACGTAGATCTGCGACACGCCCGGCTTCCAGGGCGCCAGTTCGACGAAGGCGTTCGCGTCTATGACCCGGGAGTCGTCCGCGAAGGCGGCGCCCACGAACAGGTAGCCCGCCTCGGTCGAGCCGTACAGGTCCACCTGCGGCGCGGGAAACGCCTCTGCGATCCTTGCTCCGTGCTGACGGCTCGCCTTGCCATAGGTGAGGATGATCGCCCGGATGCTGGGAACGCGCACGTTGCGGCGCAGGACCGCCCGGGCGAGGAGCGACAGATAGGTCGGCTCGCCCTCGAGGATGTCCGGCCGGGTCGCCTGCAATTCGAGGACGATTCGGTCCCATTCCGTCTCCGGAAAGGCAAAGGGATCGCTCGTCAGGTTCAGGTAGACCGTGC
>Ga0265337_1001482_pt1 | contig 11506 bp, 6 predicted proteins | sample 42122metaG_FD_192441 | JGI IMG/M metagenome (GOLD analysis project Ga0265337, IMG submission 192441) | Rhizosphere microbial communities from Carex aquatilis grown in University of Washington, Seatle, WA, United States - 4-21-22 metaG | ecosystem: Host-associated > Plants > Roots > Rhizosphere >... | reverse complement strand
TTGGGACTGGCGTTGACGAAGCGCCTCATCGAGCTGCATGGGGGACGAATCAAGGTGGAGAGTGAAGGCATCGAAGGCAAGGGCAGCCAGTTTACTTTCCTGCTCCCGCTGAAGGCCGAACCCAAATCCGCGCCGGTGTATGATCCAGCGGAAAGGAGCGGTGAGGCCCTCCTCCGGCCACCGGTCCTGCTGGTGGCCGAGGATGACGAAAGCCGCCGTTTGGCCGGCCAGTATCTAACCAGTGTTGGCTACGCCGTCGCGAGCATCACCCAACTCCAGGATCTGCCGGCAACGCTCAAGGAAAATCGGCCTTACGCGCTCGCGATAGACAACCAGATCACCCGGCAGTACAACGAGCGCGAGCTGCGCGACTTGCGCGCCCGGATTCCAGCCGGAATACCTGCGGTCATCTTCGCCGTTGATGCCGAGGGCAAGACCAGCTTTTGCCCGTTCTCCGGGGATCATCTGGCGGCAGCCCTGGCCAGGCCACGGCTCGTTGACGTGATCCGCCGCACACGCACCCCCGCTGGCAAAGAGGTCCGGACAGTCTTGATTATCGAGGACGAGCCGGCCTTGCTGGAATTACTGGCCAAAACGCTCCTCTTCAAAGGCTTCCAGGTGGTCCCCGCCGCCAACGGCCGCCGCGGCATCGAATTAGCCACCAGTTCCCACCCGGATGTGATCATCCTGGACCTGACCATGCCCGACTTCAGCGGGATCCAGGTCGTCGAGAACCTCCGCGCCCGTCCCGAAACCAAGAGCATCCCCATTCTCATCCATACCGGCACCGTCCTGAGTGAGCCGGAGCGGCAGCATCTGGCCGCTCATGTCCAGTCCATTACGTCCAAAGCCGAGCCGGCCAGCCTGCTCACCAAACTCGAACACCTGGACGAGACACCCGCCGAAGTGGTGTGCCAGGAGTGAACCCAGTGAAAAAGAGAGTATTAGTTGTTGAGGATAACGCATTGAACCTGGAGCTGGTCACCGACCTGCTCGAAGCCGCGGGCTATACCGTCTGCCATGCCAGCACGGCTGATGAAGCCTTCCGCGCCGCCTTCGAGCTGTCGCCGGACCTCATTCTCATGGACGTCAGCCTGCCGGGTCTGGACGGGTTGGCCGCCACCAGAGTCCTCAAGGCTGATCCCGCCACCTGTCACCTGACCATCGTCGCCCTCACCGCTCATGCGATGAAAGGCGATGAAGCCATAGCGTTGCGCGCGGGCTGCGCTGGCTACCTGGCCAAGCCCATCGATACCCGAACCTTCGCGGCCAAAGTGGCCGCCTTTATCGATGCTTCCGACTCGCGCCCAGCCGAACCGCCCGCCACCTGCGAATATGCAAACTGAAACCCTGAACCGCAAACCATCCCCCGCCGCCTCCCATGTCTCGCGCCATCACGGACTCGTGCTGGTGGTGGACGATGAGGAAGCCAACCGCATGTTGCTGGCTGACCCGCTGGGGACGCACGGGTATGAAGTCATCGAAGCCGAGAATGGCGAACAAGCTTTGCAGAAGGTCGCGCAGCGGCCTCCCGACGTCATCCTGCTCGATGTGATGATGCCCCGCATGGACGGTTTCGAAGTCTGCCGCCGGCTGAAGAAAGATCCCCTCACCGCCCATATCCCCATCCTGATCGTCACCGCCCTCTCCGAACGGATGGAGCGCATGATGGGCATAGCGGCCGGGGCCAGTGATTTTCTAACCAAACCGGTTGATTTGCAGGAACTCACCTTGCGCGTCGGCCACGCCGCCCGCTCCAAACGCCTCTTCGACCAACTCCAGACCGAACACGGCAGGGCCGAAAGCTTACTCCTCAACAGTCTCCCCGGTCCCATCGCCGAGCGAATGAAGCGGGGCGAGGTCAACATCGCCGACCACCACCCCGACGTAAGCGTACTGGTGGCCGACCTGGTGGGATTCACCACGCTCGCCGCCCATATCGGCCCGGACCAGGTCGTTTACCTCCTCAACGAAATCTTCTCGGGCTTCGACTTGCTCGCCCTCGAACACGGCCTGGAGAAGATCAAGACCATCGGCGACGCCTACATGGTCGCCGGTGGCATTCCCCTGGCGCGCGCCGACCATGCCGAGGCCATCGCCAATCTGGCCCTCGACCTGATGGCCGATATCGAGAAGTTCAACAGCTCCTACAACACCTCCATCCACCTCCGCATTGGCATTAGCACCGGCTCGGTCGTCGCGGGCGTCATTGGCCGCTGGAAATTCAGCTATGATCTGTGGGGCGACACCGTCAACCTCGCCTGCCGGCTGGAATCGCTCGGCCAGGCGGGAACCATCCTGGTCTCCGACCTCACCTATCAGCGGCTCAAAGACAAATTCCGCTTTGACGGGGGCCGCAGCCTCGAGATCAAGGGGCGGGGTAAAGAAAGTGTTCATACGCTTTGCAGCCGTCTCTGAGCCCCGCCAGACCATTCTCCCTTGAGCCACGGGGAGCGTGGGCATTCCTGCCGGCGTGTTTGTTTTGTCGCCAGATGCCGACAGGGAAGCCGGCGCTCCCCATGGTTTATGGGAACTGGGAACACGACGTCCGAGCGGTTGCGGCTGCCGATCTGTCAAAACTTCCTTGCCGGCACACCAAGCATCAACCTTGGAACTTCTTGGCGCACGGCGGCTTACTTCCCATCCAGGCAGCGGCGCACGGTCTGGAGGAGGACCCGCGCGGAAAAGGGCTTCTGGAGAAAGGAGCTCTTGGTCCGCCCGAAGAACTCCGTGTCCGTGCCAATCACATCCGCACTGTAGCCGCTCATAAAGATGACCTTCAGCGCGGGCCGGCGCGCGCGTAATTGCTCGGTTAAATCGCGACCGGTGACGCCCTGGGGCATGACGATGTCCGTAACCAGCAATTCGATCTCCCCTGCGTGGCTGCGCCAGACTTCCAGCGCCTCCCGGACGGTGGTCGCCTCGTAAACCCTGTATCCCTGGCTCTCCAGCACCCGCCGGGTGATCATCCGCACCGCGTACTCGTCTTCCACCAGCAGAATGGTTTCGGCGCCGCCGGGGACTTTGATTTCAGGCTTGGCTGCCGCGCCGGCCGCGGCGGCCACTTCGGGCGGCGGGATGGCCGGCAGGAAGATCCTGAACGTGGCGCCCGCGCCGGGCTGGCTGGCGACCTCGATCCAACCCTGGTGCTGCTTGACGATGCCATAGACGGTGGCCAGGCCCAGCCCGGTGCCTTTGCCCGGTTCCTTGGTGGTGAAGAACGGCTCGAAGATTCGCGGCAAGTGCTCCGGGGCGATGCCCATGCCGGTATCGGTCACCGTCAGGCGGACAAATTCGCCCGCGCTCGCCTCTGGGTGGGTGCGGGCATAGGCGGCGTCAAAACTAGCCGTGTCCGTGGTGACGTACAAGTGACCGCCGCGCGGCATGGCGTCGCGGGCGTTGACGGCGAGGTTGAGGAGCACCTGCTCGATCATGCCGGCGTCGGCCCGGACGAAGGGCAACGGCTCGGCATAGCAGCATTCCAGGTCAATGTGCTCGCCGATGATCCGCTTGAGCATCTTGGTTAGCTCCGCAATCACCTTGTTCAGCACCAGCGGCTGGGATTGCATGATCTGCTTGCGGCTGAAGGTGAGCAACTGCCGCGTGAGGTTGGCGGCGCGTTCGGAGGCGGCGATCACCTGCGTCAGACCCTCGTTGGTTCCGGGCATGTGCTGATCCCGGTCCATCAGCAGCAATTCGGCGTTGCCGCGGATGACCGCGAGCATGTTGTTGAAGTCGTGCGCCACCCCGCCGGCAAGCTGGCCGATGGCCTCCATCTTCTGGGACTGCCGGAATTGCCCCTCAAGTTTCCTGCGCTCGGTGAGGTCCGTGTGGACTCCAATCAAACCGATGAGTTGGCCCCGCTCATCCCGGATGGCGTCGGCGCGCAGCTCGACCGGGACGTGTCGCCCGTCCTTGGCCACCATGTCCGCTTCACCCCGCCAGGCGCGGCCGTGCATGATCGAGTCAAACATCGCCCGGCCAATGGCCTGGTCCGCATAGAGCGCGACTTGTGCCAGTGGTTCGGTCAGTTCCTCAGCTCGATAGCCGAACATGTTGTTAAAAGCCCGGTTGTGATAGGAGTGGCGGCCTTCCGGATCCGTGATGGCGATGGCTTCGCCGGAGCCTTCGATGCCGGCTCGGATGAGCAGTAAATTCTCCTCCGTCCATTTGCGGACGCTAATATCGTCCACCACCGCCACGAGGTGTTCGGCTTCTCCGCTGGGACTGCGCACCAGCGACACCGTCCAACTAGCCCAAAACACCGAACCATCCTTGCGCCGGCAGCGTTGCTCCAAGGCAAACTTCTCGGCTTCCCCGGCAAGGACCATCCGCTTATGTTCCAGCAGCGTTTGCTGGCCTTCAGGACAGGCAACGTCCAGACAACTCTTTTGCAGCAGCTCTTCCTGGGTATGGCCAAGAATCTGGCACAGGCGCCGGTTCACCCAGGTCCACTCCCCATCCAGCGTCAAGTGCCCCAGCCCGACGCCCAACTGCTCGAGGGTCGCGCGGAACTGTTCCTCGCTTTCACGCAACCGCGCCTCGGTCTGGCGGAGGCCCAGCACCGCTTTGATGCTCGCAACCAGGAGGTCCCGATTCTCGGGCCAGTTAAGATAGCCGTCCGCGCCGTTATTCAGTAAGCGCGCTTTGGCGTTGTCGTCCATGCGCCCGGCGAGCAGGAAGAGCACGGGCAGATGCGCCGCCCGCGGCTGCTGCCGGATTTGGGTGCAGAGCTCATAACCGTCCACGCCGGGCATAGCAACGTCCAGCAGGACCAGGTCGGGAAGTCCCTTTGCGATTTCCCGGAGGACATCAGCGGCCCCTTCAGCCTCGGTGATGGCAAAGCCAGCCTGCGCCAGGGTGCAACTGATGGCATGGCGCAGGGCGAGGTCGTCGCTGACGTTGAGAATACGGCAAGCATTAGTGATTGGATTCACAATATAGCGTCCGGTTTGATGGCACGTGCTCAGCTTCCGTTTTTCAACTCACGCCGGGCTGGAGTGTGCCCAGCACCTCGATAACCCGCTCGAATTCCGCGGACTTGTCGAAGAAATAGTCCGCTCCGAGGGCGACGCAGCGTTGCCGGAATTCCTTGAACGCATAAGTGGTCAACACTATTACTACGCAGGTGGGATGTTCGCGCTTGAACTCCACGAGCAAATCCATGCCGCTGATCCCGGGCACTTGGAGGTCGAGAGTGACGGCGTCGGGCCGGTGCTGGCGAAAAAGCGCCTGCGCCTGGAAGCCATCCCCAGCCTGGCCGACGATGGTGACGTTGCGGACGTCGGCAATCAATGCGACCAACCGCTCCCGAACGATGGGTGAGTCCTCCACGATAAGAACCTTGACTGAACTCGCTGCCGGGCTCGCCTCGCCAGCGGTCGGATCAGGTTGGTTAGAGGGGCTCTCACGACGTGGCGGACCTTCAGTCTGGCCCGAGTGGCTCATGCCATCGCCGCTTTGCTGCGCTGCTCGATCTATCATGCAGCCACTTTAGGGCGCGCCTGGAGCAGCGGATAGTCGGCGGAATGACGCAATCGCGTGTCGGATTGACCGGAACTTGCGTGTAGGTGTTTCTACCGACACCCGACGCTATTCTACCAGCCCTTGTTTCAGGGCGTAGCGGGCAATCTCGACGCTGGTCTTCAAACCGGCCTTTTCCGAAATACGCGTGCGGTAGGTCGCCACGGTCTTTTCGCTCAGGGCCAGTTCGTCGGCGACCTCTTTCATTGATTTGCCCACCGCGATCAGGCGCAGAACCTGCAGTTCCCGGTTGGACAACGCTTCGTGCGGCGCCTGGTCGCCGCCAGCGCCGAGACTGGCGGCCAGCCGTTCGGCCAGCGAAGCCGTGACGTACTTGCCGCCCGCCAGGACGCGCTGTACGGCGGTGATCAGCTCATCGGAAACGCTTAGCTTGGTGATATAGCCGGAGGCCCCTAGCTTGAAGGCGCGCACGGCAAACTGCTCTTCCGGATAGGACGTCAGCACCAGCACGGGAGTTTTGGGCCGGAGGCGTTTGGCTTGCTCCAGCACCTCCAGGCCGCTGCGCCCCGGCATGTTGATGTCGAGCAGGACCAGGTCCCAGTCTTCCTTGATGAGCAGGTTGATCGCTTCCCCTGCGTCCTTCGCCTCGGACACCGCCACCTGGCCCAGGCGGGTGTCGAGAATATCGCGCAGTCCGTGGCGCACGATCTCGTGGTCGTCGGCAATCAGCACCCGAGTCATACGCCCCCCCGCTGGGTTTGGCTGTTTGGGATCCGGACCGTGACCACCATGCCGCCGCCGGGCCGGGGCGCGAAGGAAACGCCGCCGCCCAGCAAGGAGGCGCGCTCCTGCATCCCCAGCAGGCCAAGCGACTTCGGGTTCTGCAGGTCAACCCCGGCCATGCCCTGGCCATTGTCCCGGATTTCCAGGCGCCAGTCGTCCGCCACCGGTTGGAGTTCCACTTCAACGGCTGTGGCCTTGGAGTGGCGGGTCACATTGGTCAGGGCTTCCTCAAAGATACGGAAGAAGGCGGTGGCAACCTCGGGCCGCAACGGCAACGCGTCGCCTGGCACGACGAGCCGGCAGGCGATGCCGGTGCGCTCTTCAAACCGGGCCGCTTCATATTGGAGCGCCGTCGGGAGTCCCAGCTTATCCAGGATGCCCGGGCGCAACTCCGCCGCGATGCGTTGCACGACTTTGATGGTCGCATCGGCCAGTTCGGCGGTGACCACCAGTTTGTCCAGAATCGGATTCACCCGCCGATCCTCGCCGAATTCATCCAGGCGATGCTCCACCCAGCGCAAGTCCATCTTGATGCCGGTGAGCATCTGGCCCAGCTCGTCGTGGATTTCACGCGAGATGCGCGTCCGCTCCGCCTCGCGCATCGTCTCGATGCGGGCGGACAAGGCGCGCAGTTGGTCCTTGTAAATCAACCCTAGCCACTCGCTGCGCTTGCGTGCGGTTATGTCGCGAATGTTGCACTGGATCACGCTGTGGTGGTTCACCTTATAGAGGTTGCTGACGAACTCCACATCTATCCGCCGCCCGTCGGCGGTTTCCAACGGCTTGTCGTCGTAGCGGATGTATTCCTCTTCCTGCAATTCCTTAAAGTGGTCGTAGTTGGCCACGATGTCCTTGAAGAAGCTTAGTTCCCAGATCTTCTTTCCATGGAAGGCCTCGCGCGAAAAACCCAGCAACTGCACCAGGAACGGATTTACATCCACGACCATCCCCGTCTCGGCATCGAGAATCAGAACGCCGTCTTTGGCCGCCTCAAACAGCCGCCGATAGCGAACCTCCGAGCCGCGGAGCAGCTCCTCCATCCGCAGACGGTCGAGCGCGCCGCCGCAATGATCGGCCAGCGCCTGGAGCATGCGCAAGTCTTCCTGGGTATAGGCATCCGGTGTGTAGCTCTGGATCGAGAGGACTCCCACTGCTCGGTTCTCCACACGCACTGGCACGCACATGAGCGACGCGGAAAGCCGGGAAGCAGCTCCGAATCGAATGGTGTCAGTCGCCGGCGGTTCGTCCCGCTTGCGCAGGATCAGCTCGGCTCCTTGAGCCATGACCCGGCGGTTCATGGCTGAGGGAGGGCCCACCGGGTCTGCCGGCAGCACTTCACGGCGTTGGCCATCCACCAGGTCGTACGCCAGCGCCGTCTCTACCTGCCCTGACTCTGGCACTTGGAGGTCCAGCACGCCGCAATCCCATTTCCAGAACTGATCGGCACAGGCATAGATCGCCCGGGCCGCCTCTGCCGCGCTCCTGGCCGCGCTCAGCCGCTGTCCCAGTTGGGAAAAAGCTTGAATCCGCAACTCGGCGCGCTTGGGCTCCGTAATGTCCCGTATAATCCCAATGACCCCGATGATCTCGCGCGCCGCATTGCGCAGAGGACCGTTCGTTTGGAAGGTCCAACCCGATATCCCGGTTGGCTGGCCTTCGACATGAACCTCGATCGAGGAGATCGGCTCGCCCGCCAGGACCTTCTCGATCGAGGCCAGCACTCCGGCCTCCCGCAGGAACGGAAACAGCTCGTCTGGATGCTTGCCCTGCACCTGGTCCGCGGACATGCCCGTCATCTGCTCCATGAAAGGATTCCACACCTGATACCTCAGATCCCGGCCGTAAACGATGATGCCCTCCTGAGCGCTGGTGATAATCTGCTGGTTGAACTGGCTCGACTCGCGAAGGGCCGCTTCCGCCCGTTTTTGCTCCTGCTCGTGTTCAATGCTCTGCAAGGCAAAGGCCAGGTCGCCCGCCAACTCCTTTAACAGGTCGAGTTCCTCCGCGTTGAACACTTCGGTGTGCCCCGCATAGACCACCACCGCTCCCAGCACTCGCGAACCGTGCATCATCGGCATCGCAGCCAGGGAAGCGAAACCGCGGGCCATCGCCTCTTCCTTCCAGGGGGCAAATCGTGGATCGGTGGCCGTATCCTGACAGGCCATCGGCTGCCCGGTCCGAATGGCGGTGCCGGTCGGTCCCAGCCCCGTAGGAGTCTCGTCCCACGTTATGGTCACCGCGTCGAGATAGCCCGCCCCCTTCCCGGCATGGGCCGCCGGCACCACCCGTTTGGAACCCGGTTCAACCTGGCCGATCCACACAAACCGGTAGCCGCGTGTCTCGACCAGGATTTTGCAGGCCTCGGCCAGCAGCCGCTTGGGATCGCGCTCCCGCATCATCAGCGCGTTAATGGCGCCGGCAGCCTGCCGCACCAGGTTCAATTCCTGGAGGCGTTGTTGGATCTGCTTGCGCTCGGTGATGTCCCGCACAATCTTGGAAGCCCCCACAATGGTCCCGGCGGCATCCTTCACGGGTGAAATCGTCAGAGAAGCAACCAGCGGCGTTCCGTCCTTCTTGAGTCGCAAGGCCTCATAATGCTGTATGTGTTCGCCTTCCCGCACCTTTTCCAAAATGGCAGCTTCCTCTGCGTGGAGGTTTTCAGGGACAAGCAGATCAATGTTCTGGCCGATGACTTCCTCCGGCCGGTAACCAAAAATGTGCTCGGCGCCCGGGTTCCACGTCAGGATGATGCCATCGAGGTCTTTGCTGATAATCCCGTCATTGGAAGACTCGACAATCGCCGCCAAGCGCTGGAGCCCCGCTTCCGCCCGCTTGCCCTCGGTGATGTCCTCCAGGACGCACGCGGCACGATCGACGCCGGCAGGGCCTTTGATGGGAAAGTAGGATACGAATAAGGTCCTTTCGCCAAGGTTGGGATAGGTGTATGACACTTCGTATTGGACGGTTGCGCCTTCGAAACACTTATCCAGCTTCTCCTTCACGACCTGCTCAAAGAACTCCTTGTCCAAGACTTCCGCGACTGTATGGCCAACGACCTGGCTTCGTCCCAGGCCCCGATGGCCCAGGAACGCGCGATTGGCGATCAGGTAACGGTAATTCCGATCCACCACTGCGATCATTTCTTGCAACCCTTCTACGACCCTCTCGTATTCTTGCAGCCTTGATTCAGCCTGTCTGCGCTCGGTAATGTCCAAGTTGATGCCCACGAAGCGCAGGGCTCGTCCGGACGGGTCGCGCTGCACCCGGCCCAAGCCGATCATCCATCTTTCGCCTTTGACCGGGTGCAGGGCGCGGAATTCCTGTTCCCAGTCATCACCGGCTCCAGGTTCCAGCAGCGCCCTGATGCGTGCCTGCAGTCGCTGGCGGTCCTCGGGATGCACGCGCGCCATCCACGCTTCGTGGCTGGCCGGTTCTTCTGGCTCGAACCCATACATGTCTTGGTAGCGCTGATCCCACGTCGAGACGTTGCTGGCCACGTCCCACAACCACGTGCCGGCATTGGCCGCCTCCAGCGCCAACCGCAGCCGCTCTTCGCTCTTGCGGACCTTCTCCTCCGCCTGTCTGCGCTCCGTGATGTCCTGCATCGCGCCGATCATCCGCACGGGGTGGCCGCTGGCCTCCCGGGCGATGTAGCCGCGGTCTTCAACTTCCGCGTACGTTCCATCCTTGCGGCGGAAGCGATATCGGTCGAACCAGTGATCCTGCCCCGAGTCAATCGCCGCCTGGATGCCCGTCTTGACGCGGTCGAGGTCTTCGGGGTGGATGCGCTTCTTCCACGACTCGCTGTCCGGCTCCACCTCCTCCGCCCGGTAGCCGAAGAGTGTTTGGAAGTTCTCGTTCCACCAGAAGGCATCGGTCTGGAGGTTCCAATCCCAGATGGCGTCGAACGTGGCGCGATTGGCCAATTGGAAACGCTGGAGGCTCTCCCGCAGCCTCTCCGACGCTGCTGCCCTTTCCCGGTAGAACTGGACGTGCTGCTGCCGCCAGAGCAGGCCCACGCTGGCGCCCGCGCCCAGCAGCAGTGCGCCCATGAGCAGGACGGTCAGCCACAGCCGCTCGCGCAGCGGCGCATACACTTCCGCCGTGTCCATGCGGGCGACCATTGACCATGGCGAGTCCGGAATGGCGCGCAAGGCCGCCACCACCGGCTCGCCCCGATAGTCTATGCCCTCAACAATGTCTTGCTGCCCCAGCGCGGCTTTCACCGCGGGAGCGTTCGTTCTTTCCAGGGGAGTGCGGAGTTTGAGGGCGCTGTTGGTCTGAAACCTCAGTTCGTTGAGGAAGAGGGCGTCGTGGCCGTCCCGGCGGACGAGCAGAGTCTCGGCCGTCCGGCTGGGCGTCGGCCAGCGGCTGATGACCGGATAAAGATGTATGGCCGGATCAATGTTCAGGACGAGCACGCCCAGGGCGTGGCCGAAGTCCGGCCCATCGAGAATGGGCGCCAGCGTCGCCAGATAGATCCGCTGGTCCTGCTCGTTTCGGTAGAAATCCTGGAAGCCAACCTCGCGCGACCGCAGGACTTCACCGGCTCGCCTGGAAACGACAGCGGCGACCGGCCCCGCGGTGCCGGCGGTGGACATCCGTTCCACACCCTGAGCGTCCAGCAGGAAGATACACTCGTAACGATTAGCGGTCTGGAATTTCTCCAGCCACGCCCGCAGTTGTGCTTGCGCTTCGGCGTCATCCGGGCGATCGAGAAAGCGCCGCACCAGCCCGGAAAAAGAGGCGTTCTTGAATAAGACGCTGGCGTCTCCCAGCCGGTCCTTGCGCCACAGCGCCAGGTCGTTCACTTTTAACTCCGCAATGGCGGAAAGCTGTTGCTCGATCCCGGTGCGGAAGCGCCGCTCGTAATTCCGGTAGGAGAAGATGCCGCCGACGAAGATTCCCAACGCCAAAATGGCGAAGATCAGGACCAGCGGATACCAGGCGCGGTGGTCTGCCACCTCAACGGCTCGGGTCATGTCGCCAGCCTGCGGCCGTGGCTGGCCGGACTGCGCCGCGGCCGGTGCTCCGGTTAGTGACCCATCACTTGTTGGTGCTGGACCGGGAGACATCGGCGCTGATTCTACCTTGTCCAGTCCGCTTGCCAAGAACAAAAGCTCCCGGGACACTGAGCGCCAGGACTGCATCAAGGGCACCAGGAAAGGACGGGCAGTCCTGCCCGCGGTTGGCCTGGGTTACTCCACTGCTGGCAGCCAAAGCTAATGAGAATGGGACA
>Ga0265337_1001480_pt1 | contig 11515 bp, 15 predicted proteins | sample 42122metaG_FD_192441 | JGI IMG/M metagenome (GOLD analysis project Ga0265337, IMG submission 192441) | Rhizosphere microbial communities from Carex aquatilis grown in University of Washington, Seatle, WA, United States - 4-21-22 metaG | ecosystem: Host-associated > Plants > Roots > Rhizosphere >... | reverse complement strand
TTGCGTCTTACAGCGGCACGGAACTCCCGATCAGGATATCGCTCTGTCCTGAGGTAGACGAAGGTCCCTTTCTTTTCTTCTTCAACCCTACTCACCCACCCTCGTACCAACACAGATTCCTCATCTTTTACGATGGCGGTGACACTGTGTGGGTCGTGAGCTATGCCTCTCAATGTCAGCCTCCTTATACGGTTTTCGGAAAGAGCTCGAACATTAAACCATAAAAATGAGAATAAATCAAGCATAGCGAAACTAAATAGAGCGCCCATAAAAAGGCACTCTATTTAGTTTCGCTTAATATTTCGCGTCAGCCAATATTATGATTGGTTACGAGTGAATAAACGGGCGGTAAAAAGAACAATAAGGGAGCCAATTACAGCCAGAAAAAATGAACTCAGGTTGAAGCCAGTAACTCCAACACCGAGAAACCCGCCGACAACTGCTCCAATAATACCTAAGATAATGGACCACAGTATCCCGCCTCGACCGCTGGGAGATATGAAGTTTGCGATGCTTCCTGCGATGAGACCAAAAACAATCCAATATATGATGTCCATCTATTCCTCCTTCGCGCCTGAAAGGATAATTATCAATTTTACTATACCCCAAGCAACTATTGCATAGACAATGATGGCTATAAGTGTTGCTGGTTCAAAAACTGCGGTAGTCTCTGCACCTGCCGTTACAGCGGTGTGAAATATTCCTTGGAATGGCCAGATGAAGGCTGCGGATAGATTGTAAATGAAGTTTACAAATGAACTAACTGGGTTTGCTCCTAACAGTCTAAGTACTAGACGGAAAGCCAAAAGCACTTCAAGTACTCCAAAAATAAAATAAACTATGTATGCAGTCGTCTGAGAGCCGGTAGCTTCTCTTCTAGTTGGTTTACGGGTCGACTGACCAGTGTTATTTTTCTCTGTAGTTACGGTTTCCTCTGTGTGTGTCTCCATGTTATCTCTTTCTGACCCCTAACCGAGGCCGGTAATGGACGTTAAACATTAAACATCTCCATATTTGGAGTTATTGCTTGATATTTATATTATACTCCCCTTTTCAACTAATAGCCCAACCATAGGGAATAAGTGCATATCATTTAAGGTTGAAAAGCAAGAGCGCCCGGAACGGGCTCTCTTGAGAGTGCTCGTTGCGGGCGCGCGTTGTGTGGTCAGGCCGCGAATGCGGGGGCGGCTTCGGTGGTAGTTGTCACGGTCGTCTTCGTCGGCAGGACCACCCGGATCGAACGGTCGAGCAGAAGCCGGCGGAAATGCCTGAGCAGTTCGTACTCGGTGGAGCCATACTCCCCCAGATCGCTCAGACAGTCCCAGACGGACATGAGCTCGTCGTTGGTGAACCAACTGGAGCATCTCGCCCAGTCAGCATCCTTGAAGTCGAGACGGAAGATCATGGAGTGGGGCTCGTCGACGTGGTCATACCAGATGACCTTGATGGCCGGCGGGTTCGGAACCGTGTGATCGAAATACGCCTTGCATGAGCGACTTGCCCTGAGTCTGCGAGCAAGCCAATCGAACCCTTGCCCCCTCATCCCCGTTCTCCCCTCGAGATAGTGGTTGTCCGATTCAAACTCGGACTATTCGAGAGATATTATACCCTAAAAAACCTATTAGTCAATAATGTTTTATAGAATAGTTATAGCTTAAAGTGGTCGTAAAGTGCCGAAAAAGACTTGCCAGGCTAGCAGAGATTTGGCAACTAGCGAGAGAATTATATAGACTCTTTCTCCATAGATATAGTTCTTCCATGGACCAATCTTTTTATATTGTAGAAATTGATTTAAGGCAAAAATGTCAAAGAATACGAATATTGAGAAGAATATCCAGTATACGAATGTAGGAGTGTGGCCAGTGACCCCGCCGGCTCCAAATAAATAGATAGCGACTGCAATCCAAGGCACGATGCCGGCTAATGTGCCGAATATATAGGCTGTCCAGTTCGTCTTCTGAGTCGATTGGTTGTGAAGTTCCATCATCCAACCGAAGAGTATCATACAGGCGTTCAAGGCGAAGATTAACATTAGACTGACGCCGTCATAAACGCCAACAAGCATTGCGATGACTACCATCATAATTGAAGAGCTGAAAGCATATTCAACCCAACGCATATAATTCGCCCCCTTCTTCAGATTAGCGACGTACCATTCATAAACTTTGGGTAGTGAAATAATGAAATGGGCTGCAGCCGAGAGAAACAGAAAGAGTGCAATTAGTGGAGCGATTTGAAGCGTAAACCTCTGCTCCGTCACTGGTAGTAGTTTATGAGACATCAAATTAAATTGTAAAAATGAAGTTGTGACTGGAAGCGCGAAAGAAGTTGCGAGCTTCAGAATAGCAACTCCCTGGACGAGATGCAGAAAACCCATAAAAATATTGAACTTACGAAGTCCGCTGAATGTTTTTTCAGTTGATTTTGTCTTTGTTGGCATATTCCCTCCTATTACATACCTATCGTATCGTTTTATTCTACTTTCGGCAAGGGCAGAAATAATCCTCAGCCGCATCACAGAAATGGGTTTTAGAATACTGTTAACGCAAATAAAGAAAGGAGGAAGTATACGAAAAATATATGACACGGGGTGTCACTTACAAACAACAAACAACAAAATAATATAGTTCACCTCACCCTATAATAGAGGCTGCCCCTTTCAGCCTCTATTTATTTTTCTGGTTTTTCTAGATTCAAAACAGCAGAATTGATACAGAATCTTTGGTGCGTTGGTGCTGGTCCGTCAGGAAAAACATGACCGAGATGAGCACCACATTTTCCACACAGAACTTCTGTACGGAGCACGCCCAGTGAGTCATCTTCTCGGTAAATTACAGCTTCTTTGATTATAGGATCTGTAAAACTAGGCCAACCACAGCCGCTGTCAAATTGTTCTTTGGAACGAAAAAGAGAGTTATCGCAATTGGCGCAGTGAAAGATGCCTTCTTCTCTATTCAAATAGAACTCGCCGCTAAACGGCACTTCAGTGCCATGTTCAAAGAGGATTTTTTTCTGTTCTTCGTTCAGGTTGGGGTTTATCTGTTTTGCCATATTATTTTCCTAAAATATTTTAAATTTATCCACTTTTGGTCTGATAATTGCCTGACAATAAGCTTGTTCCGGATGTTTCTCAAAATAATTTTGATGATAAGCTTCAGCTGGCCAAAACTTCGTAAATAGAGAAATCTCAGTATATATATCGAGATAACTACCTAGATTTTTTAGTTTCTCTATGGCCTTCTCGGCAGCCTTCTTTTGTTCGTCGTTCGTGTAAAAGATGGCCGAACGATATTGATTGCCAATATCGTTTCCTTGGCGATTCTTCTGGCCCGGATCATGAACTTTGAAAAATAAGTCCAACAGCTTAGAGAAACTAACCGCAACCGGATCATATTCGATTTCAACCGTTTCGGCATGGCCGGTTTTACCGGTAAGAACTTGCTCATATTTAGGATTTTCAGTTAAACCACCAGTGTAGCCAGAGGTAATGTTTACCACGCCGGGTACCAACTCAAAGGCTGCTTCCATACACCAGAAACAACCTCCGGCAAAATATGTTTTCTCTGTTTTTCTAGTCATTATTTTGATTCTAAATAGCTTTTTATAGCGCCGAGGTAATAATCATCCCAACCGGCATCGATCTCATCTTTTTCATTCTCTGGTACTTTGTTCTGAATTAGTCTAAGCTCAGTTTGACCATTTCTTTCTGTCAAATGAAACTCGACAAATGATGGCTCTTTCCAGGTTCCGCTATACCACTCTTGTTTCAAATAGTTTGGTGCACTTATTTCAATGTTTCGGCCATATATATCACCACCCCAGAGCGAAAAATCTGTATCTTCGAAAGCATTCATCTTTGCAGGACCACCACCCCAGCCTCTGATCTCAGTCGGATCTGTCAGTGCAGCCCAGACTTTATCGATATCGACACCTATAGTATAAACTTTTTCTATCTGATTAGTCATTTTTTCTCCTTATAATGGTTTTTTCTCATTAATTGTAACTCCTAACATTTTCTCTAGAGTCTCGATAAATAGCTCTCTGGAAAAATCGGTAAATGTATGGTCAATGATTTGACTGGCTTCCTTTTTATTTTTTGGAGGTACCAATGTGTCTGCTATCATTTCCATATTTTGTTTGCTGAGACCAACTACTTTCTGAAATTGGAGCAAGCTAACACCGAGGAGACCATTAATCAGATTGTCGCGACCAAGCGCATATGTTCTAGTTTGTTTTAGGTCGGCTCTACCGAGGATCCAGCCCAAGAGTAAAAAGATTATTGCTACGACGAAATAACCATATACGTATAAAACGTTCATCAATACTCCTTTTTTAGCTTTCCTTACTATTATATTTTACCACTATAGGTATGACCATGACTGGTCGAACAAAAAAAAGAGACCTTCTGGTCTCTTTTTACTAATTGGTTTGTGTAGAAGAAGCTATTTGGACGCCCTTTGGCTTTTTGTCTCTTTTCGGTTTTTTTACCTGTTTTTTCGCGTCTTTACCTTTTGACATTATTCCTCCTCGTTTTCTTTTGTTTTTGGTTTATCCCAAGTTGCCCATTTGCATTCCGGGTATCTAGAGCAGCCCCAGAATTTCTTACCTCGTTTAGTCTTGCGTTCTACTATATCACCTTCTTTACAATCAGGACATTTGCCGAGGGATTTCTGGGGTAAAGGCTTGGCGTTTTTGCATTCTGGGAAACCGGTACAGGCCAGGAACTCACCATATCGGCCAGTCTTAATTACCATTGGCTTGCCGCATTTCTCACAGATTTCGTCAGTTTCGCGGTCAGTGTTCACTTTCTCAACATTTGTCTGAGCTTTATCCAAATCTTGTTTGAAAGGTTCCCAGAATTCCTTCATGACAAGAACCCAATCCATGTGTCCTTCGGCGATTTCATCGAGTTCCTTTTCCATATTGGCTGTGAAATCGACACTGACAACAAATGGAAAATGATCGCGAAGTAGGTCTGTGACTATAAAAGCGATGTCCTCAGGATAGAACTTTCTTTGTTCAATACGGACATATCCCCTGTCCTGAATAGTTGAGATAGTTGGGGCGTATGTCGATGGACGACCAATACCATTTTCTTCAAGTGTTTTAATGAGAGAAGCCTCGGTATATCTAGCTGGTGGCTCAGTGAATTTTTGATCAGAGTTCAATTTCTGAAGATCACATTTATCATTTTCTTTCAAATTTGGCAGCCTAAATTCGGCCATTTCTTCTGTCTGTGTTTCTTCTTCACCTTCCAGATAAACAGACATAAAACCTTTAAATTTGATAGTGCGGCCACTGGCGCGGAGAGTGTAAACTCCCGCAGCAACATCTACACTTGTCTGGGCATAAATAGCATCAGCCATTTGACTGGCAACAGTTCGTTTCCAGATAAGCTCGTAGAGCTTAAATTGCTCGGGGCTGAGGTAACTCTTGATGCTTTCAGGAGTGTGACTCACACTGGTTGGTCTGACGGCTTCATGAGCTTCTTGAGCTGCTTTGGCTTTTCTATATACACGAGGTTTTGCAGGCAAGAAATCTGAACTAATTTTTTGTTCAATATATTTACGAATCTCGTTTAAAGCTTGGCTAGATAGGTTTGTTGAATCTGTACGCATATAGGTGATGAGACCGGCAGAACCTTCGCCGACATCGATACCTTCATAAAGTTGTTGGGCAATTGCCATAGTTCTCTTGGAGCTATATCTCAATTTGCGCGCGGCCTCTTGCTGAAGTGTAGAAGTTGTAAAAGGCGCCGCTGGGCTACGTTTAACATCTTTGGTTTCAACCTTACTAACTACATAATTAGCTTTTTCCAAATCGGACAAGATAGCATCAGCCGTTTTCTTGTTCCCTATCTCAACGCTTTTGCCGTCTTTCTTGGCAAGTCTCGCATTAAATTCATGACTATCTGACGCCTTTAGATCAGCGCTGATTTCCCAATATTCGACCGGTTTGAAATCTTGTATTTCGCGTTCGCGATCGACTATAAGTTTCACAGCAACCGATTGGACACGACCAGCAGAGAGGCCTTTTCTGATTTTACGCCATAGAAGTGGACTTAGATTATATCCGACAAGTCTATCGAGGACGCGACGGGCCTGCTGAGCATCAACTAGATCTTCATTAATTTTGCGCGGATGCCCCGCGGCGAACTGAATTGCGTCTTTTGTAATCTCGTGAAATTCGATACGGTCGTAGTCTTTCTCTTTCAGACCCAAAGCTTCCCGAAGGTGCCAAGAAATTGCCTCTCCCTCGCGGTCGGGGTCAGTTGCGAGCAAGACTTTATCTGCACTTTTGGCAGCCGTTCGAAGGTTTGTCAGAACTTTCTTTGCTTTAATCGGAATGACATATTCGGGTTCGAAACCATTCTCGATGTCGATACCAAGTTTGCTTTTTGGTAAATCACGGACATGGCCAAAAGAGGCCAGGACTTTGTAGCCTTCCCCCAGATATTTCTCAATTGTTTTGCCTTTCGCGGGCGATTCAACTATTACGAGTATCATAGCAATATTAAATGGTATAGACATTTCTGCTCAATGTCAATTGTCATTCTCTCCTCTCATATAGATATAGAGTTAGAGTAAGAATGGCGGATCAGCAATTTCGCGTAACTGCGCCGGATAATCACTATCAAAGATAAATAGAGGCTTCACATGAATCTTCGAAAGTTCGTTAATTACCTCTTTTGGATCATAATTATTCCTAGAATTTACAATCTCTTCAATGCACTTCTTTGAGAGTTTGAGACTTCGAAGTTTGGACTCCTCAGTATGAAAAACTTCGTTAATTGGCTCGCCACAAGCGTAAATTTCCTTGAAAAGTCCTGCAGAGAAGCTCGTGTTTTTACCTAGTGTAAGCCAATATTTATACTAGTCTAATACCTTATCCACATCCCCTCCAAAAAATGCTTGACAAAAAGTGTTATTAATGCTAGAATAATATGTCAACCTAAAAACAGGATGACGTTTGACAGTAAGTTTCCCCATCAGCACGTTGCCGCGAGTGCCCTATCAATGAGTAATGCCTTAGACACCCTCCTTTAAGCTTACTTGTTGGTAGGGTTCTCCCTGCAACCGCCAGCCAATTAGTTTTGGGCTAGGTCAAGTCTTCGGACGGTGTTGCATATCTGGGAGAACTTTGAAACAAAGTAAAAGAGTCGCTATTCGCGGCTCTTTTACTTTATATAATATATTTTGGCTATAAAAGTGGACAAAATTAGATAAAGAGAAGACCCGTCAGTGAAAGACGGTACGACGAGTGTCGTGTGTCCTCCCTAGACGGGTCGTGTCATTTACCTTGTTCTTGAGAGAGTTGGTGGATTAGTGTCCGCCAATCCTCTCCAGGCCAGTCCCGCGCATGACATTCGGGATGCTGATGCCCATCATGCCGAGAACTTGAACGATAGCGTGAGCGTTGTCGTTCGGAGTGACCCCATCCTCTTCGAGGAGAGGAATCCGAACTCGATCGTCTTGCTTATCGGTAAGGCCAGTTAGGAATATCCTATCGGGCACGCCTTTCACCTTCCTTCAGTGGACGCCGTAGAACGGTGGTAGCAGGCCGGGCAGACGTTGCTCTTGGGCTCCCCCTTGGCCACCTCGAATTTCCGATGACAGAAGAAGCAGATCTCGATGACGCAGGCGTTGTCAGGCTCGACCTGGTGTGGATCCCCGATGCCTTGTGGATCTTCTTGCCAACCAAAGAATGTAGCCGTTTGAGCCGGCTGGCTAATAGTCATGCCGTTCACCTCCCAGGTTATCCGATGTGTACAAATCATTGTTCTTGTTAGATTCCACGGCATTATACAAGATTTCTATGATTTTGTAAATAAAAAAGAACCGGGAGGTTCTCGAGATGCTTGAACAATAATGATTTATTAAGCTAAATGCTTAAATGTACCACACCTTCATTAATAGCTTTTTCAATCTCAGCAACAGCTTTATTTATAGCTTCCTTCATTGGCTTTTCTTCATCTTTGCAGAATTTCTGGAGAACAACCTCTTCAGTAGAGAGAAAATCACATTCAGCTGATTTGATGCCCAGACGGAAACGAACGAAATTCTCAGTGCCGATATTATCGATAATCGACTGCACTCCTTTGTGGCCGCCAGAGCTTCCGTTCTTCCTGACTCTGACACTACCAATCTCGAGATCGATGTCATCATAAGTTACCCAGACGCGGTCGTTGGAAATATTAAAGTAGCCAACGATTTCACGAACAGATTCGCCTGATTTGTTCATAAAAGTTTGTGGCTTTGCCATAATTATTTTCTCGCCGTTTATAAAAAGCTCGCAGATTTCAGCCTTAAATTTCTTGTCGAGATTGAAGGATGCATCATGTTTCGCGGCAATGGCATCGAGTACAGCAAAACCAAAGTTGTGACGAGTGCCGTCATATTCTTTTCCTGGGTTACCAAGTCCAACAATCAGTTTCAACGAACCCTCCTAGTTGCGTTTCTTTTTCTTGTCCATATTATAGTCTACATTCTTTCTCTTGAAAACTAGGTTTACCGGCGTTCCGGTGAAGTCCCAATGTTCGCGAATCCTGTTCTCTAGAAAGCGTTTGTACGAGAAATGAATTAATTCTGGTTTATTGACGAAAAAAATAAATGTTGGCGGATTAGTCTCGGCCTGTGTAATATAGTTAATCTTAGGTAAACTGCCACGGACAGCTGACGGTGGCTTTCTGAGGACATCGTCACCGAGTCTTAAGTTTAATTCTGCAGTTGGAATATGTTTTGATCTACTGACACCAACTTCGAAAATGATATCAGCTATTTTGTCGACGTTTTTACCATTTTTTGCTGAAATAAAGACGATAGGCGCATAAGGCAAGAAAGAGATTTTGTTATGAAAATATGTCAGATAACGATTCATGTCCATCTCGTCTTTCTCTACCGCGTCCCACTTATTGACGACGATTATGATGCCCTTGTGTTGATCTTTGGCGAAGCCTGCTATGTGTAAATCCTGAGCCGTGAGCCCTTCAGTAGGATCCACGATTAGTAAAACCACATCAGCACCTTCTATAGCTCTGAAGGAGCGCATAACCGAGTACTTCTCAATTTGACCTTCTACACGACCCTCTTCTACCTTGCCTACTTTGCCACGACGACGGATACCTGCGGTATCAATAAAATTAATTTTGCCCTTCTCGGTCGTGAGTGTGGCAATAGTAAAGTCTCTTGTGGTACCGGCGACTTCAGAGACAACAGCCTTATTCTTACCGATAAGAGCATTCATAGTGCTGGATTTTCCCACATTTGGTCTACCAGCAATGGCAACATTGATTCCTTCTTGCTCTAGCTCAATCCCCTTGTCTGTAGGGATGACGTTCTCAATATTTTCAACGATTTTATCCATTAAATCACCGGTTCCCCTACCGGTTAGAGCTGCAATCGGCAGAACTTCTTTGGCTCCAAGAGAATAAAGATCAGAAACGTTGGGCAGGTATTTCTCGCTATCGTATTTATTGGCTATAAGAACAAAAGGTTTTCCGCTTTTGAAAACTAATTTGATAGCGCGTCTATCTTGGTCGGTCGGCCCTGTTTGGACGTCAACAACGAATAGAATAACGTCAGCTTCATCTAGGGCAAGCAAAACTTGTTCCTGAACGTCTGAGTCAAGGCGGGCATAAACACTGTTTTTTGCATCACCAACTTCGATTCCGGCTGTATCAACGAGAATAAATTCATGGCTATTCCAGTCACACTTTGCGTACAAACGATCACGAGTAGTCCCGGCAAGGTCAGCTGTGACAGCTCTCCTTCTACCGGTAATTCGGTTAAATAGTGTTGATTTGCCGACATTTGGTCGACCAATGATAGCGACTACGGGATACATTTAAATTTCCAATTACTAATTATAAATACTAAATTTCTTGCGACGTATCATTTTACCACGAAAAGTGGCTTAAAATCCATCCTTTTATACTATCAGTTTCCAAAAATCTGTTGCTTGAACCGAGAACGGTAGTGAGTATCTCATTATTTCCGTCTTTGTATAATGAGATAAGGCATTCATTAGCTCCACCAGTAAAACCAGTTTTGACACCGATATAACCTGAGCTATATAGTAACTGATTTGTCGTTGCTAGCGGGATTGTGCGGCCGGTCGTAGTTGTAGCCGTCATCGTTTTTGTAGCTACGATTTTTGCGAAAGTCTGATTACGAAGCAATATACGGACTAGTTCGGTCAAATCCTTGGCGCTGGAATAGTTATTAGGGTCGTCAAGACCTATTGGATTTGCGAAATGGGTATTTGTAAGGTTTAAATTTTCTGCTGCAGTATTCATCTTAGTAACGAAGTTCTCTATTGATCCGGCATTTTCTATGGCGAGCGTCTGAGCGGCATCAGCGCCGCTATTGATTAGGAGTCCATCCAGAAGAGTTTTGATAGTAACTTGATCTCCCGTAGTAAGTCCCATTACAGCATCGTCTGTCTGTTCAGTCAGAGCCGGCACTGTGACTACACGGTCGAGATTTGGTTCTTCTTTCAAAATTACATAAGCTGTCATTAGTTTCGTTAGACTGGCCACCTGCAAACGACTATCAGTATTTTTTGATGTCAGAACTTTATCAGACACTAGATCAATACTGTAGACAGCAGCGGCGTTTGCGGAGTAATCATCGGAAGCTAGTCTGATCGGGGCAGCGATAAGGGCAGTTGGGAGCTTTTCAGCGGTTTGAGTCGTAGCGGCCTGCGATTTAGTGAGGAGATTTTTTGTCAACTGCGACAAAACATGGCTATTTGGGGCCAGTTGGCCTAAGAAAATCGTAATGAGTAGTAGAAATTCATACATTTTTGAGCCTACTTATTTCTGTTGTAGTAAGTTCACGATACTCACCTGATTTCAAGTTTCCAAGATTCAGAAAAGCGAGCCCGGTTCGTTCCAGGGTTATTACTTGTCTATCAAAATGTTCAAACATTCGTCGAATCAGTCTGTTACGACCCTCATGAATAGTGATTTTGTAGCTGCCGCCACTTAAGGGTTTTAAACCATCGGGTTTTATTACCCCGTCCTCTAGAGCTATCCCTTTTGAAAGTTCAGTTACCTGCTCGTCGCTGAGAGGTTTATCAACGGTCGCTATATATGTTTTTCTTTTTTCGAAGCTCGGATGCGTGAGTTTCTGAGTCAAATCGCCGTCATTTGTGAGAATTAGGAGACCAGAGGTCTCGCGGTCCAAACGCCCCACCGGCCAAACTACAGGGTCGGCCGGGACAAGCTCAGTAACAAGTTTTTTTGCATGGCTATCGGATGCGCTGGAAGTGTGGCCAGCCGGTTTATTCAAAAGATAGTAGACTTTGGTTGAGGGCTCAACAATCTTGCCTTCGTACACAATTTTGTCGAGAGCCGGATCGATCGAAAGCGCCGGTGATTTGATGACTTCCCCATTCACTTTCACTTTACCTGCCATGATTAGTTCCTCACTTTTTCTCCTTGACCCGAGGCCAGCGGAAGCTAAATATTTGGCAATTCTAACTTTCATCGGAATTTTTTGTCTCAAAAAGTTGT
>Ga0265337_1001472_pt1 | contig 11540 bp, 13 predicted proteins | sample 42122metaG_FD_192441 | JGI IMG/M metagenome (GOLD analysis project Ga0265337, IMG submission 192441) | Rhizosphere microbial communities from Carex aquatilis grown in University of Washington, Seatle, WA, United States - 4-21-22 metaG | ecosystem: Host-associated > Plants > Roots > Rhizosphere >... | reverse complement strand
CGAGCAGGGCGGCGAACCCGGCCCGCACCACCTCATGGTCATCGGCGACCACGATCCCAATCGGCTGCCCGCTCATCGGCTCCCTCCGCCCACTAGGCCGCCCGCCCCGTCCGCGGCCCGGGATACCCCGGCCTGGTTCCGGTCCGCAGGCAGCACGGCCTCGACGAGGAACCCGCCGCCCGGCGCCAGCCCCACGTACAGCGAGCCGCCCACCGAGAACGCCCGCTCCCGCATCCCGGCCAGCCCGTGCCCGCGCGTTAGCTGGCCGCCCGAGCCCGGCCCGTTGTCCCTGACCCGCAGCCGCAGCCACTCGGCGGAGTAGCGCAGCTCGACGTCGACCGCCGCCCCCGGCGCATGCCGCCTTGCGTTGGTCAGCGCTTCCTGCACGATCCGGTACGCGGCGAGCTCGACCCCCGGGTCAAGCGGCGTGACCGGCCCGGAGATGATCAGCCGCGTCCCCGCGAGCGACGCGTCCCGCGCCGTGTCGATCAGCTCAGTGAGCTGCGCGAGCCTCGGCTGTGGCTGACGGCTCGCTGAGCCCTGCCCTTCCCGGCCGGCGTCCACGGCATCCGCCGCTTCTTCGGCCGCCGCGGCGTCTTCCCGCAGCACGCCGAGCAGCCGCCGCATCTCGGTCAGCCCGGCCCGCGCGGTGTCGCCGATCTCGGTGAACCGCCGCGCGCCCGCCTCCGGCAGCCCCGGCGTGGTGAGCCGCCCGGTCTCGGAGAGCACCGCGATCATCGAGATGTGGTGGGCGACCACATCGTGCAGCTCGCGCGCGATCCGCGCCCGCTCACCGCGCGCGGTGTGCGCGAGCAGCGTGTCCGCGAGCGCCTCGCCGGCCGCGGTCCTGGTCCGCGCCAGCCGGCCCGCCCAGGCCAGGATGCCGAGTCCGGCCGCGACGGGCACCGCGGCGGCGAGGAACACGGCCACCCAGCCGTCCCTCGCCAGCGCGATGGCCAGGAACGGCAGGACAAGCCCGACGGCCAGGTACCGCCCCGGCGTGTCCGCGAGGCCGCGGTGACCGCCGCCGCCAGGCCCGCCGGGCCCGCCGCGCCCGGTCCGCCTGGTCCTCCGCCCGGGCCAGCGCGCCGCGCGCAGGCCGCCGGCGGCGCCGGCCAGGCCAAGCCACCAGACCGCGATCAGCTCCGCAGCCACGCCGGCCGCCGTCACCTGACCGAAGGACGCGAGCGCCACCGCGTTGCCGAAGGTGACCACGAGAGCCGCCATCGCCGGCCGGTAGAACGCGAGCGGCACCGTGGCGGCCAGCGCGAGCAGGCTGAGCGGCAGCAGGTGCTCCAGGATGGGCGCCTCAGGGAGGCTACTCGGTACCGTGGCGGCCGCGCTCGTGGCCGGAGCACCGGACCTGGTCAGCGTCACGGCGGCCACCTGGCCCACCGCCGCGACGGCGAGCAGCCCGACGCCGGCCGCCCGCGCGTACCGGGCGCCCGCGAGGCGCGTCAGCCGCGCCCGCCACATCTGCGTGCCGTTTCCCATGTCCGTCCCATTGTCGCGGCAGCGCCCCGTGAGCGCGTCACCCCCGTCCGGGAGGAGCCGGGTAGCTCTCCCGGGGGACCACGCCCCCGTTCGGTCCAGCGGAAACGGCACCAGGGAAGACCGCTCTGCAGCGTGACGACCCCGGCCGCCGGCCGGCCGTACCGTGATCCACCATGGAAGCAACCATCGAAGTCACCGGGCTGCGCAAGCGGTACGGCCAGGCGACCGCCCTCGACGGCATGACGTTCACCGTGGAGCCTGGCCAGGTCACCGGCTTCGTCGGCCCGAACGGGGCCGGCAAGTCCACCACCATGCGCGTGATCCTCGGCCTCGACGCGGCTGACGCGGGCACCGCGACCATCGGCGGCCGGCCCTACCCCGCGCTGCACCGCCCGCTGCGGCACATCGGCGCGCTGCTTGACGCGGGCGCGCTGCAGCCGAGCCGCTCCGCCCGCAACCACCTGCTCTGGCTGGCCCACTCCCAGGGCCTGAGCGCGCGCCGGGTCGATGAGGTGCTCGCGCTGACCGGGCTGAACGACGTCAAGAAGCGCAAGGCGGGCGGCTACTCCCTTGGCATGCGCCAGCGCCTCGGCATCGCCGCCGCGCTGCTCGGCGACCCACCCGTCTTGATGATGGACGAGCCGTTCAACGGCATGGACCCCGAGGGCATCGCCTGGATGCGCGGGTTCCTGCGCGGCCTGGCCCGCGAGGGCCGCGCCGTCCTGGTGTCCAGCCACCTGATGAGCGAGCTGCAGGACACCGCCGACCACCTGGTCGTCGTCGGCCGCGGCAAGGTCATCGCCGACCGCCCGGTCGCGGACCTCATCGCCGCCGCCTCCGGCGACCGCGTGGAGCTCCACACCAGCGCGCTGACCGAGGCGATGACGGTCCTCGCCAATGCCGGGGCCGAGGTTGCCGCGACCGCGCCGGACGTGCTGACGGTGACCGCCTTGTCATCAGAACGAGTGGTGGCGATCCTGACCGCGCGCCGTATCCCGTTCAGCGAGGTAAGCGCCCACCGGGCAACCCTTGAGGAGGCGTATATGGAGCTCACCAGGGACGCGGTCGAGTTCCACAGTGCCGCCGACCACAGTGCCGCCGACCACAGTGCCGCCGGCCGGGCGGGGGCGTCGTCATGACCGCGACCGCACCCTACCGCTCCCCAGCCAGCCCCGACCCGGCCAGCCCAAGCCGGGACGGCTTCGCGCAGACGGTGCGCGCGGAGTGGACCAAGTTCCGCACGGTGCGCGGCTGGGTCATCGGCACGCTCATCGGCGTCCTGGCGATGGCCGGCCTCGGGCTGCTCGCCTCGGCCGGGGGCCAGAGCTCCTGCCAGGCGGTCGGCGCCCAGGGGCAGGGCAGCAGCGGCAGCTGCGGCGGCGGCATCTCCTTCATCCTCGGCCCGAACGGCGAGCCGGTGAACGACAGCTTCTACTTCGTCCACCAGCCCCTCGCCGGCGACGGCGGCGTCACCGTCCGGGTGACCTCGCTGACCGAGCGCGTCCAGACACCGAACTCCGGTGGCAGCAACGCCACGGTACCCGGCGTCGTCGCCTGGGCCAAGGCCGGCCTCATCATCAAGGCGAACCTCACCCAGGGCTCCGCGTACGCGGCCATCGTGGTCACGGCCGGCCACGGGGTCCGCATGCAATGGAATTACACGGGCGACACAGCCGGCCTGGCGGGCACGGTCAGTACGGCGACCCCCCGTTGGCTGCGGCTGACCCGGTCCGGCGACGTGATCACCGGCTACGACTCGGCCGACGGCACGCACTGGACCCAGGTCGCCGCCGTCACCCTGGCCGGCCTCCCGTCGGCCGCGCAGGTCGGCCTGGTCACCGCGTCCCCCGACTACACGGAGCATGTCGGCGAGGGCTTCGGCGGCGGCACCAGCAACTTCAGCGGCCCCAGCCAGGACACGGCGGTGTTCGACCGCCTCGCCACGTCGGGCGGCTGGACGCCCGCTCCCGGATCCCGCGCCCCGTGGGCCGGCGGGTACGTCGGCCCGCCGGAAATGCCCGGCATCGGGGGATATCACCAGTCGGGCGGCCAGTTCACCGTGACCGGACAGGGCGACATCGCGCCGATTCCCTCCGGGCACGGCGGCGAGGCGGACCCCGCCGTAACGGTCAGCGACTACCTGGTCGGGACGTTCGCCGGCCTGATCGCGCTCACGGTCCTCGCCGCCCTGTTCGTCACCGCCGAGTACCGGCGCGGGCTGATCAGGCTGACCTTCGCGGCCACCCCGGCGCGCGGCCGGGTGCTCGCGGCGAAGGCGGTCGTGGTCGCCGTGGTCGGCTTCGCCGTCGGGCTGGCCGGCGCGGCCGCGGCGGTGCTCGCGGGCGAGGCGATCACCCGGGCCAGGGGTTCCTACGCGTTCCCGATCTCCGGAATGGCCGAGGCCAGGGTGATCATCGGCACTGGAGTCCTGGCGGCGTTCTTCGCGGTCCTCGCCATGGCCATTGGCGTCATCGTGCGCCGCGGCGCGGCCACGGTCGCGGTGGCGGTCCTGGTGATCGTGGTCCCGTACTTCCTCGCGGTGTTCGCGGCCGTGCCGCTGAACGCGGGGGACTGGCTGCTGCGGATCATGCCGGCCGCCGGGTTCGCGCTGCAGCAGCCGTATCCGGCCTACGGCCAGGTCAGCATGTTCTACGCGCCGTTCTCCGGTTACTTCCCGCTGACGGCGTGGGGCGGCCTGGCGGTGCTCGCCGCCTGGACCGCGGCCGCGCTCGCCCTGGCCGCCTACCTGCTGCGGCGCCGGGACGCCTGATGAGCCCCGTGATGATCCCGGCCCTGCACGCGGAGTGGACCAAGTTCCGCACCCTGGCGGGCACCTGGTGGCTGCTGCTCGCCGTGGCCGCGCTCACCGTGGCGGTGAGCGCGGCCACGGCCGCCGACTTCCACTGCCCGCCGGGCGGCTGCACACCGCAGCTGACCGGCGCCGACCCGGCGCGGCTCGGCCTCGCCGGCGTCTACCTCGGCCAGGTGGTCATCGCCCTGCTCGCCGTGCTCGCGATCGGCGGTGAGTACGGCACCGGCATGATCCGGCTCACCCTGACGGCGCTGCCACGGCGGCTCACCGCGTTCACCGCCAAGGCCCTGGTGACGGCAGCCGCCGCCCTCGCGGCGGCGGTACTCGCGGTGGGCGGCTCGATGCTCGCCGGCTGGCTGATCCTGCCGGGCCAGGGCCTGTCGGCCGCCAACGGCTACCTGCCCCTCTCCCTCCGCTACGGATCGGACCTGCGCGCGGCCTGCGGCAGCGTCTTCTACCTCACGCTGATCGCCCTGCTCGCCTACGGCGTCACCGCCGCCGTCCGCGACGCGGCCGCCGGGATCGGCCTCGTGCTCGGCACGCTGCTGCTGTTCCCGATCATGTCCGCCGTCATCCCCGACCACGTGCTGGCCCGCCACCTGGAGCAGATCGCGCCCATGACGGCGGGCCTGTACGTCCAGGCCACCGTCGGCCTGGACGCCCTGCCGCTCACCCCATGGCAGGGCCTCGGCGTCACCGCGCTCTGGGCCGCTGGCGCGCTGATCCTCGGCGCGGCCGTGTTCCGCCTCCGCGATGCCTGACCGGGCCGCGCCCGAGGTGCATGGATGTGACTTTGGTGTAGCTATAGCAGCACCAAAGTCACATCCATGTCGTCCGCTGGCGGGCGCGCGGGAGTTACGCGGCGCGAAGCCGCTTCGCGAACGCCGCCGCCGCCGCCCCCGGGTCGTCCGCCTCGGTGATCGCCCGGACCACCACCACCCGGGTCGCGCCCGACTCAAGCACGGCATCCAGCCGGCCGTAACTGATCCCGCCGATCGCGAACCACGGCCGGGACGCGCCGAGCAGCGCCACCTGCGTCAGCAGCCCGAGCCCGGTGCCCGGCCGTCCCTGCTTGGTCGGCGTCTCCCACAACGGCCCGGCGCAGAAGTAGTCGGTGCCCTCCTCGATCGCCACCGCCGCCGCCTGCTCCTGGCTGTGGCTCGACCGCCCGATCACCGGCCCCGGCCCGAGTATCCGCCTGGCCACCGGGACGGGCAGGTCGTCCTGCCCGAGGTGCAGCACGTCCGCTCCGGACGCCAAGGCGACGTCCGCCCGGTCGTTCACCGCGAGCAGCGCCCCGTGCCTGCGGCACGCGGCGCCGAACACCTCGAGCAGCGCGAGTTCCTCGCCCGCCTCGAGCCCCTTCTCCCGCAACTGGACGATGTCCACCCCGTTGCTCAGCACCGCGTCGAGGAACGGCTCAAGGTCGCCCTGCTCGCGGCGCGCGCCGGTGCACAGGTAAAGCCGCGCGGTGCCCAGCCGCGCCCGCAGGTCAGTCGTCATGCCCCCATCGTGCCGTATCCCCGTTCACCGATGCCGGAGCCCCTCCGCCGGCTACCGCCGGTCCTGCCCTGACCGCTGCTAGCCTGCCCGCCATAGAAGTCGGCCGGGAGGGCAAGACATGGGACCTGACGATGGCCAGCCATGACCCTCGCCTGGAGTGGAAGACGCTGGGCGAAGAGCCGGTCGTGCGGACGCCGTGGTTCCAGGTGGGCCGGGCCGACGTCGAGCTTCCCGACGGGCGCCGCATTGACCACTACCTGTTCCGGCTGCCGCCGGTCGTGCTCACCGCGATGCAAGACGACCGGGACCAGGTCCTGCTGATCCTGCGATACCGGTTCATCCCCGGCACCTGGGGCTGGGAACTGCCCTCCGGGCTGGCTGACCCGGCGGAGGACCTCGCGGCCGCCGCGGCGCGCGAGGCGTTCAAGGAAACGGGCTGGGAACCGGAAGGCCCGGAGCCGCTGCTGCGGCTGGAAGTCTCGGCGGGACTGACCGACTCGGTCCACCACGTCTACCGCTCCTTCCGGGCCACCCAGCGGGGCGAGCCGGGCTTCGAGACCGTCCGCATGGAGTGGTTCCCGCTTGGCGACATGCCCGCGATGATCGCCAGCGGTGAGATCCGCGCGGCGAGCACGTCGGCGGCCGTGCTCATGATCGGCCGCGCCACCACCCAGTAACCTGCGCGGGCAGCCCTGCTGCTGGCCGTAGCTTCGGCAGCGCGCCGCAGGCGCTGGCGATGGCCAGCGCGGCCATGGACTACCTGAACGCGGCGGTCGCCGGCCTGGACGGGGCCGCCTGCGGGGACCTGCTGATCGCCCTCGGCGAGGTGCAGGCGAAGCTGACCGCCGCGCACGCTGCCCTGCTGTACCGGTTCGACGCCGCCGACGCCCACGACGCGGAAGGGTACGGGTCGTCGTCCGCCTGGCTGGCCGCGAAGGCCGGGCTGCCGAAGAAGGCCGCCCGGGCCGCGGTTCGCCAGATGCGCCAACTGCGTGAGCGCCCGCTGCTCGGCGAGACGCTGGCCGCCGGGGCATCACCGACGCCCCCGCCTTCACCATCGCGGACTGGACCCGCAAGCTCCCCGCCCAGATGCGTGAGGAGACCGACCGGATCCTGCTGGAGGCAGCGGTTCCACGACGCGCTGCAGCTGGCCTGCGCGCCGCAGCCCCGCGTCAGCTCACCCGGGCCTGGAAGGCCGGTTTCCCGACCCGAGGCTCGCCGCAGTGTCGAGTCGCGGACCGCCGATGTCCCGGCTGCCCCGGCGGTGCTAGTCCCAGGCGCGCGCGAGGCGCTGGACGTCGCCAGGGTCACTGTGCATGGGGATGACGCAGCAGGTGGCCGCTAGGCACCCGGAGGATCCGGCAGCCGAGCCACTGGCGGAGTTCGACGGCCCCAGGGCGACCAGTCGGGCGGTCTCGGCCGCTACGTTGTCGGTCTCGATATCGAGGTGATAGCGGGGCGCGTCGTTCACCGCCTGGATCGCGGTGACGAGCCCGGGGAACGCGCCAGGCAGCGAGATGAACTGCTCCTCGCCTGGCCGGATGTGCGCGGTCGCGTGTCAGCGCGCCGTCCGGGCAACCACCTTCCGCCGGCTGATCCGCCACCCGTGGTCCCCGCGACGGAGTGTGTCCTCGTAGACGGCGGTCCCGCTTGTCCCGTCGGCCATGACCGCCAGTGCCTTTGAGCGCACCCGCACGCCTTCGCCGTCTGGGCCGACAACGATGATGTTGGTGGCGTGATGCCCCAGCGGCTGGCCCTTGTCGTCTTGGCTTCCGTGCGACAAGTCCTTGATCGCCTGTAGCCCGTGCAGCGTGCCGTAGCCGAAGTCCTCCAGGTCCAGGACGGCATCGTCGGTGAACAGCTCACCGAGCCGGTCCCAGTCACGATCGTCTGCCACGTGCCCGTGCAGAGCGACCACATCATGGATCGCAAGCCGGTCCTCGGCGGTGATGCCCAGCATCCGAAGCCTCCATCTGTAAGTGGGGAACTCCCCGTTTGATGACAGTAGAATAAGTGGGGACTACCCCGATTCGCAAGGAGTGGCATGGGTGACCGCCCGCAACGGGCCGACGCGCGCCGCAACTACGAGCGCGTGCTGGCAGCTGCAGGGGAGGTGTTCGGTGAGCTAGGCGTCACCGCACCGCTGGATGAGATTGCCCGTCGCGCAGGGGTGGGCAACGCGACGATGTACCGACATTTCCCGACCCGCCGCGAGCTGGTCATCGCTGTTTATGCCGGTGAAGTCACCGCGCTGCGCGAACTTGGGAGATCACTGGCCGCCGACCAGTCGCCCGGCGACGCGCTGTTTCGCTGGCTCCGCGCCTTTACCGCCCATGTGGCAACGAAGCGTGAGCTGCCACTGGCCATACCGGACGACGATGCTGGGCAGCGCTCGGCGCTATACCGGCAATGGCACGACACCATGCGCGCCACAGCATCCGAGCTACTTGGCCAAGCGCAGGACGCGGACGTCATCCGGAGGGACCTTGCCATCAGCGACCTCCTCGCGTCGGCAAGCGGGATCGGCTACGCCGCAGCCGATGATGAGCAGATCGACCGGCTGCTGGCTATCGTGCGTCACGGCGTAATGGTGCCCGCCCAGAAGGCAGCTCCGCGTCGTCGCAATGCGAACTAAGTCACGATGCAAAAGTGAAGCCACCCCGCGTGCTGCTGTCCCGCGTCTGCTGCTCTTGGACTGGGCGGTGCCGCCCAGTTGTTGTGCGAGGGTCCGTCATCTGATGGACGGTACTGACCTTTCGACCGACTCTACGGCCACGTCGGCATCCTGCGGGAAGCGCGTCCATGTCAACGGGGAGTTACAGGTCGGCGTAGAACTGCAGGCCGTTGCCGTCCGGATCGCGCACGTGGAACTCACGTGTGCCCCAGCTGGTGTCGGTGACCTCGGTGCGATCGACAACCCCCGCGAACTCCTCCGACAGGGCGTCAACGTCTTGCGTCGGAAACCGCAGGACAGGTCGGTCGCCGGCGACGCCTTCGTAGTCGTGCCACTGCATCGCAAGACACGCCGAATCGCGCGCGACCATCGCAAACCTCGGTGCGTGGTCGTCGTCGCGAAAGACCTCCTCGAACCCGAGCCGCGCGTAGAAGGCCAAGGCTCGGCTCACGTCTCGCACCATGAGCACGGGCTCGACTCGATCGAACTGTTCCACACCCGGATGCTACTGCCGAGCCAGGCAAAAGCATTCGAGCGGGATGGCGGTCGTGGTTCGTTGTTCGCCAGGACGCCGGGCGAAGGCCATCATGGACGGACTCGCAATGACGGCCTGAGAGCGCGCCGGGCCCACGCAGGAGTGGCTGAATTCACGATGCAAAAGTGAAATCACCCCTGCGCGCAGCTGCCCCGCGTCGGTGCCCCGTGCCGGGCGGCGGCGACACTCGAACGAACTTGGCCGCAAGCCATCCGGGCCCTTCGCCGCGCCGGGCGCCTCGCCGCGGCCAGCCCACAAACAGCCGCGGGGTACCTCACGTTGGCGGCATGGCAAGCGTCTGCAGGGTGCGGGACAGCGTGAGCCGGATTCCGGTGCCTGCTCCCGCGACGCCTCGCAGGGGAGGAAAAGCCATGCCCGTTGTCCCTTATTACTGCGGCCGGCCCGCCCGCATCTGGATTGCGGCTATGTCAGGGCCCGAAGAGGCCAAGGCACCGGCCGCCGCCGTATCAGCAGTCACCGGCACATCCCCGGCCAGTGCGCGACCCGTTGCCCCGGCACCCCGGCCAAAGGCGCCAGCGGACACCAGAGCCTTCGCGGTTACGGCCCCGGTGGCCAGTCCCTGGGCAACCTGGGCGAGCAACTGGTTCGTCCCGCACTGCCAGCCCTCGCCGACCAACGACGGCAAGGCGCAGTGCAGCGCAGAACCCGCCACCAGCGGCGTGAACCCAGGCTGAAACACCGGGGGAACACCCGGCATGAGGCTCCCACGATGCAAAGGTGGAATCAACCCTGGGCAGCGCTGCCCCGCGTCTGCCTGCTCCTGGACCGGGCGGCCTGCTGGATATGGTTCCAACGTTCGCAGGTCAGCCGAAGAGCTCTTGAGGACAGCGGCAGACCTCGCAGGGATGTCCTCTTCGGGGAAGAACTCCGCACATATCTGAACTGCGGTTGCCGCTGAGTCCACGCCGATCATCTCGGCCAGCAAGCGCAGGTCGTCGATGTCGCGGGTCCTGGCCGCTAGCGCCTTCATCGCGAAGATGTGCCGCGGCGAGGCCGCGGTAACACGCAGGCCAGGGTGGTCGAACACGCGGCGCTTGCCAGGGTCGTCCTTTCCCGAGATATAGACGCTCGCCTGCTCGTTCAGCCACCACGGTGGCAGCCCGAGTTCCTGCGCAACGTTTCTTGCTTCTTCCAGGACGACACCGTGGGGCACGAAAAGCGAGTCGACATCGCGAGTCACGCGGGTGGCGTCATAGGCGAGGGCCATCGCTGCTCCGCCCACGATAAACACGTCGGCGACCACGCCCCGGCTACCAGGCGGTTCCCGAGGGCAGTGAACGCTCTTTCGAGTTGCGCCCGGTCGAGCAGGACATTGCCCGGATCGGTCACGCTGCTTCCAGATCCGCGGCCGCTAGGTACACGCCGTGCTTGCGGAAGGCGGCCGGCGCGTGCACGAGCGCATCGGCCCGCTGAACCCGAAGCTCGGCCGGGAACCACGGCCGTCCGAGAACCCTCAGCTCAGCCCAGCCCGGCGGGGCGAGATCATGCTTTGCGGCAAGGTGCTCGGCCAGGGCCGCCAGCAAAGCATCCCATCGCTCGTCACCCACAGAAGGCGGCTCGTCCACGAGCAACGCCGTCTGGATGTGCTGTGGCTCCCACCGATACTCTTCGAGGAACTCCCAGAACGTCTTCCAGCGGGTCTTCTCATCGGTCGTCCGCGACAGGTGCACCGCCAGGTCGGCAACGGTCATGGGTTGATAGCTGGCCACGCCCGTTCCTCTCTCGTCGGTAGAAACTCCGTCTACACAATGAAGATAGCGTGCCGTGGGAAGCTTCCCGCGTGCCTGCAGCGCCTTGGCGCAACATGTCGAAGCCCGCCCGGCGCTGGCCGCATGACCTGGCATCCTGACGAGGCCGGCTGGCGGCGAAATTCATGAAACAAAACTGGAACCAGCCCTGCGCACTGTAGCCCCGCGTCTGCGCGGGCTTGCCCCGGGCATGCGCTTGCTACGCGAGTTTGAGCTGCTCGTCGCCGAAGTCGGCGATGAGCTTGAGGGTACCGCCGAGCGCGGCGACGAACCGGCTGAGCACCTCCTGGGTGGAGACGTCTCCGCTCTCGATCTGGGAGACCCGCGCGACCGACACGCCCATCCGTGCGGCCACCTGCTCCTGGGTCATCCCGCGCCGCTTGCGCATCTCGGCCAGCCGCCAGCCGCGGGCGTCGTCCAGCATCGCGGCGACGGCCGCGTCGAAGGCCTCCTGGCCGCCTGCCGTCTCGACGGCTCGCTCCAGGTGCCCGGACTCCCGCCAGCGGGACACGCCGCTCATGGCCCCAGCTCCTTCCTGCGCTCGGCAAGGTAATCGTCGTACAACTGCTCCGCACGCGGAATGGCAGTCCGAACCACTTGTCCCAGTGCCCGGACTTATCCCCGGCCACCAGAAGGATCGCCGACCGCCACGGGTCGAAGACGAGCAGGATCCTGATCTCGCTGCGCCCGGACGACGGCGGCCGCAGTTCCTTCATGTTCGCGATTCGCGACGCCGTGATCGAGTCCACCAGC
>Ga0265337_1001468_pt1 | contig 11548 bp, 10 predicted proteins | sample 42122metaG_FD_192441 | JGI IMG/M metagenome (GOLD analysis project Ga0265337, IMG submission 192441) | Rhizosphere microbial communities from Carex aquatilis grown in University of Washington, Seatle, WA, United States - 4-21-22 metaG | ecosystem: Host-associated > Plants > Roots > Rhizosphere >... | reverse complement strand
CATAAACCGAGCGGTGAGGAACCAACCCGGCGTGCCCCAGCAACGCCTACGCCCGCAATAGATCACTAATCAGCAGAACTTAAACAAGCTCGAAAAGTTGTGGGTAATGACAAGCGCTAAAGCGCTGGGCTATTGTCGAAGTGCAAAGATGGGGGCGGCCTTCGGGGCACCAGCTTGACCCGCCCGCGTGAACCAACTACTTTTAACGACATGAACAGGAAAGCAAACCCCTTGCTTCCCGAATCAGGCTGCGAACCCGGCCCGTTTCGCAGCTCACTTAAATGTTAGGCGACGACGATCTATGAACGCTTCTCGATTCACATCCTACGTTTTGTTGGCAGCAATCTTTTGGGTTTCGGGATGCGCCACACAAACACCTGATCCATTGGCAGGTTGGAAAGTTGATTTTGATCATCAACCAAGTCAGACAATTGTTAATGACTATCAGGACTACATCCAAAAACTACCGCCTAAGGAAAGCGGTTATGTTGGCACTATTTTCTTTCTCAAAGATGGAACAGGCAAACACGCTGTTTCGATTGAAATATTTTCAAAATATACGAATGCTTCTTGGCACTATGCTCTTATCTATGACAAGGAAAACACGAGGATAAAGGCGATAAAATATGACTATAGTAGATTTATGAGTTGAGACAAATATGAAGTCGTTTAGTTTCACAATTGAAGTGCGACAAGTGAGATTTCGGTTTACCCCTCCAACACCGCCGTCACCGCCGCGTAATTGTCCGTGTGGCTGATGCTGACGAGCAATTGCTTCGCCTTGCGCGATTCAAATAATTTCCTTCCGTTGCCGTGCAGAACCACAAACGGCTCGCCAGACTCCTTCTTGCAGATTTCCATGTCGCGCCAGCCGAGCTGCGCGCCGATACCCGTGCCGAACGCCTTGGAAATCGCCTCCTTTGCCGCAAACCGCGCCGCGACGAACGGCGCGGGATGCCGGTGCGACAGGCAATAGGCCATTTCATCCGGCAATAAAATCCGCTGCCCGAACCGCTCGCCAAATTTTTCCAGCGACGCCGTGATGCGCGCCACCTCGATGATGTCTATGCCGATGCCGAGGATCATTTCTGATTTACGATTTACGATTTACGATTGACGCGCAAGCAACCAGTTTCAACCACGTCTTGATCCGGAGGGGCGAGCTCCGCGAGTCCTGATTGCTTTTGATGTTTGGGACTCGCAGAGCTCGTCCCTCCGAAATAAAACTTTTCACCCGCGATATTTCTTCATCAGCGCCAGCATTTCCTTGACGGCATTTCCCAAACCAACGCCCACCGCGCGGCTGATGATGCTGTGGCCGATGTTCAATTCCACCAGATGCGGCACGCGGCAAAGCGCCGGCAGGTTCTCATAATTCAATCCATGCCCGGCGTTCACCTTCAAGCCGAGCGCGTGCGCCTGCTGCGCACCGGAAATCAACCGTTCGAGTTCAGGGAAATTGGTAGGGACGGCGCGCTGCGCCGGTCCTTGCGGACGGCCACCAAGGTCATCGCGGCGCGATGACCCTACCTGAAATTCCTCCGCGAACTGGCCGGTATGCAGCTCCACAAACTGGCTGCCAACCCGCGCGCTGGCTTCAATCTGCTTTTCGTCCGGCGCGATGAACAGGCTCACTTCGATGCCAGCGTCGTTCATCTTCTTGCGCGTCCCGGTCAGCGACCTTTCGGCGGCGACCACGTCCAGTCCACCTTCGGTCGTCACTTCCAGCCGCCGTTCCGGCACGATGCAGACAATGTCCGGCTTCAATTTCAGCGCGATGTCCACAATTTCCGGCACGTTGGCCATTTCAAGGTTCAGCCGCGTCTTGACGGTTTCGCGCAGCTTCCAAACGTCGCGGTCCTGGATATGCCGCCGGTCTTCGCGCAGGTGCGCGGTGATGCCGTGTGCGCCGGCGGCCTCGCAAATGCGCGCGGCCCCGACCGGATCCGGTTCGCCGAATCCGCGTCCGCGATAGCGCGCCTCGCGCAACGTCGCGACGTGGTCAATGTTGACGCCGAGCTTGAACATAATCATGGATGCGGCATCACGGGCACGCTCGGCGGGGTTGAAAGCATATTGAACGGTTTCTGCCCCGGCCGGATGCGCGGCGGCAGCAGGCGCAAATCGAAGGCGGGAAATCCAGGCACTTCGAGCCAGTTCACGAAGGCGAGCAGTTCAATCGCCGTCAGCCCGCCGGGCGCGGTGCGTTTGAAGGCCAGTTCATTCGGCGCGGTCTGCGTGACCTCAGTGACGGTGCTGCCGAGCGACGGACCAACGCGGTTCAGCCATTTGCCAGCGGTGGATACATAGTCAACCTGATGGTGATGCGTTAAAGTAAACATGAGCTGGCTGAATTGCGGCAATTCCTGCAGGCGTTCGGCGGTGACTTCCCAATGGTAATAAACGAGACCCGGCTGGTTCAATGGCGCGAGCAACTCCGGCGGCGGCGGCGGTGCTTTTGACGGATTCGGGAAAAATCCGCCGACCAAAAAGTCGCCCGCCGGTTCGCGCACGGCCCGCACAAATGGCATGATGAACGGCATGCCGCGCCAGGAAATTTCATCGTTCGCATTCGTCATCGTGAACGGGCCGATGAAATTCCTCCGCCAGTTGGTGTCGGCAGACAACCGCTGATACAGCCGGGCGAGCGCGGCCTTTGCGTCCGGCACCGGCTCGGCGGCGAAGGTCATGAATGGAATGCGTCCCAGCGCCCAGATGAAAAGCTGGTCGGGTTGCGGCTGGATTACAAGCGGCTGCATCCAGCTCTGCTTCGCCAGCCACGGCCCGGCGCCACGCGCGGCGGTGAAACTGACGAGCGGCTGGTGAATCGTGCTCGTCGGCACCCGCCATTTTTCGAGCGGCGGCAGCGCCTGCGTGAGCGTGAGCTTTCCGGTCAACTGCAAATTGCGGTCGTGTCCGACGGCTTGCATCTGGATTTTCGGAAAATCAAATTCTCTCAACACCGGGAAAAGCTGCGCCAGCCGCGGCCAATTTGCATCCACGCTTAACCAGCCATTCTTCACCGCCGCGCCTTGGAGCATTTCACCACCCAACGACAATTTGTCCTGTCCGCAATCAATCACAACCCAATCGCCATCACGGCGGAACTGAAACAGGTTCGGCGGTTCATGCTTCATGACAGTCCAATTGCCGGATCTGTCAGCGAAAGTCCCGACGCCCGTCCAACGCTGCAAAAGTGACTCAAGATTTGTATTCCAAAGCTCGGAACGTTCCGTGTTCAACCGGATGGCCAGCGCGTATTCCGGCGAGCCGTTGGTTGTGTCGCGCATTTCAAAAAGCCATTCCGACTTGAGCAAATCATCCAGCAGCGGACGCAATTGCGCCGCGCCGTCGCCCGCGCCGGTAACGATTCTCGATTTGAACCACATACCCGGCACGCGTGAAAGCTTGTCAAGCGTTTGCGATTCCAGCGCCCGCGCCTCGGCGGAACAGAATTCGTTTGTGAACGCGAAGTGGTTTGGGTCGGCGGAAATCTGATCCGCGCCGGCGAAATGGATTCGCGCGACCAAATCCGGCCGTGACTGCGCTCCGGCCACCGCCGCAAAAGTCAGGGCCGCAAATATCAAAGGTATTTTCTTCATCAGGAGGCTTTTGTGTGCCAGATGCGCGGGAGAGATTCAAGTTTTCAGTTTTCGCCTTCAGTTCTGAAAACTTGGAACTTGAAACTGAAAACGCCATCGGCTTTCATGCGGTGTGCCCAAGTTTCGCGCTTTTTTGAAGTTCTGGCTGCCGCTGCTCGTGTGGATGGCCTTGATTTTCACCGGCTCCAGTGACTCGCATTCCTACGAGCATTCCTCGCGCTTCGTCGAACCCTTCCTGCATTGGCTCTTCCCGCACATGACGCAGGCGCATGTTGAGGAAACCCACCATCTCATCCGCAAATTCGGACATCTGACCGAATACGCCGTGCTCGCGCTGCTGCTCTGGCGCGCGTTGCACGCCACAAAAACCAATCTGCCGCCGTGGTCGTGGCCCAAGGTCGGCGGCACGCTGCTGGTCGTTTTCATTTACGCGATGACGGACGAATTTCACCAGATCTTTGTGCCCGCGCGCACACCACAAGTGACGGATGTGCTGATTGACACCTGTGGCGGTGCAATCGCCCTGCTCGCGCTCTGGATTTTGCACCTCTATCGGAAACCACGACCGTAAAAACAGAAAATGAAACGTCCGCTTGTCGCTGTCGTTTCGTGCTACTCGATCGGGCTGTTGTTGGATAAGGCCTCCCAACCGCCACTGGCCGCGCTGTTCGCCACGGCCTTTGTCCTGCTCGTCCTCGCCCTTGGCATCAAAAAAATTCGTCCATTGCTAATCTGGCCGCTCCTCGCGCTCGCTGGCTGGACCAATCTCGCCAGTCGCACTGCCGTCGTCTCTCCAAATGATTTGCGCGCGCTGCTGGGAAATGACGCCGCCATCGTCACCGTGCGCGGTGCTCTAATCGAAACGCCGCACCTGAAAATTGTCGAACGCGACGATCAGGAAATCGAACATTCGCTCGCCAAGGTCCGGGTCGCCAGATTGCGTCGCGGAGAAAACTGGCAGCCGGCCTCCGGTTCAATCATTGTTGCAACGCCGAATCCGCTTCCTGAAAACTATTTCACCGGCCAGCCGGTTGAATTTTCCGGCGTCATCGCCCGCCCGCCCCCGCCGCTGGCCGACGGCCTTTTCGACTACCGCGATTATCTCCAGACGCGCGGCATTTATTACCAGCTCAAGACCGAATCCACAAACGACTGGCGGCTGCGTCCGCCAATTTTGCTGAAGCCGCCGTTGACCGACCGTTTTTTGAAATGGTCGAAGAAAACTCTCGCGCTGGGGTTGCCGGTGGAAGACGAACCGTTGCGTCTGCTTTGGGCGATGACGCTCGGCTGGCGCACGGCCTTCACCGGTGACATCAGCGAACCGTTTTTGCGCGCCGGCACGATGCACCTTTTCGCCATTGACGGCCTGCGCATCGCGTTGATTTCCGGAATGCTCGTCGCGCTGCTGCGCGTGCTGCAGGTCTCGCGCGCCTGGTGCGGCCTCATCGCGATCCCGGCCATCTGGTTTTACTCCGCCGCGACCGGCTGGGAACCCTCCGCCATCCGCGCCTCGGTGATGATGACCGTCGTCCTCGGCGGCTGGGCGCTGAAACGCCCCGGCGACACGGTCAACTCGCTCGCCGCCGCCGCGTTCATCATTTTATTGCGGGAACCGCGCCAGCTTTTCGAGGCCGGTTTTCAACTTTCATTTTTCGTCGTGCTCGTCATCGCGCTGATGCTGCCGCCGCTGAACAAAATTTCCGACCGGCTGCTGCGGCACGATCCGTTGCTGCCCGATGAACTGCTACCGCGCTGGCGGCGCGCACTGAACGCGGCGCTGCGAATGTTCTCACGATATTGCACGCTTTCACTCGCCGCGTGGATCGGCTCGATTCCGCTCTCGGCGAAATATTTTCATTTGTTCAGCCCCATTTCGACACCGGCCAACATCGTCGCCGTGCCGCTTGGCACACTGGCGTTGATGAGCAATCTCGGCGCGCTCGTGTGCGGAACCTGGCTGCCATGGGCGACGGAACTATTCAACCACGCCGCGTGGTTTTTCATGGTGGCGATGACAGACGTAAGTGAGTGGGCAACGAAAATCCCCGGCGCATATTTTTATGTGCCCGCGCCGTCGTGGCTGGAAATCGGAATTTATTACGCCGTCATCGTCGGCGGGTTGAGCGGCTTGCTGTTCGCGCCGCGCCGGCGAATTTGGAGCGCGGCGATTCTGATTGTCATCGCAGCAACCTATTTCTGGCGCTGGGAACAGTCACGCGATGAAACCGATTTGACCGTGCTGCCGCTCAACGGCGGCCACGCGGTCTGGGTGGACGCCGCCGGACGGAAAAACGACTGGCTGGTCAACTGCGGCGACGAAAACAGCGTCGAATTCACGCTGAAACCATATCTTCGCGCGCAGGGCGTGAACAAAATTCCGCGGCTCGTGTTGACGCACGGCGATGCGCGCAACTGCGGCGGCGCGGAGCCGCTCAACAAACTTTTCGGCATCGGCGAACTGGTCACCAGCCCGGTCCATTTTCGTTCGACCGCCTACCGCGGCGTTGTCGCTGAATTCGACAAGCCGCCGTCGCGACACGAAATTATCCAACGCGGCGACACCGCCGGTTGCTGGCAGGTTTTGCATCCCGATACGACAAATGGTTTTCCCCAGGCCGACGACAACGCGCTGGTTTTGCTCGGAACTTTTCGCGGCGAGAGGTTATTGTTGTTGTCGGATTTGAGCCGCGCCGGCCAGGACGCCCTGCTTTCGCGCACGAACGATTTGCGCGCGGACATTGTCGTCGTCGGGCTCCCGAACGAAGGTGAACCGCTTTGCGACGCGCTGATTGACGCAATCCAACCGAAGGTGATCGTGATTGCGGATTCGGAATTTCCCGCGACGCGGCGCTCAAGCCGCGCTTTGAAAGACAGACTGGAACAAAAAGGGATTCCGACAATTTACACGCGGACTGCCGGTGCGGTGAAGATCGTGACAAACAAGCGCGGCTGGGAGTTAGGAACGATGGACGGACAACAATTTGAAGGCAGGTAGGGTCGGCGCGCTGCGCCGACCGGACGCCGCAGCGCGGCGTCCCTACCGTTTGAGTGCGACTGCAACCGAAACATGCCGCGCCTGCGGAACGACAAATTTCTTTACCTCGACGGTGACGTCCTGCGGTTTGAACTCGGACAAAATCATGTCCGCGATGTCAGCGGCAAGTCTCTCAATCAGTTTCCAGCTTTTACCGTCGCCGAATTTCAAGAGCCTTTGTGAAACGGCGAAATAATCAATCGTGTTGGTGATTGAATCTGTTTTGGCCGCCTTTGAAAAATCGCATTCCATCTTAATCGTCAGCAACAAACGCTGCGGCTTGGCGCGTTCTTCGTCCGGCACGCCAACGCGGCAGAACACCTCAAGATCAATGATGGAGATTCTAGACACGGCGCTTTTTGATTGAGGATTGGCGATTGCGGATTGTGGATTTTTTTAAAACCGCTTCAATCAAAACCTTTGTCGGCTTGTTCAATTTCAATTTCTTCGCGTTGCTGATTTTGATCCAGCGGAATTCGCGGCCTTCGTCGTTCAGAACCACCTGCGGTTTGCCCTGGCAACGGCAGGTGTAGTTCAACAAAATAAAATGCGCGTCGCGGTAGAATTCCTTAGAATGGATGCAATCCTGCACGAGCACAAATTTGATGCCGGAAATCTTAAGGCCGGTTTCTTCCAAAATCTCACGGCGGAGCGCGGCCTCGGAGGTTTCACCCCACTTGATTTTGCCGCCGGGAATGCCCCAGAGGTTCGACCATTTGTGCGTGCGGATCATCAGCACTTCGCCCGCGCGGTTGAAAATCAGCCCGCCGACGGTCGCCAGCGGCGGCTGCGACTCCTCAAACTTCTTCATCAGCGGCTTGAGGTTAAAGTCATTCCGTTCCAGCAACCCGCGCAATTCCGACAGATGCTCGACGATCAAATCCGGCTGCGCGGCGCGGAGTTGATCCAGCGTGTTGTAGCCGGTGAGCACGGCGCACGAGTGGACACCGCCGTGTTTGGCCGTCTCGATGTCGTGTTCCATGTCGCCGATGAACAGCGTTTCGTCCGGCTTGAGATGGTTTTCGGCGAGGATTTCGTGGATTTTTTTCCGCTTGTCCCAAACGTCGGTGTAGGGTTTGTCGAGAAAGGCGTCGAAGCCGGTGACGCGGCATTGCGCGGCGAAGTAGTCGCTGTGAACGGTGCTCAGCAAAAACGTGCGGAGTTTCTTTGCGCGGCAAAATTCGAGAAAGTCGCGCGCATGCGGTAGTTCGATTACCGAAGCCTGCGCCTGCTTGAAGCTCGCGTGAAACCAGCTTTCAAGCTGCGGCATCGGCACATCCGGCGTGTGGCGGTCGTAAAACTTTGTAAACGGCAGGGAAAACTCGGCGCGAAATTCCGCCAGCGACATTTCCGGCTTCCCGGACTGTGTGAGGACAAAGTTGGACGCCTTCAAGACGGCGGGCAGGTCGTCCACCAAAGTCCCCGACCAGTCGAAAATGATGTTGCAGATCACACGGGAAATTTAACCGCGAAACACACGAAACACACGAAATGTTTTTCCCTCCGCGTTCCCAAAAAACTCCAAGCACCAACACCCAAGCGCCAGAGAAGCTCCAAACTTCAAGCTTCAACTTTATGCCAGCGCTGGTTTGAAGTTTGGTGTTTGGAATTTCTCTGGAGTTTGGTGCTTGGAATTTGGAGCTTAAAAATTTTGCATCTGTTCTTTGCGTTCTTTTGCGGCTAAAAATCTCCGCGCAATGCTCATTGCATTTAACAAACCGTTCGGCGTGCTGTCGCGGTTCACCGGCGACGGTTCGGCGAACCGGACGCTGGCGGAATTTGATTTTCCGAAAAATGTCTGGCCGATTGGCCGGCTTGACGCGGATTCCGAAGGGCTGCTGCTCTTGAGCGATGAACCGGAATGGAACGAAAAACTCCTGCATCCCCGCCACGCGCACGAACGCGAGTATTGGGCGCAGGTCGAAAAAATCCCGACGCCGGAGAGTTTGAAGAAACTGGAAAAGGGCGTCTTGGTTCAGGGCCGGAAGACCCTGCCGTGCCGCGCGTGGCTGCTGGAGCCACAGCCAGAGGTAGGGTCATCGCGCTGCGATGACCGGACGGCGCAGCGCGCCGTCCCTACTAGAAATCCGCCGATTCGTTTCCGCAAGAGCGTGCCGGATCGCTGGATTGGATTGGAATTGATTGAAGGCAAGAACCGGCAGGTGCGGCGGATGACGGCGGCCATCGGCCATCCGACCTTGCGGCTGGTGCGCGTGCGCATTGGAAATTTTCGGCTCCGCGATTTGCCGCCGGGACAATGGCGGATTTTGTCGGCGGAGGAAATGGCATTAGCCGCACCTCGTTGATGGATTTCCAAAATGTGCCGATGTAGAATAGTCAATAATGAATGACGCAGTTTTTGAACAACTAGCTAAGCGTATATTCAAGTGCGCTTGCTGCACAGAGATTTTCGAAACGCAACTGAGCCTTCGGTTACACCTTTGCGAATCTCACAGGATGGAGATTTGCCGCATCCATCGTGTGCAACGCCCCGCTGCTTTGCGAGGCATCGAGAAGCCAAACAAACTCCTCTTTTGCCGGCATTGCCTTGAACTTAACGCGCCTGAGCCCTTTGTTGTTGCTGATTCGCCAAACGCCATAAATGAAATACACAATCATATCCGTTCTTGGATAGTTCAGCGCCGACCGGCAGCGAAGAAATTTTCTACACATGATTCAACAACTTTTGCTACGTCCGCCGAAATCATGATCAAATGTAAAAACCTGACCAAGCGGTTCAGTCATCTGTGGCGAAAAGTTTGCCTTTATTGACGCCGCCGGCTTGCAGCGGTAACTTTTGGCATGATTGATGTTGCCGAGATTCATCCGCGCGGCGCGATGGCCAAAAGCCAGTTCGAGCCGCTGGCGAAGGAGATTTTCACGCTCAAGAAGCAGCTCAACGCCGTCATCCTCGCGCACAATTACCAGGTGCCGGAAATCCAGGACGTAGCGGATTTCACCGGTGATTCGCTCGGCCTCGCGCAGCAGGCGGCCAAGACGAGCGCGGACGTGATTGTCTTCTGCGGTGTGCATTTCATGGCGGAGACGGCAAAGATTTTGAACCCGAATAAAATCGTGGTGCTGCCAGACAAAGACGCCGGTTGCTCACTTGAGGAGAGCTGCCCGGCGGACAAGCTGTCCGCGCTCCAGGCGACGAACCCGAATTTCTGGACGATTGCCTACATCAATTGCAGCGCGGCAGTAAAGGCGCTGTGCGACGTGATTTGCACCAGCGGCAACGCGGAAAAAATCGTCCGCGCCGCGCCGAAGGGCAAGGACATCCTGTTCGTGCCGGACGAAAATCTCGGCCAGTGGGTGATGGAGCAAACCGGCCGTCCGATGACCTTGTGGAAGGGCAATTGTTACGCACACGTCGAGTTTCAGCGCGAACATGTGCTGAAGGCGAAGCAGCAATTTCCCGACGCAAAGATTGTGGTTCACCCGGAAAGCCTTCGAGAGGTGCGCGATCTGGCGGACGCGGTCTGCTCGACGGAGAAAATGATTTCCTACTGCAAGACGAGTCCGGCCAAGCGGTTCGTCATCGTGACGGAATCGGGAATCATCCACCGGATGCAGAAGGAATGTCCGGGCAAGGAATTCCTGTGCGCGCCGACGTTCGACGCGATGCGCGTGCCGACGGACAACTGCCGTTGCAGCGAATGCAAATACATGAAGTTGAACACGCTTGAAAAAGTGCGTGACTGCATGAAAAGACTTTCACCGCAAATCGAATTGCCGCCGGAAATTTTGAAGCGTGCACGGCTACCGATTGAGCGGATGCTGGAGATTTCGGCGAAGCCGATTGAGAACGCGGGCTAGAGCATTTCCACCAGTCGCACCAGGCCGTAGGCGATGGTGGCGCTGACGGGCAATGTAAAAATCCAAGCCCAGACGATCTGCTCGGCGAGAATCCATTTCAGCGCGCTCAATCGTCTGGCCGCGCCGACGCCCATGATGGACGCGGTGATGACGTGCGTCGTGGAGACGGGCATTCCCAACATCGCGGTGCCGAGCAGCACGCTCGCTCCGGCGGTCTCGGCGGCGAAACCGTGGACGGGCTGGAGCTTCACGAGTTTGTGGCCGAGTGTCCGGATGATGCGCCAGCCGCCAATGGCGGTGCCGGCGGCCATCGTGAGCGCGCAAAGAATTTTTATCCAAAGGGCGATGGACTGGTTCTTCGGGTCAGTGGCTTCGTTTGTGCGCAGGAATTCCAGCCAGCCGGGCAGATGATCGAACGTGCCGGCCTGCGTGGCGGCGGCGAGGGCGAGCGCGATGATGCCCATGGTTTTTTGCGCGTCGTTGGTGCCGTGGCTGAAACCCATGTAGGCGGAACTGAACAATTGCAGCCGCCCGAAAGTCCGCGTGACGGTGCGTGGCCGCCAGCTTTGCAGCAGCAGGTAAAGCACGGCCATGATGACGAAGGCGATGACAAATCCCAGCAGCGGTGAGATGAGCATCGGAATGACCACCTTGAAAAGAATTCCGCCGCCGGTCCACCAATGCTGGCCGGCCTCGGGCATTTTGCTCCAGATGATGGCGTGCCAGTTGCCTCGCGCCGCCGCGAAGGCCGCGCCACAAAGTCCGCCGATGAGCGCATGGCTGGAGCTGGAGGGCAGGCCGAAATACCAGGTGAGCAAATTCCAGAAAATCGCCGAGAGCAGCGCGCAGATGAGCATGGGAGAGCCGATTTCGGGCGGGATGAGCCGGGTGTCCACCAGACCGGAGGCGATGGTTTTGGCAACGGCAGCGCCGGTCATTGCGCCGAGCAGATTGGTGACGGTGGCAAGGATGATGGCCTGGCGCGGCGTGAGCACCTTGGTGCCGACGACGGTGGCGATGGCGTTGGCGGTGTCGTGGAAGCCGTTGGTGTAGGTGAAAATCAGCGCCACCAAAATGACGGTAAAGACTAGGA
>Ga0265337_1001464_pt1 | contig 11576 bp, 12 predicted proteins | sample 42122metaG_FD_192441 | JGI IMG/M metagenome (GOLD analysis project Ga0265337, IMG submission 192441) | Rhizosphere microbial communities from Carex aquatilis grown in University of Washington, Seatle, WA, United States - 4-21-22 metaG | ecosystem: Host-associated > Plants > Roots > Rhizosphere >... | reverse complement strand
TCGACCATTGGAATACGCATAGTGGGATTGTGTTACGGAAGGGTGGCCGAGCGGTTTAAGGCACCGGTCTTGAAAACCGGCATACCCGCAAGGGTATCGTGAGTTCGAATCTCACCCCTTCCGCCACCCGCCTTCGCTCTTTCAGAGCTTCGGCTCGGCAAGCCATCCCTGCGCGAAGGCTGTCGCGCCGAAGCGGCAGCGAAGGCGGACTGGCAATCTCAACAAACGCTCGCCTGCGCTGTTCAAAAAATTTATGCGGACTTCTGTCGCGGCGCCGCGCGATGCTTTGATTGCTCGCGGGCGGGGGGTGTGGTAATGACTGCGGCGTGGTCTTTGGTCCGATCACCTTACTAAACGCAGGCCCCTGCCGGTCCGTACCGGCGGGGGCTTTCGCTTTTTCAGGGTGTCGGGCCGGTTTGCGCGGCTCGCTGGCGCAGCCCGTCATCGCGGGTGAACAGCGTCGGCGGCACGGTGAAAAAGAAAGACCACCTCACGGCGGTCTCTCCGAAATCGGATCAGGTGTTTCGATCAGGCGGCTGAGTTCTTCCGCTTCCTGCGCAGGCGCAAGAGAAAGGACCGAGCATGACGCCCGGCCCTTTCATCGCTATCCTAGAAGTTGCCTCGTCGGGGCCTTCGGCGGTCCCGCGATCAGGGATAAATTAAGAAGCCAGGACCAATCGAATTAAACTGGTCAGCCGGGGCAAACCGACAGGCCGCTGCAGGCCGCGAGTGTATAATTCGCCGCCTTCTCCCTCACCGTACCCGCCGCAGCCTCCAGCGCCTCGTCGGAGACTTCGAAGGCAAAGATTTCTTCAGTCTGTTCAATTCCCATCGTGGTTTCGGTCATGGCTTTGATCCTTTTTTAGGCAAGAACGTTGCCTGTTGGATCAATAAGCGGTACGCAGGTCCGGGTCAATAGTGGCATGACACTCTTGCATTGGAATGTCCGCTGTTACCCCAATAAAATCGCGCTTTCCGACACTAACGACCGTGGGACGAAGTCCCGGGACCCGTGACGACCGAAGACCTATTGCCAGCCAAGCGCGACGCTCATTTGTTTGGCCCCGGCCCCAAACGGATCCTGTCGCTTGACGGCGGCGGCGTTCGCGGCGCAGCCACCATTGCATTCCTCGAGCGGATCGAGGCGCTGATCGAGGAAATCGAAGGCCGGCCGGTCCGCCTTGGCGATTGGTTCGACCTCATCGGCGGAACATCCACCGGCGCGATCATCGCCACCGCCTTGGCGCTGGGATATCGCGTCTCCGAGATTCGTACTTTCTACGAACAGCTCGCTCCGAAGATTTTCAAGCGATCGTTTTGGCGGGTGACGGGGTGGCACGCCAAATTCGATTCACGGCGCCTGATGCAGGAACTCACCAATGTCATCGGGCCAAGGACGCTAGACAGTCCCGATCTTCGCACGGGTCTTTGCATCGTTCTCAAACGCATGGACACTGGCAGCGACTGGATCGTCATGAATAATCCGCGCTCGGTGTTTTGGGAAACGCCGGCGGACGGATCGTTCACGGGCAACCGGCACCTGCCGCTGGCGCACGTCGTGCGCGCCAGCACAGCGGCCCCGAGTTTCTTCGAACCGGAACTCATCGAGATCGCGTCCGGGCGTCCGCCGGGGCTGTTCATCGACGGCGGCCTCACGCCGCACAACAACCCTGCCCTCCTCATGCTGATGACGGCGCTCGTTCCGGCCTACGGGCTGAACTGGCGGATTGGGCCGGAGAATCTTCTGATCGTCTCGGTCGGGACCGGGTCGTTTCAGCCCACGTTGAGCCCCGCCGACGCCATGCGATCGAGCGCGATCGGTCTCGCGATCAAATCGCTGGCGGCCATGATTGCCGAAAGCCAGTTGCTCGTGCTGACTTTGATGACCTATCTCGGACAATCGCCGATCGCCTGGCCGATCAATTCCGAAATCGGCGATCTCGGCCGCGTGCTGGCGCCGACCGGCGATCTGTTCCGCTTCCTGCGCTACGACGTCAGACTTGAGCAATCGTGGCTCGCAGAGAATCTTGGCAAGCACTTCAGCGCCGATTTCATCGCCAAGCTGCGTCCGATGGACAATCCGGCGAACATGCAGACGCTCTACGAACTGGGCCGTAGCGCCGCTACGGACCAGGTCAAACGTGACGATCTGATGTTTGCCAAGGTCTGATCGCAGCCAAAACCGCAGTAACCGGACTTAGAACTCGAGCGGGAAAAGCGTATCGATCGGCAATAGCGGCCCGCCCCTTGTGCGGCATGCGCGCTGGCAGGCGCGATCGTCGGCGTCGGCGCGTTTGAGGCAGTGGCCCTGCGCGTCGCGGTAAAGGCAGGCGACCAGGTTCCAGGTGGTGTAGGAGCCGCATTCGCTCCAGCAGGCGCCCGAAGCCCAGATCGACTGCGAGCGACCGCTGAGCGGGAACGGCGGCTCCGGGCTGTGCCGGTTGTAGCGCCAGATTTGCGCGTCGCCGGCCGTCGCCGGCAGGGTCGATAGTCCGCCAAGCAGCAGGGCTAAAACGAAGGCAATGCGTTTCATGGGCCGCCTTTCCGAGTCTAGGAGCATAGCCCCGCCGCGCCGGGACGCCAATCGGGGGCGGTGGATGGTTTGGCGGCCTTGTACTCGCCCCGGTTCGCGGTTAGCTCCCTATCCGCATGCTTGATCCCGACAAGAAACCCTCTACCGCCGCCCCCAAGGTGAGCTTCGTCTCGCTCGGCTGCCCGAAGGCGCTGGTCGACTCGGAGCGCATCGTCACGCGGCTGCGCGCGGAGGGCTACGAGCTGTCGCGCGAGCATGCCGGCTCCGATGTGGTCATCGTCAACACTTGCGGCTTTCTCGACAGCGCCAAGGCGGAGTCGCTTAGCGCCATCGGCAGCGCGCTGAAGGAAAACGGCAAGGTCATCGTCACCGGCTGCATGGGCGCCGAGCCGGAGAGCATCTCGGCCGCCTACCCGCAGGTGCTGGCGATCACCGGCCCGCAGCAATATGAAAGCGTCGTCGAAGCGGTGCACCGCGCGGTGCCGCCGCAGCACGATCCGTTCCTCGACCTGGTGCCGCCGGAAGGCATCAAGCTCACCCCGCGGCATTACGCCTATCTGAAGATTTCCGAAGGCTGCAACAATCGCTGCACGTTCTGCATCATCCCGCGCCTGCGCGGCGATCTGGTGTCGCGCCCGGTGGGTGACGTGCTGCGCGAGGCCGAGAAGCTGGTGACCGCCGGCGTGAAGGAATTGCTGGTGATCTCGCAGGACACCTCGGCCTATGGGCTCGACATCAAATACGCCGCGAGCCCATGGCGCGGCCGCGAGCTGCGCGCCAAGTTCATCGATCTCGCCACCGCATTAGGCGAGCTCGGCATCTGGGTGCGGCTGCATTACGTCTACCCCTACCCACACGTCGATGAAGTCATTCCGCTGATGGCCGAGCGGAAAATTCTCCCCTATCTCGACATCCCGTTCCAGCACGCCGCCCCCGAGGTGCTCAAACGCATGAAGCGCCCGGCCGCGCAGGAGAAGACGCTGGAGCGCATCGCCGCCTGGCGCACGATCTGCCCCGACATCACGCTGCGCTCGACCTTCATCGTCGGGTTTCCCGGCGAGACGGAAGCCGATTTCGAGTTGCTGCTGCAATGGCTGGAGGAAGCCGCGCTCGACCGCGTCGGCTGTTTCAAATATGAGCCGGTGCGCGGCGCCGCCGCCAACGATCTCGCCGCAGCCGTGCCGGACGAGGTGAAGGAAGACCGCTGGCACCGCTTCATGCAGGCGCAGCAGAAGATTTCCACCCGCCGGCTCAAACGCAAGGTCGGCACGCGCCAACAGGTTATTATCGATTCCGTTGGTGACACGGTCGCAAAGGGGCGCTCCATGGCGGACGCGCCGGAGATCGACGGCGCGGTCTATGTGGCGAGCCGGCGGCCGCTGCGCGTCGGCGAGATCGCGACGGTCAAGATCGAGCGCGCCGATGAGTACGATCTGCATGGCACGGCGGTCGGCTTCTAGAGCCGATAGAACGCGGTCGGCTTCTAGAGCCGATAGAACTTCGCCGCATTGTCGTGAAAGACCTTGCGCTGCTCGGCCTCGGTGTATTCCGACATGACCGCGCGATAGGCGGCCAAGAAATCGGCGTAGCTGGCGAACAATTTCTCGAGCGGAAAATTGCTGCCGTAAATGGTGCGCTCGATCCCGAAAATCTGGATGGTGTCGCGGATCACCTGGCGAACCTGCGGCACGGTGATGCCAAGGCTGTACATGCCGAGGCCGGAAAGCTTCACGTGCAGATTGGGGAACGCGGCCATGGCGGTGAGTGCCGCACGCCATTCGTTGATCGCTTCCGGCGTGCGCGCGGTGAGCATGCCGGCATGCACCAGGATCATGCGGACATTCGGAAACGCCTTGATCAATTCAACGGCGTGCTTCGCTTGCCCGGCATAAACCTGCAATTCGAAATGCAGGTCGTGCTTCTCCAGCAGCGCAAAGCCGCGCCGGAACGCGGGATCGTTGCAGTAGTCCGCGCGCGACGCTGCCTGCCGCACCGTTTCTCTATCCCAATAGAGCATCTGCCGTACGCCGCGCAGATTGGGGAATTGTTTCTGCGCCTTGAGTGCGGCCTCGGCGTTGGGATCGGCAAGGTCCGTGTTACAGACAATGCCATGCGGAAAGCCATGCTTGTCGGCGACCGATTGCAGCCAACGCGTCTCGTCGAGCGCGCGGCCCGGCCCCCACATGGCGGTGACATGCACCGACTTGGTGACGCCTTGCGGCACGACGTCGTTAATCCACTCCTCCACCGGGTAGTCGCGCCGGATGCCGAAATAATCACCGAACATGCGCGGGATCGGCGGATCGGCGAGCCAACCGACATCCTTGCGCAGCCAGATGTGGTGGTGGGTATCGATTACCGGTCCGCTGTAGAGTGCCATGGTCTTCCCTTATGACTTTAACGTGCGCACGGTATTCACGACTGCGTCTGTCAGAGTTTTAAGTTCATCGCCCGCGATGGTGAATGCGGGCGTGAGATAGATGATATTGCCGAACGGCCGCACGAACACGCCCTGCTCCACGAAGCGCGCGCGCAAGGCATCGAGATTGTCAATGCGCTCCAGCTCGACCACGCCGATGGCGCCCTTGACGCGCACATCCTTGACGCCCGGCATCGTGCGGCAGGGCGCCAGGCCCTGCAACAAAGCGGAAGATATAGTGGCGACCTGCTGCAACCGCGGCTCTTGCTCGAACAGATCGAGCGAGGCATTGGCGGCGGCGCAGGCCAGCGCGTTGGCCATGTAGCTCGGCCCGTGCATCAGCGCCTTCTTGGGGTCATCCGACCAGAACGCGTCGAACACTTTTTGCGTCGCAACGGTCGCGGCGAGCCCCAGCGTGCCGCCAGTGAGCGCCTTCGACAATGCGACGATGTCAGGCGTGACACTGGCCGCCTCGCAGGCGAACATCGTGCCGGTGCGGCCGAACCCGGTGAACACCTCATCGAAAATCAACAGCACGTCGTATTTGTCGGTGAGCGCGCGCAGCCGTTTGAGCACGGCCGCGTCGTGGAATTTCATGCCGCCGGCGCCCTGCACCAGCGGCTCGACGATAATTCCGGAAATGGTGTCGGCGCGTTCGGCGAAAAGTTTATTGAGTGCGGCCGCGCGCTCGTCGTCGTCCGGCAGATCGACGATGTGGTGCTGCGGCAGCAAACCGGCGAACAGCGCGTGCATGCCGCCTTCGGCGTCGCTCACCGCCATGGCGCCGGTGGTGTCGCCGTGATAGCCGCCCTTGAACGCGACGAATTGCCCGCGCCCCTTCACGCCGCGATTGATCCAGTATTGCGCCGCCATCTTGAGCGCGACCTCGACCGCGACCGAACCGGAATCGGAAAAAAACACGCGCGTGAGATCGCCCGGCAGCAGCGCGGCCAGCCGCCGCGCGAGCGTCAACGCCGGCTCATGTGCCAGCCCGCCGAACATTACGTGCGGCATTTGCTTGAGCTGCTTGGCGACCGCGTGCCGGATATGCGGCTGGTTATAGCCGTGGCAGGCGGTCCACCAGCTGGCGATGCCGTCGATCAGCTCGCGCCCGTCGGCCAGCGTTATGCGCGAGCCTTGCGTGCGCACCACCGGCAGCGGCGGCGCCGCGGTCTTCATCTGGGCATAGGGCAGCCAGACGTGCTCAAGCCCGGCCGCGTACCAGTCGGGCGGTTCGTCTTTTTTGCTGGTGTCGCCCGCCATTTGGCGCTTTCCTACACCCGTGCACGCACTCGATCAATTCGCGCAAGAAAAGCTAGACGATTTGCAGCGCCGCCATCTGCGCCGCGCGCTGGCCGAGACCGTGCGCGAGGACGGCATCTGGGTCGAGCGCGACGGCAAGCGGCTGCTGTCGTTTTCCTGCAACGACTATCTCAACCTGACCCAGCACCCGGCCATCAAGCAAGCCGCCATCGCGGCAATCGAAAAATATGGCGCCGGCTCGGGCGCCTCGCGCCTGGTCACCGGCAACCACCCGCTCTACGCGCAGCTGGAAGCGCAGCTCGCCCGCATCAAGCAGACGGAAGCCGCCGTGGTGTTCGGCTCCGGCTATCTCGCCAATGCCGGCATCATTCCGGTGCTGATCGGGCGCGACGGGCTGGTGCTGGCGGATGAATTGTCGCACGCCTGCCTGTTCGCCGGCGCGCAGTTGTCGCGCGGCAAGGTGATGACGTTCCGCCACAACGACGTCGCGCATGCGCGCGAATTGCTGGCAACGCATCGCGCCGAGCACGACCATGTGCTGATCGTGACCGACGGCGTGTTCTCCATGGACGGCGACCTGGCGCCGCTTGCCGAGCTGCTGGCGCTCGCCAACGAACACGACGCCTGGCTGATGTCGGACGATGCGCACGGGTTGGGTGTGGTCGGCGGCGGGCGTGGCACGAGCTTCGTGGGCAACACGCATATTCCAATTCCGTTACAGATGGGCACGCTGTCCAAAGCCGTCGGCGCCTATGGCGGCTATCTGTGCGCGTCGGCGCCGGTGATCGATCTGATCCGCAACCGCGCGCGCACGCTGATCTATTCGACCGGCTTGCCCCCGGCCTGCGTGGCGGCCGCCATCGCGGCGCTCGATCTGATCGAGCGCGAACCGGGCTACGCCGCGCGGCCGGTGCAAAAGGCAAAGGCATTCACCAAAGCCGCCGGGCTGCCCGAGGCGCAGAGCCCGATCGTGCCGGTGATTATCGGCGACGAGGAGAGAACGCTGGCGGCCTCGCGCTTGCTCGCCGATGCAGGCTACCTCGCCGCCGCCATCCGCCCGCCTTCCGTGCCGGACGGCAGCGCGCGCCTGCGTCTTACATTCACCGCGCAGCATCCCGACGATGCGATCGCGCGGCTGGCGGATATTGTCCGCGACAAAATCTTGAAACACTAATGGCCGCCTATTTTGTCACCTCGACCGGCACCGACATCGGCAAGACTTTCGTCACCGCCGGCTTGATCCGTTATCTGCGCGAAGCGGGCCAAGCCGTGTACGCGCTCAAGCCGGTGGTGAGCGGCTACAATTCTTCGGTGGTGGAGACCAGCGACCCGGCGGTGCTGCTTTCCGCGCTCGGGCGCCAGGTCAGCGCAGATGAAATCGAGTCCATCGCGCCCTGGCGCTTCCGCGCGCCGCTGTCGCCCGATCTCGCCGCCGCGCGCGAAGGCCGCAGCATTGACTTCGCACAGCTGATCGCGTTCAGCCGCAAGGCGATCGACGCGGCGAACGGCATCCTGTTCATCGAGGGCGTCGGCGGCATCATGGTGCCGCTCGACGGCGAGCGCACGGTGCTCGACTGGATGGCGGCGTTGCAGATTCCGCTGCTGCTAGTGGTCGGCGGCTATCTCGGCACCATCAGTCACACGCTCACCGCGCTCGACGTGCTGGCGCAGCGCCATTTGAAAATCGCGGCCATCGTGGTGAGCGAGAGCGAGCGCAATCCGGTCGAGCTCGACGACACCGTCGCCAGCATCGCCCGCTTCGCGCATGGCATCGGCGTGGTCGGCCTGCCGCGGCTGCCGGGCGGCATCAACCAGCACCCGGCCTTCGCGAAAATCGCCGCGCTCTTATAGATGCAGCGCTAGCTGGTTCACTTTGAGGTCGTCTTCGCAATGCCCTTGCGCAGATCGTCTCCCGTCATGACTGGTACGATCTCGACTGCTGCATTAAGATTTGAAAAGAGCGGTTCGACAATCTCGACAATCTGCGACGCTTCAGCGAGATCAAAAAACATCATTCCGCCGCGCTTCCCATCCATCGGTGCGAAATAAGCGGCCTCCGGTTTGAGTTTATTCATTATCGACTCTAACGTTTTTCCGAGCGAACCGTCCTTGAAGGCCTGGTTTCCCTTTTCCACTGGAAGAGTAAATCGAAGCATCATGCGCATTGGCGCCTCCCATCTTTGATGAATCAAAAATCCGTCGAATTGCTGAAAATGTTTAGCCGCGCGCCGAACTCTCTGCAACTTAATATTGCAAAGTTATATTGAGTACGGTGGGCGGCAACGCTGGCCCCCACAGCGGCTGAATTTATGTCAGCCATTTCAGATCCACGAAGGTTTCAATCATGCCTTCGCTATTGATCAACGCGTGCAACAGAATGGTCAGGATGGTCGAGCCGCTGGCCCAGCGCATCCATCCGAGCAGCAGGCCGAACACGAAGATCTGGCCGATGGTGTACCAGTCGTATTGCACATGGATGAGCGCCCACAGCAGCGAGGTGACGACGATGACGGGCCATACGTCGCGCGGCGTGCGCAGCCAGCCGCGGAACAGGAACCCGCGGAACAAGATCTCCTCGCCGATCGGCGTCAACACCACGATGGCCAGCCACAGCCAGAGCAGCCATCCGCCCGCGCTTGCCGTCTTATAAATGTCGAGTTGAAACGGCGTGACCAGATTGCGCCCGAGCAGCCAGCTCAGCACATTGCCGGCGACGATCATGACCACCATGGCGGCGACGCCGAACACCACTTCGCCGCGCCGCGGCCAGATCAGCCCGAGATAGTCGGCGGCGCCCGCGCCCACGCGGCGGGCGAACAGCGCCAGCAGCCCCACCTCGACCGGCGTCGACACCGCGATGATCAGCGCGATGGCGGCGCCGTCGCCGCTGAAATTCGGCAAATTCCCGAGGCTTTGGCCGTACCACCAGGTCAGCGCCAGCAGCGCCGCCATCTGCCCTGCCAGCAAGGCGAATACCGCCAGCGCGAGGGTCGCCCCGCGTCCCAAAGGCTTAATCGCGTCTGCCACCGAGGCTGAGTCCGCTTTGCCGGCGCGGCTTGCTACGGCAACAGGATCGACGACCCCGTGGTGCCGCGCGCTTCCAGGTCCTTGTGCGACTTGGCGGCGTCCTTGAGCGGGTATTTCTGGTTGATCGGAATCTTCACCGCGCCGGAGCCGACGACCTTGAACAGGTCGGCCGACATGGACATCAGGTCGTCACGCTTGGCCGCGTAGTGATTGAGCGTCGGCCTTGTGGCGAACAGCGAGCCCTTGCCTTGCAGGATGTTGATATTGAAGGCCTCGATCTGCCCAGACGCGCTGCCGAAACTCACGAAATAGCCGAGCGGGCGCAGGCAATCGAGCGAGGCCGGGAACGTGTCCTTGCCAATGCCGTCATAGACCACGTCGCACAGCTTGCCGCTGGTGATCTCCTTCACCTTCGCCACGAAGTCCTCGTCGCGATAGAGGATGGTGTGGTGGGCGCCGTTCTTCTTGGCCATCTCGGCCTTGTCCTTGGAGCCGACGGTGCCGATCACGGTGGCGCCGAGATAATTCGCCCACTGGCAGGCGATCAGGCCGACGCCGCCGGCGGCGGCGTGGATGAGGCAGATGGTACCCTTGCCGACCTTGTAGGTGCGGTTGACCAGATACTGCACGGTCATGCCCTTGAGCATCATGCCGGCGGCCTGTTCGTAACTGATGTTGTCGGGCAGCTTCACCGCCCGGTCGGCCGGCATCAGGCGCTCGGCCGCGTAACCGCCGAGCGGCCCCACGAAACCGACGCGGTCGCCCACTTTCAGATCGGTCACGCCGGGACCGACCGCGATCACCTCGCCGGCGCTCTCGTTGCCGGCGATGAACGGCATGCCGACCGGCGACGGGTACATGCCCATGCGGAAATAGCAGTCGATGAAATTGACGCCGCATGCATGCTGCTTGATCTTGACCTGGCCCTGGCCGGGCGCCGGAATTTGAACGTCCTCGAAAATCAGGGCTTCGGGACCGCCGTGTTTGTGAACGCGCACTGCCGCGACCATAGTTTCACTCCCTCAATAGACTTGGTTTGTTGTGTGGATGGGTTTCGGCGGCGATCATAGGCAGTCAGCCAGCGAAGACAAGGCGCTTAACGGCCGCCAGAGACGTTGAGCACGGCGCCGGTAATATAAGACGCCGCATCCGAGAGCAGGAACAGGATCGCCTCGGCGATCTCGTCCGGCCGGCCCGGCCGACCCATGGGCAGCAGCGGTGTGATCCGCTCCACGCGGCCCGGCGGGTGGATCTCGGTGTCGATCACGCCCGGCCGGATGGCGTTGACGCGGATGCCTTCCTTCACCACCTCGCGCGCCAGCCCGTTGGTCAGCGCATCGATGCCGCCCTTGGCGGCGGCGTAGAACACATATTCGCCGGTGCCGCCGGTCACGCTGGCGATCGAGGACAGCAGCACGATCGCCCCACCCGGCCCGCCTTTGGCCGTGGACATGCGGCGCACCGCGGCACGCGCGCAGAGGATGCCGCCGTAGAGGTTGACGTCGATCACCTCGCGAATGGTGGCCGCGCTGGCGGCCTCGAGTTTGGAATTTTTGCCCGGAATGCCGGCACTGTGCACGAAATGGGTGAGCGGCCCGAGCTGTGCAACGGCAGCGTCAAAGACGCGCTCGATCGTCTCTTCGCTCACCATGTCGCCCTGGATGGCGACCGCCTTGCCGCCGGCGGCCTTCACCGCATCGACCACGCTGGCCGCCGCCTTGGCATTGCTCTTGTAGTTGACCGCCACGTCGTAGCCGCGGCTGCCAGCAAATCCGGCGGTGCAGGCGCCGATGCCGCGGCTGCCGCCGGCAATGAGAAGAACGGGTCGTGACATGAAATACTCCCGGAAGGTTCAGACCGTAACCAGCACGATCAGCCGGGTGAGCGCAACAGGCCGGCGCCGAAAAAATAAATCGCGATCGCGACCAGCGGCCAGGTCACGTAGGGCCCCGGCGCAAGATCTTGGATCACCGCCAGGAACGCCAGCACGGCCCACCCCGCCAGCAACGCGATGTTGAACGCGCGCAGGCGCTTGACGCGTAACGGATGCAGGAACTTGATCGGTGCGAAGCTCAGCACCGCGAGCGAAGCAATCATGGCGGCGGCCAGCCAAGGCGGCGGCTCCAGCAGATAAAGATAGAAGGCGGCAAGATTCCACACGGCCGGGAAGCCGCGAAAATAATTGTCCGGCGTCTTCATTTGCCGGTCGGCGAAATAAAGCGCGCCGGTGATCGCGACCACGACGCCGGAGGGTATTGCCAACACAGGCGGCAACAAGCCGCTGGCGGCGATCGCGTAAGCGGGCACGAAAACATACGTCGTGAAATCGACGAT
>Ga0265337_1001462_pt1 | contig 11590 bp, 7 predicted proteins | sample 42122metaG_FD_192441 | JGI IMG/M metagenome (GOLD analysis project Ga0265337, IMG submission 192441) | Rhizosphere microbial communities from Carex aquatilis grown in University of Washington, Seatle, WA, United States - 4-21-22 metaG | ecosystem: Host-associated > Plants > Roots > Rhizosphere >... | reverse complement strand
GCTGCGCTACCGCACCTCCTACGGGCAGAACGTGCTCATCCACCTGATCGAGTCCACGCACATCGCCAGCATGATGGCCAGCGAGCTCGGCCTTGACCCGGTGCTGCTGCGGCGCTGCACAGTGCTGCACGACATCGGGAAGGCGCTGACCCACGAGGTCGAGGGAAGCCACGCGCTGATCGGCGCGGAGATCGCCCGCAAGTACGGTGAGTCGGATGACGTGGTGCACGCGATCGAGGCGCACCACAACGAGGTCGAGGTCCGCACGGTCGAGGCGGTCCTCACCCAGGCCGCCGACGCGATCAGCGGCGGCCGCCCCGGCGCCCGGCGCGAGTCGCTCGAAATGTACGTCAGGCGCCTCGAGCGGCTTGAGCAGATCGCCGCCAAGAAGGAGGGCGTGGAGAAGGTCTTCGCCATGCAGGCGGGCCGCGAGATCCGCGTGATGGTCAAGCCCGAGCAGGTCGACGACATCCAGGCCCAGGTCATCGCCCGTGACATCGCCAAGCAGGTCGAGGAGGAGCTCACCTACCCCGGCCAGATCCGGGTCACCGTCGTCCGCGAGTCCCGCGCCACCGAATTCGCCCGCTGACTCGAGGGCGAAGGTCAAGCTCAGGATCATCAGGAACGGTGGCGTGCTCCGCCCGCCGCGCCCCATGACCCTGGCGGCCGCAACTGGGCATTGCCCGCCGTATTCCGCGAAAGCCCCAAATACCTTATTCTCGGCTCACCCGTCAGGCCATCGAAACGCACAGAAGGGCCAGCGGAGGAATGTTCGACAGGTTCACCGACCGTTCGCGGCGGGTCGTTGTCCTGGCGCAAGAAGAAGCCAGGATGCTCAATCACGACACCATTGGCACGGAGCACCTTCTCCTTGGCCTCATTCACGAGGGCGAGGGTGTTGCCGCGCGGGCGCTCGAGTCGCTCGGCATCAGCCTGGAGGCGGTGCGGCAGGAGGTCGAGGCGGTCATCGGCCGGGGCGAGGAGCCGCCGTCCGGGCGCATGCCGTTCACCGCGCGGGCGAAGAAGGTGCTCGAGCTCTCGCTGCGTGAGGCGATACAGCTCGGTCACAACTACATCGGGACCGAGCACATCCTGCTCGGCTTGCTCCGGGAGGGTGATGGCGTTGCCGCCCAGGTCCTCGTCAAGCTCGGCGCCGACCTGAACCGGGTCCGCCAGCAGGTCATCCGCCTACTGCACGGCTACGCCCCTGACGTCCTGATCGATAGCCACACGTTCAATTCACGGCTGTCCGCGGTCGAGCAGCGGGTCGGCATCGCACCAGACACCGGTGACCTCGACCTGCCTGCGCTGGCCGAGAAAGTCCGCCAGCTCAGCGAGGAGATCGAGCGGCTCCGGGCCCTGCTCCGCGAGCAGGGCCGCGAACCGGAGCAAGGCACGGCCTGACCTCCCCGCGCACGGCCACGCTCCGGATTTGCGGAATCCAGCGACCGGAAAACGGGAAGAAAAAACCTGGAGACGCGGAAAAAATACCCCGGAATCCGGGAAGATCGCAGGTAGCATGCGGTTATGCGAGAGGTTCTAACCGGCCTGGCGAAGCGTCGGCTCGTTGCCGTCGCGGCGGCCCGGTTCGCCGAGGAGCCGGTGCTGGTACTCAACGGGCCGCGGACCGTGGGCAAGAGCACTCTGCTCAGCCAGCTGGCCGAACGCCTTGGCCGAACGGTGATCGACTGCGATGACCCCGCGACGAGAGCGGCAGTCCGCGCCGACCCTGGTCGTTTCGTCGAGTCGGCCGAGCCGGTGCTTATCGATGAGTACCAGCACGTCCCTGAACTGCTTGACGCCATCAAGGCCCAGCTCAACCGGGATCTCCGGCCGGGCCGGTACGCCCTGGCCGGGTCGACGAGGTATGCCGCCATTCCGGCGGCGGCCCAGGCCCTGACCGGGCGGGTGGACATCATCCCCGTGCTTCCGTTGTCCCAGGGCGAGATCGACGGCACCCGCGAGACCTTCGTGGCCAGGCTGCTTGAGGGTCATGGCATTGACGATCCGCCGCAGAGGATAACGGCGACCCGGGATGAGTACGCCAGGCGAGCGACGTCGGGAGGAATGCCAGTCGCCCTGCGGCGCCCCCAGGGACCCTCCCGATCACGCTGGTTCGCAAACTACATCGACCTGGTTGTCGATAAGGACGTCATGGAGATCTCGCGGATCCGGCAGCGCGAGATGCTGCCCAGGCTGCTCGGTGAGCTCGCCGCCCGGTCCGGGCAGGTACTTAACATGTCCTCGGTCGGCGGGGGCATCGGACTGGACCGGTCGACCGCGGAGAACTACATCAAGCTCCTTGAGGCTGTCTTCCTCATCGTTCGTCTCCCCGCGTGGGGAACGACGCTCGGCTCCCGGATCGCCAGGCATCCCAAGGTGCACATGATCGATTCCGGTGTCATGGCCTGGCTGCTCAATCTCACTCCGCAGAAGATCGCGCAGGCGGCACCCGCGACCCTCACCGAGTACGGCCATCTCCTTGAGACCTTCGCGGTCGGGGAGATCCTCAAGCAGGTCAGCTGGTCGGACGCGCCCGTGGCGGCCGGGTACTTCCGCACCGAATCGGGCGACGAAGCCGATCTCATCCTCGAACGCGATGACGGCCAGGTGATCGCCTTCGAGGTCAAGGCGGGCACCCGGGTGAACGGCGAAGACCTCCGCGGGCTCCGCCTCCTGAAGGACCGCCTCGGCCCCCGCCTAGAGGAAGCTATCGTCCTCTACACCGGCGAGCACGTGTACCGGCACGACGGCTGGAGCTGGATCGTGCCGCTCAGCCGGGTCTGGGCATAGCGAACGGTCTAAGTCGGTGCGCTGACGCGCTCATGCGCGACGACCCGCTAGGTGAGCTCGATCGGCGCCACCCCCGGCGGGGTGAAGCCGAAGATCGCGCCGTAGAAGGCCAGCTCCGCCTCCAGGGAGGCGATGACCGTCTCCGCCTTGCGGAAGCCGTGGGACTCGCCGGCGAAGGCGATGTACGCGTGCCTGATGTTGTGGGCGGCCAGGTCGGCGGCGATCGCCTCGGACTGTGACGGCGGGACGACCGGGTCGTCGAGTCCCTGGAGCAGCAGCACCGGGCAGGTCAGCTCGTTGACGTGGCCGACGGGGGCGCGCTCCACGTACAGCTCCTCGGCCTCGGGCAGGGGGCCGATGAGGCCGTCGAGGTACCGGGACTCGAAATCGTGGGTGTCGACGGCGAACGGCCGCAGGTCCGAGACGCCGAAGTAGGAGGTCGCGGCGGCGAAGACCGCCTCCTTGGTGCCGGTGAGCGCGGGGCCGGTCGTCACGGCGACCAGCGCGGTCCAGCCGCCGGCCGAGCCGCCGCGGATGCCGAGCCTGGCGCGGTCGGCCTCGCCTGCCTCGGCGAGGCCGAGGGCCGCCGCGTAGGCGTCCGCGACGTCGACGATGCCCCACTGGCCGCGCAGCCGGTTGCGGTACTCGCGGCCGTAGCCGGCGGAGCCGCCGTAGTTAACGTCGATGACGCCGATGCCGCGGCTGGTGAAGTACGCCTTCTCCATGGACAGGACGGGCAGCGACTGCCCGGTGGGGCCGCCGTGCACGTGCACGAGGAAGGGAGGTAGCTCACCAGTCGGCGCCGTCACGCCGGGATTGGTCGGCGGGTAGACGAGTCCGTGCACCACGCCGCCGTTCTGCTCGCCAGACAGCTGTACCGGGCGCGCGTCCGGCAGGTAGGCCGGGTCCGGCGCGTCGGCCTGCCGCTTGCTCAGCGCCTCGACCGCGCCGCCGCCCGTGCCGCCGACCGTGATGCGCAGCACGCCCCACGGGGTGCGCGGGCCGCCTGCCACCGTGGTGATCGTGGAGCCGGAGACGGAGAGTTCCCCGATCGTGGTGCGGTAGCCGGGCAGGTCGAGGTCGGTCAGCGCGCCGGATCCCGCGTCGAGCACGGCGAGGCGCTGCTCGCCGAGGCCGTGCAGCACCGCGAGCCGCCCGTCGCCAAGCGGCTCGAAGGGCCGGCCCCCGAGCTGCCAGAGCGGCCCGGCGAACTCCTCGTTAAGTGGGTGCAGCGGGCAAGGCGTGCCGCCCACGACGGGCACCTGGTAGAGGTTCCACCAGCCCGTCGCGTCGGAGACCGCGTAGAGCGTCGCGTTGTCGCGCCACGCCGGGGCGAGCACCGACTCCTCGGGACCGCCCATGACCAGGGTTGAGCCCGCGACCGTGACCGGGGCGCCGCCGAGCGGTGCGACCCGCAGCTCGGTACCGTCCCACGGCATGTTCGGGTGGTTCCAGCTGATCCAGGCCAGCCTGGTGCCGTCCGGCGACGGCGTTGGGAAGGCGAAGAACTGGGCGCCGCGGACCAGGACCCGGATCGCGGCGGCGTCGTCCGCGGCCGACCCGTCGAGCGGCACCGCGACGATCTCCCGGCGCACCGCCATGCCGCCGCCGAGATGGAAACCGTCAGGCAGTGGCGGCTGCCCGGCCGGCCGGGTCGTCTCGCGCACGCACCAGATCGCGTCGCCGGTCGGGGAGAGCACCAGGTCGGCGAACCGGAAGCCGCCCTCGGCCGGGGTCAGCGGCACCGGGTCGCCGCCTTCGGCTTCCGCGGCGCCGACCGCGTACAGCCGCTGGTCGGCGAAGTTCGCGAAGACCAGGTCGAACCCGCCGGCCATCGAGGGAACGGCCAGGTAGGACTTGCCGCCGTACTCATGCACCCGGTTCCTGGCGTTCCACGGAGCCGGCAGCAGTTCCCGCGGCTCGGCGCCGGGGCCGGCCGACGCCACGATCGCCGTCCGGCCGCCCTCGGAGGGCCGCCGCTCCTGCCACCACACCTCGACGCCGGCGATGGACGGGTAGGAGACTGCGACCGCCCCCTTGGCCACGTCCGCGGCGCTGATGGGTGATGGCCAGGTTCCGTATGCGGCGATGTCTCTCACCTCCCGGGGGGACGACCCCCCGTACCCCCCGCTGTCCCGCGAGGCAGGCCCGATGGCAGAAAGCGCCATCGTATCGGGCCCGCCCCGCGGGACGGACACGGGTGCCGACGCACCCGCCTATCCTGGTCAGGTGGGAGAAGGACGTACGTACGAGATCCGCACCTACGGGTGCCAGATGAACGTGCATGATTCCGAGCGCGTCGCCGGGCTGCTCGAGGACGCCGGCTACGTGAAGGCCGCCGACGGGCAGACGCCGGACCTGGTCGTGTTCAACACCTGCGCGGTCCGGGAGAACGCCGCCGACCGGCTGTACGGGAACCTCGGCCACCTGCTCCCCACCAAGAAGGCGCGACCGGGCATGCAGATCGCCGTCGGCGGCTGCCTGGCCCAGATGGAGCGGCAGAAGATCACCGAGCGCGCCCCCTGGGTGGACGTGGTCTACGGCACGCACAACATCGGCGCCCTGCCCAAGCTGCTCGAGCGGGCCCGCGAGCGCGAGGCGGCGCAGGCCGAGTTCGAGGAAACCCTCACCACGTTCCCGTCGCTGCTCCCCGCCCGCCGACAGTCCGCGTACTCGGGGTGGGTGTCCATCTCGGTCGGCTGCAACAACACCTGCACTTTCTGCATCGTCCCGTCGCTGCGCGGCCGCGAGCGCGACCGCCGGCCAGGCGACATCCTGGACGAGGTCACGTCCCTCGTCGCCGACGGGGTCATCGAGGTGACCCTGCTCGGCCAGAACGTGAACTCCTACGGCGCCGAGTTCGGCGACAAGCTCGCGTTCGGCAAGCTGCTGCGCGCCTGCGGCGCGATCGAGGGGCTGGAACGGGTCCGGTTCACCTCGCCGCACCCGAGGGACTTCACTGACGACGTGATCGAGGCGATGCGCGACACGCCGAACGTGATGCCGAGCCTGCACATGCCGCTGCAGTCAGGCTCGGACACGGTGCTGAAGGCAATGCGCCGCGCCTACCGCCGTGACCGCTACCTCGCCATCCTCGACAACGTGCGCAGGCACATCCCGCACGCGGCGATCACCACGGACATCATCGTCGGCTTCCCTGGGGAGACCGAGGAGGACTTCGCCGCGACGCTCGACGTGGTCCGCCAGGCCCGGTTCTCTTCCGCATTCACCTTCCAGTACTCGATCCGCGCGGGCACCCCGGCGGCGACCATGCCGGACCAGGTGCCGCGGCCGGTGGTGCAGGAGCGCTACGACCGGCTCGCCGCGCTCGTCGAGCAGGTCGCCACCGAGGAGAACGCGCGGCAGGACGGCACCGTCGCCGAGGTCCTCGTGGCCGAAGGCGAGGGGCGCAAGGACGCGGCCACGCACCGCATGTCGGGCCGCGCCCGAGACAACCGCCTGGTGCACTTCGCCCCCCACGACGCCACTCCGCGTCCCGGTGACATCGTTACCACCCGCGTCACGAGTACCGCGCCGCATTACCTGCGGGCGGACGACGCGCCGCTGAGCGTGCGCCGCACCCGGGCGGGCGACGCCTGGGAGGCTCGCCGGCACGCTGAAGCGGACCCTGCCGGGCAGGCCGCGCCCGCGCCGGTGCTGCTCGGCATGCCCGCTCGCCGCGGCTAGCAGGCGAAGTGCTGATCGCCATCGTGGGGCCGACCGCGGCGGGCAAGTCCGACCTGGCCGTGGAGCTGGCGCTGGCGCTCGACGGCGAGGTCATCAACGCCGACTCAATGCAGCTCTACCGGGGCATGGACATCGGCACGGCGAAGCTGACCATCCAGGAGCGGCGGGGCGTGCCGCATCACCTGCTTGACGTCTGGGACGTCACCGAGACCGCCAGCGTCGCCGAGTACCAGGACCTCGCCGAGGCGGTCATCGCCGACATCAACGCGCGCGGCAAGGTCCCCGTCCTGGTCGGCGGCTCGGGGCTCTACGTCAGGGCCGCGCTCGGCGACCTGGACTTCCCGGGCACGGACCCGGCCATCCGCGAGCGGCTGGAGGCGGAGCTGGCCGACGCCGGCCCGGCGCTGCTCTACGCGCGCCTTGCCGCGGCCGATCCCGTCGCGGCGGCCGCCATCCTGCCAGGCAACGGTCGCAGGATCGTGCGCGCCCTCGAGGTCATCGAGCTGTCCGGGCGTCCGTTCAGCGCGACCATGCCCGGCTACGACGCGGGCCGCCCCGCGGTCCAGATCGGCGTGCAGCTGCCGCGCGCTGAGCTCTACCAGAGGATCGAGTCCCGCGTCGACCGCATGTGGGCGGCAGGCCTGGAGGCCGAGGTGCGGCGGCTGGCCGCGTGGGGCCTGCGCGACGGCAAGACCGCCAGCCGCGCCCTCGGCTACCAGCAGCTGCTCCGCGTCCTCGACGGCGCGCTGACCAGCGATCAGGCGCGCGACGAGACCGTGCGCGCCACCCGTCAGTTCGCGCGCCGCCAGGAATCCTGGTTCCGGCGCGACCCGCGGGTCAGCTGGCTGCCGGCCGGCGAGAGCATGACGGCACGTGCCCTGGATCTCTGCTCTCAGTAGTTTTCCGACGGTGAGTGCGCGGGTCATCACCACTGGTTGATTAGTCCTTTCGGGTGGTTCTCCGCGCGGCCCGACTCTCGTTGTCATCCTGACCCGGCCCGGCCGGCATGCCCGTCGCCGACGGCGTTCCCTCGCCGCCCGCCCGCCCGCCGGCTGTTTAGCCGGCTAGTGGCCTGTACGGGCCATATGGCACTAAACAGGATTGCTGATGGTTTGTCGCTGCAACTCTGTCTGTGGGCGATTTCGCCTGGTAAGGCCGGGCGAGAGGTCACCGCGTGACCACGTAGCCAGGCGCGGAGCGGCGTAAGGGAATCCTTGTCCCAAGGCACCAGGCGTAACGGCAGCAACAAGTTCGGCCCGTTCAACGTCCCCGTTGGCGGTCGCCGGCCGGCGACCGGCCACGGCGGGCGGGGAGAGCCGGACCACGAGTACACCGGGCGGCACGTGAGCCCCCGGCCCGAGACGGCCCGGAAACGGGCCGGCAAGGTCGTCCCTGCCGCGGCGGCAGCCGCAACCCTCGCGGCTGGGGCGGCCGCCTACTTCCTGGCCGGCTCCGGCCAGCCGCAGGCGTCACAGCTGAACGCGGCGATGATTCACCCCGTCGCGGCGAGCGCGTCGGTGGCCGGCCGGGGCCACGCGGGCGCGTCCACGACGATCGATGCCGCCGGTGGGGCCGACGCCACGGCCACGCCTTCCGCGCTGATTACCGCGACGGCCAAGGCCCCGGCCCCGGCGCACAAGAGCACGACGGCCGCGGGCGCCGCCACCGCGACTCATTCCGCGCCCGCGACTCATTCCGCGCCCGCGACCCATTCCGCGCCCGCGACCCATTCCGCGTCGGCGACACATTCCGCGTCGGCGAGCCAGCCGCATGCGAGCACGCTGAGCTGCGACCTGAACTACTCCATGCTCCCGCAGAACGTGACCGCGATCGTCAGCTTCCTGCTCGCGCACGGCTACAGCCACAACGCCGCGGCCGGCATCGCCGGCAACATGTACCAGGAGTCCAAGGGCAACCCTGAGTCGGTCGGCATGGGCGGCGGCGGCCTCATCGGCTGGACTCCGCTGCGGGCCGGCTTGGTCACCGGCAACCCGAGCGCGGACCTGCAGGCCCAGCTCGCGGCGGTGCTTGTCTACAACGAGGGCTGGTCGTCCTACCTCCCGGCCCTGAACGCGGCGGCCTCCCCGGCCTCCGCCGCGGACATCTACGTCACCGACTTCGAGCGGGCGGGCATCCCGGCCGCGGGGACCCGTGAGGCGTCCGCCGCCAACGTGGCCACCGCCTGCGGGCTCTAAGCGCAGGCAATGCCCTGCCTTGAGAGCTAGCCGTCCAGCCGGTAGGCCAGGCGGGCGTTCTCCGCGCCGATGAGGCGGGTGACGCGCTCCGCGTCGGGGTAGCTCATGTCGTCGGCGGAAAGCCGTGCCGCGAGGAACTCGGAAAGCGCCCGGCGGAACAGCAGGGTGCCGAGGTAGTACAGCTCGGGCAGCCCGAAGGCGTCGGAGGAGAACAGGAACTTCCGCAAGGGCACCAGCTCGAGCGCCTCGCCGAGCAATGCCGTCGCTCGCGCGCCGACGTTGTGCGTGGCCAGCCCGAGGTCGGCGTACACCAGCGGGAAGACCTGCGCCAGATAGCCGGCCTGCCGGTGATACGGGTAGTTGTGCAGCAGCATCACCGGCACCCCGGTCGGCTCGAGCGCTCGCAGCAGTCCGGTAAGCAGCAGCGGGTCGCACCGGTGCAGGTTGATGTCCCGGTCGCCGTACCCGACGTGGAACTGGATCGGCAGGCCGAGGTCGGCACCGCACCAGATGAAGAACCGGTGCAGCACCTCGTCGGCGAGCCGGGGCAGCCCCCCCTCGGGCTGGGCGCCGCCAGACTCCCCGGCGCCGCCGAGCCATCGGGAGACGGCGGCGGCGACCTCCCCGTCGGCTGGCCGCCGCCCGTCCAGCTCAAGCCCGACCCGGTACGCCGCGATCGACTTGACGCCGGCCACGGCGGTCCCGGCCGCGGGCGCGGCGACCCGTTCGCTAAGCGCTGTGCGGTAGGCCTCGGGGAACTCGGCGGCGCCGGTCCCGTTTCGGGCCAGCGATTCCGCGACCTGCTCAAGGCGGACGATCTCGTAAGCCGTCGCCCCGGCGAGGCCCGCCGTCTCCGCGGGGGATGTTAGGCCGGCGGGTGCGTACCCGGTGTCCACGCACAGCGCGTCAAGCCCGCACGCGCCGAGGAACCGCCGGCTCACCTCGTCCGCGCCGAGCGCGGCGCGGCGCTCGGCGTAGGACCCGGCGCTGGCGTGTGCAGGCAGGCCGAGCAGTGGCGGGCACCAGCGCCGGAATGCCAGCCCGGCCAGGGAGTCGAAGGGGAGCCCGTCGGCGGTGGCGTCGCCGTCGGCCTCGTTGAGCAGTCCCGCCAGGTCCCCTCCGGCCCGCAGGATGCCGTGGCAGTGATGGTCGACGAGCTGCTGCGCGGCGACGAAGGGGAGCACGGAGGGCTGCACATGTTCCGAGGACATGCCTTCCATGCTAGAGCGCGGGTGTTTCCCGGTGATATTTACGTGATGGCTGTCCATTGAGGTGGTGACGTGTAATCACCGCTGCGGAAGTTCAGAGAAGAGCTTCAAGAATCCCTTGTGGCTCTACATTCCCACTGGCCGAATTCACCATCTCAATTGATTACAATGCGTGAGCAGATTAGAACTACTTGTTATTTTTTTGCCCTCAAAGTCTGGGTATTTCGTCCACGGGTCGTTACCATCGAATCAAGAGCTCAGGCGATTAAAAGATTGAGGCGCATAACGCGCGTCGAGATCTCTCACGGAGAGTAGTTTTAAGGGAACTCGGAGTAACCGATGATCGACCCGCGAAGTGCCCAGCCTGGCTCTTACGGCACGTCCGGACATGGCGCAGAAACCGGGAGGCAAACCCAGGTGGCGGCATTGTCCGGGAGAGCCAGCGCTCGGCCAGGCCGGCCGGGCGCGGCAAGCCCGGCGGGCTGGTCCCCGCCGCCGGCCGGGGAAGCGGCCCCCCCGGTCCGGCACAGGGGGCCAGCCCGCTCGGATGGCGCCCCCGGCGTGCCAGAGGCGCGCTGGCTGTCACTGACCCGGCTTGGACCACGGAACATTCCCGTGGTCGGTCCGACCGAGGCCCTGCACGGCCGTCCCGACGGCCCCGGCCCGGCCGGGCCACGCGGCGCGGTGCCCGGGCCGATCGGTCACCCGCGCAAGTCCGGCTGGCAACTCGCGCATCAGGCCTGGCAAGACGCCGGCGTCGACTGGGAGGCCGCCATGGCGGCATACCAGCCAGACCCGCGCCAGCCAAGCAGGTACGAGCCCGACCCGTATCAGCCCCGGCTGTCCGAACTGTACGAGCGGAACCTGCCTGAGCCCACCGCGTACGGGCCCGACCCCTACGCGCCCGGCCCTTATGAGCCCGACCCCGACGAGCCCGGCCCAGACCAGCCCGGGTTGGGCGGAACCGCGGCCGACACGCATGCGACCAGCCCCGGCCGGCCTGTTCTCGGGGAACCCGCCGACTCCCGTTTCGGCCTCGGGCCGTGGCCGGTCCAGGAGCCAGCCGCGGTCACGCAACCCCAGCCCGTCCTCGCGGACGAGTGGGCGGAGCATGACAAGGCGGCGGACCGCGACGAGATGGCGGCCCACGAAGAGCCGGCGGACCACGACGCGCCGGGAGGGGCCAACCCGCCCGAGGAGCGCGTGACGTGGAACGGGCTGCCCCGCCGCATCAGGCCGGAAAATCGTGGCCAGTCAGAGTCATGGCCGGCCGCGCCGCGCCCGCCCGCGTCCGCCTCGCGCCCGCCCGTGCCAGACCCGCGGTCCCACGCGCCCGGGCCGCGCCCGGCAGCGCCGCAGTGGCCCGCGCCCGTGCCCGCGCCGCGGAGCGAAGCCCGGCCGCCAGGCGGCCCCATGCCGCCGCGCGACTTGGCACCGTCACGCGCGCTCACGCCGCCGCGCGACTCGGCGCCGCCACGCGAGTCAGCGTCGGCACGCGACTTCGCGCCGCCGCGCGACTTCGCGCCGCCCCGTAATTCGGCGCCGCCACGCGACGTCACGCCGCCGAGAGCATCCGCGCCGCGCGTCCCGCCCGCGCCGCCAAGCGCGTTCGCGGCGCCCGGTGCGTTCGGCGCCCCGCCCGCGTATGCGTCACCTCGGCTGAGTGCCCCGCTCGGCGCCCCCGTTGACGCGCGGCCGCTGGACGCC
>Ga0265337_1001459_pt1 | contig 11596 bp, 30 predicted proteins | sample 42122metaG_FD_192441 | JGI IMG/M metagenome (GOLD analysis project Ga0265337, IMG submission 192441) | Rhizosphere microbial communities from Carex aquatilis grown in University of Washington, Seatle, WA, United States - 4-21-22 metaG | ecosystem: Host-associated > Plants > Roots > Rhizosphere >... | reverse complement strand
TGAACATGCCTTTCAGTGAGCCAGCCATGACCTCACCGTGGCCTCGTTCGCAGGCCGGGTCGGACGGTAGACCCTTGCGTTAGGGCCGTAGTCCGGGTCGTAGTTAATCAGCCCCAACGTCACCAGGGCGTAGGCGAGATCATCCTCGACATACACCTGGGAGTGCGGGCCACGCGACGGGATGATCTGTGTCTTCCCGACAGCGTGCTTCGGCGCAAGCATCGCCATTTCGTCTCCTTACTTTCGATGTTCACCTGGATAGCCGGTCGGGAACTGCATGAGGAACTGCCAACGTCTGAACACCAGGGTCAGGTAGCGCTCAACGACCCCTTCGATATCAGGATTGGCGTTCCCGGCGATGTTCACCGTCTCATACCCGTTGTCACGAAGCCAAGAAGCGGCACTCTGGTAGAAAACGTCGCACTGCCACTCCCCTCGCACCCTCACGATGGGAATGTCCAGGTACGGCTTGTTGTTTTCCTTCAGCTCCTTCAGCGTCAGCTGCTCGCCGCGTGAGTTGAAGGTCGTCGCCAGCCGGATCGTTGCGTCCGACGAGATGACGTTCATCTTGGTGCGGTACGGGTAGTTGTAGGACCAGGTTGCGTAGAGCCCATACAGCTCCATCTCTTCCTGCGTTCGGAAGCCACCCTTGATCCGCCCCAGCTTGGGCGTGCAGCCGCCCGTTTCGATCCCGCAGGCCTTTGCCGCCCGCAGACCGGCGATATCGGCACCGACTTGGGCACCAGAAATCACCTTCATTTAGTCTCCTTTCACACCGTCAGAAACTGACGTTGCATTCGGTGGGGGGAGCCATCTGGCTGCGCACAACCCACTACTTACATTATAACAGCTGGGAGCACCACTTTCAACTTTTGGGCGTCCGATATCCCATGCTTAAATGCACGCTGTTGCGCCTTTACCAACAAATCTTTTCGGTGGGTGCCAGCGCATACAGCGTCAGGAATCGCCAACCCACACATTGGCATCCAGGCCCGGTGCGCGACGCCGAGTCTTTCTGTCGCAAGCACCTGGACGAGGCGTTCGACAACATGGGAATGTTCCTGCGCCCGGAATGGTACGACGACAGCCTGCAAGACCTTGTGATTATCCTGCAACGACTGGAACGCCGCTTCGATCCGGGGAGGATGCAAACCTTTGAGCAGTTCGCACGATTCGTCATTCCCAAACGAGCCGTTGATGTTGGGCCAAGGCGAGTCCTCGGACGAAATGGAGGAAAAGTCCAGGATTACGTCTTCGACGAGCTGGACGAGAGCGCTAAGGGATTTGGATTTGGAGTCACTCTCACCCCGGTCGAAGGCGGTGAGAGTGGTGATTGGGGACGAGATGCCCGATGGTTACTCCCTGAGCACGCTCGCGAAAGAGCTAGGGCGAACGGCATCCTGGGTCTCCGATCGCCTCAACGAGCTGCGTAGCGAAATCCTGCTCAACAGCGGCTACTTCCTGCCGCTGACAGATGGGGAGTTCGACGCGCTCGTCGCCAGCGTCCGTGAGTTCGGTGTCCAAGTGCCTGTCTTGATCGGTGAGCATCAGTTAATCGACGGCAGGCACCGCTGGCTGGCCTCTGAACAGATTGGTCTGTCCGAGATCCCAGCCAAGTTCATTCTTGGCTTAACTGCCGAGCAGGAACATGAGATCGCCGTCGCGGTTAATACGGCACGCAGGCATCTGAACCGCAAGCAGAAAGAGGCGATCATCCGTTCGGAGCTGAAGCGTGACTGGGCGCGTAGCTCACGGCTGATCGGTGCGATCACCGGCACCTCGTCCGTGACAGTCGAGGCTGTCCGTGCGAAGATGCGCTTTGAGGCAGAGTACGAACCAACGCATGAGGAAGTTCAGACTGTCCGCACAGAGATCGAGACGTGGACTCCCCCAGCAAAGGAGGAGGACGTTCGTGTTTCGGCGTCCGGTCAGGTCAGAACAGCCTACGTCGAGCGCGCTCCTGTCGCTCCAAGCCCTGTCGCAACAGTTACTTGCCAAAGCTGCGGAGTTGTCCACAACTTGTTCCGTAACGAATGGAGGATCGAACTTGCCTGATGAGATCAACGAGCCGCCGCTGGACTGGGGATCAATCCGCGAATCACAGGTTAATTTCGCGGAGATGGTCTTCACTTATTTCCAAGCGCTCTGCAACGCAGGCTTCACTACAGATCAGGCTCTTGGCCTGACACTCGCTTATCAGGCCGGGATTCTGGCGAAATGAACTTCTGCCTGCTCGCTGCCTTCATCGCCCCGTAGAGCATGAAAACCGCCCGTCGCACAACGTCGCCCCGGCCCATTCCGAGCATGTCGCAGAGTTCATCCAAAACCTTGATATCGCCCTCATGCATGCGAAGGCCGACCTGCTTGTTGGTGCGCGGCTTGTACTCTTTCCTAAACTGAGCCAACCTATCATCATCGGGCATGACTGATCCTTCCAACGAAATCGCTGAGAATCCTGAGCCTTGGGAGAAGCCGTTCCTAGAGGCATACATCAGCAGCGCCGCCTACGGCACTGTCGCGAAGGCAGCCGAGCAGGTGGGCGTCAACACCACGGTCGTCAACAACCGTGTGAAGGTGTCGCCCAACTTCAAGCTACAGCTTGACGCCGCCCGCGAGCTGATCAAGGGCATGACACGCTACGAGATCATCAGGCGGGCGCTAGAGCCGAACGAGAAGCCGGTGTTCCACCGGGGAGAGATCGTCGGCTACATCAAGGAATGGGACAACAAGCATCTGCAGTGGGTCGCGGAACGCATGATGCCCGAGGAGTTCCACCTGCCCACCCGCATCGAGTTCGCTGGCGACCATGACGGCGCGATCAATTTCAAGTTGGATCTGGGTGGTCGGGTTCCTGAGATAGAGGCCGCTCCTGATGAGGAGGAGTAGCGTCAGTTTCTGACGGTTCGTAGCCGTCGCTGTCGAACCAACTCGCATCCTTCCAGGCCCCAGGTGACACCTGGTAGCTGCCGATGTGCTTCTCGTAGTGGTGCCCGAGGCTCAGCTTGCACTGTCCGTAAACAGGGTGGGTGTTACGGCATTGGGCCATCAGGCTCAACTTTTCCCCAGTACAGCGTGAGCCGCTTCCACAGCGGCTTCTTGTTGCTGTGCAACCAGGCGAAAGCGATCTTCCAGCGGTCTCGTCAAAAGTGGCAAGCGCCCTTCGCACAACCTGGGACATGTTGAGGTGTAGGTCGGAGGCCAGCGTCCTCAGGCGTTCGGCCTCTGTGGGATCGAGCCGAATTGAGATAACAACCCCGTGCGGCTTCCCCTCAACTGCCTCGGCGTGCTCCCAATCCATCTGTTCCTTTAGTTCGTCGGTCATCCGGTCACCTCCTCGGGTTCTTGTGCCTGATGTCTTTCCAGGGCGTGCGGCCACTCATTTTTCTCCTTCAATGTCAAAAACCAGCGGTTGATTAACTGGTTTGTATTGCACATCAACGTAGGAGGAATTGTGCACAGGCATATCCCCAAGCAGGGTGTGCTCCCCGTAGTCCTCATGGATATGCCCGCAAACCACATGCAGCGGGTGGATTCGCCGCAGCTGACTGGCAAGGGCGGTTGAGCCGACGTGCTCTCCGCCGATCACCTTGTCGCCTGCGCTGTAGGGAGGATCGTGCGTGATGAACACGTCGATCTCTCCGTCGCCTGGGACGCGGGAGAGTCTGTGCGCGATCTCTTCTTCCGTGGAATGGAACGCCCACATCGGCAGATGCGGTACATAAGGAGTTCCGTAGAACACGTACCAGCCGACCTTGCAAACGTCGTCGAACAGATACGTCCACTCCAGATCCCTGGCGTAACGTGGGCCTGCGTCCGGGAAGGCGTAAGAGCCGAGCGCCCAGCGCCCAGCCATCGCAGGGTCGAACAGGAAGTCGTGGTTGCCCGCAATCCCGATCACGTCGGTGAACTTCTCCTGCTGGTAAATCAGCCAGGGGTTGAGCTTGCGCTCAGCGAAGTTTGATTGCCCGAGAAAGGTGTGGTCGTCTACCGGCATCACGTCACCGGCGATCACTAGCACGTCACCTTCGGGCAGTTCGTCGGGCAGGAAGCCGTGTAAGTCCGCGACGCTAACTATCCGCATCGGTTTGGTTCCGAGCTGATTCTGCTTCCTGGCGCAGCCGCTTCGCGTAGTAGTGGATCGCCTCGCGCATCACTTGCGACTTGTTGTTCGTCCCTCGTAGCACCATCGCTGACTTGAGAACGATTCTGTCGCCCTCGGTCATGCTGAACGCTTCTGGTTTGGTGCGCTGAGTCACTTCGGCCCCCATCTGATGAAGTGGTGGATTCTGATGTACCAGTTCCTGCCTTCTCGTTTCCAGCGGAACCAGTCACCCAGGGCAAGGTCATAGAACTGTTTCTTGTTGCTGTCTGTGGTCATGTTGGAATAGCGGTAGCCGCTTCGACACCCTTTCGTTTCACCCACACGTCTACGAGCAGCGCCGATGTGCGGTAGTCGAGTCCGGCGTCTGGGCCTGCGTCGCTGCGGCAGAAGTGCGCATGGTCGATCAGGTGGCCGATGCCTCCGATCACCATGCGCAACGCGCACTCACGGTGTGCGTCGTAGGTGATGATGTCGGCTCGTTCTTCGTAGGAGTGGATTGGCTCTCCGCAGTGGAAGCATTTCATGCGATTTTCCCTTTCTTTGAGCCAAGAACGTGGTAAGATCAGAGGCGCGTTTAACGGCCCCTGATCCTTGAAAACTGAGGAAGTGTTACCGTCAGTTTCTGACGGTTAATCAGTGATCGGGAGTGGGTTGGTGGGCTTGCTCGCCTTCTCGTGCGCTTTGTGCGCTGCCTCCAAGTCGCGAGGTTCAGCGATCTCCGCGTACACGTCGAGCAAGTCCACCTTCCCGGCAACAAACCTGTCGTGCAGAACGATCTCGTCCCGCTTACAAAGTCTGCGCATCTCCCAAATGTGGAGGGTGCGAAGGAATCCTTCCCACTCTGCTTCTTTGATGGGGTCGATGGTTTTCAGAGGAAGTAAATCGGATTCCTCCGTGATCTCTGGGGCGACCACCATCGCTTCAGTCATGGCTTGGTTCTCCTATCGGTAGAAATGGCGGCGAGCAGCGCAGCCTGCTGCGGATTGGCCGGTTCCTTTGGCTGCCCGCCTGCGGAAAGGCCGAACTTCTCCGTGCACCAGTCGAGGGCAAGAAGGAAAACCTCATCCTCTTGCGGATCCAACTGTTCCTTAGTCACACCGTCTCCTTTGGCGTGGGTTTAGTAGCGAACCAGTGGTCGCTTCGTCTTTGTTGCTTCCTCGATGAACTTCTCCCGCTTGAAGCCACGGGTGCTGGTCTGCAGCACGTCGGCAAGTCGGCGGGCGATCCCGAGCCTGATCTGGTCTTCGACCTGTGTTTCGTCGATGACTCTGGCGATCTTCTCGGCTTCGATTGCTGTTGCCATTTCAACCTCCTCTCAGCGTGAGGTGTTGGTTTAGGCAACCACCATGACCCGTTCCCACGCTTCACGAGAAATCAGCTCGACGTAAACCTCGATCTCGATTTCGTCGCGTAGGAGCAGCTCGTTGGCTGCCTGATCGGTGTTGTCGTAAGTACCCTCGGCAATTAGTTCAGCGCAGACAACTCGCGCTTGATCTAGGGTCACTTCTCTTACCTCCCAGCTCGTTTTTCTTGGTAACGCTCGACGCATTCCGCGCAGAGATCGCGTCCACAGACGCATGTGCCTCTTGTGCTGATGATGATGTGATGTGCGCAAGGATCGTTGAGATCGATCTTTGCGCCGCAGTACGCCTTGTCTTTCTGAGTAAATGAGATCCCGATGTGCGATGGTTCTTGGAAGAACTTTGCGGGCAGGTCGGGTTTCTCGATTACCGTTACCTGCATCAGTTTCTGATGCCCCCTTTCCTAACTGATTACACAATCAGTTAATAACCCATTATAACCCGGTTAATGGGTCACTTACTAGCTCCGGTTAGCTGAAGGCAGCGTCCCGTGAGGGACGCCACCTTTAACTACAGGAGCGGGTAGATCGAGTCGGTCGTCTTGACCTCCACGTCTGTCGTGCTCGTGGCTGCGGTCAGGACACGGACGAGCTTGCCGAGCTTCGTCTCGGCCGTGTTCGGCTTCGCCACGCTGGAGACCCAGCCGGACTTGCTTTCGTCCTTCGCGATCTCCTCGACCTTCTCCAGCGTCTTCGCGGTGCTGTAGCCGCCGAGCGCTGATGCGACGAGGTTGGTGATCACGTCCTCGCTGAGCGCGAGGATCGCCTCGGTCAGCGCCTCGCGGTCTGCGACGAGCTTCGCCGCCGCCGCCTCGCGGTCTGCGACTTCGGCGTCGAGCTTCTCCTGCAGAATGCCGATCAGTGTTTCCCGTGGGATGAGAAGCGGCTGGTTCAGGTCGCCGCTGTCAACGTCACTCATGTCTGCTCCTTGCTCGTTGTTTTCGCGCCAGTAGATGACGGTGGGGTCGTCTACGGAGACGATCGTCATTTCTGGTGCGTTTGGATGTGCTTCTCGGATCAGGCCGATCACTTCCTGCACGTTCGCGAAGCGGTCGGCTCCTTTCGGACGGTCTGCCGTGTACTCGGTGATCTTGCCGTGGATGTACCAGCCGGTTCTCTTGATCCCCGAGCTGTCTTCCCACGGCTTCCCGCCGTAGTAGATGAGCATGCGCCCCACCCGCTGCTCTGGGGCTTCTTGCCAGACGGTTTCCCAGCCTCCGTCTGCCTTCTTGTAACGGACGCTGAGTTGCCCTTCTGCGTCCGGGTTACTACGCCGAACTTCTTTCGCGGCGTGGATCGCGTTGTTCTGGTCGTACCAGTTGCAGCACAGGTTGGGATGGCGGGTGAACCCCATGTATGTCTGTGTGGCGTTGGCGTCCCCCCACCAGCAGGTGCTGACGAAGATCCGGTACGTGCCGAACTTCGGTTGTTCGTGAGCCAAGTTATTAACCTCCTTTCTGCTTGACCAAGACGCCTGCGTTAACTGCCCGCAGGCGTTTCGTCCCCCGTGGACTCTTCAGTTGGTCTAGATCCGTCGCTGTCCCTGGATGGTTCTGATCCCGAACCAGGTGATGTTTCTGGCGTTCACCCATTCCCAGTCGGTGATTTGGATGACGCCTTTGCCGCCGTAGAAGCGAAGCATTTCGCAAACGTCTTTTGCTTCTTTCATCGTGTCGAAGCTGAAAGACGAAGATTTCTGGTCTATGTAGTTGATGGTGAGCCGGTAGTGAACTTCTGGCTCTGGCTCTGGCTCTGGCTCGGGGTCTGGCTCTGGTGTTTTGCCTGTTGTTGGTTCTGGCTCCGGGTCTGGCGCGGCTTTGAACAGGTCAGTCAGTCCCACGAGCCTCACGTTCCTTCTTGATGATCTCTCTGAGCGCCCGGTTGTCTCTGATCAGGCTGTAAACGCAGACGCAGAGCACAACTCCGCAGAAGAACGTGATCACCCAGAGAATGAGGATGAGCCAGAAGTTGCTCATGACATCCTCTGCCCTTCAAAGGACTCGTAGTCAAACGTGTCCTTAAGGAACCATTTCAGGAACAAAAAAAAGAGCGCTACAGCAACTAGGCCCCAGGAGATTGCCGTCCACCTGTGCCCATACGTCCGAGCTTGCGCAGAACTCCGAGCAGGATCGCCGCTGCGAGCACGACGCAAACGATCTGTGTAATGCCGCCGAACAGGTTCAGGCCGAGCAGGAGCAGGAGCAGCCCGAGGGATATCCACCATGCTTGTTTGTGCATCTCGTGCATGAACTGCCTCCTTGTTTGTTTGGGTGTCCCAACGCCACCAGTCTGTGAGTCCCATTTTGTCTCCCGTTTTTGGCACTTGAAAAGCCCCGCTTGCGCAGGGCTTGTCAAGTCGCAGTTGTGCCGTCAGTTTCTGACGGGCATTTCTGGAACTACCTGGACGAGGTTGATGCCGTCGAGGATGTTCACGTTGTCGATCTTCCCCTCGGCATGCATGGTGTTGCCTTCAATCGCGAGGGCGGTGAAGAAAGAGATCGCGTCGTTGCGGTCTTCAGCCTTCACTTCGACCAGGAACGTGAATCGTTTCTCCATCGGTCTCCTTTCCAACCCATTGGATGCCGAGGACTGCTCCGGCCATGACGCCTGCCCAAAGCAGCATCAGAACGCAGAGCGCGATGACGAGCAGAACGCCGGTCATCGCTTGTGGATGGTGCAGAACTTGCCGTAGGTGGTGCGCTTCATGTTGCAACGCACGCCCCCGTACACGAACTCGCACCGCTGGTGGCTGTTCAACGGCTTGGGCGCAGGCTTGAGCTTGGGCTGCCTGCGGAGCGCGCTGATCGCCTCCATGATGAGGCTCATTGCTGTCTCCTTTCTGAGTCCCCTGTCTAGGAACTCAGAACAGCGCCCCGTGGGGCGCCATTCTCAGCTACTACGCAGGAATCAGTTCCGGAGCCGGGGAGCTTTGAACGTCTGCGATCAGCTCATTAACGAGCTTGCGTGCGCGCTTTGCAGCGAGCAGCTCTTGACGTTCCCGCTCACGCTCAAAAGCAGCGTTTTCCTCAGCTTCCTCGTCGTACTCGTAGTACGTCGCGTAAACACACATAGGTTTTCACCTCCCTTCATAGTTCAGGAAGGCGTCAGAAACTGACGCCAACCTCAACTACTTCCAAGTGCAGGTGAGGCGAACTGCGGAGCCGGGAAGGAACTGGCTGTTGTTGATGTAATCCTCCATCACCTGATTGGCGAGGAACCAGTTGAGCGGTTCCGTCACCGTGTGCCATTCCCCATCCCCGTCTTCGCTCTTAACTTCGACGAGGTAGCTCCACATCAGGCTGTCACTCGATGCCCTGCTGCTCGGCTGATGGCGTCGCACCCGTATTCGGGGTAGCAGGGACGCCCTGCCGGTGCTCCACAGTCGAAACAGTTCTTCGCCTGTGCTTCTTCGTAGACCCGCTCCCGTTCTTCCAGGAGCTGGAATACGGCCTCGGTCCAGTCCGCGACTTCTTTCCGTTCGGCATCGGACATAAGCCCGATTGCGGGCGGGTATGGCGCATCCGACCTGGACACACCGCTGCGGAGTCTGGAGACGAGGACTCGTTTCAGCGACTTAGCGCTGATCTGTCCCATCATGTCTCCCTTCGTAGTTCAAGGCAGCGTCAGAAACTGACGCCACCTTCAACTACTACGGAACTACTTTGCTGAACACCATCTGGCCTGTGGTGACGTTCAGCACTACTACGTGGTGCGTGTCGATCTCGATGCCGTAGCCGGTGACGGTGTTCGGCACACACATGATCGCCCCGGTGAAGTTCTGGTCGCAGTAGATGCCCGCGTACAGCATGATGCTATCTGCGTGGTTCGGGGTGATCGCTTTGCTCGCACCCGGCACTTGCTTGACAGTGAAAAGTGCCTTGATGATGTAGCCGTGTCCTTTGGCGTAGACAGGAACACCGACGGTAACTGTCGTGGTGCTGATCCTGAGCGAGTAGCCGTGTTCGTCCTGCCGGTTGCAGGTCACGATGTTGTTCTGCCCCCGGCAGATCGGGCTGGTTCGCCCGCTGCCTTCCAGAACGTTTCCGAAGGGGTTGGCCTGCGCTGTCACGCAGACGCAAAGCGCAACCAGGATGGTTGCGATCAGTGCCTTTCTCATGGTGTCTCCTTCCACTAGGCACACGATCAGGCCAGCATCGTCTGACTATGGAAAGAGTTCAGCTATGAAGTAGCTGAGGGCAGCGTCAGAAACTGACGCCACCCTTAACTACGTCTCGTACCACCAGTCAAGTGCTTCTTGAACTTGACTGGCTGTGAGGAACGTCCAGTCTGTTCCCCAGTAAATCCAGGCAATACGTGCCTGCTCGGGCGTGATTACGTGCGGGATCAACGCCCTACACCTGGATGTTGTGGTTGGTCTGCATCAGGTCGATCACAGACTCCAGCCACCAACTCATGTTGCAGGCTGACTCAAACATCGTCAGATCGTCGGCAGCAAACGCAACTGCCAGCATCCGACGGATGCTTGAACGGGCACTCTCGATCTCGTCAGGCAACTGCTTCAACGCCTGCTCGGTGCTCACTTGCGAGAGATACTCCGCATTGTCAGCCTTCCACGCTGGTGTGACAGGACCGAACAACTCAGGTCTGTCACTGACTCGACGCATAGATAGCGCCGAGTTGCGCTTCTGGCTCATTGCCGTCTCCTTTCGTAGTTCAGGGCAGAGCCTGCGAAGACTCCACCCTTAACTACGATCAGTGATTCAGAAGCTCCTGCTGTCGAAGCTGTTCTGCGCAGGAGTCTTTCCCACAGTCGTCTCCTGGAGAGACTGCTGGTTCGCCGCAGACAGGGCAGAGGTGGTCGTTTTTGGTGTAGGCCTGCAACGCTTTTCTGCGCTCCGGGTCTGCCAGCAACGGTGTGTCTGCTTCCGTCCACGGCTTAATCGTCCCGTCTCGGGCGATCGTGACCTGTACGCCGTCGTCTCTGAGGATCCAGAGGTTTTCGGGATGCACGTTCGGGTCGAAGATCGCTGAGAGCAGAACGATTTCGCCACCATCGGCAAACTCCGCGAGGGCTGTCACCTGCGGGCCGCTGATGAGCATGTTCATCACCTCCCTTCGTCGTTCTGGAAGCCGTCAGAAATCTGACGGCAACCACAACTACGACGGTGTTCGTGCCCGGTACGCCCAGATGTAGATGGCGAGCAGTACCGGGGTCCAGAACGTCAACCATGCAATCTGGAAGGCGCTCATGCTGTGACGGGTTCTGATCGTGGGTTCGGCCAGCCCATCTTTTCGGCATGCTCGGGTCGGCAGATCCTCTGGCCGTTGAGCATGTCACTGGTTCCGTCGTCGTAGTCGAAATCGAACCAGCCGTCGCCCAGGTCGCGCCCGATCGTTCCGGGACGCATGGTGTAGTAGCAGTACGCTCTATCACCGGGGCGGTGGCTGATGCTCTCATCGTCTACATAGACGAGATCAGTCATCGCTGTCTCCTTTCGTAGTTCAAGGCACCGTCAGTTTCTGACGGCACCTTCAACTACACGAGGATCGTGTCGGGCAGCCGTGACGTGCGGTCGCAGGGCATTTCGTTCACGTACCTGCGTCCGACGGCAGGAACCGCGTTGAACGGTTCCTTCGACGGCTTCGTTGCGACGCGCCTGCTGTCGAGGCATTTCGCATACGACTTGAACGGGACGGCAGTTACCTGCTTGGTCTCGTCTTCCATGCTGTGTCACCTCCTTAGTAGTTCGGGCCGTCCAGTCCAGTCCTGGACGACCCGCACTAATAAGCCAGGGCGCATGGCGCTGTCTCCTTTATCTCCCCAGAGATGGGCGTCAGAATCTGACGCGGTGGGATCTGCGAGGAACAGATCAACTACGCATTTCCCACTGACTAAATTATAACAAGAGGGTGGGGGCAGTTGCAAGTATTTTCAGCGTGACCACCCCAGGAAAAGCATGCTTTTTCATACCGTTTTCTAAAGCATGCTTTCATACCGTTTTCAAACGGAACCATTCATACCGTTTCTTAATCCATACCGTTTCTAAAACGGATCAGTGTTTGCCTGTTCGCTTGCGCCACTCGCGTTTCTGCGCAGATGACGCAGCGCGACACTCATCGCAACGGCATGAGTGGGGCTTGTTGTAGCGCACAGCTGTTCCGTGTTCTGGAAC
>Ga0265337_1001458_pt1 | contig 11598 bp, 7 predicted proteins | sample 42122metaG_FD_192441 | JGI IMG/M metagenome (GOLD analysis project Ga0265337, IMG submission 192441) | Rhizosphere microbial communities from Carex aquatilis grown in University of Washington, Seatle, WA, United States - 4-21-22 metaG | ecosystem: Host-associated > Plants > Roots > Rhizosphere >... | reverse complement strand
GATTGTCCGGATGAATTTTCAAATCGGAAATCGCCAATCAGCAATTGAAAATAAAAAAAATGGTCGGGGCGGTGAGATTCGAACTCACGACCTCTTGTACCCGAAACAAGCGCGCTACCAGGCTACGCTACGCCCCGACATCGAGTTTGGAATTCTGACCGTTCAAACGCTGCGATGCAATGTTAAAAACGAACGATTCGACGCTTGATTCACTGAAGCTGCAATATCAGGAAGTCCTGCGGCAAATTGGGATCCATGCCGTTACTGCTTTTTGCCTTGGCAGCGCTCACAATGAGCAGTGCCTGGGACTGTATCCAAACTTGGCAGGATGATCCTCCATTCAAAAATGGTTGAAAAACCCGCGCATCTGATACAACTTGTTTTATGTTCCGAAGAAGGCAAAAGCGGGTTCTGGTCGCTCTCGGCTGGTATGATTACCGCTTGCATCGCGGCATTGAAAAATTCGCCCAGGAGCACAACTGGCATCTTTCCGCCAATCTGGCGAGGGAAAAGGTCATTCCCTGGGGGTGGGAAGGCGACGGGATTCTGGCGTGGCTCGGCGCCGGCGACGATCTGGCGGAATTTGTGGTGCATGCCAAAAAACCCACCGTGGATTTCAGCTTCCGCCGCCCGCAGTTGCGCTTTTCCCGCGTGCTGGAAGATCACGCCCATGCCGCGCAGTTGGTCGCCGAGCATTTTCTCGCGCGGGGGTTTCAACACTTCATGTTTTACAGCGACACGGACAACTGGTCGTATGAGGAGCGCGGTCAGGGATTTCTCGAAGCATTGAAACGATCCGGGCACGGCTGCCTCTGGTTGCGGTGGCACCAATCGCCGACCTACCGCACGGACCGGGAACAATGGAAGCACAAACGCAAATGGCTGCTGTCCCAATTGAAACCGGCACCCAAGCCGCTCGCGGTGTTCGCGGCCAACGATGAGCAGGCGCTGGACGTGCTGGAAACATGCGAAAGCGCCGGCGTAAACGTGCCGGAACAGGTGGCGATTGTCGGGGCGGAAAATTATCTCCTGTCCCCGAACACCATGCGCACGCCGGTTTCGAGCATAGACACCAATCTGGAAACCCTGGGTTACAGCGGGGCGGCGCTGCTGGAAGATCTGATGAACGGCAAAAAAGCGCCCCGCAAACCAATTCGCATTCCCGCCGCCGGCATCATCACCCGCAAAAGCAGCGATTTGCTCGCCATCAACCACAAGGGCGTGGCGAACAGTCTCCGTTTCATCTGGGAACACGCCCACGAGCCGATCAACGTCAAGAACCTCGTGGACGCGGCCTTGATGTCCCGGCGCGGCCTGCACAAGGCGTTTCTGGACAACGTGGGGCGCACGCCGGGACAGGAGCTTCAGCGTGTGCGGATTGAGCGGGCCAAACGGCTGCTGGCGGAAGACGACTACAAGCTGGGGGTGCTCGCCAGTTTGTGCGGTTATCGGAACGCCAACAGCTTCTGCGTGGCCTTCAAACAGGCAGTGGGAATGTCGCCGAAACAATTCCGCGAAACCGTCGTGCATTAATGCGCTTGGGAAAAAGGGAAAAGAAAGGGGTGGTTCGGATCGTTTGTATGGAATCGGCTTGTTATGCTTCACCGACGAACATCGTTCCGCAAATCAGCAGCGGCCAGTTGCACCTTTCGTGGCCGCAGCAGCACGTTGATTAAAAATAATCGGCTGGCTCCAGTCCAATTTCGCGCGGCGATATATTCCAATTGACCTGAAAACCTACGGTAAACAAATTCCATCACGGAATTTCCACACCCAGTGCGCGCAATTGCCGTTTTGCACCTTCATGACCCGGATCCAACCGCAACGTTTCCTGATAATGTTGGATTGCCTCCTGCGTGTGTCCCTGCATGAAAAGGACGTTGGCAAGATTATTGTGCGCGTCGGGATAATCGGGCTTGAGCCGCAGCGCGTCGGTGTAGGCGCTGGCGGCCTCGCCCAGTTTGTGTTGCATGACAAAAATGTTGCCGAGATTGTAATGGGCGTCCGCCTTGTATGGACTGTAACGAATGGATTCCTGAATCCGGGCAATCGCTTCACCGAATTTCCCTTTCATGGCCAAAGCGACTCCGAGATTGTTGAGCGCGTCATCATAGCCGGGCCTGATCTGGATGGCTTTGAGATAATCATCCATCGCCTCGTCGAGCCGGCCCTGGCTGGCGCGATATTCGCCAAGGCTGTAATAGGCAATGTCGTTATTTTTTGTGACCGCGATTGTGTGGGCGAAAAGGGTTCCACTGTTTTGCCAGTATCGCAGTTGTCCCATTGTGCATGCCGTGGTGGCCGCGAGAACCAACATCGCAAGCCCCCAAATCATTCCCGCCGGCAATCGCCAATGTTTAACTGTTTCGCCCGCGCCCCACGCCAGCATGATGAATATGCCGATAAGCGGCAGGTAGGTGTAGCGATCCGCCATGGATTGCATCCCGACCTGCACGAGTCCAATCGTGGGAATCAACATCACCAAATACCAAAACCAGCCCGTGATCAAAAACGGAAATTGGCGGCGAAATCGAATCACAGCCAGACTGGTTGCCAAAAGCACCGCCGCGCACAGGCAGAACAGCCAGAAAGACCAGTAGCCGGGATGCGGATAGGGAATCGCCAGGTTCACCGGCCAAAACATTTTGTGCAGGTAGCGCACATACGAAACCGTTGCGTTCACCGCGCGAATGCCCAGGGAAATATGGACGAGAGATTGAACCGCCCCCTTCTGCACCGCCAGCGTGACCACGGCTGAAGCGATGCCCAACAAAAGGAACGGCAGTTTTTCCAGGACCAAACGCGAAATGGTTTGGCGGAATGTTGAGGGTTCAAAGCGGCTTAGCGGCCACCAGTCCAGCAGCAACAGCACAAACGGCACCGTCACCAGCATCGGCTTGCTCATCAGCCCCAGCGCGAAAAACAGCAAGGCCAGACCGTAGAAAAGTGACGCGTGGCGTGTGACGCGTGACGAGTCGGGTCCCTGAGCGGCTGCTTCTGTTCTTGTCACCTGCCACCTGCCACTTGTCACACACTGCGCATACCACGCATACATCAGCAATGTCAGCAGGAAAAACAGCCCGCTCAACACGTCCTTGCGCTCCGACACCCACGCCACCGACTCCACATGCAACGGATGCAACGCAAACAACGCCGCCACCAATGCGCTCCGCCAGTGCGCGCCGGTCAATCGCCTCACCAGCAGGAACAGCAGCACGGTGTTGGCCGCGTGCAGGAGCACGTTTGTCAGGTGCGGTCCCGCCGCGCCGGGGCCAAACAATTGGGCGTCGAGCATGAGGGACAGCCATGTCAGCGGATGCCAGTTGGCGGCATACCCGGTTTGAAATGCCCACGTCACACCGCTCCAGGTCAGCCCGGCCTTAACATGGGGATTGGCATAAAAATAATCCTCATCATCGTAATTGACGAAGTCGTGCCACAGCGTCTGGCCGAAGACCAAAAACACCGCCACCACCAGCAGGACGCTCATGCCGACGATTTGTTGATTTTGTCGCGTGGTCACGGTGAAAAGGTCATTGTGCTTGAGATGATGACGGTGTTGTCCCGAGGACATATACGAGCACTGTTTCCGGCGGGACGCTGCCAAAGGCAAACGGCAGCGGACCGCAAGTTGAAGTATAAAACCCCGCGCCAGCTTCCTTGCTGGTGGTCGTCAACCAGCGCGGTCCTTGAAACAACAAAGCTCTCAAAGGATGCGCTTGTGCGCTGTCAGGTTCATTCACGTTGCTGTTGTTGAGAGGAATCGCCAGAAAATCGCCGGGCTTGGGCACTGATTGTTTTGCCGCCACTTCCTTCGCCCCAAGTTTTTCCATGTAGTATTGAAACCCCCAGTGTCCTTCAAACCACAGCGTCTCCCCGCCTTGACCGCATCTGGCAAAGGTTTGCTCCGCACTCTGGCGAACAGCGGTGGCAAGACGAAAATCCGCGCGGGTCACCAACAGCGCAAGCGCCACCCCGACCGCAAAGCAAATCTGAATGTCTCCATGGCGGATTTTTTTGCCTGCCAGCACGCCTGCTTCCAAACGCCGGGCAATCAAAATTCCCACGGCAGGCGCCATCGGCAGGATTGAACGCGCGTTGACAATCCAGTTGAAAAACACGGCGAATAAAAATGTCCCCAGCACCCATAAAACCAGCAGCCACGAGCGGGCGTCGCGCCGCTGCCATGCGTCTGAAATGGCGAGCGCCAAAATGCCTGTTCCGCCGATGGCCCAGAAAATAATTTGAATTTCGACGAACACGGTGGACGAGCCTTTGAACGCGCCGTATTTTTCAAGCATCGTCCCTTCGACGAACATTGCGGCGGCAATCAAAATTACAAACGCGGCAAATCCAGCCAGTGTCCGCGCCCGCCACAGGAAAGGCGCGAGAAACGTCGCCACTGTCAGGCAACCGCCCGTGAATGTCAGCGCAACCAGCCCGGTTGCCGCATCGGAAATCCCAAAAAGTCCGTTGGTCGTTGTCGCATAATCTCCGGCTGCGGACAACAGGCCCTTTCCGTAAAGGACGTGCGTCGCCCATTGATACGCAACCAGCGCGGCAATCGGAATCAGGAAATATCCCGCCCAGCGTCCAATCCGGCGTTGACCAATGAAGCTATAAGCAATCAGCAATGGAATCAGACACACGCCAAAATATTTTGTGAGCGCGGCCAGCGCAATCAGGACACCCGAACCCGCGAGCCGCCAAAAGTTGTCGCGTTCCATTCCTTCAACCCACAGCACGACCGCCCAAATCCAAAACGCCAGCATCAACGTGTCGCACATCAACGTGGTGCCGGAAACCAGAAAGACCGGCGTGAAAAGCGTCGCGCATGCGGCAAGCAAGGGCCGGTTGCAAAAGTGACGCGCCAGCCGGTGCGTTCCCAAAATCGCGGCCATGGCGGGCAGCAAAAAAACGAAGTGCAACGCGCGTTCGCTCCAGCCAAGAATCGCCGCCCCAAATGCGATGTAATAAGAGGCCAGCGGCGGATTTTTTGTGACCTCCCACATCGGCGCGACGTTTCCATACCAGTTCACGCTGAATCCGTAAGGGTCAAGCGGGTGGGACTGGATTTGTTTTGCGGCCCAGATGAACAGCGGGTCGTCCATGTTGAGCGGCTTGTTGATGAACGGCGCAAGACCGGCCAAAACTATCAGGGCGAGCGTCAGTTTTGGTCTGGACGCAAACCACCGAAGAAATTTGTCAATGGGCTTTTCACCCGGTGATAATGCCTGCGCCATGTGGAATCTTTGTAGCTGTTTTTTCTCCGCTTGAAAACATTTTCCGCTGCCCCATCACTCACGCTATTTTTGCATGTTGCCTTGCAAGGCCAGCGCGGCATTCAGGCTGTTTTGGGCTTTCACGTCATCCGGTTTGATTTGAAGGGCCAATTGAAAATGTTTGATCGCCTCCGCGTATCGGCCTTGGGTGGCCAACACATTGCCCCAATTGAAGTGCGCCTCGGCATAGTCGGGTCTGATTTCGACCGTTCTCTTGTAATGTTCGATGGCATCTGCGTATCGGCCCTGGTCGGCCAACGCATTCCCCAGGCTGTTGTGCGCCGCCGCGAAATCGGGCTTGATTTCAAGCGCTCTCTGGAAATGCTGGATGGCCTCCGCGGATTGTCCCTCCTCGGCAAGCAAAATACCAAAGCCATTGTGCGCCTCCGCATAGTGAGGATTGATCTCAAGGGCTGTTTGATAATGCCCGGTTGCTTCAACGACCCGCCCCTCCCTGGCCAGCGCGCTGCCCAGATCGTTATGCGCGACGTAATTATCGGAGGTGCAGGCGAGCGTGTGCGTCCACAGCGACTCGCTGTTGCGCCAGTAAGAAGTCTGGATTGACGCACACACCGCCAAGACCGCCATCACAATGAACGCCGCGACGCCGGGCGCTTGACGCGGGTATCGCCGGTCAGAAAATAAATCCGCCGCCGCCCACGTCAGCATGATGAATGCGCCAATGAGCGGCAAATAGGTGTAACGATCCGCGTGAGCCTGTCCTCCCACCTGCACAAACCCGATCACCGGCACAAGCATTCCCAAATACCACAGCCAGCCAGCCAGCAAATAGGGACTGCGGCGGCGCAACATGAAAACTCCCACAGAAATCCCAGCCAGAAAAACGAGCGCCAGGGTGATTTTCCAAATCAACATTCCATTCGTTGAATATGGGTAGAAGGCCGCCAGCCGCATCGGACAGACCATTTGTTCCAAGTAAGTGCCATAGGCCACGGCGACATTCCCTGCCCGCGAAAGAATGGATAATTTCCCGATTGCGACGACTTCCTCCCGTTGCACAAAAACGGTCACTGCTGATACCACCCCGCCAAGGACGAAGAATGGAAGTTTCTCCAAAATCAGCCGCTTGAAAGTTGATGGCCCAAGGCGGCCGAGCGGCCACCAGTCCAGCAGCAGCAGCACAAACGGCACCGTCACCAGCATCGGCTTGCTCATCAGCCCCAGCGCGAAAAACAGCAACGCCAGACCATAGAAAAGTGACGCGTGACGGGTGACAGGTGACGGGAATGCGGGACCGTCCCTTGCCAGCCGCCACTTCTCATTCGTGACGATTTGGCTGAAGCGCGTGTAAGCCAGCAGGGTCAACATGAAAAACAATCCGCTCAACACGTCCTTGCGCTCCGACACCCATGCCACCGATTCCACATGCAACGGATGCAATCCAAATAGTGCCGCCACCAATGCGCTCCGCCAGTGCGCGCCGGTCAGCCGTCTCAACAGCAGGAACAGCAGCACGGTGTTGGCCGCGTGCAGGAGCACGTTTGTCAGGTGCGGCCCCGCCGCGCCATGCCCAAACAATTGGGCGTCGAGCATGAGGGACAGCCACGTCAGCGGATGCCAGTTGCCCGCATATCCCGTCTGAAAAGCCCAGGCCAGGTTGCTCCCGTTCAATCCGGTCAGAACGTGCGGATTGCCATAGAAATAATCCTCGTCATCGTAATTGACGAAGTCGTGCCGCAGCGTCTGGGCGAAGACCAGAAACACCGCCACCACCAGCAGGACGCTGATGGCCAGAACCGCGCCATTGCTGCCCGGGCGGGTGATGTTTTTGTTCGGCTTTGCTGTCATTCGCTCGGCGCGAAACCTACACGCAATTCATCACTTTGCCACGGCCGATTTGCGTTTGAATATTTCCAAAAAGACATCCGAACGCGGCGGTAGTGCATGGCCTTCCGTCTTCCAATGATACTCGGTTTGGGTCGGTGAAAGTATGTTGACCAATCCCACCGGCTCCAAGCTCTGCTGCGAATAGGAGTTAAACCAGTCGAAGACACGCTGGCTCGACGGCGAGCTCGGATCCCATGACGTGACAATTCCCACCAGAACAACGTAGGCCGGTTTCGTGGTTTCGATTTCATGAATCATCTGCCGCTGCATCTGCAGCTCGTAAGGCTGCGGTTCCGTGAGCGGATACATATAAATGTAACCCGTGGCCGGACGGCGGTCGGCATAAAAACATATCTCCGGTTCGGATCCCAGAACGGCAACTGTTTCGTTCTTGTTTGTATGCGCCTTTATGTATTTGGCGATTTCCACGGCTTCAGGAAACGGATTCGCCGCATACATCTCCCGGCAAGCAGCGATGGGAGGCAGTTGCAAAAGAACATCCCCTTGTTGAAAAACAGAACATCCCCAGGCTGCGATGAACACCACGACCGGCACAAACCTAAACGGCGTTGTTTTGGAAAACCAGTTCCGCGCGGAATCAACCATCAAGCCGGCAGCCACACCGGCAGCCGGCAAAAGCAGGATAAAATAGTGGTTCCGAAAATAAAATCCGGGACAGACCGCAAAAAATGAAAATAAAATCAGGCCTGCCGCGAACACCGGGTTAGGCCATGTTTTCCAGCGCAGACAAAGTTGGATGGTTCCAAGTCCGGCCAGAATCCACAAAAAATATCCGCCGCCAACCACTCCCTCAAAACCCGACATGAGATTATCGAACCCTTTATTGATGGACTCCATGCCGCCATATTCCCGCGCATAAGAATAAGTCCAAAACCAGAACGTGCCGAAATCCCCGGCCAGATAAATTACGAGACAGACCAACGCAAACGGAAGCGCCGCACCCGGCAAAAACAACGCGCACTTTGCCGCCAAGCTGCGCCAGGGCATCTGGCCCCTCCCGCGCACTTCATGATAAATCAGATAAACACCCCCGAATATTCCGAAGAAAATTCCCGGCTGTTTCATCAGGAATGCGAGGCCGAACAGCAAACCGGCCGCGAAGAAAGCCCATCTCCCGTTGCGTTCCAGCGCGCGAAGCAGCACCAGAAACCCTGCGAGCGCGGGCAGGAGCACAAAATGCGCGGCGTGTGCAGCGGTTCCGTAAACCGCAGGGCTGACCGACAATAGAGCGAACGTCGCCGCCGCGACGAGCGCGCCAATGCCATCCATGAGACGTCTTGCGAGAAGAAAAACAAGGGCGGTTGTCGCTGCGTTCAACAAAACCAGACCCAGATGAATGCCGGCGGCGGTCTGGCCGAACACGGCCATGATCACCGCATACGCCGCGCTGGTTCCGGGCAATTTCATGCTATACGCGAGCTTGCCGGGCAAAACACCGTGAAGCAGCAACTGGCCGATGCAGGCGTATTCGCCCTCGTCGCGTTCCAACGGAAGCGCCAGCAGCCGGATGCGGATGGCCGCGACGAACAGAATCACCAGCGCCAGAATTCCCCACATGATTGGCTGCGAAATTCGATGCTGCAAACAAACTCGGTTTTCCATCTGGAATTGTTATCGCCTGCCGGACAGTCCTGAACAACAAAAAACGGGCGCTGGAAAACTGCCAGCGCCCGTCGCGAAAATATATTGGCCGCGCTTTACCGGCGCATCCGGCGGTAGCCGTAACCCGCGAGACCCAATAAAGTCATTCCTGACAACGCCAACGTGGTTGGTTCAGGCACGGAGATGAAATCCACCCGGAAATTACTGGTGTCAAACTGGCTCGCCGTTGCAGTGCTGGTTCCTTCGCGAACACCAAAAGTGTCAAACGTCAAAGTGTTGGGAGTGGTGTCATCAACAACAACCGTTTCATTGCCCGCACCGCCATTGAGGAGGGTTCCGCCGGTAATGCTGTTGGTGATGATCAAATCGCCGGATAAGCCAAGCGTCAAGCTCATAAAATAGGTATAGGTCGTGTTCTCAAATCCAGTATTGCCAACTGTCCCGGTGGTCGCCAAGTTTCCAGCGACACCATTTGCACCCCAAGCACCGCTGGCACCCAAGAGGCTGGTCGCGGTGCCGGTGGAAATCCATTCCTTCAATGCAAAAGGACTGGAGTTCGACAAAGTCTGACCCATGTTCATAAAAGTGGAGTAGCCCGAATAAATCTGCGAAGAAGGCGAAGCTTGGGTGGTCAGATGCGTTCCCGGGGTATTGGCAACAGCCACGAGAAAATTTTGGTTGCCGTTGATCGCATTGACCCCGGTCAAGGCAAAGGTCCAACTGACAGCCAGCGTATCCCCGGGATTGACCAGAGTGACCGCCTGATTTCCATAAGGACTGATGGCGGAAGGAAAATAGGTCGTGTTAAAAAGCGAACCAGCCGGCACAGCCCAGCGCATATCCCCGGCCGCAGGAACAGTGTTTGCCGCACCCGATGATGCATACCATATCGAGTCAATGCCACTGATGCCATTCGGCCCGGCACTCGTGCGATTGACGTCGGACCAAGTGTCATTCACGATGATGGTGTCAACGGGTTGGGCATAGCAGGTCAGGGCGAACCCGCACACGACCGTCAGCGCGAGCGCGATTGAATTTGAACGCTTCATAAAATGAGCCTTTATTGTTTATCCAAGGATCTGAATTTCGGTGATCAAGCTCAAATTTAGCAGATTTGTCCAACTTGTCACTTTATTAATTCTTTGAGTTTCTGCAACTGACATTGAAAATTATGCACTTTATTCCAAACGGCCCGGGGTTGAAGGCCGGAAGTTGGGGGCCATGAGGAAGCAAAAGTCCACGGTTTCAAATCCGAAGCTCGAAATCCGGATTCCAAACGTCAAAATCCGAAAATCGTGCCGGCCCGATCATTCCCGGCTTCCACCCCCGGAATTCAGTCAAAACTGATTGCCGGGATTCCAGCCGTCCGGACCGCCGAGCACTTTTTCGACAGTGATTTTTTGTGCCTCGCCGGTCGTCAATTGTTTCGTCCAGCCGGGACGGTTTGTCGGACTCGCGCCCGCGCCGGTGCTGTTGAACTCGGCATAGCGCGCCGTCTGGTGCGCCTCCGGCTTTTTCCAATCGTTCCAGCCTTCCGTCCGGACCACGTCCGACATCTCCGTGTTCAGGAAAATCGTGCTGGCGTAAATTCGCCAGGGCCTGCCCAGATAAGTTTCAACCCCGGGTTTGTCACCGGTGATTTTGCAATTCGAGAAGACATAGCCGAACGGCTGGTCCACCGGCGTCGAGGCGGCGGTGATGCAGCCGCTGCCGAGACAATTGATGCGGCATTTCTCGAACCACGCCGTCGCCGCGCCGAAAATGAAATCCACGTGGCCGCAAATGCAGCAATTTTCAAAATACTGCCGTCCTCGATTGAGCAGAATCGTGTCCTGCCAGCCAAGGAACCGGCAATTGCGGAACGCCGCGCGGTCGCCGTCCACGCGGATGGCCAGCGCCTGGCCGACCGGCCCTGCGGAATTTTCAAACGTGAGGTTTTCCGCCGTGAAATCGTCCGCGTCAATCGTCGTCGAAGGCGTTTTGAAGGTGCCGATGGGCTTGCCCTCGGCATTGGTGATGCCCGCGTAAAGATTGAAAGAAAGGATGGTGTTCGTCGGATCTTCACCGACGAGTTTGAAAAACCTTTTTTCGCGCTGGATGTAAATGAGTTCCTTGTAGGTGCCGGGCGCGATGTGGATGACGACGGGGTTGTTGCTGCTGCCCGAAGGCACGGCCATGATGGCTTGCTGCACCGTCTTGAACCGGCCGCCGCCGTCCGGCGTCACCACCAGATTCGTTTGCGCGGCCAGCGGTCCGCCGGTGATGAAGAGCGCGAAAGCCGGCAGGCATGAAACAACTTTCGCCGACGCCCGCCACGATGGAAGGAAGATTTTTTTCATAGGAACAACCCGTTGCGCATGGTCGTCACATGCCTCGTCTAAGGCAATTCCAAAAGATAAAACGTCTGCGGAGAAGCGGGGCCGGCGGCATTGGTAAAGAGGAGCTGGCCGTTCCCGTCAAATTGGTTGGTGGCCACCGGCGTCCACTGGGCCGGCGGCAGCGCGAGGTTGGTCGCCGCCAGCACATAAACCGGGTTGCTGGGCGGGCCGTTGGTGGCATTGAAGACAAAGCCGCCGGTGGTGGACAGGATGCCCGCCGTGAACACCGGGGACGGCGGTGTTTGCGCCAACAGCCTGATCTGGCTGGGCGTGTTGGTGTCAAGGCTGTAAAGGTAGTTGAAACCCGCCGGCTTTCCGGCCAGCGCGGGCAAACTGCCTTTGAGACTGCCCGCATAAGTCAGCAGCGTGTAGGCGACGTTGGTGAATCCGGCGCCGTTGGTGAAGTTGATGGCGCCGCCGAGCGTCATATTGCTGACCACGGAAATGGTGGCGGCATTGGTGCCGAG
>Ga0265337_1001456_pt1 | contig 11609 bp, 6 predicted proteins | sample 42122metaG_FD_192441 | JGI IMG/M metagenome (GOLD analysis project Ga0265337, IMG submission 192441) | Rhizosphere microbial communities from Carex aquatilis grown in University of Washington, Seatle, WA, United States - 4-21-22 metaG | ecosystem: Host-associated > Plants > Roots > Rhizosphere >... | reverse complement strand
ACACCCTGGCGCTGGCGGGCGGATTTCAAAAACTCAACGCGGTGAATTTTTCAACTAACATTCACGAGCGCTACACATTTTGGTCGGGATTGATCGGCGGGACATTTCTGATGCTGTCCTATTTCGGCACCGACCAGTCGCAGGTGCAGCGCTACATTTCCGGTTCGTCGTTGCGCGAAGGCCGGCTCGGCCTCATGTTCAACGCCGTTTGCAAGATCCCGATGCAGTTCTCCATCCTGCTGCTCGGCGTCCTGATTTTTGTCTTCTATCAATTCGAGCCGCCGCCGCTGTTTTTCAATCCGGCCTCCAGCCAGTATCTCACGACGCACAGCGCCGACGGAAAGTTGCGGGCTTACGAAACAGATTTCAATTCGGCCCACGCCCAGACGCGCCAGCAACTCGAAAGCTGGTTGAAAGCCAGGCATGACGGCGATCAATCTGCCGCGACCGCCGCATTTGCCGCCGCCTCGACCGCACATCGGCAGGGTGAACAAATTCGCGCCGCCGCAAATGAGGAGATACCGGCAAAAAATTCCGGCACCACAGCCAACGACGCCGACTATGTTTTCATCACTTTCATCCTGCACCAACTGCCGCACGGCGTCATCGGCCTGCTCGTGGCGGCGTTTTTCGCCGCCGCGCTGTCCTCGAAATCCGCCGAACTCAATGCGCTGGGTTCCAGCACCACCATTGACTTCTACCGTCATCTCATCAAACGTGACGCGACCGACGCCGCCTGCGTGGCTGCGTCGAAATGGTTCACCGCGTTTTGGGGACTGGTCGCCATCGGCTTTGCCCTCTACGCGCATCTGGTGGAAAATTTGATCCAGGCTGTGAACATTCTCGGCTCCATTTTTTACGGCGTGATGCTCGGTTTGTTTGTCGTGGCATTTTTCGTCCGGCGTGTCGGCGGCACGGCGGTTTTCTGGGCGGCCGTGGCGGCGCAATCGCTCGTGTTTGTCCTCTATTTTAATCTCACCATTTCCTATCTTTGGTATCCGCTCATCGGCTGCGCGGCGTGCGTGCTGTTGAGCCTGATCATCCAGGCCGCACTGGGTTCCAATGGAAAGCCCACGCCGGCTCTGCCTGCGTCATGAGCACTGCGCCTGTCATTTGTTTCGGCCAGCAACCGTGCGGCTTCTTCCCGCGCCGGTTCCTGTTTGCCAAAATCCAGACCGCCCGGCGGCTGCAAAAGGAAATCGGCGGCGAGATTGTTTTCTTCTGCCATGACAGCGACCACGACCCTCGGGAGACGCAGACCATCCTGCGCCATCGCAAGACCATCGAACCGGCCCAACTTAATTTCGCCTTCAAGAACCGGATTCAGCGGAAATTTTCGCCGCTCCACCTCAAACAGATTGTCACCAGCTGGCAGGAGAAAACGATGCTCCAGTTGCCTAATTATGTTGGGCATCCACTGATCAACGTCTTCAAGAGAATTTCCGCCGCCAACGTCGCCGATTTCTGCCTTGAGATGTATCGCGCCATGGGTTTGCTGGACGGCATCCGGGTGGTGCGGTCAAGTGACCCGGCCATCCGTTGCGCAGCGTGTGACGTGCCGGAATTTTTCGTGGACGTTCCGTTTGAAGGCGAAGTCGTCCGCGCCCGTCTCTCGAATGGCGCGTTCCAACTTCATGAAGGCGGCAATTCCTACGTCACTTTGCCGCCGACCACCTTCATGAAGGAGCAGGTCAGCCCGACGCGCGACACCCGGCTGCGTTGGATGCAATCGGTCGTGCATTGCACGCATTACATTGCCGGGGCGGGAGAAAAAGCCTATCTTCACCAGGAAGAAGCACCGGAAATTACGTTTGTCAACCGCGACACCATTGAGCGTGCCGATGAAGCCTACACAGAAATCCCGTCCTGAACTTGCGCCGTTGCTTGCCTTCGGCGCACACCCCGACGACATCGAGTTCGGGTGCGGCGGCGTCATCGCGAAAGAAACCTGCGCCGGCCGCGCGGCGCACTTTGTCATTTGCTCGCGCGGAGAAGCTGCATCCCACGGCACGCCCAAACAGCGGGTTACCGAAGCAAAAAAATCCGCTGCACTTCTTGGCGCAATGGTTGAGTTCGTTGAATTGGACGGCGATGCACACCTTGAAGTCCGCGCGGCACACGCAATCAAACTGGTGGGCATCATTCGCCGTGTGCGTCCGGGCATCGTGCTCGCGCCGAGCTTGGTTGAAAACCAGCATCCCGATCATCCGCGGCTGGGACAACTCGTGCGCGACGCCTGCCGGCTTGCCCGTTACGGCGGCGTCAAGGAACTGCGCAAGTCGCCGTCCCATGTGATTGAGCAATTGTTTTATTACGCGGTAACAGCCGAAGCCGAGCCGGCCAACATCACGCCGGTGCTCATTGATGTCTCCGCACCGGAGATTCTCGGCACTTGGACAGCGGCGATGGAAGCGCATGCATCGCAACTCTCTGCCCGCAATTACGTTGACCTGCAACTCACGCGGGCGCGGCTGCGCGGGCTGCGAGCCGGAATCAGTCACGCCCTAGCCTTGTTTCCCAACGATCCACTGGTGTTGGACTCACTCATGCCGACAAGCCGGGGAGCACGACGATTTTGATATGGCAGCCGGTGGTTCATTGAAAATCGGCATTGCCTGTTACCCGACGGTCGGCGGCAGCGGCATTCTCGCCACCGCATTGGGCGAGGAACTGGCGCGACGCGGACATGAAGTCCATTTCTTCAGCTATGAACGCCCATTCCGGCTGCCAGAAAATGCGCCGCGGCTCCATTTCCATCCGGTCGTCATCAACGAATATCAATTGTTCAAGTATCCGGACTACACGCTGCCGCTTTCGGTGAGAATGGCCGAAGTGAGCCGCGACCACGGATTGGATGTCCTGCACGCCCACTATGCCGTGCCGCACGCCACGGCGGCAATTCTCGCGCGTTCGATGCTTCCGTCCGGACAGCAGCCGCGCGTGGTCACGACGTTGCACGGCACCGACACCACGCTGCTGGGTGACGATCCGGGCTATGGACCTGCCATCCACCATGCGCTCACTTGTTCGGATGCAGTCACGGCAGTCTCGGCCTACCTGAAAGCAGAGACGCAGCGGGTGCTCGGATTCAATGGACCGATTGAGGTCATCCATAATTTTTTTGCGCCGCGCCAGCCGCGCCGTTCGCGTGAAGAAGTGCGCCGGGAGCTTGGCGTGACGAACGGCGAGGTGATGATTATCCACTCCTCGAATCTTCGCCCGGTGAAACGCATTGATCTTCTGCTCGAAACGATCGCGTGCGTCCGCCCGCGCGAAGCCTTCAAGCTCGTTGTCCTGGCGGGCGGAAGTTTTGGGCCGTTCGTCAAGGACGTTCAGCGGCTGGGGCTGAAAGACCGCGTGATGGTTCGCGAGAATGTGACTGAAATCGAAGATTACCTGCAGGCCGCCGACCTTGGACTGTTCACGTCCGAGACGGAGAGCTTTTGCTTGAGCATACTTGAGGCGATGTATTTTGGCTGTCCGAGCGTCGCCCGGCGCGCGGGTGGAATTCCGGAGGTGGTGGAGGACAACGTGAGCGGGCTTTTGGTGCCGTCCGATAATCCAGATGACTTGGCGCGGGCGATTGAAAGTTTGATTCAGGACCCGAAACGCCGGACGAAGATGGGCCAAGCTGCGCAGCGCCGGGCGCGCGAACGGTTTTCCGCCGAGGTTATTGTGCCGCGTTACGAAGCGCTCTACCGCCGGGTGTGCGGTTGAATTAAATGGTGCCGGCGGAGGGGGTCGAAGCCAAACTAATGATTTCCAATGGCTTGCGTGACTCTGCGTAAACCTGCATCGTGACACCACGAATACACGCGATGCTGCATCTTTGCCAAGTGACCGTCAAAATACCGGATCGTCTTGAATCGCGCACCAAAACGCACCAAAACGTGCGTTGGGTGTAACAACATTGTAACAACAAAACGAGACATGAGGCAGGGGCGAGGGGGGGGTGCGAGCGCGCAGGGGGCAGAGCGGGCGCGATGGATTCATCCGCGCGGAAATTTTTACCAAAAGGGCCGAGCGGTGAACAACGCTTCGGACGATTTCCGCAACGAGTTGACTTCATTTCTTGACAGCGACAGGCTTTCGCATGGCCTTTGACCGTGGCCAGATGAAAAGCGGCGGCGTGTTCATCGGCACGCGGAGTGCCGCGTCCGCTCGGCTGATCCGCTCATACGGGTTTGGAGGGATTTTGGTCCTGCGAAGTTTTCTACAAAGGGATCGCACCGTTTTTTGTCCTCCCCCTCCAAAGAGGGGTGGCTTTGTAGCTGAAGTTTTGGTTGAATCAACCACAAATGTTTCAATCCAAACGATGGTTTAATTTAAAGTTTTTTGCGCTTTTTTATGGTTGCGTCGTGTTTTTGGTGAGCATCGTTTTTGGCGCGGATGGCATTGATCAGGCGTTCGATCGGAAAATCCCCAACCTGGACAAGCGAGTGGATGCGCTGCTTGCGCAGATGACGCTCGACGAAAAAATCGGCCAGATGGTGCAGGTCGATTCGGGGGCGTTGACGGACAAGAGCGACGTGCAGACGTATTTTCTCGGTTCGGTTTTAAGCGGCGGCTCATCTGATCCCGACAGCGGCAGCAACACGGCGCAAAGCTGGCTCAAGTTCACTGCGGAATTTGAATCTTACGCGCTGCAAACGCGGTTGAAAGTTCCACTGCTTTACGGTATTGACGCCGTTCACGGCCACAACAACATTGATGGCGCGGTCATTTTTCCGCACCACATCGGCATGGGCGCGACGCGCGATCCGAAGCTCGTAGAACAGGCCGAGCGCGTGACCGCCGAGGAAGTCGCCGGCACCGGGATTCGCTGGGCGTTCGCGCCGTGCATTGCGGCAGTGCAGAATGAACGCTGGGGACGGACTTACGAAAGCTATGGCGAATCGCCCAAACTTGTTTCCGAACTCGGGGCGGCGGCGGCCCGCGGTTTTCAAGGCGAAAAACTTTCGGCCAGTCCAACCTCCATCCTCGCCTGCGCGAAACATTTCATCGGCGACGGCGGCACGCAGGGTGGCAAGGACCAAGGCAACACCGTTTGCGACGAGGCGACGCTGCGAAAACTTTATCTGCCGCCGTATCGCGCTGCCATCAAAGCTGGCGTCGGCTCCATCATGGTTTCGTTCAGCAGTTGGAACGGCCAGAAAATGAGCAACAACAAACATCTGCTCACCGACGTTCTGAAAAATGAACTGGGCTTCAAAGGATTTTTGATTTCCGATTGGGCGGCGATTGACCAGCTTTCACCGAATTACAAACACGACATCGAGGAATCCATCAACGCCGGGATGGACATGGTGATGATTCCTTATGGGCCGGGAAAGCCGAACAATTACGTCGAGTTCATCCGGGACTTGAAGGAATTGGTTGCCGAGGGAAAAGTCCCGCAATCGCGGATTGATGACGCCGTGCGCCGCATTTTGCGAATTAAATTTGAAATGGGATTGTTCGACAATGCCGTAGTTGACCCGGCGTTGACCGTGGCCATCGGCTCGCCGGAACACCGGGCGGTCGCGCGCGAATGTGTTCGCGAATCGCTCGTGCTGCTCAAAAACGAAAAGCACGTTTTGCCGCTCTCAAAAAAAATCCAACAGCTCGCAGTTATCGGCGTGGCGGCGGACGATTTGGGAACGCAATGCGGCGGCTGGACGATTAGCTGGCAGGGCGACCACGGCAACGTAACTCACGGCGGCACGACAATTCTAGCCGCGATTCGCCAAACGGTTTCGCGGGAGACGCAAGTGACTTTTTCTCCCGGCGGCAGTAATTTGGAAAATCCCGCCGCCGTCATCGTCGTCGTGGGCGAATCGCCTTATGCGGAAATGAAAGGCGACCGCACGAATTTGGATTTGTCGGCGCAAGACGCAGCCTTGATTGCCAAAGCCAAAAGTTCCGGAGCACCGGTGGTGACAATTTTACTTTCGGGGCGTCCGCTGATTTTGAATTCGGCATTGACCAACAGCAGCGCATTTGTCGCAGCATGGCTGCCCGGCACGGAAGGTCAGGGCCTGGCGGACGTTTTGTTCGGAGATTCCAAATTTATCGGCAAGCTCCCGCGCACCTGGCCGCGCAGCAACGACCACCCCGCCACCGGCGACAAGTCGGAAAAGCCGCTGTTCCCGTTCGGTTTCGGGATGACCGACTGAAGTCCGGTTCCAGACGTGATTGAAATCATACACCGGAGAAATTTTCTTAAAAAAACATTGGGCGGAGCCGTCGCTCTGGCTGCCGCCAAAATGTCGGGATTGACTCTTGCCCAAAACCTCCCCGGTTCGCGCCTCTCAGAAAAGCCAGCCAGTCACGGTGACCCGGTTTTTTCGAAACTGCGTGGGGTGAATTTGGGTGCCTGGCTCGTGCTTGAAAAATGGATGGTGCCGGACATTTATCGCGGCACGGATGCGCCGGATGAATACAGCCTTTGTCTCGCTTTGGGCGACCAGGCCAGGAGCCGGCTGAACCGTCATCGTGAAACTTTTATTACCACCAAAGATTTCCGCTGGATCAGGGAGTGCGGCCTTAATGCCGTTCGTCTGCCGGTGGGCTATTGGGCGTTGGAAGCGCCGAAACCATTTGTCGAATCTTCAGGCTTCATAAATTTTGCGTTGAATCAATCCCACCAAAATGGTTTGAAGCTGCTTTTGGATCTACATGGCGCGTCCGGCAGCCAGAATGGCTGGGATCACAGCGGGCGGAGCGGGCCGATCAACTGGCCGAAGGATCCGAGAAATATTCAGGAGACTTTGCGCATCCTCGAAAGTTTCGCGCAAAAATACGGAAAGCATCCGGCGCTCTTCGGAATTGAATTGTTGAATGAGCCACGCGATGTGATACCGCTGGAAATCCTGCAGCAATTTTATCAGGATGCCTACGCGCGGCTGCGCAAACATCTTGATCCGCAGGTCGCCATCGTCTTTCACGATTTGTTCCGGCCGCTGGCTTGGAAAAAATTCATGCAGGAGCCCGCGTTCAGCAACGTGATTCTGGACACGCATCTTTATCAATGTTTCAGTGAAGTGGACAAAGGCCGCACCGCGCAGGAACAGCTCATGTTTGCCATCAATCGCAAGGCGGCGCTGGACGAGATGCAACGCGAGGAATTGCCGACGATTGTGGGCGAATGGTCGCTGTCGTTGCCGGGCCAGGCGATGCAGGGGCTTTCGCCGTTCCAGGTCGCGTCGGTCAAACGCGCCTATGCCGGCACGCAACTTTTGAATTACGATGGAACCCGCGGCTGGTTTTTCTGGAGCTACAAGCTGGAGCATGATTCTGAATGGAATTTTCGTCATTGCGTGGAACGCAACTGGCTGCCCGGAAATTTTTCGGTTTGAAAATTCCGCCGCCGCCCACAGGTGAATCAGCCCGCGCCGAATCGCCACCGTCACCGCTTCCGTCCAGTCGGCCATGCAAAGCCTGGTAAGCCCAGATTTCCCATATACGCTTCACACGACAATGTTATTGACTTACAATGGAGCCGCATAAACAAAGGCTTTCATCTAGTTTAATGTGCATGGGGGCGTGCATGATCGGTCGTATATCCCTCGAAAGAGGGATGCGGGTCTTCCCAAAATCTGTTAGAAAAGGATGTATTCTCCATAATGTAAATTTGATGAGCCTAAATTTTGGTCAAAATATAATACAAATTACGCTGTAACAACATATGAAAAGAACCCTATTGGTAACCCTATTCGCGGGAGCAATCCTGCTCTCGATGCAAGTAACGCAGGCGCAGATTTACCGCGAGGTCTTTGGTAACCTTGCATCTGGCGGAACAAATGCCCCTCTCAGCACTGTCGGATGGGCTGGAAATTGGGGAGCGACCGCCTCAGACGCGTCCGTCGGGGACGCTCCCGCCGGTTCCTTTAACAATTTCGGCGTTTCCACCGCACTCGGCTCCCCCAACAACCTCGGCAATATCAATGCCCTTCCGGTCGAGATCTCTCAAGCCAATGGCTTGGGGTTCGTCAGCCAGGCTGGGCAAAACTTTATTGCCTACACGACCTACACCGTGGACCCCAACGCGATCTCGGACATCTCCTTCTATGCCGGAAGCACTTTTGACACCGCCGGTGGCATCCCTGGGTTTCGCATTGCCGTCCAGCAGGACGGTAGTTGGTATGCCTCCACCACGGTGCTCGCCAACAGTCTCAACGTCTCGTCTGCCGGCAATTTCCACCTCGCCCCCGGCAGTGGCGGCGCACAACAGGTTACCTTCACTTGGACAACCGCCGCGAGTGCTTGGGACACTTTGACCTTCACCCCGAGTTCCACTCTGGCGCTCGGCGGCATTTCGGGAGGCCTTAACGCGGACCCCATCACCGCTTTCGGGCTGTATAGTGACGCTACTGACTCCTTGGGCAATACAGAAAACGCGATCCGCCGCTTTGATACGTTCCAAATCGACAGCGTTCCCGAACCAGGCAGCGTCGTGTTGGTTCTGTTCGGTGTCGGTGTGCTGATGAGCCTCCGCCATTCTCGCAAAGCCTGATCGGTTGACAAAAGAGCTGTTTTTCCCGCAGGGCGAACCGGCGTCGGTTTGCTTTGTTCCCTGTTTCAGGGAATTTCAGCTTTTTTCGTCAGGGTTCAACACCTGATTTTGCCGCCGCGCGTTCCTCGTAATCCTCCAGCGACGGAATTTTCATCAAGGCCCGTTTTGCATAGGCGCGATGCACGTTAAGAGGCAGCTTGGTCACGGCTTGAGAGGACGCTTCAAAATATATGTGAACCGAGGAAACCCAGGTAAGAATGCTTTTCAAATATTTTTGGCAAAGGTGAAACTGCCTGCTTTGGAAAATTATCCATGAGAGATGTGGGGGCCGGAGTCCCCACGCACTCTGCTCATCCTGTCCACTATCCCTCGAAAGAGGGATGGCAGAATTTTAAAAAGCAGTTAGATTACTTGTAATAAGTCACCAGCGTCCCAAATTGAAACCATGCGTATTTGGTGTGCCATCAATGGTATGCCGTCAGCCCTGTTCAAGTGCACTTTTTCATCTGCACCAGCCCAGAATTAAATCAACCAACCCCCAACGCCCCATGAATAACATCCAGATCCACCAATCATCCGTTCGTCACATCGTCCCGTCCAGACTGGGTCGGCCAAGCATATCCCTTGCCTTTATGGCCGTTTTTGCCGGCTTCCTGCTGGCCAGCACCGTGGGGCAGGCGGCGCCCGTCAACTTGTTGTATTTTCCCCTTACCAACGCACCGGGCAGCGCGACCACGAATTTCCCAAGCTCCACCGGCCTCGGTGGCGTGAGCGTGACGTTGGGTGCTTACAACGGTTCCGGCACGCTCAAGGATTTCCAGGGCCTTGCCGGTTCCGGGGTGAATGGCGCGATCAACGGTGTTGCCGCAATGTCTTTGACAAACGGAGACACGGCGCCCACCACGGGGTCGGCAAACAATAACGGTGCCGCTAATTCTGCTGCTGATTTAGGCGATCCTACGCTCAAACTTGGCAGCGTCAGCAACTTCGTGGTAACGATGTGGTTTAATCAAGCTGGAACGTTATCAGATACGGTCGGTGCGACGCTTCCCCGGCTTTTTGTTCTTAGTGACACCAACGGAAACGCGAATGGTAATAACGATGGTGTTGGTGGCCCCGGTGTTGCCACCAACGGCATCGCCGCAAAGTTCCAGGAGGGAAACCAATTAATATTCTACATTAATGGGACCGCTGCGACGGCCTCATCGTATGTCGCTGGGAGTGGCGCTTCGCTGCTCACAACGTATGGCGCTAATTTTCCAAACTTCAAGTGGATTTTTGTTGCATGGGTTTATGATGGCACCAACATCTATCAGTATACCGGCTCGGACACGGCAGTTGCCACGTTACAGAATCAATTGTCGGCTTCGAATCTGGTGGTTAACTTGACTAATTTGAACTCTCAGTCACTTCTAATTGGCAATCGAAACTATAAAGGCTCTCGTGGATTTTTCGGCTGGATGGAAGATTTTCGCCTCTACAAAGGCTTCTCCACCAACAATCTCAACTTTGTGGAAAGCATCCGGAAGGAAATAGCTCCCAAGATACCGACGATCACCGGCATCTATCCGGATGGAGCGTCGCTCCTGCAAGCCACCAACAAACTGGTGTTCACCGCCCAGTCGTCCACCGGATTCAACCTTACGAACATTAACTTGAAATTGAATAACGTTGATGTTTCAACAAGTTGCACATATGTGACCAATGGCACCGGCTCAACGAACGTGACCGTGACCTACACCGGCCTGCCGCAGCAGTCCGTCAACACCGCCGTGATGACCGCGATTGATAGCTTCGGTCTCGTCGGCAGCGCCACCGTGACGTTCGACACTTTCAATCCCACCAACTTCATCGTCAAGGCGGAAGAGTTTGATTACAACGGTGGCTTGTTCATTGATAATCCGGTCTATACCAACACGGCCGACCCCAACAGCTATTTTGGGTTGGCAGGCACGCAAGGCACTGACGTGTATAAGGGGGGAACCACCGGCGACAATCAGGCCAACGATTACCGCTTTGATGACGGGACTGGCACCGATACGCAGACGCCTTTGGCCGCGGGCGAACTGCCGTCGCCGACGAGATTCGGCGGCATCATTGTCCCGAGTCACATGATCGGCAACTGGTCGAGCGGCGAGTGGCAGAATTACACCAAGACGTTCCCTGCGGGCAACTATAACGTCTATGCCCGCTTGAGCACCTCCAGCGGTTCAACCGTCACCTTCAGCCAGGTCACCTCGGGGCAGGGCCAACCGAGCGCGAGCCAGGTGCTATCCCAACTGGGCCAGTTCACCTTTACCGGCAGCGGGGCTTTTCAATGGGTGCCCTTGCTCCAAAACGGCACCCTGGCGGTCATCAACCTGTCCGGTATAAACACGGTGCGCGCGACGACCGGCGGCGGGGCCAACGCGGACTTCTACATGCTCGTTCCGGCCAATCCAAACCTGCCCGTCATCAGCAACGTGTATCCGGATGGCAATTATCTCTTTGAGGCCACGAACAAGCTGGTCTTCACGGTCAGTTCGCCGGCCGGCATTAACACCAATAACGTTACGTTGACCGTGAACGGCACCAACGTCTCCGCCGGTCTGGTCTTCAGCGGCGGACCCAATACTTGGAACGTCAGTTACACCGGGTTGCAGGTGAATCAGACTTACGCCACGGTCATTCAGGTGACTGATAACAACAGTGTTCCAGCCAACGCCACGTTGAGCATTGACACTTGGAACCCCGTGTTTCAGGTCGAGTCGGAAGATTTCGACTTCAGTGGCGGCCAATATATTGATAATCCACTGCCGACGCCTCCCGGTGTTGCCGCCGCCAACAGTTATGAGGGTCGAGTGGGCACTGTAGGAATTGACGAGTTCGGCGCCTCTGCGACAGGTCACGCCGATTACCGACCGGGCGATGCCGTTGCCACCACCGTGGTCACCGATACACCGCGGCGGCAGTTCGCTGGCGGCGCTCTGGCCTACAACGTCGGGTTCCTCGGATCCGGCTTCTGGCAGAATTACACAAAGACATGGCCAAGCGGCACGTTCAATGTCTATGGCCGCATGGCCTCCGGCGCCGGCATCGGCACGATTTACTCGTCGTGGTCCCAGGTCATTGCCGG
>Ga0265337_1001455_pt1 | contig 11610 bp, 11 predicted proteins | sample 42122metaG_FD_192441 | JGI IMG/M metagenome (GOLD analysis project Ga0265337, IMG submission 192441) | Rhizosphere microbial communities from Carex aquatilis grown in University of Washington, Seatle, WA, United States - 4-21-22 metaG | ecosystem: Host-associated > Plants > Roots > Rhizosphere >... | reverse complement strand
GGGACTGCGCGTCTTGATCCAGTATTGGCGACAGATGAAGGCCAAACAAAAGTTGCTCCAGGCCACCCGTCCTTCGCCCGAAGCAGATGCCGTGCTCGTGGCTTCCGGTTTCCGGGAATTGTTGCTTGAGAAGATTTGATCCCGCTCGGCGGTGACTGGCAGTCAATTATTTGTGCAATTTTCTTTAACCAACCAGCCGGGAGAGAAGCAAAAATTGCTGCAAGCCCTTCAGACATTTGCCAGCGACCACCGGCTTCCCAAAAAGGTGTTGCAGGCCGCCGATTTGTCGCTGGAGGAGCATCTCACCAACGTGATGAATTACGGCTTTGAAGATGCGCAGATGCACGAAATCCTGGTTCGGTTGGAGATGGTTGATGGCAGGTTTCAGATCGAGGTGGAAGACGACGGCAAGGCCTTCAATCCCCTGGAATATCCGGAACCGGATTTAAGCGTGCCATTGAGTGAACGCCCAATCGGCGGCCTGGGCATTCACCTGATTAGAAGTTTTATGGACGAATTGGGCTATCGGCGCGAAGGCGGGCGAAACGTGTTTCAAATGCGCAAGCACCTGCGGCCCTTGCCGGCTTGAGCTTAATTGAATCGCAGTTCCACGAGCGAGAAATCGTCTTCCAGCAGGTCTTTGCCCCTCGTCTGCCTGGCAATTTTCAGCCGTTCTTCCGGTCGCAGGTTCCGGGTTTGGGGTGAATTGAAGCTCGCGAAAAATTCCTCCCAGGTTCCCACTTTTTCGTCGGGACCAAATATCTCAAACACGCCGTCGCTGAAGACCAGCAGGCGGGAGCCGGGAATTATGTTCTGCAGGACGTTGCGATAAACCACTTCGTCCAGGCAGCCAACCGCGGGCGGGACAGGCTCGATTCGCAAAGGAACGACGGTTGCGGCGCCGCCGGAATCCGGGCCGATGAGAATGGCGGGCGGGTGTCCGCCGCTGGCGTAGACCAGTTCGCGGGTTTTGCGGCGATACACGCCATACCACGCGGAAAAATACAAATTATTCTGCTCATCCATCCGAAAGCTGTGATTCAGTGCGCCCAAAATTGCCGCGGGATCGCGGAAATCTACGCCAGCAAGGGTCTGCGCCCGCAACGCGTTCAAAACCGATACGGAAAGCAATGCCGCGCCCACTCCATGACCGCACACATCCAGAAGGTAAATTGCCAGATGGTCCGGATCAATCCAGTAATACCCGAATGCATCGCCTCCAAGCTGCTCGCTTGGATGGAAGCACCATACACCTTCAACTTCGCCAGACATGGGGGCGGGCAATAGTGAGCGGGCATAGTCGGCCGCTTTCGACAATTCCGCCATCATGGCCTGATAGTGGATCTGCTCCTGCTCCTGCAGGCGCTTTTCCACGTAGAGCCTGACCGAATTGATGACAATGGAGCAGAGCACCGCCACCCCGACTTCAATGACGGGGATGATCCATGCAAACCAGATCAGCCCATACCACTGCGACAAATGGGCGGCGATTGTGATTAACGCCATCGCTCCAATCGCGCTCAACGTCGCCGTGAGCGGTTGCAATCGCATCAAACCAAAACCTGCCAGTCCGGCCACGGCCAGAATCAGGGCAAGTTCCAATAAGGATGGAAGCCGGGTCAGCCAGTTGCCGTTTATCAGGTTCAAAGTCGCGGTCGCATGGATTTCCACCCCCGGGGCAAAACTTTTTTCCTTCTGGGACCAATCGTTCTTCCGGGACCAGAAGTAGGGGATGCGAAACTCGTCCTTGCCCTTGCCGGAAAAATCGGCGGACCACTTCGCGCCGACGAATACGATTTTGTCCTTGAAGAATCCGGCCGGCGCACCGTTCGGATTGATGGCAAGGAAATAACTGATGCTGGGAATCCAGCCGGGCGGGCCGTTGTAATTCAAATAGCGGGATTCAGAGGCATCAGAGCGGACCGCACTTTCGGGCGCGCCGGCAAATTTCGCCACAGCGGTCGGCAACCATGGAATTTCTTCCTGGGGGCTGTTCGTGAACGTCGGGAAACAACTCCGGATGCCGTAATCGGGGTCGATTTCAAAGTTGCAATTGCCCCAGGCAACCACTCCAGCACGAAAAGGCTCGTATGGATATTCCTCCGAATAGGATTTTTGTTCGTTCGCAGACGTGTAATCATAGATTGGAGCAATCGAGCTTGAGTTGTCTCCGAGCAAATTGAGATTGCCGCAGAGGATGACGCGCCTGCTCTCTTTGATGGCGCGCGCAAATTGGACATCCGCTTCCGTGTTGGCGGAAGGATCGGTAAAAAGGATGTCGAAGACGATGGCCTTCGCGCCCTCCGCGGTGAGTTGTTCGACAAGTCTCGCGTGCAGTGAGCGGTCCCATGGCGCGGTCGTCGGCTGGTGCAACGTTTCGTGCGAGAACTGGTCCAGATAAACGATGGCCACGTTTGTGACTGGAAAATAACTACGCAGAGCAAAAGGCAGATCATAACTCGAACGCGTCACACCATCGCCGATGTGGAACGTTAGAAGGCAAACGCCAATTAGCGCCGTCAACACGGAGGCTATAGCGCCACTCAACCAGAATCGGCGGTTTTTTCTACCGGAGGCTAGCGGTTTCATTTGGGATGGGTTTGCTGTTCCATTGCGCTCTGGCGGGACAGCTTCGTCCTTTTCATTTGGTCATTCAAACAAGAAATGAAGGGCTTGGGCGGACCATTGCGGATTTGGTTGGCATGCCTCGCACCGCCGCCCTTTGGCATACATCTTTCGAAGTCAGCGGAGAAACAGTTCGGCGGCGGCGTCCGCAAAACGCAAGCCTTGCGGGGTGAGTTGAAAGCGGTTTGAGTCATGTGAAGCCCAGCCGCGTCCGGTCAGTTGACTCATTTCATCGGACCATTCATGCCGCAAATCAAAATCGGTCACTCGTTGAAACTCCTCGAATGCCCAGCCCGCGTTCATCCGCAGACCGAACGCCGCCGTCTCACCCGCCCGCCGCAATGGAGGCAGTTCCTCGGTGGATTCAATCGCGCGTCTTCCGTTTTCCAATTGCTCGCAATAAAGCTGCGTGTTCGACCAGTTTTTTGTCCGCACACCGCGGACGTAGCTCGTCGCGCTTGGTCCCAATCCGTAAAATGAGCCGCCGCGCCAGTAATTCACGTTGTGTTTGCAGGCGAGCACGGGAATGGATTGTTGGATTGCTGGATTATTGGATTGCTGGCTGCTGGCTCTCGTGTCGCGGGCAAAGTTGGCCACTTCATATTGTCGGAAACCGGCGGCGGTGGCGCGCAAAATCAATTCGTCATACATCTCGCACGCCAGATTTTCGTCCACGTCGAATTCGCCGGCTTTCATCTGGGCAAACAGCGGCGTGTCGTCCTCGTAAATCACCTCGTAGCTGGAAAGATGTTCACTTTGCATCGCCACGGCTTCGGCCAGCGTTGCGCGCCAGATTTCCATCGTCTGGCCGGGAATCGCGAACATCAAGTCGAGATTGAGATTTTCAAAACCGGCGGCGCGCAGAATGTCGAACGATTTGAAAACCATTTCGCGCGAGTGAATGCGGCCAAGGCGGTCGAGCAATTTTTCGTCGAGCGACTGGACGCCCATGGAAATGCGGTTCATGCCGAAGTCGCGGAATAATTTTGCCTTGTCGGATGAAACCGTCGCGGGATTGCACTCGACGGTGAATTCTTCCGCGCCGGGCAGGTTCAATTTTTCCATCGCGCGAAGAATTATCTCCCATTGCCTGAGATTCAATAATGACGGTGTGCCTCCGCCGAAGAAAATGGTTTTGGGCTTGAGATCGTCCGCGACAATCTCCATTTCACGGATGAGCGCGGCGACGTAGCGGTTCACCAGCTCGCCGGACGACGCCTCGGAATAAAAGGCGCAATACGCGCATTTTTGCGCGCAGAACGGGACGTGGACATAAAGGCTCGTGACACGTGTCGCGCTGGAATCCGTCATGGGATGAAATTAGCGCGCGCGTTCCTTGCTGGCGAACGAAAAACTTCCGCGCCTGCGTGGCGTTTGAATTCCGGCGCGTTACGCCGGGTTCGCACGCTGGACATTTTGCGCTTTCAACCCTTTGTCGCTCTCGACAACCTCGAAGGAGACGGGGTCGCCTTCATTCAGGGTTTTGAATCCCGGACCGACGATGGACGAGTGGTGCACGAACACGTCCTGGCCGGAATCTTGGGCGATGAACCCGAACCCTTTTCTGTTGTCGAACCACTTTACTTTGCCGCTGGCCATAATGACTCCTGACTTTCGGGCATGCTCCAAAAGAAAAACGGACACAACTGCAAATCAGTTGTGCCCGCTAATCAATTTCGGAAACGGCTCATGCGTCATTCCTGCGCGGATAATAAATGGAAATTATGCCATGCGTCAAGCAAAATTAAGCTTGCCCCGTCACTCGATGTGCAACGCCTGATTCAGCAATTCCGGCAGATAATTCGCAATCGTGGTTTCACTGACGACGAGTTTGGCGCCAGCCCTTTGCGCTGCGTCCATCACTTGCGTCGCGCCCTCGGCGGCAAACGCAATGACCGGGATGTGGCTTGTGGCGGCGTCGGTTTTCAGCGCGGTAATGGCGCCGCAAACAGCGTCGCCGCCCGCCAAATCCACAATCGCCAGCAGCGGCTTTTCATCCCGCGCGCACGATTGGAACGACGCCGGATCGTTGACGGTCTGGACGCGGTAATTCAAATCCTGCAACTTGTTCACCAACTGGCTGCCGGGCATCAGCTTCTCGTAACAGACCAACGCGAGCGGTTGCGTCATGCTCCCAGCATGAGACGTGACCGGGGAAAATGCAAAAGATTTTCGCACTGCCGTCTTGCCAAAAAACCAAACCCGGAATACAACGCAGCGGTCAACAAGTTTGGGGGCAAGCCGTTATCATGAACCATCCAGTTAAAGTGTTTTCGCTGGCCGTTTGCCTGAATTTGATTCCGGCCGCGCGAACCGTCGCCGGCCCGCCGTTTTTCACGGATGACCCGGAGCCGGTGGACTATCAGCATTGGGAATTTTATCTTTTCGCCAACGGCGATCACGCCAGAGGAGGCCCCGCCATCAACGGCCCGGCAGACGAACTGAATTACGGCGTTCTGCCTGACACACAGCTCCATCTCGTTGTGCCGATGCTCACCATTTCCCCGGAAGGCGGACCGGCAACGACCGGCTTGGGGGACACGGAGTTCGGAATCAAATACCGTTTCCTTGACGAGACGGACACGCTTCCGCAAATCGGCATCTTCCCGATGGCGGAATTTCCGACTGGCGATCCGGACCGCGGTTTGGGCAACGGTCAAACGTGGTTCCGCCTGCCGCTCTGGCTGCAAAAAAGCTGGGGGCCTTGGACAACTTACGGCGGCGGCGGTCTGGCGCTGAATTCCGCGCCCGGCCAGCGCAATCATCCCTTCGCCGGCTGGCTCATGCAGCGTAATTTCGGCCCGCATCTCATGCTCGGTGGCGAATTGTTTGCGCAGGCTAAAGACACTGGTGATGACAAGGGATTCGCCACACTCAACTTCGGCGGCTCGTATAATTTCAACGAACATTTCAGCATGCTGTTCAGCGCCGGCCACAGCATCGGTGGCGACCGCCACACGTTCTGGTATTTCGGATTTTATTGGACATGGGGGCCGAAATCTTCCAAACCGTGATCAAGCCATGGATTGAGGATGAAAAGGAGAAAAATATGAGCCTTTTGAAAAAAATCGCCACGCCAGCAGGCGCGAACGCGAATGTGCTGATTCGTCTCGTGGTCGGTGGCGTGTTCTTGAACGAAGGCGTCCTCAAATTCTTGGAGCCGGCAGTGCAGGGTGCGGGGCGCTTTGCAAAGATCGGCATCCCGTATCCGGATTTTTTCGGCCCGTTTGTCGCGATGTTGGAAACCGTTTGCGGGCTGATGGTCATTCTCGGCCTGCTCACACGTCCGGCGGCGATTGTGCTGTTCATTGACATTTCCGTGGCGATTTTCACCACCAAAATTCCCGTTCTGCTCGGCCACGGTTTTCTCGGCTTCTCACTGATGAAGCTGCCCGAATACGGCTTCTTGAGCATGGTCCACGAGGCGCGCACGGATTTTTCCATGTGGTTCGGCCTGTTGTTCCTGTTGATTGCCGGGCCGGGGCGTTGGTCAGCGGATGCCTTGATTTCACGGTCTTGACGGCCGGCGTCTTTCTTACAATTTTTTTACAAACGTTTGACCCGCCGCTGACAACTCTTTTCCCGCCATCCGGCAGATTGGTGGCATGAAAAAAACAATTCTGCTCACCATCGGTCTGGCGACCGCGTTCAACCTGTTTGCCGGAGGAACTTTGAACCTGCAACTCGTGCCGGAGCGCGGCTACTTCGTGAAAAATTCACCGCAGGAGGTCGTCATTAAAATTGACCTCTCCGCCATCGCCGGCCAAAAAAAGGTCCGGCGCACCCCGCTCAATCTTGCCGTCGTGCTGGACCGCTCCGGCTCGATGACCGGCGCGAAACTGGAAAAAACCAAGCAGGCGGCAATCCAATTGGTGAACCGCCTCGCGCCAAATGATATTTTTTCGCTCGTCGTTTTCAGCGACGAAGCCCGCGTGCTCGTCTCCGCGCAAAAAGTCGAGGACAAGGACGCGCTGAAGGAAAATATCGAAGGCATCGAGGCCGACGGCAGCACCGCGCTTTATTCCGGCGTGAAAATGGGCGCCAACCAGCTTCAGGAATTTTTCTCCAGCAAACGCATCAACCGCGTGATTTTGCTTTCCGACGGCCTCGCGAATGTCGGCCCAAGCTCGCCGCGCGAATTGCGACGGCTCGGCAGCCAGCTCGCCGAACGCGGCATGTCCGTCACGACCATCGGTGTCGGCGACGATTACAACGAGGATTTGATGGCCGGTCTGGCCGAGGCGAGCGACGCGAATTATTATTACGTCAAGGACACCGAGAAACTTCCGGAAATCTTCGCCAAGGAACTCGGCGAACTGCTCACCGTCGCCGCGCGTGATGTGCGGATTGAGATTATCTGTCCCGATGGTGTGAAGCCGCTTGGCTTCATTGGCCGCGCCGAGAAATTTGAAAGCCAGCGCGCGACGGTAAACTTGAGCCAGTTAACGACCGGGCAGGACCGCTATCTCTTTTTGCGCTGCCTTGTGGATGGCAAGCAGCCGGATGTCGCGAAGGTGAAAGTGGATTTCACGGACGAACTCGGCGACGGCAGCGTGCAATCGGCCAGTGGAGTTGCCAGGATTGATTTCACCGATGACCAGAAGTTTTCCGACAAATCAGTGAACGGCGCGGTCGTTGCGCAAAAGGAATTGATGCTCACCGCCGTCGCCAAGGACGAGGCGATCGCGCAGGCGGACGCGGGAAATTACAAACTGGCGGCGGGAACGCTTTCAGCGCAAAACGCGGCGCTCAACCGTGCTTACGCCGCCGCGCCGGCGGAGGTCCAGATGCAAATCCGCATGGAGACAAACAACCTTGATGATTTCAGCAGCAGAATCGGCGGTGGTGGTTTCGGCGGCGGTGGCGGCGGTGGCTTTGATTCAGCTACGCGCAAATCTTTGCAGTCGCAATCCTACAATACGCGTAATTCAAAATAACCAAACCAACCAAATCAAACTCACATCCATCATGAAAACGAAACTGGTTTTGCTCCTTGTGCTGTCCCTGGCGGCAATTCCTCCGGCGTTTGCCCAAACCGCGCAGCCACCTCAAATCAGCCTGTCCGGCTGGGCGGAAGTAAAAGTCGCGCCGGATGAAATCATGTTGAACGTCGCGGTGGAAACCCGCGCGGCCACTCTCGATCCGGCGCGGCAGGAAAACGACCAGAAAATCGCCGCCGTGCTTGCCTTCCTCAAACAGTCCAAAATCAAAGACAAGGACGCCCAGACGGATTACATCAACATCCAGCCGGATTACAATTACAACAATGGTTCCAGCGAATCACATGTGAAGCCTGTTGCTTACATTGTGCGGAAGAACATCGAAATCCGGCTGACCGATGTTGCAGCCTTTCAGGACATCCTCACCGGTTTGCTGACGAACGGTGTGAATTATGTGAACGGCATTGATTTTCGCACCACACAATTGCGGAAATACCGCGATCAGGCGCGGGCGATGGCCATCCGCGCTGCCAGGGAAAAAGCCGGGGCGCTTGTCTCCGAACTCGGCGCGAAGCTCGGCAAAGTCACCAGCATCAACGCCAACGACGGCAGCGGCTATTATGGCAATTACTGGGGCATGAACCGTGGATTTAACGGCTTCAATAATGTGGCGCAGAATGTCGCTTCCGTTGGCGGAGCTTCAGACACCGGGGAAGACACCTTTGCCGTCGGACAGATCAGCGTCTCGGCAACGGTGAATGTTTCGTTTTTGATTGAATGAAGTTCCGCCCAAAATGAGCTTGGTTATGAACGCAGAGTTGGGATATTTCAGAGAGGAAGCCGATGAAAAAAGTTGCGCTGGTTTTTGTGGTGGCAGTCATTCTGCCGAGCCTCGTGCTCGCGTGGCTGGCCGTGCGCTCGCTGCGCGACCAGCAGTTCCTGCTCGAACGCGCGCAGTCGCAGATTGACCAGCACGTGACGGACGCGCTCGCGCAAAACATCGCCGATTACCTCGCGCAACGGCAGCAGGAATTCGCCGCGCTGGTTGAGAATCTCGCTGCCAATGGCGACACCCAGACACTGGCGGCGCAGTTCGACAATCAACTTCGCCAGCATTGGTCGCTGGCTGAGGTCGGCTTTTGCGTCACGGCTTCGGGTAAGATCCTTTCGCCGCTGCCGAACGCGCGGCCCGAGGCGCAAATGTTCCGCCTGGACAACAGCGGATTCCTCGGCAACCGCGAGCCGGTGGAGGTTTATTCGAGCGCCAACAATGCCATCGCCGGTGGCGGAAACGCTGGTGCAAATAGTGCCTTGAATTACTCCCGCGGTCAGGCAAACCAATCTTCACTTGCATTCAACAACGATTCCGCCAAATCCGCTGCTCCTGCGCGATTGCAGGAGCAGGAACAATTGAAGCTTGCCGGGCCGCCGAATGTTCCACCTGCCGCCGCGCGGTCGCAGGACACGTTCGCCTCCGCGCCTTCTGGTCAACCCACAACGCTGGCCGCGAATAATTCCTTCGGCGGCAAAGTTGGCGGCGGCGGTGGTGGATTTGGTGGCGGAGCGAATAATTCCAGCCGTGACAAAACAATCCAACCCGCGACAGCGGTGAACGGTTTGACCGCCGACTCGATTTCTTCCAATTCAGAGCAAAAACAGGAAGTGGCGACGGCCAAGGAATTGAATGCGCCGGCTCCGGTTGTGGCGCCGCCGTCGCAGACATTTGCGTTTGACGACAACGCTGCCAGAAAAGACGCCACCAGCCAGCCGCAAGCCCAAAACACGCTCAATTACAAAACGGCCCAGACCCGCGCGGTCAGCCCGCAAAGCCAGATGTATCAGGTCCCCGACAGGACCAAAACCGAAGCCGGCGCGGACGAGCAGCAAAATAATCTGTCCAAGGTCATTCCCGCCGAGGCGGAATTCCGCCAGCTCATTGGCGACCAGACCGACGGGATGCTCGCGCGTTTTCTCCAAAACAAGCTCAAGCTCATGTTCTGGCACCGCTTGAGCGCCGAACCTGATTTGATTTTCGGCGCGGAACTGGACCTCAACCGCGTTGTGGATGGACTGCGCGGCCTCGTGCAACCCGACCCGGCCATGCAAAATGAAATCTGCGTCGCGCTGCTCGACGACAACGCGAAGCCCATCGCCATTTCGCACTCGGGTTTTCAGGCGAATTGGAAGCGCCCGTTCGTCGCCACGGAAATCGGCGACGCGCTGCCGCATTGGGAGGTCGCCGCGTATCTCGTCAATCCCGCGCGGCTCACGAAGGCGGCGCACACCGCGCGGTTCACGCTCGGCCTGTTCATTGCGGTGCTCGTGCTCGCCATCGGCATCGGAAGCTGGCTCATCGTCCGCAGCCTGAACGCGGAATTGAAACTCGCGCGGCAAAAAACCGATTTTGTCAGCAACGTCTCTCACGAGTTGAAGACGCCGCTCACCTCCATCCGCATGTTTTCCGAATTGCTCGCCGAACAGCGCGTCACCGACACCGCCAAGCAGCGTTCCTACCTGAACATCATCACCGCCGAGGCCGGGCGGCTCACGCGGCTCATCAACAACGTCCTCGATTTCTCGCGGATGGAACGCGGCGAAAAGAAATATAACTTTCAGGCGTGCGATCTGGCCGCAGTGGTCCGCGGCATTGAACAGACCTTCCGCCCGCATCTCGAAGCCGGCGGGTTCAAATTCATTTGTGAACTGCCGGACGTGCCGGTTCCCGTTCGCGGCGACGCCGACGCGCTTTCGCAGGTCATCGTTAACCTGCTGTCCAACGCGGAAAAATATTCCAACGGCGGCAGGGAAATCACGCTGCAACTGGCGCAGAAGCAATCGCCGCTGCCTCACGCCGAAATCAAGGTGCTGGATCGCGGCGCGGGAATTCCGCGCGGCAGCGAGGAGAAGATTTTTGAGAAATTTTACCGCGCGCACGACTCGTTGAGCAGCGGCGTTCAAGGTTCGGGACTTGGCCTGACCATTGCCCGGCAAATCGCCCGGGCGCATGGTGGCGACGTGGCTTATGAACCCCGCGAGGGTGGGGGAAGCTGCTTTGTGTTGCGGTTGCCAATTTCAGGAGGATCAGCATGAAAACGAAAATTTTAATCGTCGAGGACGACCCGCACATCCTGCTGGGTCTGGAGGAAGTCTTGAAAAGCGAAGGCTACGAAACCGCCTCCTGCAATCGCGGCGATGCCGCGCTCGAAGCCGTCGCCAAACACCAGCCGTCGCTCATCGTGCTGGACGTGATGCTGCCCGGCATGAGCGGCTACGACATTTGCAAACAGCTCCGCGCGAAAAAGTTCGCCGCACCCATTCTCATGCTCACCGCCAAGGGACAGGAAATTGACAAGGTCATCGGCCTGGACCTCGGCGCGGACGATTACGTGACCAAGCCCTTCGGCGTGCGTGAACTGCTGGCGCGCATTCAGGCATTGTTGCGCCGGACAAATTCAGCCGGCGCCAAAACCGGATCCGATGCCGTTTTCCAAATCGGTCCGGCGACGGTTGACCCGAAAACATTTCAGGTCAAACGCGGCAAGGCGACCGAGGAACTTACGGCCAAGGAAGTAAAACTGTTGCAGGTCTTCCACGCACACGCCGGCGAGGTGTTGTCACGCGACAAACTGTTGAACGAAGTCTGGGGCTACAATTATTACGGCACAACGCGCACGCTGGATCAGGTCATCGTGCAACTCCGCAAAAAACTCGGCGACAACGGCAGCGAACCCAAACACCTGCTCACCATCCACGGCGTCGGTTACAAACTGGTTTCGTAAGCCGAAAGGCGGCTTCTACGAATGAAAACTTCAGCCTTACGATGCCGGCGGCAACTGAATTTCCGGACGGATTGAAACCACGTCGGTGCCGGGAAAATCCGACGGCACGGAAATCGTCACCGGTCTCCGGGCGAGCCATTGAATTGCCCGTGGAACAATGGTTTGAACTGCCGCGCAATGCATCCGCCCGCCGGACGGGGCGTGATTTTATTTCGTTGCCAGCGCAGCTTCAATGGCTTTGGTTACTTCCTCTGAATCCGGTTTCA
>Ga0265337_1001450_pt1 | contig 11646 bp, 10 predicted proteins | sample 42122metaG_FD_192441 | JGI IMG/M metagenome (GOLD analysis project Ga0265337, IMG submission 192441) | Rhizosphere microbial communities from Carex aquatilis grown in University of Washington, Seatle, WA, United States - 4-21-22 metaG | ecosystem: Host-associated > Plants > Roots > Rhizosphere >... | reverse complement strand
GCATTTGACACGGCTTATGCGGCGTCGATAAGAGAGAGCGGATTCCTGGCCCAAGCTTCTTGAAAAGAAATGCAACCGACTGACCCGATTATTCTCGCAGAACTGCCAAACCACGTCGATCAGCACCGAGTAACCCGATATTAGGGCGAAAACGGCCTTGCGGGTCTGGCGATGGGGCGGAAGCCGTCGGTAGATTTCAGCGGCTATTGGCAGAAGCATATAGCAAATTAGCGCTTTGCCCTGTAATCTCTCGGAGCAAGGCAAGTAAGGAGGGTCCAATGCGTAAGCTGGTGATCATGTTCTGCTTGGCGGCTGCCGCCTTGATTTACGTCGCCGCCTCAACAACCGCGCATGCGTATTATTATAACGATTACGGGTTTTTTAATAACGGTTATGGGCCTTACTACGATTGTAATGGGCAACGCTGCTACATAGGGCCGCCTTATACTTATCGGCGTCACCATGGGCGCTATTACCGCGTCCCTGGCCAGTATTATTATGGCCCGACTGGCGGGTACTTTCACGGCTCTCCCTACAACTGACGCTCTAAGATGGCTGACGCTCTAAGATGGCGTCTGTGGCCTATGAGTTCGCGGCGCATTTCGAGGGAACGCCGGAATTTTTCAGTTCGTCGTTAAAGCTGTGCCGGTACGACCGAAACGCCCGTTTTTCAGGTTTGCCGTCAGGAAAGGCGCCCATTTCGATCTTGACCCATCCGTTAGCCAGCTGGTTGCCGAGCGGGCTTCCCGGGGTTGTCGGGAGCAGGTCGGGAAACAGCGGCTCGTAGCCGAGCGCTCGTATCGCTTCGACGTATTCGAGAAATCCCAGCCGTAAGAGCTCCTCATGAATAGGCAATTGGCGCGCCGTCCACGTTCTTTTCAGTTGGCGGAATTTATTGGCGCATACATCGATCGTCCACAGGCCGGTGTCCGCGTCCTGCATAACGTCGGCAACGGCAAGACCGCAGCCTCTTCGCGCCGCAGCCCGAGATAGTCGCAAATCATCGGACATCAGTAGAGGCCGTCGTGGTAAATGCGCTCGCCCGGTACCATCCGCTTGTTCCAGTCCTGGCAGCCGGTGAATGGCGGTTGCGCGTACAACAGGCGCCGATGCTCCGGCGTCCACGGCAAGACCTCGTCCATCGGGTCGGCCGATTCTTGAGTGCGAAGCGCGGCCGGATTCAGAGCTGAATCCACCGCAAAACCTTGCGCCTGTATTGATTTGATGAGCTGACCCAGGAAATTCAGATGCCGATTGGTGGCATCCACGCCGACCCCGCGCTTGCCGGGCGGGACAACCGCACCCTTGGCCAGAAGCTGCGCCGCGGTCAGGTCTTTGTCCTCTCTGCTCTTGCCATAGGTTGGCGACAGCCCAAGCAGAAGATCCTTGAAGTCCGAAAGGTCCTTCTGCGAGATGCATGACAGATCGTCGTGATTAAGGCTCTTTCCGAACAGGGCGAAGGTCTGCCGGGCTTGGCTAGCGGTTTTATTGCCCCAGCGTTTGAATTTTACCTTTTCGGATATGAGTTTTCGCCGAGCGCGGAGAGGCTGACGAGTGCGGCCGGTCGGATCGCTGCTGACGGTGCACTGACATATCCAGGCGACAATGAGAGAGCATTGGCCGGCATTCGCTGCTCGCACACGGCGGCCGTGGCGGCCTCGTGCAGGCGGTCGGCGTCATCGATGAACCCGTTGCCCCAGGCATCCGCCTGCTCGCGCAGCGCGGTTGCCATGGCGCGCAGATAGATGGTTTCGGCCTGCGCCAGGTTTGCCGGCGTCTCTGCTAGGCCGCACGGACTTGGTGGGCGATAGAGATCCCGGTTTGGAATTCGGTGACGAGCTTTTCGGGCTTCTGGCCCCGGCGACACCAACTCCTCACCTCTGCGGCTCGTTCACGCGCGACGTCGGGCTTCGTCTCTACGTCGCCGACGACCCACCTCCGCTGTTTCCCGAAGAGCCGCGCTCGGACGGTAAACGTAACCTCGCCCCCGCGCACGCGGACCTGCAGTCCCTCACAATTGGGATCCGTCTTCTCATATTCTCTACCTGCCTTGGCATCGCGGACGGCTGCCTTGACGGTCTCGGAGGTGATCTTGGTAACGGCCATTTTCCCGGGTCACATTTGTTCACGTTCTAGGCCGGGGTCACACCGGGGTCACAGGAACGCAAAGAACGGCGGCAATCGCAGTAGTCCAACGGCAAAAGGGTGACACGTATGAAATTGGTGGTAAAGATCTGAATTCATTGGGAAGTATTGGCGCCAATACTTCCCATGAATCGACTTGGGACCACGGCGAGTGCTCGCAGCAAGTTGACTCTTAATCAGCGGGTCCCAGGTTCGAGCCCTGGTGCGCCCACCAAAACCCATTGATAATTAAAGAGAATATGGAGCAGAAGAAATCGTCGTTACGATCTTCGTTGTCGGGGCCACATCTTGAGGTGTGTGCTGAAAATCTAAACGCGGACGTCATGGTGATGAAATCCAAACGGAATAGGCTAGAGTGTCTCTCGGATTTGCCGGTCGCATTGCGATCGTAGTCGTTGACTGGCCGTGACATCTTTGCTCGAAATTACAAAGATGACGTGAGTGAAGCAAAGGCGGGGGAACATCGCCTGTTCTGCGATGGGGGTACCAAACATGAACCGGGCTTATTTGACGCGCGGCGTGATCTTCGTCCTTGCGATTTTGCTTTCCAGCCTCGGGACCGGTCATGCGCAGAGGGGCGCGGGACCTTTCGAGCGACTGGCCGGCCAATGGGCCGGGTCTGGCACAATCGACCTGTCAAACGGCACACGTGAGCGAATAAAGTGCCGGGCGTCATACGATGCGCTGGCGGAACGACACAATCTCCAGCTCAGTATTCGTTGCGCCAGCGATAGTTTCAATTTCAATCTCTCTAGCAGCGCGGATTTAGCCGGACGTGACGTCAGCGGGACGTGGAGCGAATCCACTCACGGCGTAGGCGGGACAATCTCCGGCACGGCCGAAGGTGATCATATCCATGCCCGCGCCGAGAGCCCAGGCTTCAACGCCACCTTAAGCCTGGCTACGCACGGTAACCGGCAATCGGTTGTCATTAAAACAGCCGACCCGAACGCCGGCATCAAGGGTGCGTCAATCAGCCTGCGACGCGGCGGCTAGGCCGCCGGGGTCTCGCGCGAAAGGCCTATTCAGCCGGCGACCGGCTCGATGGCCGCACGGCGATACGGCGTGCGATCTTGCTGAGGAACGTGGCCGTTGGCCGCAAAATGAGCAGATCGGCGATCAGCGCCGAGATCATCGCAAACGCGCTTAGCCATCCGAACAAGCGGAGCGAGGGGAGGCTGGAAAAGACCGTCATTGCCAGCCCGCACGCCAACACGGCTGATGTCAGGATCAACGGCGGCCCGACAAGAATGGTCGCGCGCTCGACGCCCACCGCGGGATCCGGCTCGGTGTCCTCGATCTGCAATCGGTTGAGGAAATGAATGGTGGCGCTCAAGCCCAGGCCGAACGAGACCGTCAGCGCGATGACGCTCGCAAATTGCAATCCGAGGCCGGTCACCCACAGCAAGCAGCCCGCCAAAACGATGGGGAAAAGTCCCGGCAAGATACTGGTCAGCATGACAATGAAAGACCGGAATGCCAGGCCAATAAACGCGGCGACGAAGACGATCTCGATCGTCAGCCCGCGGCTCAGCTTGTCGATCATAATCGCGCTGTTGCGCGCCGCGATCACGGACAGGCCGGTGACCCCGACCGTATAGCCGGGATATTTCGCGTTCAGGGCGTTTAGTTTCTTGTCGAGGGCAGCGACGATGGGCAGCAGCTTGCTGGCGTCGGCGTCGGGAACGCGACCATTGACGATGACGGCGTCTTGTTTGGCGGAGATGAACCGCCGCGTGAGATAGGGTGGAAGCAAGTCGACATATTGCTTGAGGGTGGCGACGTCCGACTTGTTCATCTTGTCCGCTAGCCACCGGCGCAGCGTCTCCAGCGACCAGACGTTGCCGACCCCCGCCTGTTGCTCGAGAATCGAATGCACATCGGCGATGACGGCAAGGGATTCGGGCGCGTAGAGGGATCGCCCCTGCGGAAACTCGATCAGCACGTCGATCGGATTGGCGCCGGTCAATTTCACGTCTAGCCGCTGGCTGGCCGCAACGGCGTGCTCCCGGTCGGGCACCTGATCGGCGAGCCGATAGCGCGGCTGAAGCTGGGTATAACCGAGCGAAAGACCGACGACCACGAGCAGGCCGGCCAGCGCATAGAGGCCCGGATGAGCGACCATGCGAAGGGCGATCCACCCGCAAAACCGCCGCAAAACGTCGAGCGCCTTGTCCATGCCCCGCACGCTCGAGGCAAACCCCGACTCATTGTGAATGAGCAAGACTCCGAGCAACGGCACCATCGTCAGCACCGCCACCATGGCAATGAGCGTGGCGATGAGTCCGGCCTCGCCGAAAGTCCGGATCAAGTCGGATGTCGAGAACATCAGGGCGATGAACGAAACGGCGGCGGTGGCATGCGTGAGCACGCAAGCCGGTCCGGCGATGAGAAGGGCATTGCGGAAGGCGGCATATTTGTCGTCGCCGGCGATCAGCCGGTCGCGCGCCGCAAAGGTGAGCTGCATGCTGTCGGAAAAGCTGATGACCATGATGAGCGGCGTCATCACATTTAGAAAAATGTTCAAACGAAAGTCGAGCCAGCCGAGCGAACCAAGCGCCAGCAGAATGGCGGTAAGCGGCGGCGCGGCGGCGATGATCATGAACGATATGCGGCGGAAGAACAGGACCGCAATCAGGCAGCCGATTGCAAACCCAAGCGCGTTGTAGACGAGCCGGTCGCGCTCGATCGCGTTGCGAATCTCGAACTGCATCACCGGGACGCCGGACAACTGGACACTGAGCCCTGTATCCGCCAAATTTTCGTCAATGGCTTGATGAACATTGCCGATGACGCCGGAAAGCTTTTCCCGGGCCGCGGACGGGTCGAGCGCGAGCACGACCAAAGCGAGCTTGCCGTCGTCCGACAGCAATTTGCCGCGAATGATTTCGTTCGACATCACTCGCGCAACGAGGCTTTGGTATTCGTCGCCTTCCGGCAAGGGATTGGGGAAGAGCGGGGCCGGAATATCGCCATTCCGCGGCGGTTCGCGCGCGGAAAACAGCGAGATTAGGCCGCGCGTGCCGTCGATCAGCTGGAGGTCGGTCACCAGTTCGCGCAGTTTTTCGAGCGAGGACCGATCGAGCAGCGTGGGGCCTTCGATCACGATCAAAACGTCGAATTCGCTGGAGGGAAAGTTGCGCGTGACGTCTTCGTAAGTTTTGTATTCCGCCGTATCGGACCGGAATAGTTGACTGAGCGAGTCGTCGACCTTCAGACGCGCAAATCCGACCGTAGCGGCGATGCAAAGAACGGCAAAAACGATGATGGATATCAGCCGGTAGGAGAGCGCGATGAACCCAATGCGCTCGATTCCAAGCGCCAGATTCCGGGGTACTATCGCGCGCGGCGATTTCACCAAGTCGGGTTCCGGCGTTGGAGGGCTTGTCACGGATGCACTCTATAGAAATATCAGTTGCGGCCGTACCGGAATGAAACGCGGAGCGAGCATGTGCGGTCACCAAGTGTATGCGCTCAGTGTAACAATCGCATGAGCAAAGTATAGTGCTGGTGCCATTCCCAATAGGCACTGCGCCCGGCATTTGCTTTGAGCCAATGCCCATTATTGGCTAGGTGCTGGCGCTAAGTTCTATTTTCAACTGCGGCGATTTGCGATGAAATGCGCTGCCGCTTTCAAAATTGCGCCGTCTTTGCCGAACGACGCGACCGCCGTCTCAGCCTCGACGATAAGCGTCTTGAGCCGTTTCCGCGCGCCATCGACCCCCAGTAGGCTCAGGAATGTAGCCTTGTGGGCGGCCGCATCTTTTCCCGTCGCCTTACCAACAGTGGCTGCATCGCCTTCGATATCAAGCAAATCATCGGCGACTTGAAAGGCTTCGCCGACCGCCGAACCGTAACGTTCGAGCGTCGCACGCGCCTTTCGGGGTGCCTCGCCGAGAATGGCTCCACTCGAGCAGGCAAACTTCAGGAGCGCTCCGGTTTTCATTGATTGCAATGTTTTTACATCGCCGAAATCAAGTTGGCGTCCCCGGCCATTTGCAAATCGACCTTCGGCCGCAAGATCGAGCATTTGTCCGCCCACCATTCCGCCGACGCCGGCGGCTCGCGCAAGTGCGGAAGTGAGCGCAATTCTGATGTCGGGCTTTGCGTGTGTTTGCGGGCGAGAGAGGATATCGAACGCGAAGGTCAAAAGCCCATCGCCGGCCAGGATCGCGGTTGCTTCGTCGAAAGCCTTATGCACGGTGGGCCTTCCCCGACGCAACGCGTCGTCATCCATCGCGGGAAGATCGTCGTGAACGAGCGAATAGCAGTGCACGCACTCGAGCGCGGCGGCGACCATCAGTGCCTGCCGTCGCTGCACCCCGAATAGTTTCGCGGTTTCAACGACCAGAAAAGGGCGGACCCGCTTGCCGCCCCCTAGGCTTGCATAACGCATGGCGTCCAGGAGGCGGGCAGGGCGCGCTAGCTCGCCGAAGACCGGTTTGGGTGCCAGCAACCGGTCGAGCAGGCCCTCGGTGTCGGCTGCTACCTGATCCAGGCACTGTTTAAAACGGTCCGTGGGATCGGCTGATCGAGAAGGCTTGCTTTTGATCGAATAAGGCTGTGTCGGATTTTGAGAAGGCGGACCCATAGATTCCAGGCTTTTCAGCCCCCTCGGTGGCGACCTGAAGTATTTTTTATACCAGTGCCCAACAGATTACTGCACCGGTGCGACATCATCTAGGTGGAGAACCGTACCGCGGTCCGCGCTCCGCCCCGCGTGGCCGAACCGCTGCTCGATGTAGTCGGTGACCATTTTCTTGAAATCGGCCGTCAGCGTCGGGCCACGCAGCGTGGCTGCCTTCTTGCCGTCGATGAATACCGGCGCGGTCGGCTGCTCGCCGGTGCCGGGCAGCGAGATGCCGATATCGGCGTGTTTGCTCTCGCCCGGGCCGTTGACGATGCAGCCCATCACCGCAACCGTGAGCGTCTCGACGCCCGGATAGCGCGTCTTCCAGCCCGGCATCGAGTCGCGGATGAAGCCCTGGATGTCGGAGGCGAGTTCCTGGAACGTGGTGGATGTGGTGCGGCCGCAGCCGGGACAGGCGGCAACCAGCGGAACGAACGTCCGCAGCCCCATGGTCTGCAACAGTTCCTGAGCGACCTGTACCTCGAGCGTGCGGTCGCCGTTCGGTTCCGGCGTGAGCGAGATGCGGATGGTGTCGCCGATGCCCTGTTGCAGCAGCACGCCCATGGCGGCGCTGGAAGCGACGATGCCCTTCGATCCCATGCCGGCTTCGGTCAGCCCGAGATGCAGCGCGTAGTCGGAGCGTCGCGCAAGCTCGGTATAGACCGCGATCAGGTCCTGCACCGCCGACACTTTCGCTGAAAGGATGATGCGGTTGCGCGGCAGCCCGATGTCCTCGGCGCGCGCGGCGGACAAGAGCGCCGATTGAACCATGGCCTCGTGCGTCACCTCACGCGCGCCGCGCGGGGTCGGCGACTTCGAGTTCTCGTCCATCAGCTTGGTCAGCAGTTCCTGGTCAAGCGAGCCCCAATTGACGCCGATGCGCACTGGCTTGCCGTACTTGAGCGCCATCTCGACGATTTGCGTGAACTGCGGATCGCGCTTGTTCTTGAAGCCGACATTGCCGGGGTTGATACGGTATTTGTCGAGCGCCTCGGCGCAGCCAGGATGATCGGCCAGCAGCTGGTGCCCTATGTAATGGAAGTCGCCGACGATCGGCACGTTGACGCCCATCTTGAGCAGCCGCTCCTTGATGTGTGGCACCGCCGCCGCCGCCTCGTCGCGGTCGACGGTGATCCGCACCAGCTCGGAACCGGCGCGGGCCAGCGCCGCCACCTGGCGCGCGGTTCCCTCCACGTCGGCGCTGTCGGTATTGGTCATCGACTGCACGACGATGGGCGCACCGCCGCCGACCATGACGCCGCCAACGTCCACGGCAATCGATTTATGACGTTCTTGTGTCGCGGTGCTCATGAGACGTCTTTTAGGGTGTTCCGCGCGAGCCGTTTCTGGCCCGCATACGGACTATATCGCCTTCCCTCACCGGCGCGTCAACGCCACCGGCGCAAAGGGCTGGGAAGGGTTCCGCGAGAGGCTCTTTCCGGCCAGATCAGACTTCGCTGAGACCGAGGAGGCCGAAATCCGGTCCCATCAGCTGGCGGGCGCGGAGCAGGGCGCGGCGCGCCGCATAGGCATCATAAGCGACGCGGAGTAGGCCGGACAATTGCGACGGCCCTGCGATCAGTTCGCGCATGACTGCCGTTATACTTGTGCCTCCGTCTGTGCGCATGCCGGCAAGCGCCGCCTCCGGCACAACCCGATGCGCCGGATCGATGACCACCCTGACCGCTGCGAAGCTCAACCCGTGGGTCGATGCGTGCCGGGCGACGAGATGCGACTCCATGTCGACGGTTGCCGCACCGGTCTCGATGTGCATTCGCCGTTTGGCTTCAGGGTGAGCGACTGCGTAGTCGACGCCCGCGATGGGCATGTGTTGCGCGCCCGGGATCATCTCCAGGATCTTTTCCGACCAAACACGATGGGTCGGGCGAATCTGCTGCGCGTCGATGACCGATGACGCGACGATCCAGTTGCCCGGGCGCAAATGCGGAGCGAGCCCGCCCGCTACTCCGAAACTGATGATGCTGCGGGACCCTCTTTTAATGGCGTGGTCGAGCGATGAGGCAACCTCGCTTTCCGTGTTGCGGCAAATAACGACGACGCCTGGCCCGGACGCAATGCGGGCTTCGAAAGCTAACCCCACGAGGGCGATGACGAGGCGGTCCGCCGGAGCGCACTCCACGTCCAAACAATCCGGCTCGGCAGGGCCTGTAATGTCACTGCTCGCTGAAGGAATTGCGCATGGCATCGTTCGGGGCTCCGGCAATTGGGAGGCCCATGAATCTTTCAATCTGTTTCGCGCCATTGGGGCCCCTAGACCAGCTCTATCTCTAATAAAGCAAATTTCATGCCGCGATAGAGCTTCCCCTTTGGCCGCAACTCGAATAGACGACCGAACGTAGCAGGTCGGCCACGGCATTCCGCATGAGCAATAAGGAAAAGATTCTCGTCACCGGAGCAAGCGGATTCGTCGGCTCGGCCGTCGCACGCAAACTAGTCGAGGCCGGCTTTTCGGTGCGGGCGCTGGTTCGTGGCACAAGTCCACGTAAGCACCTCGCCGGGTTAGATTTGGATTTTTTCGAAGGCGACCTGCGCGACCGGAAATCCGTCGCGCGCGCGATAGCCGGCATGCGTTACGTTTTTCACGTGGCGGCGGATTATCGCCTGTGGGCGCGCGACCCCAGCGAGATCTTTGCCTCCAACGTCGAAGGAACCCGCATCCTCATGGAGGAGGCGATGCGTGCGGGCGTCGAGCGCGTCATCTACACCAGCAGCGTGGCGACCATCGCCTTGCGAACCGATGGGATGGCTGCGGACGAGACCACGCCACTGCGCGAGGATCAGGGCATCGGCGCCTACAAGCGCAGCAAGATCGCGGCCGAACGGCTGGTCGAGGCCATGGTGGCGGAACGAGGTCTCGCCGCCGTCATCGTTAATCCCTCGACGCCGATTGGCCCGGGCGATGTGCGGCCCACGCCGACGGGCAGGATCATCATCGAAGCCGCCAAGGGCCGCATTCCGGCATTCATCAACACCGGGCTCAACCTCGTGCATGTGGACGACGTGGCCAGCGGCCATCTGGCGGCGTTGCATCACGGGAAGATCGGCGAACGCTACATTCTCGGCGGGCAGGATGTCTTGTTCTCGCAGATGCTGCGCGATATCGCCGGCCTGGTCGGTCGCCGCGCGGCGCGGGTGCGGCTTCCGTGGCGTGCGCTCATCCCGGTTGCGTATGTCGCCGAAGCGGTGGCCAACGTCACGGGACGCGAACCTTTTGCGACCCTGGACGGAGTTCATATGGCGAAGTCCCACATGTTCTTCGTATCGACCAAAGCCGAGCAGGAACTCGGATATCGCTCAAGACGTTATACTGAAGGGATTGACGACGCCGTACGCTGGTTTCGCGACGCCGGATACTTAAGTTCCTAGCGCGTCATAAGATTAAATGGCCGTAAGGTCACTTGATCGGCCCTAGGAAAGTTGTGGTTTATGTAATAGATACGCGCAACCAACCGGGATACCGGAATATGGCTTTGGTATAATTCTTGCCTTATACTTTTGTTGATATAGCTGGTTAGTTCCAAAGATTCATGAGCTAATTTGCCACTCACCACGCAGACTGGAAGCGAAATGTTGGATTCGATTAAAGAGCCGCGCGATCTGAAGAACCTTTCGGCGGAGCAGCTGCGCGAGCTGGCCGACGAGTTGCGCTACGAGACGATCAGCGCGGTGGCGGCGACCGGCGGGCATCTCGGGGCCGGCCTTGGCGTGGTGGAACTCACGGTCGCGCTGCATTACGTGTTCGACACGCCGACCGACCGGCTGATCTGGGACGTCGGGCATCAGGCCTATCCGCACAAGATTTTGACCGGGCGGCGCGACCGCATTCGCACGCTGCGGCAGGGCGGCGGGCTGTCCGGCTTCACCAAGCGGGCCGAGAGCGAATACGACCCGTTCGGCGCCGCGCATTCCTCGACCTCGATTTCGGCGGGGCTCGGCATGGCGGTGGCGCGCGATCTGGCCGGCAAGAAGCACAACGTCATCAGCGTGATCGGCGACGGCGCCATGTCGGCGGGCATGGCCTATGAGGCGATGAACAATGCCGGCGCGCGCAACGAGCGCCTCATCGTCATTCTCAACGACAACGACATGTCGATCGCGCCGCCGGTCGGGGCCATGTCGGCCTATCTGGCGCGGCTCGGCTCCGGCCACATGTATTTGAAGCTGCGCGACGTCGGCAAGCAGCTCACCCATCACCTGCCCAAGAGCTGGGACCGCGCCATCACGCGGGCGGTCGAGCACGCGCGCACCTATGTGACCGGCGGCACGCTGTTCGAGGAGCTCGGCTTCTATTACGTCGGGCCGATCGACGGGCACAATCTCGACCACCTGCTGCCCGTGCTGCGCAACGTGCGCGACGCCGAGATCGGGCCGATCCTGGTGCATGTGGTGACGCAGAAGGGCAAGGGCTACGCCCCGGCGGAGACCTCGGCCGACAAGTATCACGGCGTGGTCAAGTTCGACGTGGCGACCGGCGCACAGGCCAAGTCGAAGGGCGGCGCGCCGCAATACACCAAGGTATTCGGCGAGAGCCTGATCAAGGAGGCGCGCAAGGACGACAAGATCGTCGCCGTCACCGCGGCGATGCCGTCGGGCACCGGGCTCGATCTGTTCGAGAAGGAGTTCCCCAACCGCTGCTTCGATGTCGGCATTGCCGAGCAGCATGCGGTGACTTTCTGCGGCGGCCTGGCGGCGGAAGGCTTCAAGCCGTTCGCCACCATCTATTCGACCTTCCTGCAGCGCGCCTATGACCAGGTGGTGCACGACATCGCCATCCAGCGGCTGCCGGTGCGCTTCGCCATCGACCGCGCCGGCCTGGTCGGCGCCGACGGGCCGACCCATGCCGGCGCCTT
>Ga0265337_1001448_pt1 | contig 11651 bp, 12 predicted proteins | sample 42122metaG_FD_192441 | JGI IMG/M metagenome (GOLD analysis project Ga0265337, IMG submission 192441) | Rhizosphere microbial communities from Carex aquatilis grown in University of Washington, Seatle, WA, United States - 4-21-22 metaG | ecosystem: Host-associated > Plants > Roots > Rhizosphere >... | reverse complement strand
GCCTGCTTGGTACATCTGAATGACTCGTGCTTCTTGGGTCTTACTGAGTTTGTAGTCGGGGCCGGTTCGCTTTTTCATCGGTAAAGACTCCATTCGGAGTTCTTATACCTGAGTCGTCTCTATAATACTACCGTCTTATGCTAATACTGGGCGTACGTTGTGTTGACCGCCCAATACTCACTGAAAACTCCGGAGTTCGTGGGGCCAAGGATGCCTTCAATATTGAGGGCTACTTTCACGTGCTGCTTGCGCTGGTCAGTGAAAGCTTTGAAATATTGAAGCCACTGCATGAGCATCGGCGTCTTGTCGTTGACGCCAACGTTGATACCACCCGTGGAATAGTTGATGTGGTTCCTGGTTTGAAGTAGCCCAACCTGCTCAATGAGCGAGATGACCGTCATCCGCAGCATCAAGTAGGCCAAGTTTCTCCCCAGTAGGTCGTCCAAGGACAGGGTGGTGAAGTGCGGGGTACCGTTGAAGTCGCTCAACGCGTCCAAGACCGACCAAGCTATTTGGCGGTCTGTCGACTCCTCGCCGACCAGCAAACGGTTGAGCTCAGGAAAATCTCTCGTGTACCCGCGCACCATTTGAACAAATGCCCGGAATGCCGGAGTTACCCCCGGCAATCCCTGCAACGTGTCGCGGTTTACGTCTGTCATTTCCCAGTCAGTCTTCGCTTGCCAGGCTTCCCGGTGTCGGGAACTGGCTGTTCATCGGCCGGTTGCTCCATCTGATTGTACTTGGTCACGGGCACAGGTGTCTCGGTGGTTACCGGGGGTACTGCATCCACGCCTGCCACCTTGGTTTCGTTCATGACCACGTGTTTCACCGGAATCATGCCCAAGTGCCCGCTGGTCGTTTGCTTTGCCTTGGCATACGCGGGAGGGACGCAGTCGACAGAAACTGCGCCCACCGTCAGCAAGTGCACAAGATGCCCACGGATAACGCCATTGGCATCCTCGACGTCGATGTACTCGCCGGGGACTACCATGCGTCCGCCCACTGCAAAGTGCTGGTTCAGCAAGCCCTGTTGCTCGAGCACCTTAGTGGACACATCTGTGAGATTGAAGACTCTCACCGATTTCTCCTGCTTTTCTTACCACCACGCTGAGGCGTAGCGGCACGTTGCGCTGCCGGGTCAACGACGCTCGCTGTCTCTTCAGCAGCTGGCACCTCTTCCTCCGTAGCGGTTTCTTCCTCGGTCTCGCCGTCTGTGGCAGCTTCCTCCGAGGACCCTTCGTCCATCGACTCGGCTATGCCGTCAACAGCTCCTTCAGGCTGCTCGACCTGCTCAGCCGTCCCATCTTCCATGGGTTTCTCTTCGAAGGTCTCCTGCTCTGCAACAGCCACGGGTTCAGGCTCGGGCTCAGCAGGAGTCTCGGGCACGACGGCAACCTCCAATGCAGTTTCCACAGACGCTGCAGTTTCCACAGACGCTGCAGGCTCTGCAGGCGGGGGAGCCGAAGCACCCTTCCTGGCAGCTTCATGCTGCTTCTCAGCCGTCATGCGCTCCGTAGCGCGTTGTGCCGCCGGGTCACCAGGGAAAGTCCCATCGATGTACTGAGGCATTGGGTTGCCAGCGGGGACATCATGGGCGATGGAGTCAATGCGACGGTTGTACATCGCCGGTGTTGGCGGGGCTTGCATTACATCCGCTGCTCCTGCCTTCAGCTGAGTCAGGTTGAGCTGACGACCATCGCGTAGGTGCACGGTCAAAAGCCCGGAGCCCTCTTTAGTCAAGAGCTCGTCGATATTCTGCACCAGTTGCTCGGCAGTGATACGCACGGGGCGCTTTCGGACCAACCGTAGCGAAGGATTGCCAAACAAGTACTGCTTGAACCTGTGCCTTGTAGGCTGCCTCGAGCGCACAGTGCGCGTAGACACGTGGCGAACCCTGCTATGGACGAAGAATTCCTCTGGCAACTCTGCGGGGAGAACGTTCACAAGCTCAGATTGCTCTGTGCTCTCACCTGCATCGCCATCGCCATCATCGTCGCCATCTAGATTCGGCTCATTCGAAACTTCTGTTTCCGACATCGAAACCTCCAAACTGACCATACCTCTTTCCCAAAACTAAGAAAGGGCACCGGGCCAGTATCGGCACCGATGCCCTTCCGCATACCCTGCGCTACTTTGCAGGTTAGTACTGGGAAACCTGTGGGAACTTCAACCCTTCGTCCACGCGATTGTTCACCGCGCCCAGAGATTCTTCCGACCGCGGAATGAAGTTTGTCAACAAGCCTTCGGCGTCCGTCGTCGGGTTTGCATCAGCCGAGTAGAGCTCGAGCTTGCGCACCGCAGCGATGTTGATGACGCTCATGCCAATGTCTTCCCACGCCTGGAACGTGATGGTGTTGGCAATCTTGTCGATGTAGAACTTGGTGTTGTTCAGGACGTAGAACTTCCCGAAAAACTCCGGCTTCGTGAACACATATACGTTACCGGGACGGAGAATGTCCGTCTTGATGGTGCGTATGTACGAACGCCCTAGGATGGTGTTGTACTTGTAGCCGTCAACCGTGGTCTCCGACTGCACGCGGTCGCCGAAGTCTTCCACCGTCCACTGCAAGAGGTCGTCCCAATCGACTTCGGTCATGAGCAAACGCTCAGAACGCAGCCGGTTGCCGTCGAGCAACTTGAAGAGGTTGACCACGTCGGGTCGTTGGATGGGGAGAACTTCAGCCGTGCTGCCGCCTGCCGTACGTGCGAGCTCGCCCTTGCGGATGGAGAACTCAACCGTAGTGCCGATGGCTGCGCGGTCTAGCGCAGTGGGAACACCACCGTTGGCTTCCGTTTGCAGTGCTTGAACCGCAGCTTCGATATGAATCGTGAACTCACGGTCTTCAATTTCCTGGATGTCCTTCACCGAGTTCTCTTCGATAATCTTGGTGATGGGCATCTCATACGCCAACAGCTCCTGCTCCGTCTTCTGGAACATCTCGGAGCTGATGGTGTAGAAGGCAACCTCAGCTCTGCCGCCTCGGATGAAGCGAGCACTGGGCTGCCCACGGAACGTAATCGCCATGGCGCGAGACTGGGGCTCGATGTCCACAATCTTGACCAAGGTGTCGTGGTTTACCGAGCGCTGGCAATCTGCACGCGTAACCTGCTCCGGCGGAATGACTTTGCGAGCAAAGCTCACCTCGCGGAGGCGGTCACGAATATAGCTGCCACCATACTCGGCGATTTTCTCCTTGCCTTCGCCCGTGTTGAGCTTGGAAGCAAAGAGTTCATTCATTACACTCGCCGGAACCGACATAGGAATATCTCCTTTTACTTTCTAGGGGGATTCCAGCGATTAGCTGCGGTATCCCGAGAGGAATCTAAGCTTACCACCGTTGCTGGCGGGAAGCCGAGTTACGTAGCCGACAATGGCGTCGGTGGTGGCACTGGTGCAACCAACGAGACCAATGAAATTGCGTGCGCCGATGGTAATCAACGCAACTTTGAGGGGCTGCATGACCGTGGTAATGGCTGCACCATTGTTGCCCACAGCAGCGGCGGCGTCGTACACGCGGGTGTCGCCTTCGTAAGAGCCACTGAACAATGCAGTGGTCTTCTTTTCGGACATGCCCATGCGGTCCGACCGACCACGTTCGTTGAAGCAAAGGAAGCTTCGAACGGTGGCACAGGTACCGACCACGCCACCAATTGCAACTGGGCGAGCCCACCTGTAATTGGCATCCAACGTCAGCCATTCGCCATCAATGAGGGCAACGGCATTGAGTGGGTCTGCCAGCGACGGGTCTGCTAACGGGAGGTCTTTCCTCCACACGGGCAGAATGTCACTGACGGGTTCAAAATTTACTTTCTGAATCGTCGACATTTTACTACTTTCCTCCTGTCAGCTACTTTCAGCTGCAATCAGCCGAGCACGAAACGCTCAAAGTCACTGGACCCTGTGGCGCCAGAAAGTTCATCGGACAGGTGGGCATGCTTGCCCATGTCTGTACCGACCAACTTCACAGCTTGTTCAGTGACGTCGAGATTGAGGTCGCCAGCCGAAGCTGCCTTCTCAAGCTCATTAGCCACCTCAAGTACGCTGCCATCGCGAAGACCTTTATCAATCATCGCACTGGCAACCTTTTCGATTCTTTGACGGGCAAGGCCACTAAGGGCGATGTCCCGGTAGAAGTCACGCTCAGCCGCGAGCTTGAGCAATGTTCCGGGAACCTCCGAAAGCACCTCGCGCTGGTCTGCTGCACTTAGCTTGTTCATCGTTGGTTCTCCATCACATGGTAGCGCCGGCTGAGCCGACACCACCGACAGGGGGAGCCTGGAAGCTACCCATTCCTGCGCTCACCTTTTTCTTGGGTTTACCATCCGGACCACATGCGTCAGCGGCCAACTTTTCGAGTAGGGCGCGTGCAGATGCGGTTCGCATGGGAGTTGACAATGCAGATGAAATCTTTACACCAGCTTGGCCCGTATGGTCAAAGGCTTGGTCCAAGATATGGTCATGTGCTGCTGACAAAGCGGGCTCAGTAACTATCCTGTTCAGCTGTGCTTTCACCGGAGCTTTGGCTTCACGCTTCGTGAAATTGGCGGCTGCTTCATTTGAGCTAATCAAGCTGGTAGGGCCTTGAGGCAACCCACCGACGGGAGCTCCACCAGCTTCACCAGACATGCTGGTATCCGGAGGCACAGCTGCTCCAGCGGATATCTTCGCTGGATTGATAGCATCTTCGGCGCTCTTGACCATGGACAGGTACAAGTCTACCAGCCGTGGGTCAACTGCAGAAGCTTCCTTCTTGCCTTCGCCTCCGTTGCCCTTGCCCTCTTTGCCTTCAAGCTTCTTCTCAGCAGCTTGTTCTTTCTTGGGCTCGCGCTCGAGGTCATCCTTTGTGGCGCCTTCATTGAGCGGGAATTTGGCAACTTTACGCAGCATAGCAATACTGGCAGAACTGAGCTTCACGGGGTACGCCGGGAGCATCGACGAGGCGTTATCCTCGAGTGCATTTGCGGGACCTTGTGGCTGCCCACCGGAAGGTCGCTGCAGATTGGTATGCATAGGCGGAATATGCGAGGGCGTTGCCTCACCTCCGTGCCCTGCTTCAATCTCGTTTTTGGATGAGGTGGCTTCGAGAACTTGCATCGGATTGGGGCCTTTACCTGGGCCAGTCTCCTCTGCAATCTTCGTCTCTTCCACAATGTAACTAACCGCAGCGGCGAGCTTCTCAACGTAATTCGTCGGGATAGACTCGATTTCTGGGGCAAGTGCAGACGCTTGCTTCGTAGTAAGCACGGGCTCACCTGCATTGGCAAGTTGACGCATGGCCTCCATAGAAGCAGACGCTTGTTCCTGCGAGCCAGCTGTGGCCGCCTTTATCATATCTTGAATCGTGAAATGGGCTGTCGGGAGCATAAGGACCTCTCTATGAGCAACCTTCGGTGGTAGGAATCCTTGGGGGTCGATGGGCAGTCCCTTTTGAGTGGACGACCCAAGGTCCGCTGGTGGTGGTGACCCGGAGTTGACGCGCGAGTAGCTGGTGCGTGGAGCCAAACCTTTCGGGCCTGTTTGACCCGGTGCCGGCTTGTTCCCCACCGACAACTCTGGAAGTGGTGCCGACGCAGCACTGCCCTGCCCCGGGTCGGGGAGAGCTACTGAAGCCGTGTCGGCGGCCTTCAGTAAGTACTGCGTCAGTGCACATTCTTGCATCTCTCTAGGTGTTTCGAAAGGTTACGCTCAGACCTGAGTCCAATCTACCTGGAAGCCAGCGGCTTCACACAGCTCCAACGCCCGATACTCGAGAGCTTGCTCAGGAGTTGAAGCCGCTGCCATCTTCACGCTCTCTGGGAAACCCAGCACGAAAGAGGCATTGATTCGATTGAAGGCCAGGTCAGCATCAACGCTGGCAGACTTCAGCATGTCGATGGCGCGGTAGGCAGCTACCTCGTCAAAGTTGGGAGTCGATGTAGCAGAGGTGGATGCGGCACTTGCCTGCTTGCTTTGCTCGAGGGCGGCAACGAGCTCAGCTGCGCGACGGACGGAGGCTTCCTTCTCCTTCTCTTCCTTTTCCTTATCCTCTTTGCCTTCTTTGCCCTCTTTGCCTTCGGGCTTCTTGGCGAAAGGATTCTCGCTGGCGGCAATCTTACGCATCTCGTCGGCGAACGAATGAGCCATGAGGCGCCCCATGAAGTCGGCTTCTGCACACTTCACATGAGCAGCGCGCTTTTGAAGATACTCTTCATTGGCAGCGGCGAGCTTGGCAGCGGCGGCTTCCTTTTCCTTCTCTTCGGGCTTTTTGCCTTCGGGCTTGCCCTCTTTGCCTGGCTTTTCCCCATCTTTTTCGGCTTTGACTTCCATGGCGACCTTGAATAGGTCGGCGACTTGGTTGTCATTCAGGTGCTCGACGTTGATACCTTCGGCGCGGCACAACTCTCCAAAAAACTGAAGATTGGCTTGCTTCACGAGGTCTTCCTCAGTGGGTGCAGAGGCATCTTTCTCCATCGTATTGAAAATCTGTCCAAGCAGTTGACTCATTTCGGCCATGACGTACTCCTATGAAATTTGGTGTCGTTTGATTGTTCGCGTGGTCACCAAGGGGAGTACCCTCTGCACGCCGGCATTCGCCCGTTCACTTGATAGCTTTACCACTGCAGGCCCACCATCACCAGAAGGGAGTTCATTGAGGAACGCGCCCGACAGGTATTGGTAGGACAACGGAGTAAAGAGTTCTTCAGTAGCCGTGCTCGCAATCTTTCGAAGAGCAACGTCACTAGGTGACGTGGCTGCTTCAATCAGGTCTTGTGAGTTTGGCACGAACTGCATGAGACTATCTCGGTAACCGTTGTAGGCAGACCCAATCTTACGGAGTAGTTCCGAGGAATGGGAAGCCGCCTTCTTCGGACTTCTCGAGGGCTGGCCTGTCATTATTACCACGCGCCTCTCAATTATCGGCCCAAACGCGGAGCGGTCCGCCATGAGTGGAGCAAGCAATTGAGCCAACACGGGGCTAAAATCTTGCTTATCCAACGGCATTTCCGAGGTCTCATCCGACTTGGGGAACACTTGACCCAGCGAATCCAGCTGGTTTGCCAAGTCTTCCTTGCCAAGACTGATGAGGGTCACCCGTTGAAACTCCCTGGGGCGAAGCACCATCCCCAGGCCAGAGGCAGTTGCGAGGGCCGAACCCAGGCCGGAATCCCCTAGCACCTGCAGAAGTTCTGGAGGAAGGTCAGGTTCCTGCTCAGTCAACAGCGGCACAGCCTTGCCTGCCAACTGATTGGAGACCACATCTTTCTTCATCGCCTCTTTAGGCTCAGGCGGCAGCCCAAGGTCAGCGCGGGTAAGAAAGCGCGCAATCTTCTCCAATGGGGCTTCATCCGCCGTAACGGCGCCAAGCTTCTCAGCGAGCTCCGCTGAACCCATGAAGCTGTACACCCGCCCGCCTTCGGCAATCTTCAGCATCGCCTTGGCGATTTTGTCAGCCCCGATGAATACAAAACTGATGTCGAAGAACTTCGGGAAATCGTTATCTACCCAGACCTTACGTCCATCGGGGAGAATCCGATTCATCATCGTGCGCGCGTGCGCGCAATAGTCATTACGCGTAATGCTCAGTCCACGAATACCGTGCCCGTTCTTTTCTTTGAGCTTGTTGTGGTACTGCAGAATTGCCTCGCCAGGACTCTTGTGCTTACGCGGGTCGTAAGTGTCCATGGCCTTTTGGTAGAGGTTTCTGTCTAGGCAAATACTACAAGTGTCGAAAGGAACCTTAGTCCCCATGCTGACATCGGGATAGCCACCAGCCTTGATTTTGTCCCAGATGCTCTCACCTCCGAACTTCGTGCACAACTCTTGGTCGAGCCTAGTGACAAGCTCCACCCGCTTCATGTGCGGATTCCATGCAGCTAGTTCTACGAAACCGAGGGCGCGGCTGGCATCCTTGTTTCTGTGATGGGGAAATACATGAGCGCTATAGAACGTCGGGAAACCATAAGCCCAGGACTTTGAAATGACCTGGTCGTAAACGGGCACATGCCGCCAATTACTTGGGGCATGAATCAGGGCAGCTTCGGCAAAGCGGTCGCCGTTGATGTTGGAGCTGTAGTACTCACCGGCACCCATCGCATTGACCAGTACATACTGAGAATCATTGCGTGGCTTCAACTGCCCAATATATGTAGCTACCTCGGGAAGTAACGTCGATGAAGCGACTTTCTCGAAGTAAGAATCGGCTACGCCAAAAAGAGGTACTGCGGGAGGACCAAACTCTTCGCTGCCATTGAAGAGGCTGACCTTTATCATCCGTATTCGTTCTGCGTATGTTCGACCTGCTCCACTACTTGGTCGCTGGTTCCTGGTGCGTACTTAGTCTTGGTCTGCCCAACTAGTTGCTTCTTTGGGCCTTCACTCCTCGTTCCGAGGCCTCGGCTGAAGCCTTCCATTGCCGACTCAACCATCGGATGAGGCCGCTGTTGCTTCATGGCGCCCATGGCGTCGACACCAAGCATGCCGCGGTTCTCCACTGGGGATTCCATGGCGCGCCGCATGTAAGCCCCGGCAACCATAGGCTCCCTGGTGAAGTCAGGGGCAAACGTCCGAAGAGAGGTGAACATCCGATTGAAACCAGCCGGGTCGCTATGGCTATGTTCTCTCAAATCGGGATTGGCCTCCATCATGCTGTTGAAGTCCCTGGTCTTTGTAGCAGCCAAGTAGGCCTTGTGCGCTACGCCAGCTATCCCGCCAAATGCGGCGGCACCTGCGCCCATTGCCAGGGCGGTGCCTCCTGTAGCGGCCATTTGCTTTGCAGCAGGTGCCATCTTGCCGGCAAACCCGCCTAGGTTTAGTGCCCTCTTCTCGAGCAAGAACTCATCGACTGGATTTGCCATAGTTACTGCCCTGTCATATTACGATATCGACGGTTTTGATACTCCGCTGTACCGGGCACAACGGATTTGACTGCACGCGTTGCCCCCTGCACTGCTGGTCTATCAGTGACGCTTTGCAGGGCTGCATTACCGGCAAGTCCTGCACCTACAAGTGCTGTACCCTTGGCTCCCATAGCCAGTCGAGGCGCCAATGACTTGGCACCCTCCGAGCCTACAAGCAGATGGGCCATCGGCTTGGACACCGCATCGATGCCCTTACTGGTGCCCTTTACCGCTTTTCCCAACGCCCCAAGGGCACCGCCTGCCGCCTGCTTAAGCAGGTATTCAGTGCGGTCGGCTCCACGCGCCAACTCCTCGCACGCAGCACGCGTCGAAGCCAACTTGTTCAACGTCTCCACGAATTCCGCATAGGACGTAACCAACGGGTGTTCTGGGTTGACGACACCCGCCGACGCCCGCTTCGTCAAAGACTCTCCGATGGCATCGAGGGAAGTGAACAACCGCTCCTTTTGAAAGCGCGGAGTGAGAATGTGGAAAGCCACCTTCACATACACCGGGTCCTTCGTCACCGTGGACCATGCATTCACGACGTCGCCGAGACTGGCTCCCTCCAACGAGGCCTGTTTGACCTGACTGTATAGCCGGTCTCCGGCGTCTGCATAAATGAGCTCGAGCGCATCAATTTCGGAGCTCAGCGTGTCGCGCGCGCCGGCCAACTTCTGGTTCAGCTCCATCAACGGCCGCAGCGGGTCAGCAAACACCATGGGTGCAGGGGTGCCCGTGCCAAACAGGTCCCACATCTGCTGCTCGTAATGCGCGTGCTTCGGGAGGCCCGGCATCTTGGTCAGTTTTGGTAACCCCGGCACGGGCGGGTCCGACTCGGCAGACGCCGTCTTGTCCATGCCCGCATCACCGCGCTCCGCCGAGGCGCGCTTTGCCATCGATGGAGTCATTGCGAAGTCCAAAGTCCCGCGGTCGTACACGGAGCCCCCGCCTCCATCATTCAAGTCTTGTAATACCTGCGAAGGGTCGGCAGGGCCGCAGTCGAAATGAACTACCTTGTGGCTGCCTTCCTTACGAAATTCTTGCAGGTAGGCATCGCCATTGGTGAATTCAACTACGCGCCGAACTTGCTCGGGGGACAGCCGCTCGCTACGAACATTGTTCACAATGGCCTCGTTCAATGAGGCATACTTGCCCATCACCCAGTCTGATGCAGACTTTTTGCCAAGTACCTCCAGATGCTCACCAGAAACTGGCCTGGCGTCACGTTGTTGGAGAATAGTCTGAATCGGTGCATCACTCATGACTGTGGCCTTTCTTCACGACTCTGTAAGAATTAGCACATTGAAACGGCCCATGGGAAGGCAAGACGGTCTCATCAATCATACTCAAGCAGCCAAACTGCTGGGTGTTACAAAGGGTCATCTTCGAAAAATGGCCAGCAATGGGGTCATCTTCCCGGCGCGCACCGGCGACCACTGCCATGAAACCGTCTATCGGCCCGAGGAAGTGTACGCGTTGCTCGAGTTGCGGGGACGCCGACTGCACATGCCCTCCATTGCCACAATGGCGCTCCAAGCTCAAGCACTTAGCCGCACAACAGCCAAGCGTTTAGACAGGCTTTGTCGATTCCTTGGAATAGAGAACAACCGCTTGAAGCACGATGAGGAATCCATCTTCAATCTGCACATGCAGGTACGCGAGACGCTGAGAGAAGACCTAACTACCATGCGTTCTGCTGCGCTCATTGAGTGGGCAGCCGTGTTCAACTCTTTCGATGAAGCTTACCTAGGACTGATTGAGCACTACACCTTGAACGAAAGCCCGTGGGACCTGTACCTTCAACTGGCGAACAATCTCATGCTACAACGTAGTGCTGAAGTGGACACCAACTTGGATTTCGCCTACGCCTGCCTTGACGCCGCTCGGCGGAACCTGCGGCACGTTGCCTACCACTACACGGCAGCAAAGCATGGGTATCGAGTGGCTGAAACGCTCTTCACAAAAGAAGCAGCCACCGAAGAAATCATCGCGCAGTTGTACCCGCGCGACATCAGCCCATCCTGACATATCAACCCTGGTAGGTCGGACCTGAGTAACTGGACCAAACTGGGCCAACGTTGTCGCCCTCCTTGTTCGGGGCAATTACATCCGGGCGTGGCTTCACAATCATTGAGGCCAGGAAGCAATACAGCAGCGAGTGAAAAGCGTCGTCAGTCTTACCGGCAGTATGCCCGTACTGAATCATGCGAATTCTCTCGTTGTACTCGCTAAAGATGTTCAGCATGTCCTGCCCATAAGGCTCCTTGAATTCCTGCCAACGAGGGAATTCAAATATGCCTCCACGCTTGATGGCAGCAAAAATGGCGCTCATAGCCTCTGTCCTATGTACTATCCAGCGTTGTAGCTTCGACTCCCAGCGCACCTTGGCCGAAAGTCTCGCAGCATATTGGTACTTCATTACGCGCTCTCTACCGAACCTGCGCGTGAGAAAGTCGTTGGGATAATGCCCGCCGCCGTAGTCTGTCCCGATGATGCGAACGTTGTACGCCCGTAGGATTTCCTCAATCTTCTGCATTTGCCGTTCGGGCTCAGTATCCTCACCCATGAATCGGTGCATGTAAAAGACACGGAACCTGTTACCCATGTACGTGCCCAGTGTCAGCACCGTGTAGCTGTGCTCGCCTGTGTTACCCTGGTAGGAAATACATCCATTACGTTCAGTAACGATATAACCAGTGGGCACAGCACAGCAGTACACGCGCCCTTTGTACGGAACGTACTCAATCGAAGTTGATGGCGTGTTGAAGGCG
>Ga0265337_1001447_pt1 | contig 11668 bp, 19 predicted proteins | sample 42122metaG_FD_192441 | JGI IMG/M metagenome (GOLD analysis project Ga0265337, IMG submission 192441) | Rhizosphere microbial communities from Carex aquatilis grown in University of Washington, Seatle, WA, United States - 4-21-22 metaG | ecosystem: Host-associated > Plants > Roots > Rhizosphere >... | reverse complement strand
GAGGAGGCCGCTAAGGGCTTGCCTCCGGATGTTTTGGCCAAATACATCTTAAAAAACAGAGAGCTTCTTTCGATGGTTAAGGACGCTCAAGGTAAGACGGTTGTCAAGACGGTTTATGTTCCTGATGAAGCTCAAGTAACAATCGTCACTAAAGAAAAGGCTGATCTTCAGGGTAAATATGATTCTTTAATGTCTCAATTGTTAGCGGCTAAGACTCCTCAAGATATAGCCGCTATCCAGACCAAGCTTAAAGGTGTGGTTGATCAGATAAATCAACCCGATACAGTCACCGTTAAGACTTGGGGTTTAACGTCAAGATTCGGATATGGATTAGTAATCTCACCCTCAGTTAAAACGACAATTCCTTACAATGGGGGGTCTTTAAATCTACCTGTAACTCCATCATTAGATTGGAAGTGGGGTTATGCAGGAAGATACTCGGGTATTTTACAGATTAATCCGGTATTCGTGGGGCCTGGGCTTACTCGTCATATAGACGATTTCACGCCTTCGTTTCTTCACATGAACAACTTAGAGCTCGGCGTCGTTGGTGGCGTAGGTTGGACTGGTGGAAAATACATAGGACTTGATTTGAGAAATAACTTCTAAATTATGTTTGAGATAATCGCATGTCTAATTTGTTCAAGGCGTGGCTTAATCCGACCTTTGAAGTAGTTTCATCCACATCGGCATTAACTAAAGTAGGCGTAGCAACAGCTTCGTTTATTTTCGCATCTGTTCTTAAGGCTCTCACTCCGTCAGTGATAGGCACTATTTTTCTGCTTGTCTTAATAGATACTATTACTGGCTTGATGGTCGCGGTCAAAAAGAAAAAGGTCTCTTCGAAGAAGTGGTATAAGTCTTTAATAAAGCTAAGTAATTATTCGGCTTTAATTATAGTAGGCGGTCTTGCAGGAGATATTTCTCTCTTAGCCTGGCTATCTAGTACTTTCCTACTATTAATTGTTATTACTGAATTAATAAGTATATTAGAAAATATATCTATTGTTCAACCTGAGCTTATACCAGGCAATATAATTAAGGTGCTCCATCTACTGAAGGACTAATGGGTATCATACCTATTTACTTTAATCGTGACCTAGGAGTAGCCTGTCCCCACCTAATCGATGTGCGCCCTCCTACTCAGCTGGTAGCCCAGCTCGAGATTAAAGTGATTCTGAAATATGCCCCTTATCTTACTAAGAGTAACTTAGGGTATATACCAGCGGAGGTTTATCCCGGCCTCCAACTACTAACACTGTTACATGGTACTTCTGAATATCTAAAGATTTGTGACCCCTGTGTGGACGTTATGGCTTACGCCAGGTCTCGAATCTATCATATGTTTTAATTTGTACCACTATCGGGGGATGGTACATCCCCTCGTTTATAATGGAATAATTACTTTAGTAATTATGGAATTATAAACGATATCTATACTACTATCTAGATCTAGATCTATATCATGATAGCTATCTAGATACAACAACAACAGCTATATACGTGAATATATTATATTTATATATAATCATATATCAGTATATGTATAATTATATAGATATGTATATAGATCATATAACAACAGCTATAGCTATATATCATTCGGACCGTGGTATCATAGACAACTCCGCAGTAAAGACAATCCCTCCAAACGCGCAAGCAACACCTCCTTTAAATAGCGCTAATCCTTTCAAAACCCCTCCTTACTTGTTCAGCAACTTCATTTCTGCCCCTTTGTATAAGAAGTGCTTCTAAATCTAATGTAGCTCATTTAAAACGCTTATCACCTCTTGTCGTCAATTCCGGTAATGTTTAATCGGAGATTTTGTAGAATTAGGTGAGCAGTAAACTTGATTTAGTAAGGAGCATTAACATGACGCAGACAGGTACAGTTAAGTGGTTTGACCCTAAGAAGGGTTATGGATTTATCGTTGCAGATGGAGTAGGGGACGTATTCGTCCATTACTCTGACATCGAGCAGGTTAAGGGGTTTCGCAGCCTACGGGAAGGCCAGCTCGTAAGCTTTACCCTAATCAGTTCTGACAAGGGGCACAAGGCCTCTAATGTCGTACGGGTAGATGCCGGGGTGCCTACCACAGCGACACAGAAAGAGACGGTTTCAGTAGCCTAATGAAAAAGTCTCCTCAAGACCTAGAGCTCTTAAAAAAGCTTTCAGAAAGAAAAGCGCCAACCGTCGCTTTTGATCTTGATGGGACTCTGGCCGAATTCTCTAACTGGAACGGATACGCTTCCATAGGAGACCCTGTACCGCGTATAGCCCAGCTCGCTCGGAAGTTTAAGAAAGAGGGGGCCTTCATAGTGATTCACACCTGTAGAATAACCACTGCAGACAATAAAGTATATATAGACTCTGTAAACACGGTGAGCCAGTGGTTGAAGACAAATAGAATTCCCTATGATGAAATCTGGCTTGGAACAGGCAAGCCTCACGCTGATTATTACGTTGATGACAGAGCGGTTAACGCTACCTGTGATCACTGTATTAATAAGATGACTTCTGCGCTTCTCCACTCTTAATGGACGAAGCTACTAAACCCTGGAGTCCCTTAGAATTTGTTGAGAGAATAGCTCCACCAGATGCCGATGAAGCTTGGTTTAGACAAGCTTTGATGTGGGCAGACTTGTGGTCTTGTAGTCTCAAGAAATATACTGCGAAGCAACTCCAGAATGAAAATAAGCCTAACCAAGACGGACCGACTATCTAAAGAAGCTTTAGAATGTCTCTGCGCCGAGAATATCCCCTATTCCGGAACTGCTACGGTTAGTAACGTATTAACCCAAATCACAGGAAATTTACCTACCTGCTTCTGGGCAGACCTATCCCACAGAATGTCTTATGAAGTACCTGGAGCGAATTTTTCTGCTCATTTTCAGAACGGCTACTGGGACGGCCGAAAGAAACTCTTTAACAAGAGACTATTAGTTTTACCAACGGGCCTAATTACTATTCTTCGAGAAACTTGCAAAGACCATTTCGTGTCTTTAACGATTAAAGATATACGTATCAAGCCCGCCCTAGGAAATCCCATACCTCTACATGGATTAGCTTTAAGAGACTATCAACTAGCAGGAGTTACAGCCGCCCTATCTAAACAGAGAGGGATGATTCATTTCCCTACAGGCGCAGGCAAGACAGAGATGATTGCCGATCTCATTAGCAAAACAAATCTACCTACCCTTGTTTTAATTCACAAGCAGGATATTTTTCATCAACTAACAGAAAGGCTCCACAACCGCCTAGGAGTTCCTATTGGCAAAATAGGCTGTGGAGTTGTATACCCCCAAAACATAACTGTAGCAATGATCCAAACCGTTTTCAGAGCCTACGGCGGAGATCTAAAGAAAGTAAAGGACGTAGACAAGGATGACACCATCATTCCTAAGCCTGAGATTATCAGACAGTGTATCGAAAGAGCGGAGTGTGTTATCATCGATGAGGCTCACCACACGAGTGCTGATATCTTTTCAGAAGTACTACCTAGATGTACTAAAGCTTTTTATAGATGGGGATTTTCTGCAACGCCTTTTAGAGAAGATGGAGCTGATCTATTACTAGATGCTCACACAGGCCCTGTATGCACCAAGATATCTGCCTCTGAACTTATTAAAAAAGGCTACCTCGCCAAGCCCGATTTTTATCTATTAAACTTTAATCACGGCAAACCTCCTGCAACACCTTACGCAGGCTTTTATACCCAACAGATTGTAAACAATCTATCACGTAATAAACTAATTGTTCAAGCTACCTTAAAAGCAGTAGCCTCTGGAAAGACATGCTTAATAGCTGTTACCAGAGTAGAGCACGGAGAAGTGTTAGAGGCTATGCTGGATGAGGTCCTCCCAGGGAGAGTAAAATTTGCCAGTGGTAAAAGAGACTCTGATGAACGTAAGAAAATTTTATCAGATCTGGATGCTCGAAAGCTAGATGTAGTTATTTCTACTTCCGTATTTGGTGAAGGGGTAGACTGCCCCAGCCTTAACGTATTAATTAATACTAAAGCGGGCCAATCCGGGGTAGATTCTCTACAGTTAGCTGGAAGAGCTCTTCGAGTAACCCCTACAAAGAAAACAGCTACCATCATAGACATCTACGATGACCAGTGCAAATTTTTCGGCAAACACTCCAAGAGACGTTTCGAAGTATATCAGTCTGAACCCGAGTTCCAACTCAAGAAAACAAATTCTGTCGATGATATTACGTTCAATTAACGAAACGATTTGTCGGATTTGTTGTAATATGTAATATGAGCATTAAAGCAAGTGAAGCAACAGTTGGAAACAAATATCTAGCCTCTGACGACATCCCCGTAGAGGTTCTTCAAATCGAAGCAAATGCGGTTACAGTTAGATCGGGTAAGACAGGGAATACTGTGACGTTGCCTTTAGAATATCAGCTGAGAGAAAGTGAAGGAGAAATAATCATGACGACAGAGAACACGGCAGGTGCACCTGCCCAGGTAAACTCACCTAAGCGCGGAGCCAAGTCTGCACTTATCGATGAGGGTCTACGTGGTAGTCTTCCTACAGATGAAATTGTCCGTAAGGTCCTTGAGGCCTTCCCGGACCTATCTGAGAAGAATGTCCGTAACCTAGTTAGCGTTCGCCGGTCTAAGCTCAAAAAGCTTCCGACCTCCCCGACTGCCTAAGATCACCTAAGAAGTCGCGTCGCCCTCCGCGCGAGTAAGAAATACGGAGGGCACCTATTTTATATGTTAAAAATTAAGCGTGATAAGTCTTTAGATCAGACAACACCCACCGAATTCGTCAAGTACTTCGTAGGAAAATACCGCCAAGAACTCAAAGCAGATTACCCTGTGAACTACGCACGAGACTGTGTTATTATGTCTCAGGTTTTAGATAAGTTTTATAAAGAGGGTAAGGCGCGTAAAGATGTATTTCCCTTCATTGACGAAATGTTTGCATCCTATAACGATCGCCCGAGAACGCTACCAATTGATATTAGATTTCTATTAGCTGCAGCTCCTTCTTATTTTAAAAATGGTGGAGATCTTGCCTCTAAAAAGGTAAAGAATAGTAAGATCGAAATAACTCCCGAGCTTAAGGACTGGCTTGTGAAAGAAAAAGAGAAGTGGTTAAAAAAATCTAATGCTAAGTGAACGCGATAAAAAGAAGCTGGCGCTTCTTAAAGAACAACTAATTTCAGTCTGTCCTAAGTGTAATGGGACAGCTATAGGTTGTTCATGCCTAGACGCTTTTCGGGTAGAGTTCAGAAAGGTTAAATCTAATTTACCTGCCAAGTACAGATCAGCAAAGGTAGAAGATATTACACACCCTCAAATTCTAAAAGCTAGACAAGCTTTACAGGACTACGTAAATAAAGTAACGGAACATCGAGCATCAGGCATGGGATTAGTATTATATGGGTCTACAGGACTAGGAAAGACCTATCTGGCTAGTGAAGTTTTAAACGAAGCATTTAAGTTCGGGTACACAGGATATTTTACTACTTTAGACAGGTGTGTTAACGAGTACGCGAGTGGATGGAAAGATATAGATTTAAAAATGGAATTCACATCATCAGTTCTAGAAAAAGACTTTCTAGTACTAGATGAGGTAGGTAATGAATCTAGAACCAATGTAGCCCTAGTAAGAGGGTGTCTTAATGATATTCTAAGACATAGATCAAATAGTTTACTACCTACGATTATAACGTCTAATTTAGCTTTTGAAAAGTTCGCAACTGCATACGGCGAGGAAGTATACTCACTACTGCACGAGTCAAGCATTCCTGTCCCTTTCGAAGGAATAGATTTTAGGAAGGGGATGACCCAAGTATGAGCGCGAAATCTAGGCCGGGAAACGCAATAGCCGAAAGAACTAGAAGATTTGATTTTGGGGAGGAAGAACCTACCTCCAGAGAATACTGTCAGTATAGTATTCTGGAGAACGGCCAATATACGTTAGGGCTATCTACAGTGCCTAAGCTTCCCTCAGGTGCTTATAATATAGAGTGGACACCTCAAAATGGTATCGTCTTTAAAAAGAGAGTAATCAAGGGAGACGAATTCCTTAACCTGGAAGAATCTCTGTCAGGTAATTTATTTAAGGAGATCACCCAATTCTGGCAGAAGGGGCCTATCTTTAAGAAGTATGGATTACTCCATCGCAGAGGCTACCTTCTTTATGGTCCTCAAGGATCGGGAAAATCTAGTATCATCTCTCAGACAGTACATGAGCTAGCCACTAGAGAAAATGGGGTCTCTTTTATCTGTGATCAGGTAGGTGTAATGGCCGACGCTCTTTCTTCTTTTAGAAAGGTAGAACCTGATAGACCTGCCATCTGCGTCTTCGAAGACATTGATGACATCATTGAGCACCAAAATGAGGCGGTTCTATTATCAATGCTAGACGGAGAAACTCAGATAGATAAGGTGATTAACATCGCTACTACTAATTATCCCGAGAAGCTCGAAGATAGAATTATTGCTCGGCCGCGTAGATTTGATAGGGTGATTAAAGTAGATATGCCTAATTCCAACCTGAGACGTGCATACTTTAAAGAGAAGTTAAACTTAGGTGTTGAAGATCTAAATAAGTGGACGTCTGACACAGAAGGTTTGTCTTTCGCGTGCTTAACTGAATTAGTGATTAGCGTAAAATGCCTTGACCATGATTACGATGAAACTTTAAAGACGCTGAGAGGCATCTTAAAGTCCAAAGTATCCAGCAAGGACGATGTAAGTAAACCAGGATTTGCACTCAGCTAATGAATATTACTTTAGAAAAAACATTCCTTAAGAAATCCCTTTCGTCACTGACAGGGTTTCAGGAACTGCCTCAGCTTCAGTTTACGGATGAACTTCTTCAGGACCAGACGTGTCGCAAGTTATATGAAGTAGCCAACTGGTATTATACTAAATACCAGAACCTAGTCTCTGCCGATACTCTTAAACTTCTACTAGATAAGTCTACAAAGATCGACGGACCTTCTAAGGAAAGAGTCTTCTTACTATATACTGAACTTCAAAATACATCTGATCCTGCGGATCAGAATATTAAGTTTGTAGTTGATCAGTTAAAGGATGAGAGGCGTAAAGATTTACTGAAAGAAACGCTACTAGTATCTGCTAATAACTTTGAATCAGGTAAAGTAGATCAAGCTTTGTTAGATTTAAAGAAGGGTATTAACAAGATTGAATTAAACATCAAGGAAGACATTAGAGAGGGATATCTCCATGAATCTTCTGACTCCCGCTGGGATAGATATCAGGATATCAAGAATAACCCTGACAAGTTTAAAGGTATTCCTATTGGATTTCCTTCATTAGATATAACTACTAACGGAATCAGACCTGGACAGTTAATGGTTGTTATTGCAGGAGTAAAAGAAGGTAAGTCAACGTTTCTTTTAAACGCCGCATACCACGCCTCAATAATGGGCTACAAGGTTTTGTATGTTTCAGTTGAAATGCCTAAGGAGCAGATAGAGAGACGCTATGACGCTAGAGATAGCGGTCTTTCTTATAGCCGGATTAGAGATGGTAGATTAACTCCTGCCGAAGAGAAGATATATCAGGAGTGTATTACACGACAGAAGGGTAGACCTGGTAAATTCTATACCCTCGACGCCCATGACTGCTCTACGTCGTACCTAAAATCTAAGCTGTTAAGCTTCCCGTATAAGTTTGATCTAGTAGTCGTTGATTACTTAACTTTGATTAAGTCTTCTAAAGCAGGCCAATCAAGTAGAGAGATGTGGCAAACCGTAGGAGATATCACGTACGAGATACGCGACATTGCGCGAGAACTGAATGTTCCGATCATCACTGCGGCACAGGCAAATCGCGATGGAATGAAAGAATCTAAGTACAAGTATGGCGTCGAAAATATCGGGCTATCTCACTTAATCTCCGCCCATGCAGATACTCTAATCTCACTACGCCTGGTAGATAGAGATGAGCTCGAGATTAACGATGTAGTAGAAATGACTGCCGCTACTATTGCTGTACGCGATGATAAAGCTTGCCGATTCACATTGGACGCTTGCTTCGATAAAATGCTGTTAGTTGAAAGACAGTTGCGCTTAACTGGAGATACTACTCCTAGTAGATCTTACTAAGTACCCGCAACAAACTTCTAAATTGCTCGTATAAGATATAAGAAGGATAATTTAGGAGTAATATGTCAAAAGCAACCGAAGCGCAAAAAGCCCACTTAAATCAAGTTAACGCAGATCTGATGCCCATCTTTTTCAAGTATCATGATACTAAAATCAAATTACAAACAGTAACGGATCCAATTATTAAAGACGCTCTTGAGTATGATGCAATTCAATATCGTAATCAAGCGGTTGAAAAAGTATTGGCGGAGCTGAGCGATTATCTCGATTCATTAATATATAGTTGGAATAACCATTTTGATTATAGTGAAGCTAAGTCATATGCGTACGAGAACCTATTAGAAGCGGTACAGAGATATAATCCTCACGTAACGCCTTTTTGCAAGTTCACTTCGTTCTTTTATATGTATAATCAAAACATTTTTAAGAATCTTTTAATTGGAACTCGGGCAAAGAAGAGGGACGTTTTTAAGACAGATTCACTTGACGCAACATGGGAAAGTTCTAGTGATGATATTGACACACCTAAGATATCTGAAACTAATTTAAAAGATACTCCTTCCGAAGATCCTTCCGCTCAGTTAGAGACCAAATTAATAGTCCAAGAACTTTATAAGAAAGCTTCTCCTAAGCAAAAGAGAATCTTAAAGAGATTATACTTTGGATATAGCCGTGCTGACATCGCTCGATCCTTAAAGATGTCTCAGACACGAATTAATTCTTTAATCAATCAACTACCTGCTCTTCTAGAGAAATAATGCATCTTCTATTTTTAATTACTCTTGAAGTAATAGGGCTCCTTGGCTTATTAGCTTTAGTTGTCATTCTCACAATGTAAATTTATGGACATATTCGACGTTCTAGATAAATATAAAGTAGACTACCAAGCGCAGGGCACGCTATACGTAGCCTATTGCCCTTTCCATGATGACGCAGGTAGACCTAACTTCACTATATATCCTACTACGGATAGCTATTTTTGCTACGCATGTAAGAAAGGAGGGGGCCCTGTAGAATTTGTAATGGCGGCAGAGGGTAAAACTAAAGAAGAAGCTACTCTCATAGTTCATGAAGACTTATCTTTCTTAATTAAGAAGTTAGAAGAAGAGCCTCCTACGCACCCTGTTAACGATGAGGCTAATCTTCAATTAAGTATCCAAATTAGAGACTTCTTAAAAGATAACCCCAATAAGATATCTAAGGTACTAGGAATTTGTCGTAGGGTAGATGATACTTTAAATAAAGGACCTCTTACCCGTGAAGAAGCCGCTGATTTAACTCAGAGGGTTACTAAAGTTTTAAGTTCGTTAAATGACAAGATGTAATATTATAAGGTAGCATATTTAAAGAGGATAACATGAAAACAATTTTGATTTATAGCGGCGGACTTGACTCAACCACTTTGCTTTACCAGTTGAAAGCGCAGGGACGTGACGTTAAGGCCCTCTCTATCAACTACGGTCAGCGTCATTCAAAGGAACTAGATTTCGCTAAGAGAAACTGCGATGCGCTGGGAGTGGAGCACCGAACGGTAGATCTCTCTTCTCTTAAACCCTTACTGGGGGGAAGTTCTCAGACGGATGCTAGTGTAGCTGTTCCCGAAGGTCATTATGCCGCGGAGAACATGAAACTCACGGTAGTGCCTAATCGTAACATGCTTATGTTATCCGTAGCAGCTGCCTGGGCGATTGCGGAAAAGGCTGATACTATTGCCTACGCGGCGCACTCCGGAGATCATGCTATCTACCCTGACTGTCGTGAAGAGTTTGTAGATGCTTTGAACAAGGCGTTAGGATTAGCTGATTGGCATACCGTTCAGATCGAGAGACCTTTTATCAACATCTCTAAATCTGATATTGTTAAGTTGGGCAACGATCTTAAGGTACCTTTTGCAGATACTTGGAGTTGCTACAAGGGTGGAGATAAAGCCTGCGGAGTATGTGGTACGTGTTACGAGAGGCGCGAAGCTTTCGTAGAGGCCGGCGTTACGGACCCTACTCCTTATCTAGACTCTACTACTAAGTTTCAGGTCCCGGCATAATATGAGTATTAAGAAATCTAAATACTACCTAGTAAAGCATATGGCTGGCCCCGACATCATTAAGACAAATGATAAGAGGAAGATTAAGGCTTGGCTTACTAAATTCTATGAGGATTGTTCAAATCCCCCGGATCTAAATAGGCATATCTCCATACGTGAAATCGAAGTAATATCTGTATAAATATCATGAAAGAAAAACTAACTAAGCGGTACTCAAGAAAGCTATCCTATAAATACGCCTCAGAAGAGTTCTCTACGGAACTAACCCGAGAAGTAGATTATAATACTAAAGACGAATTCTTAGCTGCTAGTGAGAAGCTCGCCGCTCAAGTTAAGGCTCTGACAGCCCGAGATCTAGAGAAGCATTCTGAACTTTTGAAAGAAGCTGTCGAAAACGGCGACGCTGTTAAAACACAGGAAACTACAGTTTAATTTATGATGACCGTTGAACAGAGACGAGAACTTTTACAGGAGATTAACTCCATACGTCTATCTCTCGATAGTGATCCTGCTACTACAGGTCTTAGTCTCGTTAATGGCAAGATTGCTGAGATTCATGCCCATAAAGAGAGAGTAGGGCATATCTTATCTCAGGCCATTGAAAACGAGAGGGAAGCTAACAGACTACTCAATGAAGCTAAACTTGAGCACGAGATTAAGCTAAATAAGATTCTCGCTACTGATGAGACTGTAAGAACTCAGAAATCTCAGGATATGCGTATAGTGGCGGGTAATGCCTTAATTCCAGCTGAATACCTTCGCGTAAGACAGCTAGAAATAGAAGCGGCTGATGCCGACGCTTTCCATAAGATAGTTCAAGCCAAGTACAATCATCTAGAAGGAACTAACTCTAGCGTTTCTAGACAGATCACTGTAATTCAGTTACAGTTAGAGATTGGTGAAATTGAACGCAGATTTCCCGGTCAATGGCAGGCAGCTCCTGGACAAGGTCGTACAATAACAGTCAAAGGAAGCTAATGGCCCGAATTGGTCTTAAGGCTCTAGGCGTTAATCTAGACCCTATTAAACATCTTACGATAGAAGAAGTATTCGGTTCAGGAATTGTTGCAGTAACAGAATGTAATAAGAAGTGGTGGAAGATAATTAGAGATAAGGATCTTAAAATTAAATTGGACGTTAAGGGAGTAAAGTAACATGGGTTTTAAAATTAAGAAAGAAAAGGACATCGAAGAGGGAGATTATCTCGCTCGTTTGTCAGATGCACAGCCTCACACAGGAGCCTTCGGCCCTTGTATTAAGTTTCAGTTTGAGGTCGTGGAAGGTGAATTTGCTGGACAGGAAGTCTCAATGATTCGTCCTGCACGTCTTGCAATGGGTAATAAGCTTGACAGAACGCTTCAGGAGATGGGTTTAGATACATCACAAATCACTGACGAAGTGGATGTAGATGTACTGAAGGGTAAGGTGTTCAAGGTTCGCATCGAGAACAAGACTAGTACAAAGGGTAAGGTGTTTGCTAACGTAATCACTGCGCGCCCGGTCTCCGGTGGATACTCTGCTCCCGT
>Ga0265337_1001441_pt1 | contig 11704 bp, 9 predicted proteins | sample 42122metaG_FD_192441 | JGI IMG/M metagenome (GOLD analysis project Ga0265337, IMG submission 192441) | Rhizosphere microbial communities from Carex aquatilis grown in University of Washington, Seatle, WA, United States - 4-21-22 metaG | ecosystem: Host-associated > Plants > Roots > Rhizosphere >... | reverse complement strand
GAGCTGAATGTCCCAGTCGGCATAGTAACGCTGACCTACGGGGCCAGCACGGCCCAGGCCTGGATCCGCCGCGAGGCGATTGCGGCCGATCCGCGGCTGAAACCGGCGCTCGATGCCTTCGACTCCGCGGTGAAGGCCTACGTGCCCGCTTCGGCGGAAGAGATCGCGCAATGGCGGGCGGCGGCCGACAAGGCCCGTGCGGCAGGCCAGCGCCCACCGCGGCGCCCCCATTCCCATCCGGTCGCCGACCAGCATAATCCGACGGTCCTCTTTAACGGCATGATCGCACCGGTCGTGCCCTACGCCGTCCGGGGGATCCTGTGGTATCAGGGCGAGTCGATCACCGGTTCCCACGATCTCTTTCCCGTCTGGAACGAGACGCTCATCAAGGACTGGCGCAAGCTGTGGGGAAGCGAGCTGCCGTTCTATTTCTGCCAGCTTGCGGCCCAGGATGCATCGAGCAACAGCCCGGAGATCCGCGAATTGCAGGCCGAGGCGCTCGCGTTGCCGGCTACGGCGATGGCCGTCACCGTCGACATCGGCGACCGGCACAACGTGCACCCGAAGGACAAGCAGGACGTCGGCGACCGTCTTGTCCGGATTGCCCTGGCGAATGTTTATGGACGGTCGTCTGAGTACTCTGGCCCGTGGTATGACACCATGTCGGTCGAGGGCGGCGCCCTCCGCCTTCGGTTTTCGCACCTTGGCGGCGCCCTGGTCGCCCGGGGCGGGCCGCTGAAGACCTTCGAGGTGGCCGGCTCCGACGGGAAGTATTTTCCAGCCGAGGCGAGGATCGATGGCGACACGGTCGTTGTGAGCGCCGCCGCGGTGCCCCTCCCTGCGGTGGCGCGGTATGCCTGGTCGGCCTTTCCTGATGGCTGTAATTTCTACAATGCGGCCGGCCTGCCCGCCGCGCCCTTCAGGACGGACAAGAAGATGCCCTGATGCGCCCTTCGGGGGCCGGGTGTACAGTTGCTGGCGGCTGCCTGGATATTAGGGCTCCTTGCCGAGACCTTGGGACGGAATCGCTGTCCATGAAATGTCCGGGCTAGCCCTGATCCCAAGCCATGCCGAAAAATGACGATTCCGGGCAAATCTCGAGATTTGTCACCTTAGCCTCCTGCTTCCTTGTGATTGCGATGCTCCGCTTCGCCAAGGATATCCTGATTCCAATCGCGCTTGCCGCCCTGCTGGCATTCCTGCTTTCGCCGGTTGTCGTCCGCCTGACGCGCAGGGGCATTCACAGGACACTGTCCGTAGTCATCGCGTCGATCCTCGCCTTCGGCGTCTTTGCCGGAGTCGGCTGGATCGTGGCGAGCCAGACGCTCAATGTCGTTCAGCAACTTCCGCTCTACGTGCAGAACATTGAGGGGAAGATCGCCAAGTTGAGCCGGACCGGAACGCCGACGGCCCTGTCGCAGGCGGCGGGGATGGTGGAAAAAATCGAGAAGGACTTCAAAACGTCCACGGCCGACAAGCCCGGTTCCGCCCCGATCCCCGTCGAGGTCGAGCAGGCCGGCAGTTCCGTGTTCGAGATGAGTCGTTTGATACTCTTATCGCTGCTTGGACCGCTTGGCACGGCTGGAATCGTGGTCGTTTTCACCGTGGCGATGCTCCTCCAGTGGGAAGACCTGCGGGCGCGCTTGATCAAGATGACCAACACGGGAGGGCTCCACATAGGGAGCGAAGCTCTGGACGATGCGGCGCACCGGGTTCTGGCCTATCTTTCGATGCAACTCGTGGTGAACGCCAGCTATGGGATCCCCGTCGGCCTGGGCCTTTACTTTATCGGCATCCCGAACGCATTGCTCTGGGGACTGCTCTCCATCCTGCTTCGCTTCATCCCCTACATCGGCATCTGGATAGCCGCGGCGTTTCCCATCGGACTCGCGGTCGCTGTCGATCCGGGTTGGACAAGGCTGGTCTGGACCCTTGGCCTGTTCGCGGTTTTTGAGGCGGTCACCGCCAATGTCATAGAGGTGTGGGTGTACGGGCTGCGGACGGGTGTCTCCAGCCTCGGCCTGATGGTCGCCGCCGTTTTTTGGACTTGGCTCTGGGGTCCGGCCGGATTGCTGCTCTCAGTGCCTTTGACCGTGTGCTTGATGGTCCTCGGCAAGGAGATTCCGAGGCTGAAGATCTTCAGCATGCTTCTGAGCTCCGAACCTTCGCGAACATTTTCCGGCAAATGAAGAGGCGGCGCGGTGGCGTGCCGTCACTCAAAATCCCGACGACTTGAGCAAGGCGTCATGGGCGGCATCGAATCGGGCAACGGAGAGGGTCTTGTCTCGCAGGTGTCCGGCGAAGTATTCCCAGGAGGCGGCTTCGTCCAGCAGCCTGTCCCCGGCGAGGACGTGGCTGAAAACCTTGTTTTTCGCGTGCAGGGATCCGAAGAGCCGCAGCGACACCACATCGCGGGTCCTGGGATCCGGATAAAAATTGAATTTTACACGGTGATGATCGTATCCCTGGCGGTGGAGCGCAGCCACGGTGATCACGCCGGCGCGCAGCATGAGGTCGTAGAGGCGCTCGTTGGCCACGGCGCCATCCAGCCGGCACCACGCGTGATAGCCCCTGCCGCTGGCCACGATCAGCGGTTCGCAGCCCGCGCCGACGAGCGTTTCCCGCAGCACTCGGACGGCGGATTCCATCACCGGAATCGTCGCGCTGCCGGCGCCCTGCTGGTTGTTGTCGAGGTTGAAGCAAAAGGTCTCGTTCGCCCGATCGCCGAAGTAGAGGCAGACATTGCAGGCCTTTTCAACATGGGAGAGCAGGAATTCGTCCATCCTGGTCTCGGGAACCTGCGCCAGCTTGTACTTGTGCAGCAGGCCGGAAAGCGTCAGCTCGCCGTATTCCAGGACGACCCCGCCGGATAGCAGTCCTTCCAGAAAGGCGAAGCCATGCTCCTGCGTCTCCAGCTTCACCCGGTCCTTGGGCAGGCCGCGGTAAAACTCCTTCAGAAGGGCTACCCTTGGATCCATGGCATGATCTCGTCGAAGGTTGAGAACGGCCTGGCCGCTCCGGGTGCAGCCGGCTCGCCCGCGGGCCGGCCGGTTGCCGGGTAGTATACGTTCACTCCGTAGCGCGATCCGTGGACGATGTTGAACTCGTGATCGTCGACCAGGTGCTCAATTCCCCAGACTTTGCAGAAGACTATCTTGTTTCCGGCCATGAACAGGTGATCGAAGGGGATGGCGTTGTCCCGCAGCCATGATCTCGTGCAGTCCTGCGCGCGCCGCAGATCGCGCTGCGTGCAGATGACGATGCGCCACCCCGCTTGCCGCAGCCGCCGCAGGAAGTCGGCGCCGTCCGCGCGGGCCCTGGCCCGCTCGTAACACTGCTGGTGGATCTTATACCGGAAAAAGGAGTATTCCGTGCTCAGGAGGCCATCGACCGAGGGCAGCCCCGCGCGCACCTTCGCGAGATAGTCCTGGAACACGTCCTCCGAAAGCGCGTGTGTCTCATCGCGCGCAAAGTCCGTACTCCGCAGCGTCGCCGTGAAATCGTTCAGCGTATCGTCCAGATCAATGGCGATGGTCTTCATCCATGGAATCGGGGCGCACAACCCCGATAGAAATCCCCTTCATCTCCGGGGGCAAGTCCGGTGCCACGGCCTATTGCTGGCCAATCCACTCGCGAATGGGCCATGTATGGGGTAAGGTGTTTACGCGCGGAACAAGGTTCGGTCTCATTCGGTCGCAATTCGTGCAGCCCTCCCGTCGCAACCCATCCCTCAAAACATCCATGAGCAAGAAGGTGATCATTGCCGGGGGAGGCATCGGCGGCTTGGCCGCCGCTCTTGCCCTGCATCGCGCGGGCATCGATGTCACCGTATATGAGCGGGCCCCGGAATTCACCGAGGTGGGCGCCGGCATCAGCCTCTGGCCCAACGCAACCCGTGTCCTTCAGTCGCTGGGCATGCTCGCCGAGGTCCTGTCGCGCGGCGCCGTGTTCACCCGGTTCGATCTGAAGCGTTCCGACGGCAAGTTGATTTCGGGCATCCCAATGACCGGATTGTCCACGCCGTCCCTGTGCCTGCACCGCGCCGACTTGCACGCGGCGCTCCGCGGCGCCCTGCCTCCGGCCTGCCTCGTGGCCGGTCAGACCCTGAACTCCTTTTCCCGGGATGCCTCGGGTGTCGTCGCCCGGTTTGCGAGCGGGCTCGAGGCGAGGGCGGACGGCCTGATCGGAGCCGACGGCATCAACTCGGCGGTCCGCTCGCAGCTTCACGGCGCCGCCGACCCCGTCTACCGTGGCTACCGAATCTGGCGCGGAATAGCCCGGGACGTCGGGGGAACGGACCGGGGGCACATTACGGAGACCTGGGGATCGGGATATCGGTTCGGCATCATGCCGATCGGTCAGCACAGGATTTGCTGGTATGCCACCCGCAACGCCGAGTCGTCGGAGCCGGACGTTCCCGGAGGACGAAAAGGCGAGGTCCTCGGGCTCTTCAAAAACTGGCACCATCCGATCCCTGCGCTCATCGAGGCGACTCCTCCGGGCGATATCATCAAGACGGACGCCTGCGATCGCCAGGCGCTCCGGAAATGGGGGGAGGGATGCGTTACCCTGCTCGGCGACGCCGCGCATCCCATGACTCCCAATGTCGGCCAGGGCGCCTGCATGGCCATCGAGGACGCCGCCTGTCTCGCAAAGATGCTGACGGGCGCGTCCGATATGGGCGCGGCGTTCCGCGCCTACGAGGCGATCCGGCAACGCCGGACCGCGTTCGTCGCCCGCCAGGCGAGGCGCATCGGGATGATCGGACAATGGGAGAGCCCCTGGGTCGTGCCGGGACGCAACTTTGTGGCGCGCCTGGTTCTCCTGCTTTCGCCCGGAGCCCGACACAACCCGGTTTACGCCTACGAGGCGTAGTCCGAATTTGCCGGCAGTTTTTTTGGCGATGCCGCCCGCCTTCGAGCCATCGGTAGATGCGCCTTCCTGGCGGGCGTTGGCGCGGCTTGCATTCTCCGGCGACGGCCACGACGGCCCTCCCTCACGCCACTTTGACGGGCGACGATTTCACAATGAGAACGCGGAGGACCGCGGCAGTTTTTTGAGCTTCATCCGCTGGCGCATGAGCCGCCGTCTTGGACGTCCTCCTCCACCTGAACCGGCGGAAGAAGCAGGTATCGCCTTCGGCGCGACCCCGCCGAGACGCATCGATGGGAACGCCTTGCGCACGACATGGATCAACCATTCGACGGTGCTCATTCAGACAGCCGGGATCAATATCCTGACCGATCCGATCTGGTCGGATACCGCGGGGCCGACGCGATTCGCGGGCGTGAAACGAATCCGTCCACCGGGCATTCGCTTCGGCGACCTGCCTCCGATCGATGTGGTCCTGGTGAGCCACAACCACTATGACCACATGGATCTGCCGAGCCTTCGCGCCCTGGCCCGCCGCCATTCCCCGCGATTCATCACCGGTCTCGGCAATGCCGCTTTCCTAAGAAGCGAGGGCATCGCCTCCGTCGAGGAGCTCGATTGGTGGCAGGAACTGGACCTCGGCGCCGGCCGGCGGCTGGCGTGCGTGCCGGCCCGCCATTTCTCATCCCGCGGATTTCGCGATCGGGACAGGACGCTGTGGTGCGGTTTCACGATCCTGGCACCCGGGGGCCCGATCTACTTTGCCGCCGACACGGGGTACGGCACGCACTTCGAGGAGATTCTTCACCGCTTCGGCAACCCGCGGCTGGCGCTCCTCCCGATCGGGGCTTACCTGCCGCGATGGTTCATGCAGGAGGTGCACCTGTCGCCGGACGAGGCCGTGCGCGCGCACAAGATAATCGGCCCGCGGACGAGCGTCGCGATTCATTTTGGCACCTTTCCCCTCGCAGACGACTCGCCGGGCCAGGCTGCAAGGGAGCTGAAAACCGCGCTGGCGTGCGAGGGCCTGCCCGCTGAAGACTTCCGCATCCCCGGCTTCGGTGAGGGCTTGGATCTGCCGTGACCGCCGGAAAAATCGAAAAAGAGAATACGGCCCTTACTTTTTTGCGTCGGAAATCAAGTCGCGCAGGACGCTTCGGCATAGGTTCACAAACACCGATTCAGCGAAGGTCAATTTTCGCCGGCGGACGTGAAGGACGCCCCAGCGCCGGCGCACCCGGTGGCGCCCGAGGGGCAGGGCGGTAAGATATCCCTGCTGCAGTTCGGCCGACGCGATCCAGCGGGGAAGGATTCCAATGCCCAGATCGAGGCGGATGAACTGCTTAATCGCCTCATCGTTTCCGATCTCGATGAAAGGATGGAACTGAATGCGCTCCCGGCCGAAATACGCCTTGATCGAGGCGTAGGTGTCGCTGAATCGATCGGGCAGAATCAGGTTCTGTCGGCTGATTTCGCTGTGGTTGATCCGCTTCTTCAGGGCCCAGGGATGCAGAGAATTCGTCAGGAACTGGAGATCGTCCTCGAAGAGAAAGATAAAATTCACCCGGGAATGCACGGAGGGCTCGGTGAAGACGGCGATGTCGATGCGGTCCTCGGCCAGATAGTCGAGCGCCTGGCTTTGATTGCACGGTTCGATCTTGATCGTGAACCCGGGAAAACTTTCCCGGAATTCCCTCAGGACGGGAGGGAGCAGGTACTGGCATGCCGTGGAGCTGGCCCCAATACGAAGCCGGCCCTTTTTCCAGTCCGAAGAGGCGTGGATCATGGCGCGGGCGGACGCCATCTGGTTGATGATCTCCTCCGCGCGGGGAAGGAAGGCGCGGCCCTCGTTGGAAATGGTGATCTTTCGCGAGGTGCGCTCGAAGAGCCGGCAGCCCAGGTCCGCCTCAAGAACCTTGAGGCAACGGCTGACACCCGACGGGGTCAGGGCCAGTTCCTGCGCGGCGCGGCTCATGTTCAGAACCCGCGCAAGGGCCAGGAAGACCCGCAGCTGCTGGCTGTCGATGGCGGTTTTCAAGGGAGAGGCCGTAATTAATTTTTGGCGACAAAGTCCGGCTTGGAGGAATTAATGAGGATTACTCAACAATAGCATACAAATTAAGCAAAGGATTACGAGCGGCGTTTCGGACCTGTGGCACATGCGATGCTTAAGTGGGGATCGTGCGCTTCGCCAACGTTCAATTCCAAAATAGGCGCGAGCACTCGTGCTTGCGAGTCGGGTTTGTGCCGACGATCGACTGCGCGGTCCTAATTGCCGCGCAGGAGCTCGGCCTCTTCGAGAAGCATGGAGTGTCGGTGAAGCTCTGCCGCGAGATTGGCTGGGCGACAATAAGGGAGAAGCTATTGCATGAGGAGCTGGATGCGGTGCATGCCCACACGAGCATGGCCTTTTCCATTCATTGCGGGATTGGCGTCGTGGCAAGGCCTTGTGTCACGGGCCTGGTGCTCAGCCTCAACGGCAGCGCGATCACCCTGTCGAAGGAGCTCTGGGACCGCGGGGTGCGCGATGCGGCGTCGCTCGGCCGCCTGATTCGCAAGGACAGGAGCAATCGGGTCTATACCTTCGGCGCCGTCCTCGATCTATCCTCGCAGAATTTCAATCTCCAGAAGTGGCTCAGATCGGGCGGTGTGGACGTGGCCCGCGATGTCCGCATTGCGGTAATCCCGTCGTCCCTGATCCACGAAAGCCTGCGCCAGGGCCATCTTGACGGCTATTGCGTCGCGGAGCCGTGGAACTCGGCGGTTGCGCTGGAGGGGGCCGGCTGGATCGCGGCGACAGCCGCCGAAATCGAACCCAAGCATCCGGAGAAGATCCTGCTGGTGCTTCAGGAATTTGCGGAGCAACGCGAGGAAGAGCACGTGCGCATGCTGGCCGCGCTGATCGAAGCGAGCATCTTCTGCGACGATCGGGAGTGCCGGCCCGAACTGGTGCGCATGCTTGCTCATTCGCAATACTTTGACGTCGATCCGAATATCCTGAGGAACGCCCTCATCGGCCCCCTTGAAACCGGCCATGGTCAGCGTTCGATCGACGACTTTATCATCTTTCATCGGGGCAATGCCAACGTGCCCGATCAGGACAAAGGCCGGTGGGCCTTCGAGATGATCCAGAGCCTGGAGGCGCCCGGAGTTCATCCTGGCTTCCGCCGCGATGTCATCGGGAAGGTATTCCGCGAGGATATCTATCATCAGGCGGCGCGGCTGCTGGAGAAAACAAAGCAAAGCGAAAAGCCCGCCCGGCCGGCCGGTCGGGCGGCCGCTCCGCTCAAGGCCCAATCTTTCCCGTCCGGCCTCCGGCTTCCCCGAGTGCGCCAGGTCGCGACGGCGCTCGCCCTATGAATTTCAACTGAGGAAGGGACCTCACGCAAAATTACCACACACATGCACACCATAATGAATAGTAACAGGAACCAAAAACTTAAGCGTTGCGCGCAGGTCGCGGCATTCGCTCTCATGCCGTTCGCCTTAGCAGGCGTGGCGCACGCGGCCGATACCTCGACTGCAGCCGTCGACACGACGGGCCTCGCGATCACCGACACCACGGTGACGGTCGGCCAGCTTCACTCCGCCACCGGCACAATGGCGATCAGTGAAACCGGCTCGATCGAGGCGGAGCGGCTGGCGATCGACCAGATCAACGCATCGGGCGGCATCCTTGGCCGCCAGATCAAGATCGTCTTCGAGGACGGCGCGAGCGACTGGCCGACCTTTGCGGAAAAGGCCAAGAAACTGCTGGAGAGCGACCATGTGGCCTCCGTGTTCGGATGCTGGACCTCGGCCTCGCGGAAGGCCGTGCTGCCGGTGTTCGAAAAGGACAACGGCCTGTTGTACTACCCGACATTTTACGAGGGCCTGGAGCAGTCGAAAAACGTCTATTACACCGGCCAGGAGGCGACGCAGCAGATCATCGCCGGCCTCAATTGGATCGCCAGCCAGAAGAAGGCCAAGACCTTCTATCTGATCGGCTCGGACTACATCTGGCCGCGCACGTCCAACAAGATCGCCCGCAAGCACATCGAGAACGTCCTGCACGGCAGGGTCGTGGGCGAGGAATATTACGCCCTGGGCACGACGGACTTCGGCTCGCTGATCAACAAGATCAAATTGAAAAAGCCCGATATCATCTACGCGATCATCGTCGGAGGCAGCAACGTGTCCTTCTACAAGCAGCTTAAGGCTGCGGGCATCACGAGCGACAAGTGGACGCTGCTGACCATCTCGGTGACCGAGGACGAGGCCCTGGGCATCGGAGGGGAAAATCTCGTCGGATTCTACTCGGCGATGAAGTATTTCCAAAGCCTCGACAACCCCAACAACAAGCAGTTTGTCGCCGCCTTCAAGGCCAAGTACGGGCAGAATTCGGTGATCGGCGACGTGACGCAGGCGGCCTACGAAGGTCCCTGGCTGTGGAAGATGGCGGTCGAAAAGGCCGGCAGCTTCGATGTGGACAAGGTCGTGGCGGCTTCGGGCGGGATCGAATTCAAGGGAGCGCCCGAGGGCTACGTGCGAATCCACGACGTGAATCACCACCTGTGGAGCAAGCTCCGCATCGGCCAGTGGAATGCCGACGGCCAGTGCACGGTCCTGTACGAATCCGATCTGATCGAGCCGAATCCTTTCCCGAAGGGTTATCAATGATCGTCTAGTTGGAATAGGGGCGCCCGGCGTGGAGATGCGCCGGGCGCCAAACCAGGGGGAACACGCGATCTAAACTTTAGCAGACCTAATCAATGTCCCAATACAGCGGATCAGAACTTTGGTCGATTTTTGTCATGCAGGGTTTCTCCGGCCTGAGCCTCTTCAGCGTCCTGCTGCTCATGGCGCTCGGCCTGGCGATCATTTTTGGGCAGATGGGCGTCGTCAATCTGGCGCACGGAGAATTCATGGCGCTTGGCGCCTACGTCGTCTACCTCTGCTCGGAGGTCGTGCACGCGCATTTTCCCGCGCTGGTGCCGTTCTATTTCATCATCGCCATCTTCCTCGCATTTTGCGCCGCGGGGTTGGTCGGGTTGTTCGTTGAATGGTCGATGATCCGATTTCTTTACCGCCGCCCCCTGGACACGCTGCTGGCCACCTGGGGATTGAGCCTGATCATGCAGCAGACGTTTCGCAGCGTTTTCGGCGCGCGCGAAGTCACGCCGCAGCCGCCGGAATGGCTGATGGGATCCTTCAAGCCGACGGATAGCATCGATATTCCGATCAATGGCGTGTTTGTCATGGCCCTCACGCTGTGCCTGACGGCCGGCGTCTGGCTGTTCATGTACCGCTCCCGCACCGGACTCCACATGCGTGCCACGGTGCAGAATCGCACGATGAGCGGTGCGGTCGGCATCAACACCAAGATGGTGGATCGCTTCACCTTTTGTCTGGGCTGCGGCATAGCGGGAGTCGCCGGCGCGGCGTTCACCACGATCGGCTCAACCGGGCCGGACAGCGGCTCGCGCTATATCGTGGACACGTTTCTCGTGGTGGTCTTTGGGGGCACCACCAGCCTGCTGGGAACGATTGCTTCGGCCTTTGGCATCGCCCAGGGCCAGTCTATCGCGGGATTTTTCCTCGAGGGGACCATGGGCAAGGTCGCCATTCTATCCGCAATCATCGTCGTCCTCATGATACGGCCCAAGGGACTCTTTGCCAGCAAGGTGCGTTCTTGAATTTTGCCAAATCACCGTGAAAACAATCTATAGCCGAGTTTTGGGAGGAAAATCCGGGCTGATCAATCTCGCCATCCTGGCGGCGCTGCTGCTTCTGGTTCTGCCGCTGTCCCTGGACATTTTCCGTCTTAATTTGGTCGGGAAATATCTGACCTTTGCCTTTGTCGCCATGGGCCTCGTCTTGCTGTGGGGAAAGGCGGGAGTGTTGAGCCTTGGCCAGGGCATCTTCTTCGGGCTGGGCGGGTATTGCATGGCCATGTTTCTCAAGCTCGAGGCCTCCGACCCGGTCAGCACGAAGATCCAGTCGACGCCGGGCATTCCCGATTTCATGGATTGGAATCAGCTCACCCATCTGCCGGCGTTTTGGATCCCCTTCCGGAGTCTCCCGTTCACCCTCTTCGCCGTCGTCGCGCTGCCCGCGCTGGTCGCGCTGGTGGTCGGATATGCCATGTTCAAACGGCGGGTGGGCGGCGTCTACTTTGCGGTCATAACACAGGCGCTGGCCCTGCTCCTTTCGCTGGGAATTGACGGCAATCAGGGCCTCACCGGCGGCCGCAACGGAATCACCGATTTACGGACTCTATTGGGCTGGGATATCCGCACGAAATCCGCGCAGTACATCCTGTATTTCATCACCTGCATTTTTCTCATGCTTCTCATCCTGGCCGGGCAATGGATGCTCTCCGGCAAGATGGGAAAACTACTCGATGCGATGCGCGAGCGCGAAGATCGGGTGCGATTTTCGGGCTATGACGTTTCCGCCATGAAAGTGTTCATCTTCTGCCTGGCGGCTGCGCTCAGCGGAATCGGGGGAGCGCTTTTCGTGCTGCAGGTTGGATTCATATCCCCCTCGCTGGTCGGCATCGTCCCCTCGATCGAGATGGTGATTTTCGTGGCGGTCGGGGGGCGCGGCTCGCTCTACGGAGCCATCTACGGCGCGCTCCTCGTCAACACCGCCAAGAGCCTCTTCTCCGAGAGCTTTCCGCAATTGTGGCTTTTTTTCATGGGAGGACTTTTTATCGCCGTGGTCATGCTTTTCCCGGACGGCCTCGCGGGTGTGTATGATCTCGGTAAAAGGAAGGCCGGTTCCCTGCTGGAGAAGTTCAGGGACCGCCCGCGCAGGCCGCCGGAAATCACGCCGCTGATCGGCTCGGTTT
>Ga0265337_1001438_pt1 | contig 11717 bp, 9 predicted proteins | sample 42122metaG_FD_192441 | JGI IMG/M metagenome (GOLD analysis project Ga0265337, IMG submission 192441) | Rhizosphere microbial communities from Carex aquatilis grown in University of Washington, Seatle, WA, United States - 4-21-22 metaG | ecosystem: Host-associated > Plants > Roots > Rhizosphere >... | reverse complement strand
ACCGATCCCGGCAACGCTGACGCTCGTCGCGGGTCCCGATCCGAGCGTGGCGGCTACGATTCGAGTGATCGGGTTGCACGGGCCCGTCGCGCGAACGCTTCGCCAAGTCGTGACGACGGTTCCAACCGAAGGAACGGCGCTCCTCAGAATGCCGGTTCAGTGGCTGTGCGATGGACAGACGCGCACCGTCACGGCGCCCGACGGCGGCGTTACGGTCGAGTCGGAATGCGGCGCGGACGCCACGTGTCAGGCCGGGCGTTGCGTTTCCGCTCAGGTTCCGTCGAGTGGTTTGCCACCCTACGAGCCGCAGAGCGTCTTTGGTGGCGGCGCAGCCCCCGCTTCGAAGGGTCGCACCACGGGAGCTTGCTTCGACACGATCGCGTGCATGCTGTCGGGGAGCGTGGAGGCACCGGACGACCAGTGCACGGTCGATCTTCCGAGCGACGCCGCGAACGTCAACGTCGCGCTCCGCGTCGCCGACGACGGGATCTGCGACACGACGGGAACGACCTGCTTCGTTCCGCTCGACGGCAAAAGTGTAGAGGGTTGGACCGTGCAAAATGGTCGCATCGCGTTGCCCCCCGCCGTTTGCACGAAGCTGCGCGACGGCCTCGTTGTCGGAGTGGTCGTCAGCACGACGTGCGCGACCAAGACCCCGGCGACGCCGCCGTGCGGGCCTTGGTCCAGCGTGAAACCGCTGTCGAATGACGCCGGACCTCAGGTTCTTCCCGACGCCGGCGCGTCCACCGTGCCGGCGCTCGTGGCCAGCGTGGTTGCCGATGCAACGACGAGCGCGGTGTGCTGCCCGCTCATGGCCGACAGTCAGTCGCTCTACACGTGTTTGTGCGGCACGAGTGGCGCGGCGCAGATCGTTTCGATCGATCCGTCTTCGGGAAAAACTACCGCGGTCGGAAGCTTCGCTCCGCTCTCGGCACGCTCGCTCTACGAAGCCGTTCTCGCGGGCGGGAACGTATACTGGGTCGATCGATCGGCGAACAGATGTCTCGTCGAGCAAACGCCGATCGACGGAAGCGCGACCCAACAACTGACGTCCGTCGACGGCGACATTTTCGACAGCACCGACTTGCTCGCGGACGGCAAGAATCTTTACGCACTCGCTGATCAGGTCGCTGGACTCGCCCCTGGCGCGTCCAAGCTGGAATTCCTCCAGATCGATCGCATGGCTGGCACCGTGAGGCCGGTCGATACGAGCAGCAGCAGCGCGGCGTCCGAGTTCGCTCAGGATATGGCAGCCGTCTATCTCGGGGCCGACACGGACCTGGGCGACGCAGGCGCTTCCCTCGAACGGGTTTCGAGAATCGTAAAGATCCCGAAGGCAGGAGGGGGGGCGACGACCGTCGAGCAACGAACCCTTTTCGTCGCCGATGTCACTCGCGGGGGCTTCGTGAGCCTGGCGGACGACGGGACATCGCTCTTCGATGTCTACGAGGACGCCGCCCAATCCGACGGAACGATGGACGTTCGCGTAGAAAAGAGGAGCACGCCCTCGAGCGTTGCGAAAGTCGTCTACGAGGAGACGATGGAGCCTTCGACGACGCACCTGCGTCTCCTCGGAGCCGTCGACGGCGCCGCGCTCGTCGTTCGCGATGCGACACAACGATCCGATGCCGGCCAAGCGTCTGCGGACAGTACCGTCATCGCGATCCCATCGGATGGAAGCACGCCGCGTATCGTCGCGAGTTTCCGCGGCGATACGCCGCTCGCCGAAATGCAGCCGCCGACGTTTACTCCGGACGTGTTCTGGCTCAACCAAAGCGGACGCGTTTATCGGCTGTCTCCCGGAGCGTGGCGGTGACGTGACGACGCTTGCTCGCAGGAATACGACCGCGGCGTTCGTCGCCGGATGCTTGGCAGTGACTTTCCCGAGTCTCGCCGCGTTCGCCGCGCCCGAACGTGCACCGTCGGCACCGGCACCGCCCGGAGCTGCGGCTCCGATACCGCTCGGCAGCTCTTTGAGCGGCCTTGCGAAGCTAGAGTACGACAGCGCGCGAATTCTGTTCGACAACGCGGACTACGCGGGCGCCCTCGTCAAGTTCCAGCACGCGTTCGAGCTGTCGTCGGACCCCCGTCTCTTGTGGGACATGGGCGCCTGCGAAAAGAATTTGCGGCACTACACGCGGGTCCTTCGGTTGGTCGATCGGTACCTGACGGAAAGCGGGCCGCTCATCACCGACTCGCAACGCGCCGACGCGGCCAACGTCGTTCAAACGGTGCGGGCCCTCGTGAGCTCGGTCCGGCTGACCGTCAACGTGGCGGACGCATCGGTGTTCATGGACGGAAACGCCGTGGGGACCACGCCGATGATGGAGCCATTGCTCGTCGATCTCGGGGACCGTCACCTTCGAGTCACCAAGGCTGGATACAAAGACCAAGAGCTCGTCCTCCACGTCGTGGGCGCGTCGGAAATGCCGGTGAGTCTGTCTTTGGAGCGACAACCCGAAAAGAGCCACTTGAGAGTGTCGGCTTCTCCTTCGACCGCGAACGTCCGCGTCGATGGCTCGGCAGTCGGCACGGGCGACTGGCAAGGTGTCGTCGCGCCTGGCCGGCACACCATCTGGGTCACGGCGTCCGGCATGGCCGACAAAACGACCGACGTCGTGCTGGGCGAAGGCGAATCGCGTTCCGTCGACCTCGTTCTCGATGCGCGGTCGCACAGCAATATCGTGTGGTGGATCGGGGGCGGAATTCTCACCGCGGCCGCCCTGAGCGTCGGCGGGTATTTCTTGTTCCGTCCGTCGCAAACGACGGTCGGCGCCGCCACGCCCGGCACGATCAGCCCCTACACCATATCCCTCCCGGGACGCTGATGCAGACGGGTGCTCGGCGTTCGCGCTCCACGGAGGGACGACCGTGACCGGAGCGGCCGACCTCCTTCATGCGGAACGGCGACTCGGAACGACGCTGAAGGACAAGTATCTGCTCGACCGCGTGCTCGGCGCCGGCGGAATGGCATTCGTCTACGCAGCGACGCACCGCAATCGACGATCCTTCGCAATAAAAATTCTGAGACCCGAACTTTCGGTCATCGAGGAGTTGCGGATCCGGTTTCAGCGAGAAGGTTATCTCGCAAACTCGGTTGGCCATCCCGGCACGGTCGCCGTGCTGGACGACGACGTCACGGAGGACGGCGCCGCGTTTTTGGTCATGGAGTTGCTCGACGGAAAGAGCATCGACGCGCTCGCGGACCAACACGGGGGTCGCCTTCCTTTGGCTCACGCGCTCGGTCTCGTGCACCAGCTGCTCGCCGTGCTCTCCGCGGCTCACGAAAAAGGGATCGTTCATCGCGACATCAAGCCCGCCAACCTTTTTCTGGATCTCGCGGGGCAGCTGAAGGTGCTGGATTTCGGAATCGCGCGCATTCGCGAAGCGACGGCGAGCCACCTAGCGACGGGAACGGGGACGACGCTCGGAACGCCGGCCTTCATGGCGCCCGAGCAGGCGCTCGGCAATGTCGGTGAAATCGACGCCCGCACCGATCTTTGGGCGGTCGGGGCAACCCTGTTCACTCTTATCTCCGGACGTTTAGTGCACGAGGCCACCAACGCCGCGCAGCTCCTCATTTACGCCGCGACTCGCCCCGCTCGCACGCTCGACGAGGTCGCGCAAAACGTCCCGCCGCGAATCGTCGACCTCGTTGCGCGAGCCACCGCGTTCGACAAAGCCGCTCGTTTCGCCTCGGCAAACGACATGCAAGAAGAGGTAGCTCGAGCGTGCGCGGAGCTGTTCGGCCGAGTTCCTCACCCTGACGAGCTCGCCCCGCTCGTTCGCGGCGTCCAGCAGCCGGCGAGCGCCCCGCCATCCGTGCTCCCGACGGAACCGAGTGGCCCGAGCGCCGTGGGATTGGTCGACTATGGAATCACCGCAGAGGCGCGAGGGCCCGTCGCATTTCCAGGAAGCACGTCGAGCCCGGCCATGATGGCGGCACTGCCGCACGCCCGAAAACGCCGGGTCGACGCAAAAACGACGTTCGCCATCGTCGTCGCCTGCGCCGTCGCCGCGGCCGCGTGGTGGTTCTGGCCGCGACCGGAGTCCGCGCATCGATCGGCGGAGCAACCGCCCGCGCGCGACTCCGCGCCATCGACGGTGGGCGATCCCGCGAAGCCAGCGAATGGCGAGGCGACGGCCGATCCCGCGAAGCCGGCGAATGGCGAGGCGACGGCAACGACTCCCGCAGCTACTTCAATCGTCGTTCCGGACAACACAGCGCCGACGATCGTGCATCCCGATGATCCATCCAAGCTGCGGCCCCCGTCCGAAAGCTCGAGCCACCACCGGTCGAGTGGCGACAAGGCCGGCTCGTCAGGATCGAAGGGAGCCGCGCCATCGACGCCGAGCCCTCACGAAAACCCGCTGAGCATGCCAATCCAGTAGACGGTCCGGCGCACCGAGGGGACCGAAGGCGGTCGTTTTCGGCGTGATCGTGTGCGCTCCGCTCGCGTCGGCGGCAAGGGGTCAGGATCGTGCGCCGACCACTTCGGCGTGCGGCGCATTTCACCGGACCGACGCTGACGCGAGCGGGAAATTACGCTCACCGGCTTGAGGGTGTGGTGAATTTTTCAGCGGAGCGGCAAGACAATCGATGGATTCAAAGGACTCTGACATGACTATTTTTTGGATTCGAGAGCTCTGCCGCGTGAACGATTGATACGACACCATTTGGCGCGACTATCGATTTAGCGTCGTATCGCGCGACGCCAGCGACCATTCCAGCGGCGTTCAAGAGCGGGCCCCCGCTGTTACCGCCATGGATCGCTACCGATACCAGGAGATGGTGAACCAGCGAAATCGTTCGTCTTGTCGTTACCGTTCCCTGCGCTACGTGTACATTCTCATGCGGCCCCGCCCAGAGCGGGAAACCAAGCAAGGTTACGGCGTCGGGTGACGAGGTTGGCGATCGCTCCGCAGCGAAAGCCGCCGGTGAGTTGATCGGAGCGGGGACGAGCGCGAGATCGAAATGTGGGGAGACAGTGACTCGATCTATACGAAATCGGCGGCCCGGTGACCATGCCGGAATCGCTTCCCACAATACGGCTTCGCCTTTCTCGTCTCGGAAGACATGTTCGGAAGTCACAATACCGTGGCGTTCGAGCGAGAACCCGGTTCCGTGGAACAAATCGTTTCCGTCCTCGTCTTTCGCCACGATTGTCCAGAGCGCATTCTTCGCGAACGCCGGTATACTCGCCGACGCACCAGTGAGATGTACGCCTGGCTCATTGGCGAGCCGTGAGAACGCCATCGCGTACCACAGGTAGATCGGGTCCTGCGCGCCGCGGACCATTCGAAGGTACGCCAGTCTGCCGCGTAGGTAAGCACGGAGGTTGACCGGAGGTTGACGCCTCGAGAGGTACGAGAACTTTATGTGGAAGGCTTCGTTTGCAAGTTTCTCCCCATCACGTTCCCATGCTCGAAGCGCGCCGCGGAGCTCGCGCACGTACGCGCGCCGCACGTTTACTCGGGTATTGACTGTGAGACCCGTGACCTCCTGTCGCATGCGGCGATCCGCGTAGCGAGTTTTTTTGGGATTCACTGAGAATCCACTCCCTGTCACCACGTTCAATAGCGCCGACCCAATCTCCGGGGGAAGCGCAAAGGAGTTGGCGAGAATGGCCTCCGGAAAAATGGTGGCGTTCGTCGATAGAGTGATGTCGTCGGCGTAGCGCGTGTACGTGCAGCCACTCGCCCGCGCAAGAGCCACCATCTGCTTGTCCAGCCCGCGACAGACTAGGTTCGAGATGATCGGCGACGTCGGCGCTCCCTGCGGAAGTTTTCCCTGATAGCAACACAGGTGCGCGAGAACTGAGGCCACGTTGTCGGGGAACCGAAACGGGGCCGCCCGAAAGACTCCTCGGACGCGGCCAAAGTTGATTGTCGGAAAAAAATCCGACAGATCGAAGTTGAGGAGTAAGCGACGTCCGACGTGCGTCTTTGCATTCGTCGCAACCGACCGCGCCGGCGCGAATCCATGGACCATTCTCGCCGGGATGTAGACGGCGGCTATGCAATCGTGGACCAGGCGCTGAAAGGCACCGATCGGGTTTGGTGGCGCGAGAATCACCCGCTCGCCGCCCCCTTTCTTTGGGATCGTGAAACATCGGTAGGGATGCGGGGCTCGGTAGAGCAGGTGCGAGAGTCTGCGGCTCGATGTGCCGAGAAGCGTAGCCAGTTCGTCGAGCGTCCGTAGCTTTCGAAAGAGCGCGACCTGTTCGGGTGTGACCCGCATCGGGGAATGCTCGCTTGGAAAAAGGGCCGCATGCCCCGCCGGGGTTTTCCCTTGCCCACCGCGCCTAGTGTAGTAGCGGCGTACAACCCGTGGCGTTACGGGCTTTGGTGCTGACTCATTGGTTTCACATGGCCGCGTTACGCAGCCATCTATTTAAACCCACTTGATTGACGATGCATGCGGCCGTTTGCATCTTAACATGGCGCGTGCCAAAGGAGCACGCGCCTAGTGCCGTCATGTCTCGCCCGTGGTGGACGCCGCTGCTTCGCTGCCCGGTGAGAGTCGCTGCAGCAACGCTGCTAGCTCGGCCTCGTAGCGTTCTTTGTAGCGTCCTGGGTTCTTTAGCTCCTGTTGGAGCCACGCGACGTGCAGTGCGCAGTCCGCGTCGGAAGCCCAGTCACTTTCTTCGCGCGCGTTGCGCCCGAGAAACGCGCTGAGAGCGTATTGTAAGTGACGTTGCGCAGCGGGCATGAGACCGAAATCCCTCTTCGCTCCGAGCTCTCCGAAGCACAATTGAAGGTACTTGTGACTCAGTGGGACGAGTCGCGGGAGCGCTGCTTGTGATCTGGGGAAGTTGTGCGCCGGATTCTCGGACAAGTAGAAAAGCTTGGGGCTCCCGAGTCCCGTCGCGTCCGCTGAAACTTGTCGCCACTTTTCAGCGTCGCTCATTCCTTCGTCGAAGGAGTAGTCAACTACTTGGGCAACAAGGATCGGCGACGTTTCCTGAAAATTGTCGCACGTGCTGCTGACGACCATCGTAAATGGCGTCCTTTTTACTGAGCACATGAGCTTGATGTCATTCAGACTCGCGTCGGTAATGTCGGAGGCCGTTGCCCGGTTGAATATCTGGTTCTTGCGCCGCATTTGGAAGCTGGCCGCTGTGAATGCTTCCGGGATGAGCAGATCAGCGATCAGGTCGCCCTGCTGCAAATCAGTTGTCCCGGTGGCTCCCTCGATTGGTTGCCGCGCCTCGTACATCCCCATGGGTCTACCGTCGCGAGTACTTCCAGACCTGCCTCTCGCGATCGAGGTCTTCCTCGAAAGCGTCGCTAGACTCTCGCTCAGCTGCTTCTAGAGCGTCAATCGCGTCTGCGGCCACGACGAACGTCTCTTCCGGCGTCGTGAGCAATTGAACCGGGTCGCGGAAGAAGCGCTCGGTCAGAGGTGAATCGACGACGAGCAAGGCTCGCGCTCCAGGGGCGACCGCGATCAACTTCTCGTAGCCTAGCGTTTCCGCGACCCTCGTCTGCGTATGCGAGGGTAACAGCGACACGAGCAACACGCGCACAGTGGTAAACACTGCGTCGAAGTTCGACGCAGCCCGGATCTGCGTCGGCGATGCGCTGGAAGCGTATGGCTCTTCTCCCAGGGCGATTCCGACAATCTTCTTGCCGGTCGTAGGTGATAGCGGGCCGCTTGGGTCTCGCACAACACGGTTAGCTCGCCGAATTGCATCCTGCTCCACGTCGGACCAAGTTGCCTGCGTCATGTTGCCCCCTTATTGAATCGCTGATCGCGCTGTGCCTTCGGTATGAGACTCCCGAATACACGGTTCAATTCGATATTCGCCTCGCGGAATGCGGCCTCGATAGTCGCGCCCTCCGGTTTGCACGGCTTCGTGATTCGGGTCTCGATTTTGACGGCGCGCTTCTGAATCCCAGGTTCCTCTAACGCGCCAAGCCCTATCGCCACCGTAAGAAGACCCTCGGCGCGTGGTTCATCGAATCGCAAGGCGAAAGACGGAGCACCGGATACGTGGAAGCCTGCAAACGGCGCGAGCCATGGAAGCATCGTGGCGAGGTCTTCGAGATCGGTCCACGCGCTGGTTGCGTCGTCGCCTTCCCGGAGGACATCGACCTTTGCAAGCTCGATCCTAGATGCGACGGGCTCGGCTTTCAGGGTGCGCTTGCAGAACGTTGAGAACTCATCGTATTCGCGGAGCACTTCAGCAAGAACGCCCGGATTGCCGCCACGGCCACTGAATGACGGGTAGGTCTCGGCTCGCCTCCGCCAATTGAGGTAGAACCGGTCCGACTGGATCTGGATCACGAATTGTTCATCGCGGCGGATCAACCAGACCCGTAGTCGTGGCAGCCCCTCGGGCCCAAATGGCAAGTCCGGAGGTGTGACGAGAGCCGGCTTCAATTCCCTGCCAGGATACTCGGCGGAGCGTTCGTTCCAGTACGTGCCGATCACAAGCGGATCGAGTCCATCGAGTGGATCGAACAATACGCCGCAGACGACTTCGTCGATTGGAGGGCGACTCAGCTTTTCGAGTAGCGCCTCCGCGCTCGGCGCCGTCATGCTTCCCAAAACCCGAGCGTATCCATAGACATTCCCGCGCGCACGCCGAAAATGCTGATTCCGTCGAACCTCTGGATATTGCTCCATTCCCTGACCCTCGGCCGTACGGTCTCCGCCCGACTAGTAGCCTTGAGGTCGCGAGAACGACTGATCCGTGCACCTCGGAGACTCCGACTTGCGCCGCAGTACGGCCCGGGACCCGACTACGGCGCGAGCAACGTGCACTTCATCAGCGATGGCGACACGTCGTCGCAGGTCGTCGCGGAACCACAGAGTGAACGCGCGCACGAGCAACGGGCGACGGCAGTCGAGCCGGGTGCGGTGGTGCATTCGCCGGGGAGATTCGCGCATTCGAAGGACGGCGGGGAGACGCATAAAGTCTGTGGGCCACCTTGAGAGGGCACGCGACCGGCGGGACACCTTCCGGCATCGGCGAGAAACAGTGCGCCTCCTTCGACCAGGTGCTCGACGCAAACTTGGCCGCGCTTGCACGACGAGCAAGTCGTCGTCGAGGCGTCGCCGCTCGGCGCGTCGGCTTGCGCGTCGATGGGCTCCGCCATCGCGTCCTTGCCGTCGTTTCCACCCGACGCATGAGAGCCGGATGAGCCTCCCGTAGCGCTTCCTGAATGACCGCCGCTGCTTGCAGACGATCCGCCGGTAGCGCTTCCGGATGATCCGCCGCTTGCACCGGACGATCCTCCGGTCGAAGAACCGCCGCTTCCTGCGTCGGCGGCGGGCGCGGCGCCGCTACTCGAGCATGCGAACAGGAACCCGTGCGCGATGAAGAAAAGCCAAGCCCCTCTGTTTGCCATGACGAATGATGAGCATGAATCGTACCGGTCGAGAAGTACGCGAATGGTCTCGACTGTCGTGGAGGCGTTGTGCCGGTGTGTGCCACGCATTGCCGCCATCGGACGATCCGGTGTAGCTCCGATGGCGCGTGACACCTGGATCGCGCTCACCGGAGATGGCCACCTATGAAGAAGTTTCTCGTCCTGTACAAGGCACCGATGTCGTCGTTCGAGCAAATGAAGAAGTCCACACCAGAGCAGCAGAAGGCCGGTATGGAGACGTGGATGGCGTGGAGTAAGAAGGCGGCGCCGTCGATCGTCGATCTCGGAGCACCGCTCGGAAAAAGCATGCAGGTGACCAAGAGCGGCGTGTCAGCGGCGAACAACGAGCTGGGCGGATATTCGATTCTACAAGGTGAATCGAAAGAGGCGGTAGCTGCGTCGTTGAAGGAGCATCCGCACCTGATGATGCCGGACGGCTCGATCGAAATCATCGAGTTCATGGCGATGCCCGGCACCTGAAACCGCCGCCGCGCGCGACCGGCCTCAAGAATTCGCGGAGTGGTCCGTTCTGACTGGTACGAGAGCTGTCGAGCTTCGTGATGAGTCAGGAGCACGATGCGAATCGAACAGCGAATCAAAACCAACGGCAAATGGAGCGTCGAGGGGCCGGCTTCGACGCCCTTCAGCGCACAATTTGCGCTCGTCTTCGGCACGCCGGCGGCCCTCCGCTCGTCCGAGCCGTGGCGAGAGCTCGCGGAGCACTTTCCCGGAGCCCGGCTCGTCGGCTGTTCCACTGCAGGGGAGATCGCAGGCGCACACGTGCTGGACGACTCGCTCGTCGCGACGGGCGTGGCGTTCGAGCACGGTCACGTCGCGATCGCCGCCGCGCAGCTCTCCGAAGCGACGGATGGCGTCACCCTCGGAACCCTGCTCGCCTCGCGGCTACCCCGTGACGGGCTCGTCCACGTGCTCGTGCTGTCCGACGGATTAAAGGTCAACGGCAGCGCACTCGTAGCGGGCCTCACCTCGGAGCTCGCGTCCGGCGTGGCGATCACCGGGGGTCTGTCGGCCGACGGCGCTCGCTTCGAACGCACGGCGGTGTGCCTCGACGGCCCGGAGCCCTCGGAGCAAGTGGTCGCGATTGGACTCTACGGAGAGAAGCTCCACGTCGGCTACGGTTCGCTCGGAGGCTGGGACCCTTTCGGGCCGGAGCGCCGCATCACGAAGTCCGAGGGAAACGTGCTGTACGAGCTCGACGGCGAGCCGGCCCTCGATCTCTACAAGCGCTACCTCGGCGACCACGCCGCCGCGCTCCCCGCGAGCGGCCTGCTTTTCCCCCTGACGATCCGAAATGCACTCGGAGACTCCACCCCCGTCGTGCGGACGATCCTCTCCGTGGACGAGAACGCACACACGCTCACCTTCGCAGGCGACGTGCCCGAAGGATACCGAGCGCGGCTCATGCGCGCGAACTTCGAACGACTCGTCGACGGGGCCTCCGGCGCGGCAAAAATCAGCCAGACCGGTCTCGGAACGACCAAAGCCGATCTCGCGCTGCTCATCAGCTGCGTAGGTCGGAAGCTCGTGCTGAAGCAGCGGATCGAGGAGGAGGTCGAGGCGGTTCGAGAGGTCCTCGGTGCGGATACCGTCATGACCGGCTTCTATTCTTACGGCGAAATTGCCCCGTTCGGGGCGTCGGCGGGCTGCGAGCTCCACAACCAGACGATGACGATCACGACCATCTCGGAGCGCTGAGGCGCATGCATCCGCTCCTCGAACGACAACTCCGCAAGGCCTTCCCCGGCCAGCCGCGGGAAGACGAGGAGTTTCTCCGGTTCGTTCGGGCGGTCGACGACGCTTACGGGGCCGCGGACGAAGATCGCAAGCAGCTCGAGCGCTCCTTGTACCTCGCCTCCGACGAGCTCTTCGAGCGGAACGGTCGTCTCGAGAGCGAGCTCGAGGAGAGGAAACGCCTCGAGGTCGAGCTGCAGCTCGCCGAGAAGCTCCGCGCCGTCGGACAGCTCGCCGCGGGCATCGCGCACGAGATCAACACGCCGATCCAGTTCATCGGCGACAGTCTCCATTTTCTCCGGGAGGCGTTCGCCGACATCGAACGGCTACTCGAGGTGTATGAAATGACGTCGCTCGCGTCCCCGGACGAACGCGGCATTGCGGAGTCGATACGCTCGCTGATCGACGAGATCGACCTCCCGTACTTGCGAGAAGAGGTGCCGCGGGCCGTCGCCCGGTGCGGTGACGGCACCGAGCGCGTCGCCCGGATCGTGCGAGCGTTGAAGTTCCTCGCCCACCCCGACTCTCGCGAGCAGGAAACGGCGGACGTGAACGCGGAGATAGAAAACACGCTGATCGTCGTCGCC
>Ga0265337_1001437_pt1 | contig 11727 bp, 13 predicted proteins | sample 42122metaG_FD_192441 | JGI IMG/M metagenome (GOLD analysis project Ga0265337, IMG submission 192441) | Rhizosphere microbial communities from Carex aquatilis grown in University of Washington, Seatle, WA, United States - 4-21-22 metaG | ecosystem: Host-associated > Plants > Roots > Rhizosphere >... | reverse complement strand
GCCCGTGAAATGGACTGATTTGATTTCCGATGAAAACATGCCGGGTCATTAAACCACGAAGCCACGCAGGCACAAAGTTTTTTGCGCTTTGCCATTTCAAAACCATGATACCGGGAAAGGTTTCACCTGCCTGCAAACACCCCCAAACGCCGCTCATTTGTCCGGGCCAAGGATTCCGGCGCCCCGCGGGTGCAGCTCGACACTGTCCTTGTCTGCGGTGGGGACATCGCGCTGCGATATCCCCGCCCGCGTAGCTGCGGGCGGAACGAACGCCGATGAACAAGCGGGGAATTGCGCCGCTGAATGGGGCGCGGACGGTGCAGCGCGCCATCCCTACCAAGGATGGTGTCCAGGTGCGCCCCTTGCGCCCCGCTAACCTCTGAATTTCAGGATTGCTTTCCGCAGCGCGTACGGGCAATCTGTTTTGCTCTGGCGTCGGGGCGTAGCGTAGCCTGGCTAGCGCGCTTGTTTCGGGTACAAGAGGTCGTGAGTTCGAATCTCACCGCCCCGACCATCTTTCAATTTTTGATTTACGATTGGGAACCCCGCGTGGAAGGTCAAAACAATCTCGTCGTCCAGCTCGCCTCCGTCATCGCCCCGCTCGACGTTGGACAGTTGTTTCCCGCGCCGCACCCGCTGGAGGTCGAGCTGGGCTGTGGAGATGCTTCCTTCCTCGTCGAATATGCCCGGCGGCATCCCGACCGGAATTTCATCGGCGTTGAGCGGCTGCTCGGCCGCCTCCGCAAGCTGGAACGCAAGGGCCGACGCGCCGGGCTGGCCAATTTGCGCGGGGTGCAGATTGAATCCTCGTATTTCCTGAAATATCTGCTGCCAACCCACGCAGCGACCGCATTGCATATTTATTTCCCCGATCCGTGGCCGAAGAAGAAGCATCGCAAACACCGGCTCATCAACGAATCATTTCCGCAACTGGCCCGGGCCGCGCTCACCCCGGATGGCATCGTGTATTTGCGGACCGACGACGCGGATTACTTTGCGCAAATGACCGCCGTGTTTGGCGCGGTAGCAGAATTTCAAGAAATTGAAACGCCACCCGAACTGTCGGAAATGCCCACGGATTTCGAGCGGGAATTTCACGCCCGGGGAATCCCGACGTTGCGCGCGGCTTATCAAGCGCAGGCCTGAGCTTCAAACGTCAATCACCGGACCGTTATCATCATCCGATTTGCGGGATGGCGGCGGGCGGCGTTGGACAACGACGCGCGTGGTGCCGGTCAGGGCGTTCAGGGCCAGGGAAATGATGCTGATGATGGCCGCGCCCGCAAAGGCGTAGCCGAAACTGTCCACGGTGAAAAACGGCAGCAGCTTGGTGATCACGCACAGCAGCAGGGCATTGATGACAAAGGTGAAGAGGCCGAGCGTGAAAACCAGCAGCGGCAGCGCGATAAGCATCAGGATGGGGCGGACAAACGCATTGAGAATGCCCAGCAGGAATGACACCCATAACAGGTTCACGACTTTGCCGCCGTAACTGATGTGGTTGCGCAAAATGATCACTGCCAGTGCCACCGCGAGGGTGTTGATGGCCCAGTTTCCGAGGAAGCGCAGAAATTTTTTGGTGCCGGGCTGCATGGTTTTTATGCAAAAACAGCGCTTCGCAAAGTGCTTCAATCGCCGGCGGAAAACAAGAAACGTTTTTGGTGTGTTTTTGGTGGACTCTCCACGGCGACCGTCGGAAACTGTCCGCGTTGCCATGATAAAACACCTGTTGCTGCCTGCCATTTTGATCGGCGCGGTCGTTGCCTCGTTGCCGGCCGCGGCAAGCATCATCGCGCCCGGCGCAAAACTCGAGAAGCTGGCCGGAGATTTTCAATTCACCGAAGGGCCGACGTGCGACACTCACGGCAACGTCTTTTTTACCGACCAGCCCAATGACCGCATCCTGGAGTGGAGCGTGACCGGCAAGCTCTCAACATTCCTGCAGCCCGCCGGTCGCGCCAACGGCATGTATTTCGACGCCAAGGGCAACCTGATTGCCTGCGCCGACGGGAAAAATGAGCTTTGGTCCATTGCCCCCGAAAAAACAACAACCGTGCTCGTCAAAGACTATCAGGGCAAATATCTCAACGGCCCAAACGACGTATGGGTCGCGCCGGATGGTGGCCTGTACGTCACTGATCCATTTTACAAACGCAAATGGTGGGACCACGATACCATGGCGCAGGACAGCGAGCAGGTTTACCACCTTTCACCCGACGGCAAAAAGCTGGCGCGGGTCACAAATGATTTCAAGAAACCCAACGGCATCACCGGCACGCCGGACGGCAAGAAACTTTTCGTGGCGGACATTGGCGCGGGATGCACCTACGTCTTTGACATCCGATCTGACGGCTCGCTCACGAATCAGACGCTGTTCTGCGCGCAGGGCTCGGACGGCATGACGATTGACGAAAAAGGCGACCTCTATCTCACCGGCCAGGGCGTGACGGTCTTTGACCGGGCCGGACAGCAAATCGAACACATTGACGTGCCGGAACCCTGGACAGCGAACGTCAGCTTTGGCGGCACGAATCATCAAACCCTCTTCATCACCGCGAGCAAGTCCCTGTATGCGCTTCAATTGAGCGTGAAAGGGGCGAACCCGGCGAAGTAAGGCAGCCGTTGGCAGCCAATTGTTTTTTGACAAGTACCGTCCTGTTTTTGCCCATTCCAACCCGACCAATTCTTCATTCTTTGGGGAAACCGCTCCTTGGCAAATCGGCACGAAAAATGCGTCGCCCTAATCCAACCTGATCGCAAAAAGAATCCATTTAACAGGCAAAGCCGGCGAGGAATTGCCGGGAACGCGGTGTTGAGAACGGAAAAATTATGTCAGAACAAACGGAAACAAAAAATGAGCGGGTCATCCGCATCGGACCGGACCAGGTGACCGTAACGGACCGGGAAGTGGTCATCGAAACCAAGCACGAAATGCCGGAGTGGAAGATCAGCACTTTAAACACGCCGGCCATTTACTTTGAGGACAAGAAATATTTTCTGCTGGAAAAGGGCGAGGCCAAGCCCCCTTACGCGATCCGCTACGTTCTTCAACCTTGGCCGCAAGGCAAGGTTGCGAACCCCAAATTGTTTCACACCTACAGCGCGGAAACCGTGGCGGAACGGGATGCAGACCGGCGGGGCGAAACGATGAATGAAATCATCTGGATATTTCTGCTGCCCTTTTACCCGGTTTTGGGGATGTTCTGGTCCCGAACCCAGCAACGGCTCCACCGGTTTGGTTTCGTGTCCCGGACCATCACGGGGCTTTCCATTTTCACGACCTTTGGCCTGCTGCTGACCGAGGGTTCGATCATCGCCTTATTGCTCCAAGCCAGCGCCCGCAGCGGGAATATGATGATTGGCGGAATGATCCGGGCCATCGTGGGACAGAATTACCTGACACTGGGTCCCGTCAACGTTCCCGTGGGTCTTTTCGACGTGCTGCTGGTGCTGATGCTCCTGGCCGATCTGGGCATTCGCTATTCCTGTTATCTGCGGGAGGACCAGTGGATCGGAGGGTTTCTCGAGTGGCTGGTGCCGAAGTCTGCTCGCAAGCAAGAACCCGGTGAGCGGATTTGACGTTTGTGCGCGTCCATCCTTGCACGCCTTTGGATTTCAGCCCTTAAAAAGATTCCGCAGCGCCAACGCCAGAATGGTCAACACCAGCATCCATCCGCTGGGCATGAACTTCTTCGTCTTGGCCAGCCGGATCGCGAACACCACCAGCAGTGAGGCCAGGAGCACGTTCACCAGAATCAGCGATATGGCCGTCTTAAAAATTCCGGTCTGGGTCAGGACCAGCAGCGCCGCAAAGACCGCTGACGAAATGAGCGACACCTTGCTCTTCGCCTTGAAAAAGCCGATCAGCCCGCCGACGAGCAGCAGGACGATGTAAACCCAGAGCACCGTGTTCGTGAAATTGTGCATCCCGCGAAGGCTGCCTCAATTCCCCGCCACGTCCAAGCTCAGAATTTCACCCGGTTCACACTCGGCCACCACTTCGAAGGGGCGGCAGCAAATTTCGCAGTCCGTCGTGAACCTTTGGCTGGATACACTCGTGTCCACCACCAGATCGAAGGCCTGCCCGCAAAACGGGCATTGGATTTTCTCCGAAACTTCCATCCGCCAATCTAGCCCGGTGGCGGAAAATGGCAAAAAATGTTTTCCGGACGGAGGCTAAAACCGTTTCGTGAGCGTGAGCGTAACGGCATTGCCCTGCGCCCGGGAGTCGGCCGTGAATTCGTAATTGTAACGGAGCGAAATAAACAACATCGGTTTCGGGAACATGACGCTGGCTTCCGGGCCCACTGCCGCCACCCGGCTGCGGCTGCCGTACGATGTGCCGCCGTTGGGGTTCACCTGTTGCTGATAATAACCCACCACCCCGAGGTCAGCTTCCTTGCACACACTCTTGCTGATGCCCCATTCGAGTGTGTAAGTCTGTCCGGGAATGACATCCGTATCACGCTGTTCCGTGTTGAATTCATACCGGTTCAACGCCGACACCGCCCAGGTCTTGTCCTGGTCGATATACCAGGTAATGCCGGCGGTCTGCATGAATGTCCAAAAGCCTGCCCCAACCCGCGTGGTGGGCGGCCTGCCTGAATCGCCCGTGGGCGCCCACACACCGCTGCCAATGGCAAAATCGAATTGCTTGGGATGCCAGGAGAGCGTGCCCTCGCCAAAAAAATCTCCAACGCCGAAAGTGGTGTTGTCAAATCCACCGGCCTTCACGTGTTGATCGACCAGCGGCAGCAAGGCATCCACCCCGACGAATCCACCGAGGAACTTCGTGTCGGTGATCCAAATCACGCGGGGGATGTTGGCATAGGTGAAGACATCAAAGTTGGGTGGACCGGCACTCTTGCCGGACGAGTCGTTCAGCTGGCCAGCCCAGTAGAAGTAATTGTAGTCGCGGGCATAGATTCCCGGCGGTGGCAGGGACGCGCCCTTGATGCCTTCCGATCCCGGCACATAATGGGCCGAGGGTTGGGCCTGTAAAATGCCCGGCAGCGCCGCAAATGACGCTGCCAGCACGAGGAATTGAATTCGGGTTTTCATGGTTTTTCTTTCTGAGGATTAAAGCGGGAAATCAAACATCCTGCATCTTGCCGGTGTGATAGGTTTCGTAGGCGCTCAGGTCGAGGAGGCCGTGACCGGAGAGATTGAACAGAAGCACGCGCTTCTTCCCTGCCTCGCGGGCTCTTACAGCCTCGTCCACCACCGCGGCGATCGCGTGTGCGGATTCCGGCGCCGGCACTATGCCCTCCGTCTGCGCAAAAAGCATCCCGGCCTCGAACACTTTCGTCTGGTGATAGGCCTGGGCTTCAATCAACCCCAGCTTGAGCGCATGACTGACCATCGGCGACATGCCGTGATAACGCAGTCCGCCCGCATGAATCGATGGCGGCATGAATTTGTGCCCGAGCGTGTACATCATCAGCAACGGCGTCGTTTCCGCTGTGTCGCCGAAGTCGTAGCGCAGTTCCCCTTTCGTCAAAGACGGGCAGGCGGACGGTTCCACGCCGATGATGCGATACTTCTTTTTCTCCGTGATTTTTTTGTGGATGAACGGAAAGGCGATGCCGGCAAAATTGCTGCCGCCGCCGCAACAACCAAAGATGACGTCCGGCTCCTCGCCGGCCATTTCCATCTGCTTGATGGATTCTTGGCCGATGACCGTCTGGTGCAGGCAGACGTGATTCAACACGCTGCCCAGCGAGTATTTCGTGTTCGGATGCGTGGCGGTGTCCTCGATCGCCTCGCTGATGGCGATGCCGAGGCTGCCGGGGCAATGCGGGTCTTCGGCCAGCAGCTTGCGGCCATATTCAGTCAGGTTGCTGGGGCTCGGGTGCACCGTCGCGCCCCAGGTGTGCATGAGCATCCGGCGGTACGGCTTATGGTCATAACTGACCTTGACCATGTAAATGTTACATTCCAGTCCAAAAAGCTTGCACGCAAACGCAAGTGACGAACCCCACTGGCCCGCCCCGGTCTCGGTGGCCAGGCGTTTGGTGCCGGCGACCTTGTTGAAGTACGCCTGCGGGACCGACGTGTTGACCTTGTGACTGCCCGCCGGGCTGACGCCCTCGTATTTGTAGTAAATGTGCGCCGGTGTTTGCAGCGCCTTTTCCAATCGCACCGCCCGCAATAACGGCGTCGGCCGCCAGAGCGTGTAGATGTCGCGGACCTCTTCGGGAATCGGCACCCAGCGATCCGGGCACATCTCCTGTTTCACCAGATTTTCCGGGAAGATGGCGAGCAACGCTTCCGGTGGGACGGGCTGTTTGGTGCCTGGGTGCAGCGGCGGCGGCAAAGGTTCGGGAAAATCCGCCAGCAGATTGTACCATTGGGTGGGAATGTCCTGCTCGCGCAGGGCGAAATTGATTTTCGTGCTCATGATGCCAAAAGGATGTTGGATACAAGTACCCTCTGCCAAACCACTTGTCACGCAACAATTAGTAAATTGAAGAAATAATTATCAGAAAAACAAGATAAAATCATTTAACAGCTGCAAACGATTCACGCGGTCCAGGCTGCGGGGACCAACCCGGCGAACCCGGTTGTCTTTTCCCGCATGGTCCAGATGTTTGCCTGTGAGCATCTCATTTTTTCTGCAGGGCCAAACGTGCCGCCCAAGAACCCCAAAGGGATTCCGCCTCAAAGCCCAGGGTCGCGAGGAACGAGCCACCCTGGGCTAATAGTCGGGAGAAAATAGCAACCCCAACGGGGTTGCGTTCTTGGGCGTAGCTTTCCCAAGGCAGTTCGTTCCTCGCAACCTTGGGCTGAAGGACACAATCCCGTTGGGATTGGGCAACCAAGCCATTGCTTAAGAACTGAGATGCTCACTGTTTGCCTCCATGTTGATTTGATTATCTTTGAATAGCATTGGTTATGTGCTACATTAACGCGTTAAAGGTTGTTCGCGTAGCTTTTGAAGCCGATCCAGGAGCTGCACCGAACAAGGGAAATGAATGCTGTCTGAAAGATTCCGGTAGGAAAGAGTTTGCGTATGGTCAGGATGTTGCAAGTGCTGGTGGTGGAGGATTCCGAAAACGATACGGAACTGTTGTTGGAGGAAATATGCCACTACAAGTATGAACCGTTTCATCAACGGGTCCAAACCGCCTCGGATTTCATGTCCGCCCTGGGCCGCCGGGTTTGGGACGTGATCATTTCGGATTATCACATGCCCGAGTTCAACGGCCTGGCCGCGCTCAAAATATTGCGGGAGACCGGTTTCGACATTCCCTTCATCGTCGTTTCCGGCACCTACGGGGAAGACGCCGCCGTGGACATGATGAAGGCCGGCGCCAGCGATTTTATCGTCAAGGAAAACCTGTCCCGCCTCGTTCCGGCAATTGAACGCGAAATGGGAGCCGCCCGGACCCGGCGGGAACGCAATCGCGCGGAAAGCGCCATGCATTTCCTCGCCGCCATCGTCGAATCCAGCGAAGATGCCATTTACGGCAAGACGCCGGACGGAACCATCGTCAGTTGGAACCGCGGCGCCGAGCGCGTTTTCGGCTATCGCGCCGATGAAATCATCGGCCGTTCCATTGCCCTCCTCTATCCGGCCGGCCAACAGGATGAGTTGATTGAAACGATGGAACAAATCCGTCACGGCGAGGGCGTCGGACGTTTTGATACCGTGCGCCGGCACAAAGATGGCCATGACGTCCCGGTCTTTGTGACCGCTTCACCCATCAAAAATGGCCTGGGAGAAATTATTGGCGCCTCGGTCATCGCCCGCGACATCTCTGATCGCAAACAGGATGACGAGGAGCGTGACAAATTGATTGCGGAACTCACCGAGGCCATGGACCGGGTGAAAAGCCTTTCCGGGATGTTGCCCATCTGTAATTCCTGCAAACGTGTCCAGGACGACGAGGGTTGCTGGCAGGAGGTGGAAACCTACGTCGCCACGCACTCCGACACCCAGTTCATGCACCGGGTCTGTCCTGATTGTGCGAAACAGGTCGCATCGGAACCCAAGGCCAAGGCTTGATCCCCTGGGTCCGGATGTTTAACGTCACGGAAAATTGAAACCGTGATGAAAATCATATCCGGCATTCTGACCATCCTTTTGCTGGCGGCCGCGGCGGGCCTGGTGATGCAACAGCAGGCCCGCGTCAAGCTGCAACAGGAAAACGATTCGTTGCGGCAGCAGTTGGACCAACTGGCCCGGTTGCAGGCGGACAACGAACAGCTTTCCAACCGCCTCGCCCAGGCCAATGCAGCCGCGGAAAACCAGATCACGGAATTGTTGAAACTGCGCAATGAGGTGGGAATGCTGCGCAAGCAGACCGTTCAGATTGCCGACCTGCAAAAGAAGAACCAGCAACTGGGCGATGCATTGACCGCCAGCCGCGCTGCGCAGCTGGCCAAACCACCACCGACCACAACTCCACAAATCACTCCTCCCGCCAACGCAGCGACGGACCCTGCCGCCGGACCGGATCTGGGGGCGATCCAGCTTGTCAATCAGATGCCCAAGCAGTTTGACCTGGGCGGCGGCAAGGTATGCACGCTCACCCCGACCATTGACGCTGACGGCAACTACGACATCAAGGTGGTTTTTGACTCCAAAAAGTCCAATGGCCAGACCGAGCAATTGACGGGAGAGATTGTCACCAGCCCCGGCCGCGCAGTGCGCCTGAGTGTCGGCGACAGCAGCATTGGTTTTGCCCCAACGGTGAACCCTGCCCCGTAACCAGCCGGATATTGCCGCGAAGTGATTCAACAGCAGGGCGGGTTCTCCGCAGTCCGCCGGGTTGGGCGTTCAGAAAATGCGCCTGCTCCATCAGCGCCATCGGCGCGACATATCTACAGAATCCAGCCATCAAACATCCAATCTCCATAGGAGCGGCATATTGGGGTTTGAGTCGCTCCTACAGAGCTTTATATCGAATGGGAGATAAAACCACAAAGATGTTGCGCCTACGGCGCCAAGCAACCGGCGGTGTTTCAATGAATCGGCTCTGGACAATGTGGCAGGCCGGAAATAATTTCACCATACCTTGACAGTGCAGTTCTCAAGATTTGTATGTTTAACAACGACGTCAGCGTCTGGCACTTGGTTGTATATTGGGCTACGGTGACCGTGGTTTTTGGAACTTCTTTGCTCCTGACGCTTAAATTGGCCCAAATTGAATTAGAGCGTGCTGAAAAGTTGGTCATTATCGTCGCCTCGTCTCTGGTCATGCTGATTCCAGCCATCGGTCCATACTTGGCTTTCATCGTTGCCATTTTTCTCATTTACAAATGGTCTGACGCAGAACTCGGAATGATTATCGGGGTTGTTGTGGTAACCCGATATACGGCCATATTAGTGGCGATAGGACTCCTCAAAGCATTGGCCGCCATTGGGATTCTGAATGAGTAAACGGGCGTCGTATTTGTAAATTGATCCTGTTGCGTGCTCCGCTACCGTGCCCCGTTTTGGGATTTGCCAGTTCTCTCGGATTCAGGGATATTGTCCGCCGTATTTTCACGGGAATTTTATGAAACCCCAGGTCGAAATCTATGATACGACCCTGCGCGACGGTTCGCAGGGCGAAGGCATCAATTTCTCGGTCGCGGACAAGCTCCGCATTGCCGAGAGGCTCGACGCATTCGGGGTGCATTACATTGAAGGCGGATGGCCCGGCAGCAATCCCAAGGACATCGAGTTCTTCACCCAGGCCAAACGCAAAAAATTCAAAAACGCGCGGCTCGCCGCCTTCGGCTCCACGCGCAAAAAGGGCGTGCCCGTCGAGCAGGACGACCAGGTGCGCCTGCTCATCGAGGCCGGCACCCCCGTCGTGACCATCTACGGCAAGACATCCATGCTGCACGTGAAGGAAGTCCTGCGCTGCACGCCGGATGAAAATCTCGCGATGATCGGTGACACCGTGCGCTTCCTCAAGGACCAAGGCAAGTTCGTCATCTACGACGCCGAACATTGTTTCGACGGCTACAAACTCAATCCCGAATACGCGTTGGCAACCTGGCAGGCGGCGGAAAAAGCCGGCGCGGATTTTGTGGTGCTCTGCGACACGAACGGCGGCTGTTTGCCGGACGAAATCGCCGCCATCACGAAGGTCGCCCTTGGCCAATTGAATTGCCGGGTCGGCATCCACACGCACGATGACATCGGCCTGGGAGTGGCCAACGCGCTCGCCGCACTCGAAACTGGCGCGGTTCACGTGCAAGGGACCATCAATGGTTATGGCGAACGTACCGGCAATTGCAATCTGGTCAGTGTCATCCCGTGCGTGGTGTTGAAGATGAAAAGAACCTGCGTCCCACCGGCATCGCTGCGCAAGTTGAAGGATCTTTCGCAGTTTGTGGATGAGATGGCAAATATGCGCCACAACCCGCGTCTGCCGTGGGTTGGTTCCGCAGCCTTCGCGCACAAGGGTGGCACTCACGTCAACGCCGTGCAAAAGCTCGCCGCCAGCTACGAGCACATCGACCCGACCCTCGTCGGCAACGCGCGCAACGTGCTCATCAGCGATCTCGCCGGCCGCAGCAACATCGTGATGAAGGCGCAGGAACTCGGCTTCAAACTCACCAACGACACGCCCGAACTGAAACCCATTCTGAACCGCGTCAAGGAACTGGAAAATCAAGGCTACGAATTTGAAGCCGCCGAAGGCTCGCTGGCGTTGCTCATCGGCAAGGCGCTCAAACATCGCGAGCCGCTGTTTCACGTCGATGCCTATCACGTTTCCATGCGCCGCGACGCGAAGGAATCCATTTGCGAAGCGACGGTCAAAGTCCGGGTCGGCAACAAACGCGCCCAAACGGTGGCCGAGGGTGACGGCCCGGTGAACGCCTTGGACGGCGCATTGCGCTCGGCGCTGGTGAAGTTTTATCCGCAACTGAAAAAGGTGTCGCTCACCGATTACAAGGTGCGCATCCTCGACAGCGACACCGGCACCGCCGCCAAAACGCGCGTGCTCATCGAATCCACCGACGGCAGGCGCGAGTGGGGCACCGTCGGCGTGAGCGGCAACATCATCGAAGCCAGCCTGCAGGCCCTCGTGGACAGCATGGAGTACGCGCTGTTGAAGAAATGATTGTAACCACGGATGGACACGGATGAACACGGATACTATCCCGGACCGGAAACGCGGTTCAGACTCGAAACTGATTCTCAAGGAAGAGACGCAGAAAATTATTGGCTTTGCGTTTGAGGCGCTCAATGAGATTGGCCATGGTCTTACCGAGAAGATTTACGAGAACGCGCTTGTGGTTCTGTTCAAGCAGAATGGTATTGCATACGACCAGCAGAGAAGATTCCCGGTTCTCTTTCGCGGCGTCGAAGTCGGTGAATTCATTCCGGATTTGATTGCGTTTGGAAAGGTGATTGTTGATGCCAACGTCATTGACCAGATTACTGATTACGAACGCGGCCAAATGATGAATTACCTGCGGATTACAAAACTCAAAGTCGGTCTGATTGTTAATTTCAAACAGGCACGACTCGAATGGGGACGCATTGTTTTATGATTTCCTATCCGTGTTCATCCGTGTTCATCCGTGGTTGAAAATTTATGTCTGAGATTCCCAAGGCCTATGAACCGCAGTCCGTCGAGGACAAGTGGTACCAGTTCTGGCTCGACCAGAAATGCTTCGTCGCCGATGCGCACTCGAAGAAGCCCGCGTATTCCATCGTCATCCCGCCGCCGAACGTCACCGGCGTGCTCACCCTGGGCCACGTCCTCAACAACACCATCCAGG
>Ga0265337_1001436_pt1 | contig 11727 bp, 13 predicted proteins | sample 42122metaG_FD_192441 | JGI IMG/M metagenome (GOLD analysis project Ga0265337, IMG submission 192441) | Rhizosphere microbial communities from Carex aquatilis grown in University of Washington, Seatle, WA, United States - 4-21-22 metaG | ecosystem: Host-associated > Plants > Roots > Rhizosphere >... | reverse complement strand
GCGTCGAGGGGCAACAACCGGTATGAATGGGTCCGGACCGGTCCTATCGCCGTCCCGCCGGCGTACTGCCGGAAGAAAGGACCGTTTCAGCACGATCCTTTCGTCCCTGGACGCCTTTTTGTAACATAAAACCAAAATATGTCAACATGACTGACGTAAATGTGAGCGCCAAGATCGCCGCCCCGGCCAGCGGCCTGGCCGAGCGCCCGGGCGCGACACCTGCGCATGCCGAGCCGATCTGGGACATCATCGAGCTGTTGTTTTTCGCCTATCGCGATTTTGTCGGCGATCCGGACGAGGTGCTCTCCAAGCTCGGCTTCGGGCGCGCCCATCACCGGGTGCTGCATTTCGTCAACCGCAATCCCGGCATGAAGGTCGCCGACCTGCTCGAGATCCTCAACATCACCAAGCAATCGCTCGGCCGCGTGCTCAAGCAATTGGTCGATCAGGGCTTCGTGGTGCAGAAGGAAGGCGCGCAGGACCGGCGGCAACGTCTCTTGTATGTGACGCCGAAGGGCGAGACCCTGGCGCTCAAGCTCGCCGGCCTGCAAACGCAACGCATCAATCGCGCCTTCGCCGAGCTCGGCCCAAACGCGCATGAGGCGGCGCGGCGTTTCCTCACCGCCATGATCGACGCCGATAACCGCGAGGGCGTGCTGCGTCTGATCATGCGCGCCGAGCGCGCCGCCAAGCCGCGAGGTTGAGGTGGCAAGCGAGGAGCAGATGGTGCTGCCCGCCACGCTTTCCGACGATGCGCCGCATTTGCTGGTCGTCGACGACGACCGCCGCATCCGCGACCTGCTGTCGCGCTTCCTCACCGGCGAGGGCTACCGCGTGACCACGGCCGAGACCGCGGCCGACGCGCGTGCCAAGCTCAACGGTCTGAGCTTCGATCTGCTCATTCTCGACGTGATGATGCCGGGCGAGTCCGGTTTCGACTTCGCCAAGTCGCTGCGCGGCTCATCGAGCGTGCCGATCCTGATGCTGACCGCGCGCGACGCAGCCGAAAGCCGCATCAAGGGTCTCGAGATGGGCGCCGACGATTATCTGTCGAAGCCATTCGAGCCGCGCGAATTGTCGCTGCGCATCGCCAATATCCTCAAGCGCGCGCAGCCGGCCGTCCCGCCGCCGGTGGAATCGGTGCGCTTCGGTCCGTTCGTCTATCATCTGGCGCGCGGCGAGTTGCGCCGCGGCGAGGAGATCATCCGGCTGACCGACCGCGAACGCGAGATGCTGCGCATCCTGACGGCGACGCCGGGAGAAACGGTGTCGCGCCTGGCGCTCGCCGGCAATGGCGGCTCGGTCAGCGAGCGCGCCGTCGACGTGCAGGTCAACCGGCTGCGCCGCAAGATCGAACGCAATCCCGCCAATCCGCTGTTCGTGCAGACCGTGCGCGGCATCGGCTACCGGCTGGTGACCAGTACATGACCAGCATCGATACCGGCATCCGTACCATCCGCACGGCATTCGAGCGGCTCGCCGAAGCCTGGCGCTGGTACGACGCGATTCCACCCGTGCGCCGCATCCACGCCGCGCTCGGCCGCATCCGTGACGGCTGGCGGCGGCTCAGCCGCTGGCTCAACAGCGTGTTGCCCAAGGGCCTCTACGCGCGTGCGCTGCTCATCATCATCCTGCCGATGGTGATCCTGCAATCGGTGATCGCTTTCGTATTCGTGGAGCGGCAATTGAGTGAGGTTACTGAGCGGTTGTCCGCTAGCGTAGTGCACGACATCGCCGCGCTGATCGACGTCTACCGCGGCTATCCGCAGGACGCCGACCAGCAGCAGATCCGCCGCATCGCGCAGGACCGGCTCGGCCTGGTGGTCGATTTCCTGCCGCTGTCGGACATGCCGCCACCGGGTCCGAAGCCATTCTTCTCTCTGCTCGATTCGGCTCTGTCCGACCAATTGCGCAAACAGATTGGCCGGCCGTATTGGCTCGACACGGTCGGCAAGTCGGCGCTGGTCGAGATTCGCGTCCAGCTCGACAATACGGTGATGCGGGTATTCGCGCGGCGCAACGCGGCCTACGCGTCAAATTCGGAAATCTTCCTGCTCTGGATGGTCGGCACCTCGGTGGTGCTGCTCGGCGTCGCCATCGTCTTCCTGCGCAACCAGATCAAACCGATTCTGCGGTTGGCTGACGCCGCCGAAAGCTTCGGCAAGGGCCGCGAGGTTCCGAACTTCAAGCCGGGTGGCGCGCGCGAGGTGCGACGCGCGGCGCAAGCCTTCATCGAGATGAAGACGCGCGTCGAGCGCGCGATCGAGCAACGCACCGCCATGCTGGCCGGCGTCTCGCACGATCTGCGCACCGTGCTCACGCGCTTCAAGCTCGAACTCGCGCTGATCAAAAAGAGCCCGGAAGTGGAGGCGATGCAGAAGGACGTCGACGAGATGGCGCGCATGCTGGAGGCCTATCTCGCCTTCGCGCGCGGCGACCTCGGCGAGAGCGCGGCGCCGACCGACATGGCGGCCTTCCTCGCGGAGCTCAAGGACGACGCCGAGCGCAACGGCCACAAGGCCAGCGTGGTGTTCCATGGGCCGCCGATCGTCACCGTGCGGCCGGCCGCGTTCAAGCGCTGCCTCGGCAATCTGGTGTCGAACGCCGCCCGCTTCGCGACGTCGATTTCCATTACCGGCCACCGCGATCACCGCTACCTCACCATTACCGTGGATGACGATGGGCCCGGCATCCCGGCGGATTTGCGCGAGGAAGTGTTCAAGCCGTTCCTGCGGCTCGACGATGCGCGCAATCAGGACGAGGGCGGCACCGGGCTCGGCTTGGCGATCGCGCGCGACATCGCGCGCTCGCACGGCGGCGACATCACGCTCGGCGACAACCCGCTCGGGGGTTTAAGGGCGACGGTCAGGGTGCCGGTTTAGGCGGCTTCGGCTTCTTCCTCGTCGCGCGCGCGGCGGCGCCGGCGCCCGCGCCCGATGCATTTTGGTAGAGAACACAAATCGTCGAGGAAACCGGCCCAACGCTCGGCGCTGGCCAGCCCGCGGCCGAGGGCGGCCATGGTGCGGTCGAGGCCCGGCTCGTCGTCGTCGAACCAGACCGACAGCACGCGGGCGAACATCAGCGCGGCGCCTTGCGCGCGCAGCGCGCCTTTCGGACCGGAGGCGCCGATGCCGGCGGCCTCCAGCATCCAGCTTTGCGAGCGCACCGCCATGGCGTTGAGCGCCAGCGCGAGGCCGGGATTGCGCCGCGCCGAGCGTAGCAGCGAGCGTACCGCAGTTTTGTAGGGGGCGAGCGCCTCCAGCCGGCGCATCAGCACGTCGAACAGGCGCTCGCGCGCCGGTTCCTCCGCCATGTCGGCGGTGCCGCCGGCCAGCACCGCGCGGTCGATGTCCTTGATATGGGCGCCGACAATGGCGAGCGTGGAGCCGAATTCACTGCGCAATGCTGAGAGCTTCAGCCCGGCGCGGCCGGCCACTTCGGCTAGCCCGATCTGCTCGAAAGATTGCTCGGCGAGCAATGCCATGAGCGCGTCGACCGCTTTGTCGCGGTCGGAGGTGCCGCGCGGGGCGGCCAGCGTTTTGCGTTGACGTTTCGGCTTGCGGGCCATGGCGGCCTCCTGCGGACTGTTCCGTTGGCCTTAATCTAGGCCCGCAAAGGCGCCGGTTCTAGGGCAGGAAAGCTAGCCTGCCAGCTGGCGCGAACGCCGCGTGGCGGCGACGATGGCTTTGGTTAAAAGCTCATCGAACCCGCCCGGCCCCATCAGCACCTCCAGCGCGGCGGCGGTGGTGCCGCCGGGCGAGGTGACGTTCTGCCGCAGCGTGGCGGCATCCAGCGTCGAGCGATGCAGCAGTTCGCCGGAGCCGGCGACGGTTTCGCGCGCGAGGCGGGAGGCCAAGTCCGCCGGCAGCCCGGCGGCGATGCCGGCCTTGGTCATCGCTTCCGCCAGCAGGAAGACATAGGCCGGGCCGGAGCCGGACAACGCCGTGACCGCGTCCATCAGCGTCTCGTCGGAGGCCCATTCGACTTTGCCGATGGCGGCGAGCAGGTGGCCGGCGAGCTTTCGCTGGCGCGCGGAAACCTTGGCGTTGCCGACCGCGACGCTGATGCCGCGGCCGATTGATGCCGGCGTATTCGGCATGGCGCGCACGATCGCGGTGTTCGGCGGTAGCGACTTTTCCAGGAAGCCGATGGTGCGGCCGGCCATGATCGAAAGCACCAGCGTGGTCTTGCCCACATAAGGCCTGAGCGGCGGCACCGCGTCGGGCGCGCTCTGCGGCTTCACCGCGATCACGATGGCGGCGGCGGCGGCGGCGATCTTGCCTTTCGGATTGAGCTTGAGCCCGCGCCGCGCCAACGCCTGCACGGCTTTGCCCGGCTGCGGCTCGATCACCACGATCCGCGTCGGGGCAAGCTCGCGCGCGATCCAGCCGTCAAGCATGGCGCCGCCCATCTTGCCGGCGCCGACCAGGAGAAGGCTGCCTATCGATTTCAGCGGTTGCGGTTTGCGGCTCACGCCTCGCCCGAGGTGTCGAACATGGCGGCCTCAAGTGCCTCGCGCGCGCCCTTGCCGGCCCAGACCACGAATTGGAAGGCGGTGAAATAGCGCTCACAGGCGTCGAGCGCGCTGCCGAGCAGCGCCTCGCACTGCTTGCCGGAGGCCTCCGTGCCGCCCGCCAGCACCAGCGCGTGGCGGAACATCAGCATGCCTTCGGTAGTCCAAAGGTCGAAATGGCCGACCCACAGCCGCTCGTTGATCAGCGAGATCAGCGTCGCCACTTCGGCGCGGCGGCGCTCGGGAACCTTGAGATCGAAGGCACAGGCCAGATGCAGCGCCTCGATGTCGCCCATCCAGGTGTAGGATACCTGGTAGTCGGTCCACTTGCCGGTGACCAGGATGGTGATTTCGTCGTCGCTGGCGCGCTCGAACGACCAGTCGTTCACCGCCGCCAAACGTTCCACCACGTCGAGCGGGTTGATCCGGGGTTCGTCCGCATAGGCGATTTGGGGCATGACGTCTCCGCTTTGCCGAATCGAGAGGGAACCGCAAACACACGGCAGCAGCCGACCGGATTGTGACGCAGGGATACGGGACGCCTTGACGGCGGAAGCGAATCACTTGGCCAACTGACTATAACCTGTGCGATTCAGCCCGCCAGAGGCATCATCGAGGCCCAATGGGCCGTGATTTGCCTGTCATAGGCAACCGCGCGGAGTGGAATCTCCACAGGCAATCCGGCGGTACAGTGAATCTTTTTGGGGATAACTCGAGGAGCGAGAATCGGCGATCAGTCGAACAGACTCGACACCGACTCCTCGGTCGCGGTGCGCCCGATCGCCTCGCCGATCAGGGTGGCGATCGGCAGCACGCGGATATTGCCGGCGGCCCGCACTTCTTCGGTCGGCTGAATCGAGTCGGTGATCACCAGTTCCTTCAGCCGCGACTTGGCGATGCGCGCGACCGCGCCGCCCGACAGCACGCCGTGGCTGATATAGGCGTAAACCGCCTTGGCCTTCTGCTCGAGCAAAGCGTCGGCGGCGTTAACCAGCGTGCCGCCGCTATCGACGATGTCGTCGACCAGCACGCAGGTGAAGCCGGCGACGTCGCCAATCACGTTCATCACCTCGGATTCGCCGGCGCGCTCGCGCCGCTTGTCGATGATGGCGAGCGGCGCGTTGATGCGCTTGGCCAGCCCGCGCGCGCGCACCACGCCGCCGACGTCGGGCGACACCACCATGACATTGTCGAGCTGGAATTTCTCGCGGATGTCGCGCACCATTACCGGCGAGGCGTAGAGATTGTCGGTCGGGATGTCGAAGAAGCCCTGGATCTGCCCGGCATGCAGGTCGAGCGTCATCACCCGGTCGGCGCCGGCGCGGGTGATCAGGTTGGCCACCAGCTTGGCCGAGATCGGCGTGCGCGGCCCCGGTTTGCGGTCCTGCCTGGCATAGCCGTAATAGGGGATCACCGCGGTGATGCGGCGCGCCGACGAGCGGCGCAGCGCGTCCATGATGATGAGCAATTCCATCAGGTGGTCGTTGGCGGGATACGAGGTGGACTGGATGACGAAACAGTCCGCGCCGCGCACGTTTTCCTGAATTTCGACGAACACCTCCATGTCGGCGAAGCGCCGCACCACCGCCTTGGTCAGCGGGGTCTTGAGGTATTCGGCGATCGCCTGCGCCAAAGCAGGATTCGAGTTGCCGGCGACGAGCTTGATCGCTCCGTTCTTGCCCGCCATCTACGAATCCTTGCCTAACCCGGCGTTTTGCTTGCGCATGATCTTATCCGAAAACCGGTATCCACTTTTCGGGATCATGCGCTCCGGCGGCGTGGTCATAACAAGGCGGGGAGGGGCTCGCAATACGAGTCCAAACCATTATGCGCAAGCTTTTGGACAGGGTGAACGCGCCCCTGGATCAATGGCTGGACGCCGCCAGGGTCAGCGTTTCCCGGGCCGATATTGTGGTCGCCACAGGCGGCCGGCGCGGCGGTAGCGGGACAGGGCCGGCGGCAGGCTGCGCGGTCTCGGTCGGCGCCGGATCGGCATTGGGCTGGAAGAGGCGGAAGATGCCGGCCGATTCCGGCGTGTGATCGCGCGCCCCGGCCAGCACCATGCGCGGCTCGGTGTCGGGCGTGCCGGGCGCGACCTCGGGCGAGGTCAGGAAGGCGGCGAGCTGGTCCATGCTGCTGCGGGCGATCCGGCGCAGCATCTCGTCGTCGGCGGCGGACCAGGCGTCGCGGTGGCGGCTCAATGTACGCGAATTGGCGGTCTCCTCGCCGGCGATGCGCAAGGCACGCCGATCGTCGCGGTCGAACACGTCCCAGACCCACGAGATCGTGGTCTGCCGCTTCGTCACCTTGGCGGCGAGATAACCGCGCACGCGATAAGTCGACGGGCTTTCGCGCGACATCACCGCCAGCCGGCGCGTCTGCGCCTCGTTATTGAGCGCCTGCACCAACTCACGGAATTGGCCGGGCGGCGGGCCATCGATGGACTCGAAAGCGACCGTGGCACCGCGCGGCTGCCCGGCGATGCCGGGCTGACCGTCTTGCGTGCAGGCGGCGAGCGCCATCGCGCCGATGGCGGCCAACAGCACGCCAGGCCGGGATATACGTCGCGTGGCGCGCCAGGCGCGCCCGCCCAAACTCCACAGCATCGACACCCCTGTCGCTGGCCTTTTTTTGTCTTTCAGATTCTTGGCCGGGGTGAACCGTAGCGGCTGCGGCGCCCTGGAGTCCAGACGGCGGCCTATCGCTGTGGAAGCCGTCAATCGGCGAGCACGATGGCGTTGATATGCCGGCCGTAATCGGGCTCGCCCTGCTTGGTGGTTCGGCGGTAGCTGAAGAAGCGCTCGGGCTCGGCGTAGTTGCACAGGCCGAGGTCCTCGAAATTCACGATGCCGGCGCGTTGCACGCGATCGGCGATATAGCCGGCGAGATCGAACATGGCATGGCCGGCGCGCTCCGAGGCCGCGAAGAAGCGCGTGTTATCGGCGTCGGCCACCAGGAAACGCGCGACGAATTCCGGCCCGACCTCGTAGTTCGGCTGCCTGATGGTGGGGCCGAGCGCCGCCACGATGCGGGAGCGCTCGGCGCCGAGCGTCTCCATGGCGTCGACCGCCGCCTCGATCACGCCGGTGAGGGCGCCGCGCCAGCCGGCATGCGCCGCGCCGATCACGCCCGCCTCGGCGTCGGCCAACAGCAGCGGGCCGCAATCGGCAGTGGACACGCCGATGGCGAGCCGCGGCGTGCGGGTGACGATGGCGTCGGCGCGCGGGCGGTTCTCTAGCGTCCATGGTTTGTCGGCGACGACCACATCAGGCGAATGGATCTGATAGGCGGTGAGCAGATGGTCCGGCTTGACGCCAAGCGCCGCCGCCATGCGCGCGCGGTTCTCGGTGACCTTGTCGGGCGCATCGTTGGAGCCGACGCCGCCATTGAGGCTGTCATAGACGCCCTGCGACACGCCGCCGCTGCGGGTGAAGAAGGCGTGGCGGACGCGCGCGAGCGTGCTGAGCGAGGCGGCTTGCAGCATCGGTTACCGTCCGGACGAAACGTATTTCATGAACATGATCCTATCTGAAAACCGGTTCGTTTTAGGGCCATTTGTGCGCCATTTCTCACTCGCCACATGGTCGCAAAGTGCTAGACTTTACGCATTGCACCAAGCGTGGTCCTGGGGCTCTGGGGGGCTACATGAGGCGGCGCGAGTTCATCAAAATCATTGCTGGCTCAGCAGTCACCTGGCCGCTCGCCGCACTCGCCCAGCAGCCCAAGAAAATTCCGCGGCTCTGCTTCCTTACGTTCGATCCAGGTACATTGTTGTCACGGCCGCCACGATTTGACGCGTTCTTCGAGGGCCTGCACGACCTGGGCTATGTGGACGGGAAGACCATCGCCATCGACTATCTTTCCGCGAACGGACGTGGCGAGCGGTTTCCAGCCCTTGCTGCCGAATGTCTGCGTCTCAAAGCCGACATCATCGCCGTCAGCACCACTCCGGCCGCTCAGGCCGTGAAGAACGCTACCCGCACGGTCCCGATCGTCATGATCGCCCTCGGCGACCCAGTGGGGACCGGTCTCGTTGACAGCCTCGCCCGACCCGGGGGAAACATCACGGGGATGTCCATGATGGTTCCCGAGCTGGCGGCCAAGCGTCTTGGATTGCTGAAGGAGGCCGTGCCGGGAATTTCGCGGGTGCTCGTGCTGTCGTACCTCGCCGACCCGATTGCGCCGTTACAGGTGAAGGCACTGAAGGAGGCGGCCCGTTCGCTGGGCGTGACGCTGCAAATCCACGACATCCGGACCGCCGATGACCTTCCGGCCGCGTTCGACGCTGCAACAAGGGAGGGCGCGGAAGGACTCGTCACGACGGCCGAGAGCCTATTCGTTGTTAATCGCGCACGAGTGAGCGAACTCGCGGCCCGTTACAAACTGCCCGCGATTTACCCCTATTCGATTCAAGTCACTGACGGCGGTGGCCTGATGGCCTATGACATAGGTACTGGTGATCTCTTTGGGCGCGCCGCCCTCTACGTCGACAGGATTTTGAAGGGTGCCAAGCCTTCCGATCTTCCCGTCCAGCAGCCGATCAAGTACGACTTTGTCATTAACCTCAAAACCGCCAAAGCGCTCGGTCTCACGGTGCCGCCACAGCTACTCACCCGCGCCGACGAGGTGATCGAGTGAAGCGGTGATGTTAGTTGTTGGCACAAAGCGGACACCCCAATCCGGATGGTAATGTCTCCTTTGGGGGTAATAGCGGACATTGAGCGGACTTAGCGCACCGCGTGTTTAATGAGTGCACGGCCTCGTCGGGATCATGCGCTAGCCCTCGAATCCGGGCGGCACGCCCACCGAGGGATGCGCGAAGGCGGCGGCCTTGAACAGGGCGCCCATGCCGGCTTCGCCCTCGCTGATCAGGCGTTTGAGCGCGGCATCGATGTCGGCCGCCACGTTGGACGCGGCCTTCCCCTTGAGCGAGGCTGCGCGCGTCATGATGCCGAGACGGCGCAGAAGTTGCGACTGCGTGACCGGTCCGTAACCGCTGGCGCCCATGGCCTCCGCCGCCTTGGCCAGCGCCTGGAAATCCACATGCGCGGTGAGATCGATGCTGCCGGGCGTGCTCAGCGGATCGGCATAAGCGTGCCGGCCGACCGCCTGCAAGGTGTCGCCGATGGCGCTTTGGGCGTGCCCATAGTCGATCACCAGCGCGGCGCCGCCGTCGCGCGTGAGGCGCTGGCCCAGCTCCAGCGCGACATTGTCGGCGCGCCATTCGAAGATCGACGCGTCCGGCGCATTGCGCAGCGGCGGCGGTAGCAGGCGGTCGAATTGCGGGATCGGATAGAGCGCGATCGTGAAAGCGAGACGGCCGGCGGGATCGATTTCGATCTGCCGCTCGTGCCAGCCGTGTTCGGTCTTCACCGCCTGATGGACCGGCAGCGCGTCGAAGAATTCGTTGGCGAGAATGAGGGCGGGGCCTGGCGGCACGTCGATCAGCGCGGGATGCCAGTATATCGGCATCGCCAATGACTCCAGCGCGCGCTGCTGTTGCGCCTCCAGCGCCGGGCTTATTTCGACCAGATGGATCACCACGGCTTTAAGGAAATCAGGCATCACCTTGGCGGCGCGCAGGGCGTCCTTCATCATGGTGCCGCGGCCGGGTCCGAGCTCGATGATGCGCAAATTTTCCGGCGCGCCCATCTGTTTCCAGGTCGCGGCCATCCAGAGCCCGATCATCTCGCCGAACATCTGGCTCACTTCCGGCGCGGTGATGAAATCGCCGCGCAGCCCAAGCGGATCGCGCGTGGTGTAGTAGCCGTGCGCGGGATCAGCGAGGCACAGCGCCATGTATTCGGCCACCGGCATCGGGCCGGCCGCCGCGATGCGCCGGCGAATCTCCGCTTCCATCGGCAGGATATCGGTCATCAGCGCCCCCGCAGCGCTGGATGTTTCAGCGCATAGGCGATGAAACCGAGGCCGGCGAGGAACAGCGGCACCGATAGCAGTTGCCCCATGGTCGCGCCACCCCACAAGAAACCGAGCTGGGCATCGGGCTCGCGGAAGAACTCGCATGTGCTGCGCGCGATGGCGTAGACGCAGGCGAAGCTGCCGATGATCAGGCCCGGCCGCTTCAGCGCGCCCAGCCGCATCAGCACGGCCAGCACCGCCAGCAGCAGCAGGCCTTCCAGCGCGGCTTCATAGAGCTGGCTCGGATGCCGCGGCAGCGCCCCGCCGCCGGGGAACACCATCGCCCACGGCACGTCGGCCGGGCGGCCCCATAATTCGCCATTGATGAAATTGGCGATGCGCCCGAGCAACAGCCCGATCGGCCCGACCGCGCAGGTGATGTCGCCGAGCGACAAGATCGAAATGCCGCGCTTGCGCGCGAACAGCACCACGGCAACCACGCAGCCGGTGAAGCCGCCGTGGAACGACATGCCGCCGTTCCACAATTGCACGATCTCAAGCGGGTGGGCGGCGAAGTGCGGCAGGTTATAAAACAGCACGTAGCCGGTGCGGCCGCCGAGGATGATGCCGAGCGTCACCCAGAGCACGAAATCGTCGAAGTCGAGGACAGTCATCGGCGCCAAATTCTTTGAAGCATTGCCGCCCCACAGGCGCGGCGCGCGGATCAGGGCGCGGGCATAGACCCAGCCGAGCAGGATGCCGGCGATATAGGCCAGCGCATACCAGCGGATGGCGAAGGGGCCGAGATGCACCAGCACCGGATCAAAGGCGGGAAAGGGAATGACGAACAGGGGCATTGCGAATTCCGGTTAGCCGCGGAGGGGATTGGTAGCACGCCGCCTCTTGCGGCGGGATGACCGGATCGCCATTGTTACACGCATGATCCCGAAAAGTGGGAACCGGTTTTCGGATAAGATCATGCGCGAAGATGACACCGGAGGCGAGACATGACCCAGACCAGTAATCGTGTTTTCGACGAGCTCGCGCGCCTGATGAACGATGCCGCCGGGGTCGCGCAAGGGGTACGCAAGGAATTCGACACCCTATTTCGCAGCCAGGCCGAGCGCATCCTGCGCGACCTCGACGTTGTCCAGCGCGAGGAATTCGAGGCGGTCAAGGAAATGGCCCGCCTGGCGCGCGAGGAAAACGAGGCGCTGAAGTCGCGCATTGCGGCGCTGGAGGGCAAGCCGGCCAAGAAGGGCTCAGGTTCAGCCGCGGCCGACTGATATTTCCGCAGTTTCAGGCCTTTCTTGCCCTTTCGAACCTGCGCCGCTATAAACCCGCGCGACACGCGG
>Ga0265337_1001429_pt1 | contig 11752 bp, 4 predicted proteins | sample 42122metaG_FD_192441 | JGI IMG/M metagenome (GOLD analysis project Ga0265337, IMG submission 192441) | Rhizosphere microbial communities from Carex aquatilis grown in University of Washington, Seatle, WA, United States - 4-21-22 metaG | ecosystem: Host-associated > Plants > Roots > Rhizosphere >... | reverse complement strand
ACGACTCCAGGAAAGCCTGTCGAGTTCCTTGGAATGCACTTTGAGACGACTAACAGCCATTTTATCCCCCCGGTCGTCGGCGCACTCTCCCTTGTCAGCGGAATCGTCTTGCTGCTCGTAAAACCCAGGCAGGTTTGACGGGCGGAGTCAGGGCCTGTGCTGGCAAGCCAAACGAACTGCTCATCCACAACACCATGATTCCAAATCACGCCCATTTAATCGAAGATGCGGCAGCCGGGAAAACCGGCATTTCGAAACGCTTCCGGCGTTTGAAATGGAATGAGTTGGTGACGCGTGGCGACTTTGTCGAGAATGGGAATCAGGGTTTTGAACCGTGGGAAGGGCCGGGCGGCTTTCGGGCCGACTCGTTTGTGAAACCAATTTACCGGCGGGATGAAATCCATTCGACCGCAAACAAAAAATAAAATGAATGCCCTGTCATCCTTGGTCAAAAGATCAAGAAATACCGGCTGAAATTGCGGAAAACGCGGAAGCATTTTGCCTCTGAATTTGGTGTGAGCATCAAAACACTGTGGGGCTGGGAAACAGACCGTTGGCTACCGACTGCCGCATTTCCAAAAATTGGATGAACGTCCCGGCGGCTGACCTCGGCGGCCTCATCAAACCTCACGGGGAGGAGTATGTCCGGCTGGTTGTCTCTAGGGTGGCCGGGAAGAATTCCTGCCAGCGATACTTTTTACTTTGCCAGCCCAAAACTCAAGTTGAGTCAACTCTTCAGCAGGCTGTGAGTTCCAATTGGTAACGAGGAATGATTTCGATGCGTTGCAGGACAGCCACGCTGTCAGCACTGCCGAAATGCGGCCGCGCCTTATCCGCCATGTAAATCGGCGCGCCTTTGTGGAGTGGAAGAATGGCGATGCGGAGATCGCCATTGAGGATTTCAGGCGCATGACGGCGCAGGCCGATGTCAAAGGCGTTGCCGTTGTAAAAGTCGTCGGTGTAAACGGTGGTCGAAAACTGTGGCGGGTGGCGGTCCAAAAACGTGGCACCCTTCAAGGCAAAGGGAACTGGTTTCCGGGTTTGAGGTCAAGCCTGGGATAATCGCTGCCTGCTAAAGGGAGTAGGAGGGCGAGTGGCGAGCCACCAGGTCGCAGAATTTCCTCCGTTCGCGCGTGGCCCATGCGCACATTTGACATTTACACTACGCATAATTCACGTCGCGAACGTCAGAAAAACACGGCTTTTCATTGTCCCAGCCAGACGACGCGATAGAAGCGGGCGCCTTGGTTGGTGGACGACCAGGGCAGGACGTAATTGGTTCCCGAACTGATTGTGTTGGTCTTCAACGGCAGCCACGCGCCGCTCACCAGGTTCGTCCGATACTCGATGCGATAAGTCGTCCCGGCCGTGCCGCTGATGCCGATGCCATTGGCCGTGTTGGCCACCATCACCGGCGGCACAACGGTGTAATTGGCATTGATCACCGTGCATTGGTTCGCCGTCAGACCGGCGGTTTGGTTGGCCGGCAGATTCCAGCCGCTGACGGGTTTGAACTCGATGACCGCATTGCTGCTGGTCACCGCACGGGTGTAGTTAGTCGCCGTTCCGTAAGTCGCATCCCCCTGCAACCGCCAACCGGCCCCGGCGCTGACCGCGGGCGGCGGACCCAAATTGACTTGCACATAAGCCGGATGGCTGCTGCTCACCGCCCCGGCAACCAGCGTGATGACCCCGCCGCCAGTGTGGTTCGTTCCTGCGTCGCCGAGCATTGCCGCGTTCGTAATCAGGTTCACCACCGCGCTGTCTATCGCCCGCACCAGCGAGGCGTAGGGTTGAGTGCCGCTATACAAAGTCCCCAAATACACCCCCGCCGGATAGTAATACCCGTTCATCTGCACATACACCGGTCCGCCGCTGTTGCCCGGATAACTCAAGAACCACGGCGCAACGTAAACCTCCTGTTGCCCCGACACCGGATCGGCCGCCAGACTTAAAGCATAAGGTTGCGGCTCCGTCTGATACATCTGGCCCGGCACGATGCTGGCATCGCCCAACTGCGACCCGTCCACCGGATAACCCACCAGCATCTTCAACGCCGTGCTCGTCAGCCAGGTGTTCGGCACCATATCCGACGGCAGGTATCCCCCCGAACCGCCCCCGGCGCACGGCTCGTTGAAATACAACGCCGCCACGTCCAGATTCCGCGACTGCGGGCTGGACTGGTCCGGACTCAAGCCGCCCAGCATGTCATTGGTGCGCTGCGAAGCGTAGCCGCTCATCAGATACCAGCCCCGCGCCGCCTGCGGTTCCGGCTCAAAGACCCCCGCTTCCCGCTGGAAATACCAGTAGGCATGGTCGGCGTATGCCAGTGTCGAATCGTTGAACAACAGGTGCGCCGCCGTCAGCACCACGTTGGTGCTCACCGCCGCCCCGCTCCCATAGCCCATGTCCGTCTGCAACTGGCCGTTGTAACCAAACGGATAATCGGCCAGGTCCTTGATGTTGTTGGTCAGAACCGGCTGCGGCAGCATCATGCCAGCCGGTGGCGTCTGCGCCAAAATATAATTTACCGTCACCACTGACTGTTGTCCGCCATACACCTGCGCTGCCATGCTCGCAGGCTTGGTCCAGCCGTTCACCGGCGCAAACTCGACGTAATAGGTGTCCGGCATCAAACCGCTGACGTTGGTGTAAGCCTGTCGCCAAACTGTCTCGCCAATGAACCGCCAGCCCGCGCCGGCCGGGCGGTTGGGAGCGATCCCCACCAGCAGCGAACCCAGGCCGCCGGCATCGGGAGCGACCGTGGGAAGATACTGGTTGGTCAGGCAGGTTGTGGCGTTGGTGAACACCGCCACCGACGTGGTGGAGGGATAGGCGAGGTAGCCGGGCACGTCGCGGAAAACCACCGGATAATTGCCGGCCACCAAGTTGGACACCACATCACCGCTATTCCGCCAGAACTGGTCCCAGGGAAACCGCCACTGCCCGCTGGCATTGGTGGGCTGCAAATAAACCACTAACTGCCCGCTCATCGGCGGCGGAGTGTAGGCCATCACATTGGCCGCACCATAGGCCGTGAACAAACCCTTACGAATGGTGTTGTTATAATAATCTGCCACATACAGATTGCCCGCGCTGTCCACGGTGATGCCAAAAGGGAAGTAGAATTGGGCATCTTTGCCAGTGCCATCGGCGCTGCCGAGATTGAAGGGCTGGCCGCCGATGGTGCTGACCACCCAGTTGGTGCCAACTGGGGTGATCATCCGGATCCCCCAGTAATCAGACAAAAAGAGATTGCCCTCGCCGTCCGCTGCGATGCCCCAAGGTTCCAAAAATTGTGCGGCGCTGCCGGTGCCGTCGTTGGTGCTCATGATTCCAGACAGGCCGGCGATGGTGCTCACCACCCAGTTGGTGCCGACTGGGGTGATCTTCCGAACTGTCTTGTTTTCAGTATCCACCACATAAAGGTTGCCCGTGCTGTCCCTGGTGATGCCGATGGGAAAGCAAAATCGCGCATTGCCACCCATGCCGTCGGCGCTGCCATTGGTTCCGGCCAGACCGGCGATGGTGCTCACCACCCAGTTGGTGTCAATCGGAGTTATTTTTCTAATCGTGCAATTCCCCGAATCCGCCACGAAGAAATTACCCGTGCCGTCCCTGACGATACCCCACGGCGAGTAGAAACGCGCGTCGCTGTTCGTGCCGTCGTCGGAGCCGGCGTTCCCCGCCTGACCGGCGATGGTGCTTACCATTCCGGCGGAGGTGATCTTCCGAATTGTGCTGTTCCCCGTATCCACCACAAAGAGATTGCCCGTGCTGTCCAACGCGATGCCACCGGGGTTGTCAAATCGCGCGTTGCTGCCTGCGCCGTCGGCGCTGCCATTGGTTCCGGCCAGACCGGCCAGCGTGTTCACCACCCCGGCGGAGGTAATGGTCCGGATCGTGCCGCTGCCTGAATCCGTCACAAAGAGATTCCCGGCACCGTTCACCGCTATGCCGCTCGGGCCGTAGAATCGCGCGTTGCGGCCCGTGCCATCACTGGCGCCATTATCGTAAGTCACGGGCGCGCCGGCGATGGTGTTCACCACGCCGGCAGAGGTAACCTTTCGAATCGTATTGTTGAAAGTATCCGCCACGAAGAGATTGCCGGCGTTGTCCACCGCGATGCCGTAAGGTTCCCAGAATCGCGCGTCGCTGCCGGTGCCGTTGGCGGTGCCCCTCGTTCCGGCCATGCCGGCCAGCGTGCTGACCACCCAGTTGGTGCCAATGGGAACAATCTTCCGAATCGTGTTGTCACTGGAGTCCGTTAAATAAAGCGTGCCGGTGCTGTCCACCGTCATGCCTTGAGGCTGATCAAATCGCGCGTCACCGTTTGTGCCGTCAACGCTGCCCCAACTGGAATACGCCGCGCCAGCGATCGTGCTCACCACCCAGTTGGTTCCCATCGGAGTTATTTTGCGGATCGTGCGGGTGCCGTCGCTCACGAAGAGATTGCCTGCGCTGTCCACCGTAATGCCTTGAAGCTGATCAAATCGTGCGCTGCTGTTTGTGCCATCGCTGTAGCCACCCCACCCGGGAAAACCGGCGATCGTGCTTACCACCCAGTTGGTGCCTACGGGAGTCAGTTTCCGAATCGTGTTGGTGGAAAACTCTGTCACGAAGAGATTGCCCGCGCCGTCAACCGTGATGGCAGAGGAATTGGCGAATCGTGCATCACAGTTCGTTCCGTCGGCGATGCCCGTCGCTCCGGAAACACCCGCGATGGTGCTCACCACGCCGGCGGCCGTAACCTTCCGGATTGTGCCATAATCCGCCACGAAGAGATTGCCCGCGTTGTCCACCGTGATGCCATTAATGTAGTAGAATCGTGCATTGCTGCCCGTGCCGTCCGTGCCGCCGCGGAATCCGGCCAGACCGGCAATAGTGCTCACCACCCCGGCGGGAGTAATTTTCCGGATCGTGGCGTTGCCTGAATCCGCCACATAGAGGTTGCCCGCGCCATCCACGGCGATGCCGTCCGGATAACTGAACTGTGCCTGGTCGCCCGTGCCGTCGGCGCTGCCCCACCATGACTTTCCCGCCAGCGTTGTGAAAGTGTAGGCAGCCGAGGGGCCGGACTGTGCTGCCGAGATGTATTGCGCCTCAAAAGCCCCGATGTCGCTGCCGTCTCCGCTTGCGGCGTCGGTGACCGCAGGAAAATTCGAGATGCGGGGTAATCCGCGCTGGTCGGCGGCACGGGCCAAGATTGGGATGGCATTGCTCTTGCCTTGATCAATGGCCGGGCTGTTTGTCAAAAGCGCGTGCGTCCACGTTGGGCCGCCGTTGTCCTGCAATGGCCCGAGCAGCGGGTCGGTGCTGGTCTGGTCGCCGGTCGCGGTCAGGAACCCGCTCCCATCGTCGCTGCTGAGGTTGCAACCGGAGGAAGTGACGATGCCGGAGCTATTGAAGATGTTTACTCCCTGGGCGCCGGCGGTCAGGATACTGTCGCCAATCTGCACTGCTGCGACACCATCATTACCGTCGTTGTAGATGCCGCCGCCATAGGGAGCCGAGTTGCTGCTGATGGTGCTGGCATTGATCAGCACCGTTCCGTTGCCATACCAGCCATTGTTGCAAATAGCGCCGCCGGCCCAAGCATAGGCCGAGTTGCCACTGATGGTGCTGGCGCTGATTGTGAGCGTCGCACTGCCGGACTGTCCGTAGTTGAGGATTCCACCACCTGTATAAGCCGAGTTGCTGCTGATGGTGCTGGCAGTAATCAACAACGTAGCGCCGCCCCCGGAACCATCGTTCATGATGCCGCCGCCCACAAGGTTGGCGTAGTTACCGCTGATGGTGCTGGCGATTACTGTCAGGCTCGCATTGCTGTTGTAGATACCACCACCGTTCCCGCTCGGAGCGCTATTGCCGCAAATGGTGCAATTACTGACGGTCAGCGCCACTCCCGAACTGTTGAAGATGCCGGCACCGAGCAGAGTGGTAGCGTTGTTGGTGACGATGCAGTTGCCAAGGATGACGATGCTGCCCGCTCCGCCAGCGGTTCGCATCCCAGCGCCGTAGAGAGCGCCCTGACCATTGGCAATCGTCAGACTACGGATTGTCACATCGGTGCCTGTCACATCGAACACTCGCGAGGCGTTGTTGCCACTCACGGTCAACGTGCCGGCACCCGGACCGAGCAGGGTCACGCTTTTGGAAACGGTCAGTTGGCCGGTGGTCAACGTGATCGTGCCGGAAATGGCGGCAGCGTCAATGGTGTCGCCGTTGGCGGCGCCGGCCAGAGCGGCGCGCAGCGTGCCTGGGCCGCTGTCGTCGGTGTTGGTCACCATCAGGGTCGCCGCCTGCAGGCGGACGGGCGTGGCGCACAACAACGCCAGCCACGCGCCAGCCAAGACGAGTGAAGTGAGTTTGATTCTCATGGCCCGCTTCCATTCTGTTTGGATTGGGGCGAAAACCAGACAGGGCAGATTCATCCAAACCACCGCCACCAAGCTCACGATTAACCACCGGGAAATCCACCCTACGCGCCTTGGAAACGAGACAAAAAGCCCCCTCGCACCTCTCCGCTCTTCGAGCATGCCGTTGGCGTGCATGAAAATAAGGTTGATTTGAAATAATATTTGCCATTTTAAGCAACCGAAAGCAAGGAGAAAGGCGCCCGCAAGTTTTTTACTGGCATTTCGCCGCGGCTTTGGCCGTCTTCCGCTCAACAGGCATTGGTTCTCTTTCGGCTTGGCCGGAATGCAGTTGGCGGTGTAGCTTCTGCAACGCAATGCGCGCTTCGAGTTCCCAATGGCTTTCCATCGTCGGCATCCTCGTGGTGGCAATGCTCGCGGCGTGGTGGTGGATTGAAATTCAGGAAGCCAGCCGCGTTTCGACCGCTCACGGGTCATCCGCCACCAACGCAACGCGCTTCTCGACGGAAACCAGCAGCAATGCGGAGCAATCGGTTCTCACCGCCGCGAATGCGCTGGCCTCCGCCAAAACAACCGGGGAACGCAACGCGGCGCTGGCGCGACTGCGGCAGATTTTGGCAACTGGTTCGACGAATGAAAATTCCGCGGCCATCCGGCGGCTGTTGGATTCAAAAATGGACGCGGCCACGGGGCTTGGATTCAAAATCGGCGAAGGAGGCGCGCTGATCGAAGCGCCGACGCTGCGGACTTTATTGCTGGACCAACTGGCACGGCTCGACCCGGCAGCCGCGGCGGCGTATGCGCGGGAAATTCTCAACGCCCCTGATTCGCCCGACGAGTGGGCAATTGCGCTGCGCAACCTCGCGCGCGGCGATGCGAGCGCCGATGCCCGCGCGCTGTTGGAAGCCAAGACGGGCGAACTGCTGCGCAACCAGTCGTGGCAGCAAGGCCCGTCGGCTGGTTATCTCGAGGCGTTCGACATGGCGGTTTATCTCGGCGGCACGGATTTGCTGGCGCCGCTGGCGGATTTGGTCCGGGCGCAGGACAATCCGGCCGTGGCGCACGCGGCGTTTCTGGCGCTGGACCGGCTGGCGATCAACCAGCCGGCGGAAGTTCTGGCGGCGCTGGAGGCGCATCCCGACTGGATGCAGGGCCGCGAGGAAACGCGGGCGGATTATTTTGCGCGGGCGGATGTGGGCAACGCAACGCAGCGCGGCATCGTCGAAACCTTTCTGCTCGACCCAGCGCGGACGCCCGCCGAGTTGCAGGCGTTCGCGGGCGTGTTTCCAAACGCGAATTTCATGCTCTCGCAAAACCTCCTGACGCAAAATGCCACGCTGAACGGCGCGACGCTGCGGCAGCGCGACCAGGTTTCACTGCAAGCGGTGAACGAGTGGCTGGCCGATCCGAAGTTCGAAAAAATCCGGCAGCCGCTGGAAAAACTCCGGGCGCGGCTGCAACAATTCGTCAAAACTCAAAACTGAACCGCGCGGTGAAGACCCGTTCACGCGGCAGTTCGGAGTAAACGTTCAGCGGATTCAGGCGGTAATTCCGGCCGGTCAGATTCAAAATTCCCACGAGTAATTCCGCGCGGCGGTGGAAGAACCGCCAGCCACCCTGCAAATCCAGTTGCACAAAATCGTCGCCCGGCTGGGCGCCCGCGTAGCCGTGGTTTGCCTGCAAATAGCCGCGCGCGTCGAACCGGGCGAACAGGCCGGCCGGATGGTTGTAAAGCAGGTAGCCGCCGATCTGGTGCAAAAGCGCGGATTGATCCTGCGGCGGCAAAACGGAAGCCGGAACCTGCGGAAAAGTGGTTTTGAGCTGCGAGTAAGTGAGCCGGTAATTCGCGCCCACCACGAATCCATCCGGCAGCAATTGATTGATGCTGGCGGAAAGGGATTGTTCGTCGTAGTCCAGATTTTCGCGCGTTGTGGACGGAACGTAAGGCGCGAGGCCGTTCTCCAGCAGAAAATCGCCGACGGTCTGGCGCACGTTGGAGTCCATGCGTTCGACCTGCAAACCCGCGAACGTGCCGTGGCTGAATTTCAAATCCAGCGCCAGCCCTTCCAGTTCCACCTTTTCCGCCGGGAGGCTGCCGACGACGGATTCAGGAATCACCGAACGAAATGTCTGGACAAAACCACCCAGCTGCGTCGGCTCGAGCCGATAACTTTCGTCCAGACTCACGCCGCCGAGCGAGCACGAATAAATGCCGCGCAGCGCCGCCTGCTCGCACGGACTCCAGACGATGGCGGCCTTGGGTTCGAGCAGATGGCGCTCGTCCGTGCCCGCGCTCTCCGGCAGGGTGCGGAAGCTGGCGGGATATTTCATGGCATCATAAGCCGCGCCGCCGGTGAGCCAGAGTTTGTCAACCGGTTCGAACGTCAGATAACCGTAGCCGCCAATGCGCTGGAACGGCTCGGAAAAAGAGCCGGACGCCGGCGGCAAAAGGAAGGGAGGCAGTGGCGGATTGGCCAGCGAATCGGAAAACTTAAATTGGCCGCCCTGCCAGCGCGCGCCGGCGACCAGAATGAATTTGTCCTTCTGGACGATCTGTTGCAACTCGGTGCTGTAAATTTCCAGACTGTCAGCGAGGCGCACGTCGAACGGCTGGCTGTCCGTGCCCGCCACCGCGCCCGTCCCGTCTTCGATCAGCAACAGTTGTGGCGCCTGCAAATCGGAAAACTGCTGCCGGGTCACGAGCCGTCCGCCGAGCAGCAGGGTGCGGATGTCCGGCGTCCATTCGTGCTGCAGGCCGCCGATGAGGATCGGCTGCTGCTGCTCGCCGAATTTGTAATCTGGCCGGAAGGACGCGGACGGGTTGTAATACTGGAAATTGTCGCCGGAGGAATAATCTTCGTATTTTGCGAGCAGCAAAATGGAATCCGACGGCGTGAGTTGCTGCTTGATCGTCGAATACCATTCGATGCGTTCGAGTCCATTGTTTGGGCGCACGCCGGAGTTGTGCTGGTAATCGAGGTCGAGCGCCCATGAAGTGTTTTTGAAGGTGCCATACTGCGCCGCAAGCTGATGATACTGGCGGTCGCTGCGCCAGGAACTCTGGCTGGCGAATCCCAGCCCGTCCGCCTCGAACAGCTTCGAGTATTCCTGCGCCGAAACCGTCTGGGAAAGCCGCCCCGCGCCGGCGGGCGCGAGCAGGTTGGCGAGAAGCAGCTCGTTGAACCAGGCCGTTTCGTAGCGCAGGTTGAAGCGCGTCGGGTCGCGCAGTTCGTTGAAGCTGTCCGAAAGAAACAGATGCGCGGAGGCGTTGCCGTAATCGCAGCTCACGGCCTTCGCCGCCTCGCGCACGCTGACGTCGTCCATGCCCGTGTCGCGATACATCGTGGCGAGATTGGCGCTGCGCACGGCCTTGTCCTGATCCAGCAAAAGTTTTGAGCGGAACAGGCTGCGGTTGTCGTTAAGCGTCTGGGATTTTTGAAGGTCCTGAATTGCCCGGTTGACTTTGTTTTCCTGCTGTTCCAGCAAAGCAAGGTAGAACCACGACGTCGGGTCGTTCAGATCCAGTTTCCGCGCCAGTTCCAGCTCCCTTTCCGCCCGCCGGTCGTCGGAGTTGTTCGCAAACGCCTTGCCCAAATAACTCCGCAACAGCGATCGGTTCGGCTCCAACGCCGCCGCCGCCTCCAAATCCTCGCGTCCGCCCTCCGCATCGCCCTGGCGAATCTTGCACAAGCCGCGACCGAGCCACGCGTTGCCCAGCGAGCCGTCAATGGCAATCGCCGCGTCAAATTGTTGCCGCGCCGCGCCGATCCGGTTTTGTGCGGCCAGCAGAAATCCCTGCAACGCGACGGCCTGCGGATTGTGCGGCGCGAGCCGGAGGCTTTTATTCAACGCCGACAGCGCCGCGTCCGTGTGGCCGAAGCTGAACTCCAGTTCCGCCACCCGCTCCCAGCCGAATCCGAACCTGGGCGACAGGTCAACGGCTTTCCGCGCCGAGGCAAGGGCGGCCGCCAGATTTCCCCGCGATTGCCGGTAATACGATTCCGCCAGAAATTCCGTCGCAAATTTCGGTGAAGAGTTTTCCGTCCACGGCTCGAATTTGACGGTGGCGATGACTTGACGCAGCGCGTTGGCCAGCGCCAGATGATTTGTGTCTGACGCGGCCTCCAAATGCGGCAACGCCTGGTCCACCAGACCGACCGACAGCAGCAGCGCGCCCAAATACAAATGATCCGCCGGCGAGGCCGGCTGATGGTTCGCCGGATAGTGATACAACGCGGCCAGCAGTTCGCCGCCTTGACAGGCCGCGAGCGAGTCCGCGAGCAGTTGTTTTTCCGGCGGCGACAAATCGAGTTCGTCCACGTCCAGCACGCCGGGATAATACAAATTCCACTGGATGACATTCACCGCGTTGAGCACGGCCGTCTTGACTGGCGCCTGGCCCGGCCCGGCCACGCCTTCCTCGCCGCCATTCAAAAAGACCGAGCCGTAGCGGTTGGTCAAAATGACTTCGCCGTCAATCATCGTCACGACCGTGTGGCCGTCCGGTCCGACCTGCACGTTGAATTCCGTGCCGCGAATCGCGCCGGTCACAATCGGCGTGCGAATCTGGATCTCCTGCGGCTTGTCGCGGCTGAAGAAATACGCCGCGCCGGACTTGAGATTCAGCCCCGGCTTGCCCGTGGCGGTGCGCGGCGGCTCGATTTCGTAGGACATCAGTTCGCCGACACGCAACACGCTGTAATTGGAAAGGCGAAGCAACGCGCGGCTTTTCGGTCCGGTCCGCAGTTGATAACCTGCCTCTAGTTTCTGCCCCACTGTCGCAGCCACCCAGTTTGTCGCGCCTTTCGGAAGGACTTCAACCTGCCCCTCCACCGTGACGACCACTGAAGAGCCTCCGGTGGGTATGTCGGGCGCGGCGCTGCTTTGCAACGGGAATGTTCCCGGCGACAATCCCATTCCAACCAGCAAACAGCCGATAATGGATTTCTTACGACCAGCTTCTGACAGTGTCGTAAAACTCACGCAAATATGTGTAATAAATAAAGGGCGGGGAGTCAAATCCACCGGGTTGTATCAGGCATCAATTGCCTTTATCGTGAGATGATTGCGTTTCTTGCTTGCTGCTGCCGTATCGGCATCCTCGTCTGTCGTTTCTTCATTATCAAGCCCAGAGCTGCCGATCCAGCGAGCGGTATTGAATCGCTTCCGAAACATGGTCGCTGGAAATCTTTTCCAAACCGGCCAGATCCGCAATTGTCCGTGCCACTTTCAAAATCCGGTCGTAGGCGCGCGCGCTCAAATTCAAATCCGCCATCGCGTTTTGCAGCAGCTCCTTCGTCGCCTCGTCCAGTTCGCAGAATGCTTTCAACTCTTTTGGCCCCATCCGCGCGTTGCAGGTGATTTTCGGCTTGTCC